>Ga0316207_10000602_pt1 | contig 54546 bp, 59 predicted proteins | sample 6weekpyrite_MG_FD_204943 | JGI IMG/M metagenome (GOLD analysis project Ga0316207, IMG submission 204943) | Microbial mat bacterial communities from mineral coupon in-situ incubated in ocean water Damariscotta River, Maine, United States -... | ecosystem: Environmental > Aquatic > Marine >...
CATTTTGATATCAGTGATGGCGACGCCCATACAGAAAAGTTTTTTATGGATGGTCCGGCCGCGCGCATTGATTTGCAGGGCCGGGTAGGTCTGGCTAGTGAGGATTATGATCAGCGCGTCAAGGTGGTGCCGCATGTTACTTCAGGCTTGCCGACTTTGGCTGCTGTATTGACCGGACAGATTGGGCCGGCAGTGGTTTTGGCCTTGATCGAAAAGTTGACCAAGCCCGAGGTGGATAAGGCGACCGGAATTTATTATCAGGTGACGGGCAGTTGGGATGACCCTCAGATTGAGCCGGTTGATTTGGTTCGCTCCGACAAGTAATGTGCCGTTGTCCTTGAGGATGTAATTAATGATATTCTCCGCATGATGAAACGCTTCTTTATATTATTTTTGTGTCTGATGCCGGTTAGTTATGCCGCCGAAGAGTCTGTTGTGCTGCTCGATGCCGAGTTCTGGTTTATGCCGCGTCATGGCGATGTGGTGGCCGAGCATTACGGCGTGCGTAAGGCGGTCAATAAATTGATTGCCAACCCTGATGCCTATCTGGCTTTGCGTTACCCGGATAACGAGACAGGTGAATTGTGGGGGCAAGAGCTACAGGCCTGGTTGGTGTCTTTGGGTGTTGTATCGGACCGGATTGAATTACAGTCCGGTTATGAGCAGATTGAGGGTGTGGCCCTGGTGGTGGTTACGTCGGATGATGAGGCGGCAGAGCCTTTGATGGTTATCGATGCTGTTGTTGATGAAGCTGTTGATGCGAATAAAGCGGATGTTGTTGACGAGGCATTGCCGGTGGTTGAGGCGGCAACTGAGGCATTGCCTGTGTCGGAGCTGGCAGAGGGAAACACAGATCAAGAAGATATGGTTTTAGAAGAGCAGGTGGAGTTGAAGTAGGAATGAATCAGAATCGTGTTGCCGCAATCCAGATGGCCTCGGGGCCAAATGTGAATGCCAATCTGCTCGAGGCCGGGCGTTTGATTGCCCAGGCTGTGGCTGATGGTGCCGGGATGGTAGTGTTGCCAGAGAACTTTGCCATCATGGGTATGAATGAGCAGGAAAAAATCAAGGTGCGTGAGTTGGATAGCGTCGGTCCAATTCAGGAGTTTCTCGCCCAGCAAGCTAAAAAACATGGTGTCTGGATAGTGGGCGGTACCATTCCCATGGCAGCGACAGCTGCGGATAAGGTGCTGGCCGCCTGTCTGATTTTTAATGATGCCGGTGAGCGGGTTGCTCGTTATGACAAGGTGCATCTGTTTGATGTTTCACTTGAGGGTGGTAGCGAAAAATACACCGAGTCTGAAACCATCGAGCATGGTGAAGAAATTGTAGTGATTGACTCCCCCTTTGGTCGCATGGGTGTTGCTGTCTGTTATGATCTGCGTTTTCCCGAGATGTTTCGTAAGATGCTGGATCAGGGGATGGATTTGTTGGTATTGCCGGCGGCCTTTACTGCTGTGACCGGTAAGGCTCACTGGGAAGTATTGGTGCGCGCTCGCGCTATTGAAAACCTCTGTTATGTTGTCGCGGCAGCCCAAGGTGGTTTTCACGTCAATGGTCGTGAGACCCATGGTGACAGCATGGTGGTCAATCCCTGGGGTGTGGTGATTGACCGTCTGCTGCGTGGCTCAGGTATGGTAGTGGTCGATATCAATAGAGAGCAGCTGGCATCGATCCGTCGTAGCCTGCCTGCTATCAGTCATCGTCGTATTTAATTTAACCACCCGGCATGGAGCCAAGTATGAGTGAATCTTTTGATATTGCCCGCGATGTAATTCTGCGACCTGCCGCCATGGCCGAGGCCGAGCTTGAAGGCGTATTGGGCAAGATCATGGCGCATCGTATCGATTATGCTGATCTCTTCTTTGAGACGTCTCGTTTTGAATCCTGGTCTCTGGAAGATGGTAAGGTCAAAGACGGTGGCTACAACATAGAACGCGGTGTTGGTGTGCGTGCTGTCAGTGGCGAGAAAACCGGCTTTGCCTATTCCGATGAAATTTTTTTACCAGCCCTGACCGAGGCGGCCCTGAGTGCTCGCGCGATTGCCAAGAGTGGTCAGGACGGACGGGTCAAGACCTGGTCAGGTCAGCTCGGCAGTCACAGTCTTTATAGTAGCGTCCAGCCTTTTGACAGTTTGGGTGAACAGGAAAAGATTGCCCTGATGGAGGCCGTCGATGTCGAGGCTCGTGCCCAGGATCCGCGCGTCAAACAGGTGATGGTCAGTCTGGTTGCTAGTCATAAGGTGATGTTGGTGGCAGCCAGTGACGGCACCCTGGCGGCGGATGTGCGTCCTTTGGTGCGTCTGAGTGTTTCTGTTGTGGTGGAAGATGGAGATCACCGCGAGCAGGGTTCGTCGGGTGGTGGTGCGCGACTTGATTATGGTTTTTTTGCCGAAAAAGAACGCGGCTTGGGTTATGCCCGCGAGGCAGTGCGCCAGGCATTGGTGAATCTGGAGGCGCAAGAGGCGCCGGCCGGTACCATGCAGGTGGTGCTGGGGCCAGGTTGGCCAGGAGTGTTATTGCATGAGGCTGTAGGGCATGGGCTTGAGGGGGACTTCAATCGCAAGGGTACCTCTGCATTTAGCGGTCGCATTGGTGAGAAGGTTGCCTCGGAACTATGCACAATAGTGGATGATGGCACCCTGGAAAGTCGCCGAGGTTCTCTGAATGTTGATGATGAAGGCACGCCAACCAACTGTACTACTCTGATAGAAAACGGCGTGCTCAAGGGTTACATACAGGACAAGATGAATGCCCGTTTGATGGGTGTGGCACCTACCGGTAATGGTCGGCGTGAGTCTTATGCTCACTTGCCCATGCCGCGCATGACCAACACCTATATGTTGCCAGGGCAACATAATCCCGAAGAGATTATCGCTTCGGTAGATAAAGGTTTGTATGCAGTCAACTTTGGTGGCGGCCAGGTGGATATCACCTCGGGCAAGTTTGTCTTTTCCGCTAGCGAGGCCTACATGATTGAGAACGGTAAGGTAAGCTATCCGGTCAAAGGTGCGACTTTGATTGGTAACGGCCCGGACGCCATGACTCGCGTTAGCATGGTGGGCAATGATTTGAAGTTGGATGAAGGTGTTGGCACCTGTGGCAAGGATGGTCAGAGTGTGCCGGTAGGTGTCGGTCAGCCGACCATGCGTATCGATGGTTTGACCGTGGGCGGCACTTCAGCTGAATAGTTGGGATCCGAGTAATTATTCTTCGTTGTCGAGAATGTCACGTAATAAACGAAACAGGCTGCGGGCTGACTTGGGTGGTTTCTCCTGCTTGGCCTCTTTGGTGGCATTGAGTATTAGCTGGCGCAGTTGCTGTCGGTCTGCCCGAGGGTTTTGGCCGATGAACTCATTCAGTGCTGGCTGGCCTTCGCTGATGAGGCGATCGCGCCATTGTTCGATGGTGTGGAAGTGAGCGGCGGATTGCTGACCGCAAAGACGGACGGCATCAAGGGCCTGCTGGATTGGTTCGGGGTCGACATTACGCATCAGTCGGCCGATGTATTGCATTTGCCGACGCAGGGCGCTGTGACTGTTGAGTCGGCGGGCCTCATGAATGGCGTCGGCGACGTTGTCAGGTAAAGGGATCTTAGCTAGGTCCTTGGCGCCGAGTTTAACGATGGCAGCGCCCAGATCCTGCAACGCGTTTACTTCGCGTTTCAGTTGGGATTTGCTTTTGGGGAGTTCTAAATCTTCGTCGTCATGCATGGCCGTTATTTTATCATGCAGGCGTAGGGTGCGCACTGCGCACCGATAATTTGATTATGCATTTTTGTAAATGGTGTGCGCGGCGCACCCTACATTGCTTGGGAGTTTCATATGGCACAGACGCCAGTGATTAAAAATTCGGTCTACAGTCAGGCCCAGCTGGAAGGCTTGGTGGAACAGATTCTGGCCGAGGCCAGCAAGCTCGGCGCCAGCTCGTCCGAGGCGGCGGTGAGTATCGAGTCAGGCCTGTCGGTCAATGCTCGTTTGGGCGAGGTGGAGACCGTCGAGCACAATCATGACAAGGGCCTGGGGGTGACGGTCTATTTTGGTCAGAGCAAGGGCTCGGCCAGTACCTCTGATTTTGGTGAGGCGGCGATTCGCGACACGGTTGCCGCCGCCTGTCGTATCGCCCGTTATACCGCGGCAGATGAATATGCCGGTTTGGCCGATGCTGAGCTGATGGCCAAGGATGTGCCGGACCTTGATCTGGTTCATCCGTGGGAGCTGTCTCCCGAGCGGGCCATAGAGCTGGCGATTGAAAGTGAGGATGCCGCGCGTGGTTTTGACCCGCGTATCGTCAATTCTGATGGTGCCGGTGTCAGCAGTCATCATTCCTTTCGTGTCTACGGTAATAGTCATGGTTTTGTGGGTGCCTTTGGCGGCACCCGTCATAGCATGAGCTGTTGCGTGGTGGGCCAGGTGCCGGGTGATGATGAGATTATGCAGCGCGATTATTGGTACACCTCGTCGCGCGATGCCTGTGGTCTGGAGGCGCCGGAGATTGTTGGTCACAAGGCTGCTGAGCGTACGGTTCAACGCCTTGGGGCACGACGCATCAAGACCTGTCAGACACCGGTGATCTTTGCTGCCGAGCAGGCCAGTGGTCTGATCTCCAGTTTTCTCAGTGCCATTCGTGGTGGTGTCCAGTATCGCCGTTCTTCATTTTTGCTCGATTGTGCTGGTGAGCAGGTCTTTCCCGATTTTATGCAGATAAATGAGCAGCCCTTGCTGCCATGTGGTCAGTACAGTTCACCGTTTGATCGTGAGGGTGTGGCAACCCGTAATCGTGGTTTGATCAAAGATGGTGTGGTGCAGGGTTATATCCTTGACAGTTATGCCGCTCGCCGCTTGAAGCTGCAGACTACGGCCAATGCTGGCGGCACGCGCAATGTGTTTGTTTCCCATGGCGATGATGATCTGCATGCCCTGTGTCGCAAGATGGATACCGGCTTACTAGTGACCGATATGATGGGCCATGGCACCAACATGGTGACGGGTGATTATTCCCGTGGCGCAGCCGGTTTCTGGGTCGAGAGTGGTGTGATCCAGTATCCGGTTGAAGAGCTGACGGTGGCGGGCAATCTAAAACAGATGTTCAAGGGTATTGTTGCCATCGGCAGTGATGTGGATGAGCGTGGCAATATTCGTACCGGTTCTATCCTGGTCGAAAACATGACCGTGGCCGGTGAATAGCAGACTGTTTATGGCTCAGTTATGAATCAGAAAAATAACAAGCAGGATGATGTGCTGGTTAAGGTGCGCGGCCTGAGTTTTAGCCGCGGCTCACGTTTGATCTTTGACGGCGTCGACCTGGATATCCGGCGTGGCAAGGTCACCGCTATCATGGGGCCCAGCGGTACCGGCAAGACCACCTTGTTGAAATTGATAGGTGGTCAGTTGCGACCAGATCAAGGTTCGATTGAAGTCGACGGCCAGAACGTCCATAAGCTGCGTCGTTCCGCTCTGTTTGAGCTGCGCAAACGCATGGGGATGTTATTTCAGAGTGGTGCCCTACTCACGGATATCAGTGTTTTTGATAATGTTGCCTTTCCGGTGCGCGAGCACACCAAACTGCCTGAGGAGCTGGTGCGTGATTTGGTGTTGATGAAACTGGAGGCGGTGGGTTTGCGTGGTGCCCGTGATTTAATGCCTAGCGAACTCTCCGGTGGTATGGCGCGACGAGTGGCGCTGGCTAGAGCCATTGTCCTTGATCCAATGATGATCATGTATGACGAACCCTTTACCGGTCAGGATCCCATCTCTAAGGGGGTGCTGGTGGAGTTGATCCACAAGCTCAACGATGCCCTGGGTTTGACCAGTGTGGTTGTTTCCCACGATGTGAGCGAGACGGCCGCTATTGCTGACTATATCTATGTATTGTCCGGTGGCAAAGTGGTGGGGCAGGGCACGCCGGAAGAGATAGCTCGATCTGACTCTGACTGGGTGCAGCAGTTCATGAATGCCCAGCCCGACGGTCCGGTGCCATTTCACTATCCGGCGCAGGACTATGTGGCAGATTTGATGGATGGGGGGGCAGACTGATGCAGTGGTTACGTCAGTTGGGTCGTTCTGGTCTGAGCTTTTTTGAACGGCTGGGTCGCGGTCATCTGTTTTTTTTCTCCATCATTGCTGGGCTTCCCAGTTTATTGCCGCGCGGTCGATTGCTGTTGCAACAGCTGTTCGCTGTCGGTGTTTTGTCCTTATTGATTATCCTGGTGGCGGGGCTGTTTGTCGGTATGGTTCTGGGTCTGCAGGGCTACAATACCTTGGTGGACTTCGGTGCTGAGGAGTCTCTTGGGGTGATGGTGGCGCTGTCCCTGGTGCGTGAACTTGGGCCAGTGGTGACGGCGTTGTTGTTTGCCGGCCGGGCCGGTTCGGCCTTGACTGCCGAGATTGGTCTGATGAAGGCGACCGAGCAGTTGTCTGGCATGGAGATGATGGCGGTGGATCCAATTAAGCGGGTGATTGCGCCGCGTTTTCTCGCCGGGGTGTTATCCATGCCATTACTGGCGGCGATCTTCAGCGCCATTGGTGTCATGGGAGGCTTTTTTGTCGGTGTTGGTTTGTTAGGGGTTGATGATGGCGCCTTCTGGTCTCAGATTCAGAATCGGGTCGATTTCTACGATGATATTGTTAATGGTGTCATCAAGAGTATCGCCTTCGGTATTGTGGTGACGTGGGTGGCTGTGTTTGAGGGTTATGATGCTGTGCCAACCTCGGAAGGTGTGAGTCGGGCAACAACGCGCACGGTGGTGCATGCCTCGCTGGCAGTGTTGGGCTTGGATTTTGTCTTGACGGCATTGATGTTCGATTAAAGGAACAGGGTATGTTTCAGAATAAAAATATAGAGATTCTTGTCGGTATATTTGTTGCTGCCGGGTTGGGAGCGCTGTTTGTGTTGGCGATGAAGGTCAGTAATTTAAGCACTTTCAGCGACGATGGTGGTTATCCCGTGATTGCCCGCTTTGAAAATATTGGTGGTTTGAAGGTGCGGGCGCCGGTGACTATGTCCGGGGTGCGCATCGGCCGGGTTGAAGAGATTGGTTTCGATAATGAAATCTTTGAAGCCGTAGTAACCCTGACGATCAATGAAAATTACAAATTGCCCAAGGATAGCAATGCCAGTATCTTTACCTCTGGCCTGCTGGGTGAGCAATATGTGGCGCTGGAAGCGGGCGGTGATCTGAATAATATGCAGCCTAATGATCAGTTTGTAATTACCCAGTCGGCGCTGGTGCTGGAGAAGATGATCGGGCAGTTTTTGTTTAAAGCGGCCGAGGGAGGTGCTGAAGAGTGAAGCGTTTGTTTACGGTGGCGGTATTTGGTCTCGCCTTGCCTGTTTCGGCTGAGACGCTTGATCTGGAGCAGGCAATAACGCGAGCTCTTAATGCAGATCATCGCATTGAAGAAAAGCAGTACCTGGTTGATGCAGCCCGGGGGTTGCAAGAGGAAGTGCTAGGTTATGGTGATTGGTTTATCGACAGTAATACCTTTCTCGCTGTTTCGCCGAAGACTGAGGGGGGGATTTTTAAGAATGATACTTGTGTTGATGCTTCGTGTGAATTGCGTAATGACCGTTTTCAGTTGAACGGTCTGTCGCCATGGGTATATGTACAAATGTCACTGATTAAACCGCTTTATAGCTTTGGCAAACTGGAAAGCTATGCGGATTCTGCTGCTGCGAATATACGGGTTAAGAATGGTGATGTGCAGTTGCAGCGTAATGCTACCGTGCTGGAAGTGAAGAAGGCTTATTACGGCTATTTGGCGGCTCGAGATGGGCGTTTGTTGCTAGAGGATGTGGGTCGGCGCGTTCAGGGTGCTATTGAGTTGGTACGGGGTTGGCTTGATGATGGTGAGGGCGACGTAAAACAGTCGGATCTGTATGCGCTGCAATCCGGTTATGCCCTAGTGGCGAAGTACAGAGCCCAGGCCGAGGCATTGGAAAAAATTGCCTTGGCCGGTCTGAAGGTGCTGACAGGTGTGTCTCAAAGCGAGAGTTTGAATGTGGCGGATAAGAGAATTGCACCGTTGCAACTGCCAGAGCTGGGGCTTGATGATTTAAAAAAAGAGGCTATAGAGCTGCGGCCTGAAATGAGGCAGTTAGTTGCTGGTTTGCAGGCGCGTCGTTCGTTAGTGGCGGCAAATAAGTTAGGCTCCATGCCGGACTTATATGCTGGTGTTGCCGGGATGCTTTCTTTTTCGTCTAGACGTGATCGTGTTGATAGTCCTTATATTTATGACCCATTTAATGATTTTGGTATAACACCGGTGATTGGCCTGCGTTGGCGTTGGCAGTCGGGAGTGAACGATGGAAAAGTTAGTGCCGCAGAGGCCGAATTGAATGCCCTTATTTCTAAGTCAGGTTTTGCTCGGCAAGGTATCCCTTACCAGGTGGCAGAACAGTATTATCAGGTGCAGGGTTATCATGAGGCAGTGCAGCAATTGGAACTGGCGGGACGGTCGGCGCGACGCTGGATGGTGAGCAGCTACACTGATTTTGAAGCGGGGCTAGAAAAGGCTGAGAAGGTAATGGCTGCAATGCAGGCCTATACGCTAGCGATGACTGATTATCTTCAGACCACTTTTGAATACAATATGCATGTAGCACGTTTGGAAGATGTGGCAGGGGGAAATCGATGAAACGATTGGTGTTAGTGTTTTGGATTTTGTTGGGTTTGCTGTCAGCTCCGGTGTTTGCCGCCAAGGAGCCGCAAGTTCTGGTGCAGGAAACTTCGCAGTTGATGTTGGTCAAGCTGAAGCAGGAAAAAGAGCTACTCAAGGCTGAGCCAAGCCGTATCTATGGCTTGGTGAATGAGATCATTATTCCTCACTTTGATTTTGAATATATGTCACAGATGGTGCTGGCTAAATACTGGCGCAAAGCCTCGGCCCAGCAGCGTCGAGCCTTTACTGAAGAGTTTAAGCAGCTGTTGGTGCGCACCTATGCAACCTCGTTGAATGAATATGCTGACCAGGATATTACTTATTTGCCATTTCGTTCTGGCAGCAACCCAACCCAAGTGATGGTAAAGACTGAGATTGAACAGCCAGGTGGTTTTCCCATTCCAATCGATTATCGCCTGCACCAAAACAGTGGTGTCTGGAAGGTGTTTGATGTGGTGATTGATGCAGTCAGCCTGGTGACCAATTATCGCACCAGTTTTTCCAAGGAGATTCGACAGTCTGGCTTGGATAGCCTGATCAATACACTGGCTCAGCGTAACCAGGAGGCGGATGGGCAGTGAGCCAGGGGCAGCTATCATGTCAGTCGTTAGGGCAGTTTAGTCTGGCCGGTGATCTGAGTTTCGAAACGGTGCCGCAGTTGGTTGATGCTGGGGCGAAGTTGTTTCAATCTGGCGACCAGGTCTGTATTGATCTGGCTCAGGTTGGCCGCAGTGACAGTGCTGGCCTGGCATTGTTGATGAGTTGGCTTCGCCTGGCCAGGCAGCGGGGCAAGTACTTACGTTTTCGGCAGGTTCCATCGCAGTTGTTGAGCTTGGCGCGGGTGAGTGGTGTTGAGCATATTCTTTTGCTTGAGTCGTCAGTCTAAAGCTACGACGGGCTTATAAATTTACGCCAGAAAAGGTATCCTACGCGGTTCTTGTTTAAGGTTATGAGTCGCCGAAGGGTAGGGCGTTAAAGATGCAAGCAGAACAAATCAAACAAATGATTGAGGCGGGCCTGCCTGATTCCCAGGTGCAGGTTTTTGGTGATGATGGTCAGCATTTTGATGCCATCGTGGTCTCGGCAGCCTTTGAGGGCAAGGGCATGCTGCAGCAACATCGTCTGGTTTATGGCACCTTGGGCGGTAAAGTAGAAGATGGTTCTCTCCATGCGCTGGGACTCAAGACCTATACTCCAGAAGCCTGGGCTAAGCACAACAACAATGGATAAACTGATTATTACAGGCGGTGGCCCGCTTGATGGCGAGGTGCGAATCTCGGGTGCTAAGAATGCTGCGTTACCCATTCTGGCCGCGACCCTGCTGGCCAGTGAGTCGGTTACGGTGCGAAATGTGCCGCATTTGCATGATGTCACCACCACTCTCGCATTGTTGGGGCGGCTTGGGGTTGAGCTGGTTGTCGATGAAAAGCTTAATGTCGAGATTGATCCTACCACGATTAATAATTTTGTCGCCCCCTATGAGCTGGTCAGAACTATGCGCGCTTCGATTTTGGTGCTGGGTCCACTGCTGGCGCGCTATGGCAAGGCGGATGTTTCACTGCCGGGTGGTTGTGCCATCGGTTCACGACCGGTCAATCTACATATTCAGGGGCTGCGTGCCATGGGGGCGGAGATTGAGGTTGAGGGCGGTTATATTCGCGCCCGCGCCGAGCGTCTGAAGGGTACACGCCTGTTTATGGATGTGGTTACCGTTACTGGTACCGAAAACCTGTTAATGGCGGCGGCCCTGGCTGAAGGCACTACCGTGTTGGAAAATGCCGCGCGTGAGCCTGAGGTGGTGGATCTGGCTAACTTCCTCAATAGCATGGGTGCCAAGATCAGCGGTCACGGCACTGACACCATTACCGTTGAAGGTGTCGAAAGGCTTTCAGCGACTGATTACAGCATCTTGCCGGATCGCATCGAAACAGGTACTTATTTGATCGGTGCGGCTGTCAGTGGTGGTCGGGTCAAGGTCAAGGATACTCGACCAGAACTGCTAGATGCGGTGCTGAGCAAATTGCAGGAGGCGGGTGCCAAGTTGAGTTATGGTGATGACTGGATTGAGCTGGATATGGAAGGTCGTCGTCCGAAGGCGGTGGATATTCATACTGCGCCTTATCCGGCGTTTCCTACCGATATGCAGGCGCAGTTTACTTTATTGAATTCGGTGGCCGAGGGTACCGGTTCGATTTCCGAGAACGTCTTCGAGAACCGTTTTATGCACGTGCAGGAGCTGGTGCGTATGGGAGCTGATATCAAGGTCGAAGGCAATACAGCCATTATCACAGGGGTGGAAAAGCTGCAGGGTGCGCCGGTGATGGCAACCGATCTGCGCGCCTCGGCCAGTCTGGTGCTGGCAGGCTTGGTGGCGAAGGGCGAGACGGTGGTGGATCGCATTTATCACATTGATCGCGGTTATGAATGTATTGAAGAAAAATTACAGATGTTGGGTGCGCGGATTCGACGCACACCTGACTGATTGAAGGACAAAAACGTGACAAATACTTTAACCATTGCAGTTTCCAAGGGGCGTATTTTCAAAGATGCACTGCCGCTGCTTGCTGGCGCCGGTATTGTGCCCATTGATGACCCGGAAACCAGTCGCAAACTGATTCTCGACACCTCTCGTGACGATGTGAAGTTGGTGCTGATCCGTGCCTCCGATGTGCCTACCTATGTTGATTACGGCGCTGCCGATATCGGTATTGCCGGTAAGGACGTGTTGATGGAGTACGAGGGTGATGGTCTTTACGAGTTACTGGATCTGAAAGTTGCTTGTTGCAAATTGATGGTGGCTGGGCCTGAGGGCTCGAATACGGATTCGGCTCGACTGCGCATCGCTACCAAGTATGTCAATTCGGCCAAGCGTTATTTTGCTGACCAGGGCAAGCAGGCTGAATTGATCAAGCTTTACGGCTCCATGGAGTTGGCTCCACTGGTAGGCTTGTCGGATCACATTGTCGATGTTGTCGATACCGGCAACACCCTAAGGGCCAATGGCCTGGTACCCCTGGAGCATATCGCCGACATTAGTTCGCGCCTGATTGTTAACAAGGCGTCGATGAAGATGAAACACGCCGCGGTGAAGCTGTTTATCGATAATGTTGCCGAGGCAGTGGCGCAGCGTAACCCAGAGTGATTGAAACAAGAACTTGATTGGAGCAAACCAATGACTTCCCTAACAGTTAAACGCCTCAGTACTCAGGATGATGCCTTCTGGTCGGAAATGGATCAGTTGCTGGCCTGGGAGAGTGTCTCGGACGACCAGGTTTCGGGTGCGGTAAAAGAGATTTTGACCAATGTCCGTCGTCGCGGCGATGAAGCAGTGGTGGAATACACCAACAAGTTTGACCGCATGTCGGTCGAATCGATGGCGGCGCTGGAAATTTCGCAGGAGAGTATGCATGAGGCGTTGCAGCGCATCCCAGAAGATGAGCGTAAGGCGCTGGAATTTTCCACTCAACGCCTGTTTGCCTACCATGAGCATCAGCGCGCCGAGTCATGGTCTTATACCGAGGCCGATGGCACGATGCTGGGTCAGAAAGTGACGGCACTGGATAAGGTTGGCCTGTATGTGCCTGGCGGTAAGGCCAGTTACCCATCATCGGTGCTGATGAATGCAGTGCCTGCCAAGGTGGCCGGTGTTAGAGAGATTATCATGGTGGTGCCGACTCCGGATGGTGAGCTGAATGACATGGTGCTGGCAGCTGCAGCTATCGTCGGTGTTGATCGTGCCTTTGCTATCGGTGGTGCTCAAGCCGTGGCGGCGCTGGCCTATGGTACCGAGACTGTGCCGCAGGTGGATAAGATAGTCGGTCCGGGCAATATCTATGTTGCTACTGCCAAGGGTATGGTATTTGGCACCGTTGGTATCGATATGATCGCCGGCCCATCTGAAATTCTGGTGGTCTGTGATGGTGAGACTAATCCTGACTGGGTGGCAATGGACCTGTTTTCCCAGGCTGAACACGATGAGGATGCACAGTCAATTTTGGTCTCTCCCGATGCTGAATTTCTCGATAAGGTTCAGGCCAGCATCGAAAAGTTGTTGCCAGAAATGGAGCGCAGTGAGCTGATCCAGAAATCTCTAGGCGCCCGCGGTGCCTTGATTCATTGCCAAGACTTGGATGAGGCCGCCAGGGTGGTTAATTATGTTGCGCCGGAGCATCTGGAGCTGTCTGTTGAAGATCCTGATGAGCTGCTGGAAAATATCCGTCACGCAGGTGCCGTGTTCATGGGGCGTTATACCGCTGAGGCGGTAGGTGACTACTGTGCCGGACCAAATCACGTCTTGCCGACCTCGCGTACAGCACGTTTTTCCTCGCCGCTGGGTGTGTATGACTTCCAGAAACGTTCTAGTCTGATCATGTGTTCTGAGGCGGGTGCCAGTTATCTAGGTGGTTATGCTTCGACTCTGGCGCGTGGAGAGGGCTTGACGGCTCACGCTCGTTCGGCTGAATACCGTATCAAAAAATAGGTGTATAGCTCTTAAGGTTTTGTTAATATTGCCGAAAGTATTTTGGGAATAACAAGATGGCGGCAATGATCGTGGACAAAAAAGACGAAAAAATAATTCACTTGATTAGACCTGAAGTGCAGACGATGCAGGTTAATCATGTGCCGCCAAGTAGGGGTATGATTAAGTTGGATGCCAGGGAAAATCCCTATACTTGGCCAGCCTATCTACGTGGTGAGTGGTTAGAAGAGATGCAGGGTGTGGCAATGAATCGCTATCCTGATCCTGAGTCGACCGATCTAAAAGCGCGTTTGCGTCAGGTGTTTGATATTCCCCACGGCATGGAGCTAATGCTGGGTAATGGCTTAGATGAGCTGATTCAGACTATCAGTCTGGCCATGCGCGGTGCCGGTCGCAAGGTGCTGGCAGCAGTGCCGACCTTTTCGCGTTTTCAGATGATTAGCGCCTATGCCGGGATGGGTTTTGTCGGTGTGCCGCTAAACGAAGAAGATTTTAGTCTCGATATACCGGCCATGCTGGTGGCAATCGAGAAGCATCAGCCCGCCGTAACCTATCTTGCTTCACCCAATAACCCAACCGGTAATACCTATTCTCAGGATGAGATTGCTCAGTTGTTGAACGCGACTCATGGTCTGGTTGTGGTGGATGAGTCATATTTTGGCTTTTCTGGTGAGAGCTTGATGGCTCAGCTGGAGCGTTATGATAATTTGCTGGTGATGCGCTCGCTGTCGAAGATGGGGCTGGCTGGTTTGCGTCTGGGGTATCTGGTGGGTAATCCTCGTTGGATAAGTCAGATCAACAGCCTTCGTCTTCCTTTTAATATCAATGTCTTAACACAGTTTACTGCCGAATTTGCACTCAATTATTTCGATGTATTTGAGGAGCAGATTGAGCAGATCCGTCGTGATCGCATCTGGGTGGCAGAAAGTATTCGCCGCCTCAAAGGGGTGGAGGTGTACGAAAGTGAGACAAACTTTATTTTGTTTCGTGTTGCTCAAGGTCGTGCCAATGCGGTCGATGCAGCTTTGAAGCAAAAGGGTATCTTGCTTAGAAATCTATCTGATGAGAACCCTTTGCTTCGCGATTGTCTGCGTGTGACCGTGGGTAAGCCAAGTGAGAATGTGGCCTTTATCTCGGCCCTTACCTCATCAGTTTAACTCTATCTCTTCAAACCAGGCCATTTTACTAGTATCCTAAGCGTCCGAATCTAATGTGAATTTGGTAGGGCGTGGCCCTGCCGTGGAGAAAGTTTGATGGCTGAGCGTATAGCCTCGGTGGCGCGCGATACCTTAGAGACTCAGATTCAGGTCAGTATTAACCTGGATGGCGAGGGTAAAAGCAGTTTCGAAACCGGTGTGCCGTTTCTGGAGCACATGCTGGATCAGATTGCCCGTCACGGCATGATCGATCTGGATATCAAAGCCAGTGGCGATCTGCACATTGATGCCCACCACACGGTTGAAGATATTGGAATTGCCTTGGGTCAGTGTTTTGCCCAGGCTGTGGGCGATAAAAAAGGCATTACTCGTTATGGCCATGCCTATGTCCCGCTGGATGAGGCCTTATCACGGGTGGTTTTAGATTTCTCCGGTCGTACCGGCTTGGAGTTTCATGTCGACTTTCCTCGTGCCAGTATCGGCGGTTTTGAAACGGATCTGTTCTATGAGTTTTTTCAGGGTTTCGTCAATCACGCCCAGGTGAGTCTGCATATAGATGCCTTGCGTGGACGTAATTCACACCACATTGCCGAGACGGTGTTTAAGGCCTTTGGTCGTGCCTTGCGCATGGCTTTGACGGCTGACCCGCGCATGCTAGGTGTCATCCCTTCAACCAAGGGAGCGTTGTAAGACGTTTCTGAGTAACGCCTTTAACTAACACATCATGTCTACTATCGCTGTAATTGATTATGGGATGGGTAACCTGCGTTCTGTGGCCAAGGCTCTGGAACACGTTGCCCCCAACGTAACTGTATTGGTCACGGCCGATGCGGGTGAAATTCTGGCCGCCGAGCGGGTATTGTTTCCCGGTGTCGGTGCCCTGCGTGATTGCATGGCCGAGCTGCAGCGTCTGCAGTTGGATCAGGTGATTAAGGATGTGGCTGCCTCGGGTACGCCGCTGCTGGGTATTTGTCTTGGAATGCAAGCCCTGCTTGATTCCAGTGAGGAAAATGGAGGTACGCAAGGTCTGGGGATAATCCCTGGTCAGGCTTTGCATTTTGCTGCTGGTCAGATCGATGCCCTCAATGGCGAGCCACTCAAGGTGCCGCACATGGGTTGGAATCAGGTCAGTCAGGCCGACTCACACCCGCTGTGGCGTGATATTTCCCAGGATAGCCGTTTTTATTTTGTGCATAGCTACTATGCTAAGCCTGTGAATCAGGCGAATAGTGCCGCGACCACCCATTATGGCCAGGACTTCGCTTCTGCTTTGGTGGCAGATAATGTGTTTGCGGTGCAGTTTCATCCTGAAAAGAGTCAGCAGGCGGGTTTGACCCTGTTGCGCAATTTTGCTGAGTGGGACGGAAGCCCCTCATAATCTTTGAATGATACGTTAGGAGCGTTTCATGCTGTTAATACCTGCAATTGATCTAAAACAAGGCAAGTGCGTGCGTTTGCGCCAAGGGCGTATGGAAGACGATACAGTCTTTTCTGATGATCCTGTCTCTGTCGCTGCACGTTGGGTTGAGGCGGGCGCCAAGCGCCTGCATCTGGTCGATCTTGATGGCGCCTTCGCTGGCAAACCAGTCAATGCCGGTGTCGTCGCTGAGATTGCCAAGGCCTTTCCTGAGCTGCCGATTCAAATTGGTGGTGGTATTCGTGATGAAGAGACTATTGATACTTATTTGGCTGCGGGTGTGCAATATGTGATTATCGGCACCAAGGCCGTCAATGCGCCGCATTTTGTCGGTGATGTTTGTGCCGAATTTCCGGGTCATATCATTGTTGGTCTGGATGCCAAAGATGGCAAGGTCGCCACCGATGGTTGGTCCAAGTTGTCTGGTCACGATGTGATTGATATGGCGCAGCACTTTGAACGCGATGGTGTCGAGGCGATAATTTACACAGATATCAGTCGTGACGGCATGATGCAGGGTGTCAATGTTGAGGCAACGCAAAAGCTGGCTCTGTCCATCAATATCCCAGTGATCGCCTCAGGTGGTGTGACCAATATGGATGACATCACGGCGCTGCAGGCAGTGCAGGACGATGGCATCATGGGTACGATTCTGGGGCGTTCAATCTATGAAGGCAGCATCGATTTGGCTGAGGCCATTAAGCTGGTGGATGGCGATTAATGGCCCTTGCTAAGCGTATTATTCCCTGTTTGGATGTTGATGTCGGACGCGTAGTCAAAGGTGTGCAGTTTGTCGGTATCCGCGATGCCGGTGATCCGGTTGAGGTGGCTAAACGCTACAATGAGGAGGGTGCCGACGAGCTGGTATTCCTCGATATCACTGCCAGTCACGAGCAGCGCGATACCATGGAGCACGTCGTCGAAGAGGTGGCGTCTCAGGTCTTTATTCCGCTGACTGTAGGTGGTGGTATTCGAGAAAAGGCCGATATCCGCCGAATGCTCAATGCCGGTGCCGATAAGGTGGGGATTAATACTGCGGCAGTGACCAATCCTGAGTTTGTTCGTGAGGCCGCTGAATCATTTGGTTCGCAGTGTATTGTGGTTGCTATTGATGCTAAGCGCGTTTCTGGAGAGGCTGGGTCACCACTGAAGTGGGAGATCTTTACCCACGGTGGTCGTAATCCGACCGGGCTTGATGCGATTGAGTGGGCCAAAAAGATGGTTGAGTATGGTGCCGGTGAAATCCTGCTCACTAGCATGGATAGGGATGGTACTCGCGACGGTTTTGATCTGAATTTAACCCGTGCCGTCAGTGAGGCAGTGTCGGTGCCAGTGATTGCTTCGGGGGGTGTTGGTAATCTAGAGCATCTTGCCGATGGTGTTGAACAGGGTAAAGCCGATGCAGTGCTTGCTGCGAGTATTTTTCACTTTGGTGAACACACTGTAGGACAGGCCAAGCAGTGTATGGCCAAACGAGGTATAGAGGTGCGCCTGTGACCCAGGACTGGCTTGATGAGATCAAGTGGGCTGATGACGGCCTGGTACCGGCCATAGCTCAGGATGCAAAGACAGGCAAGGTGATGATGTTTGCCTGGATGAATCGTGATTCGCTAGCTGAAACGGTGGCGAGTGGTTATGCCGTCTACTGGTCGCGTTCGCGACAGAGGTTGTGGCGCAAAGGTGAGGCCTCTGGTCACCAGCAGTTGATCAAAAGCATTAGTCTCGATTGTGATGCTGATGTGATATTGATGGAGATTGAGCAGCAGGGTGGTATCGCCTGCCATACAGGTCGCGAAAGCTGTTTTTATCGTCGTTACCAGGATGGTGTCTGGGAAACGGTGGAGCCGGTACTGAAGGATCCGGCTAAAATTTACGCCAACAGCAAATAGGATGTGATGATGGAATCTGCTGATGTGCTGAACAAGCTGGCCGAGGTGTTGGAGTCGCGCAAGGGTGCCGAGGCGGATTCGTCTTATGTTGCTAGTCTCTATGCTAAGGGACTGGATGCTACCCTGAAAAAGGTGGGTGAGGAAGCTACTGAGACGGTGATGGCGGCCAAAGATGGTGATAACGAAAAGATTGTCTATGAAGTTGCAGATTTGTGGTTTCATACGCTGGTGCTGTTAGCGCAGCAAGGTTTGTCGCCTGACGATGTCTTGAATGAGTTGGCGCGACGGTTCGGCCTTTCTGGTATTGAAGAAAAGGCGGCGCGCAGCCAAAATTAATAGTTTTTACGCTAACGATACTTTTGGAGAATAGCGATGGGTTTTGGTGGAATTAGTATTTGGCAGTTGTTGATCGTTTTGGTGATCGTGTTGCTGTTGTTTGGCAGCAAGAAACTGCGCGGACTGGGTTCTGATCTGGGTGGGGCCTTGAAAGGCTTTCGTGGCGCCATGCAGGAAGGTGAGAAAGAAGAGGAAAAGCTCAAGGATCAGGCCAAACTGGATGCTGAAGCGAGCGAGAGCCGGGTTATCGACAGTGAGGCAGCCAAGCAGGAAGAGAAAAAGGTTTAACCTTTTTCTGGCTTGATAGCTCGTGTTCGATATAGGTTTTTGGGAGATTATGCTGATCGGCGTGGTGGCGCTGTTGGTGGTCGGCCCTAATGAGCTGCCGGGTCTGATTCGAAATGTTGGTCGGGGTTTGGGTAAGCTGCGCGGCTTTCTCGGCTCGGTTAAGTCTGATCTCGATTTTGAGATCGATAAGGCCAACGAAATTAAGCAGATGATGGAGAAAGAGACTGAGATTGCTCGTCTCCATGAAATTATTGAAAAGAATGCTGCGACTGTGCCTGTTCAGGGAAGGCCGGTTGAAGAGTCTGAGATGGTTAAACTAGATGAATCCAAGCAAGCCGAAACCGACCAAGAGCAGGCGCAGCCGCTCAGTGATCGGCGACAGACTTAATACCCGTTCTACAAAAACACAGGAACAGCAGCAGGGACTGGTTGGTCATCTGGTAGAGCTGCGTTCGCGCCTGCTGCGTATTGTCGTTTCCATTCTGATTATTTTTTTGCCGTTGGCATTCTTTGCCAATGATCTTTACGCCGTGCTGGCGACGCCGCTGTTGAATACCATGCCGGAAGGTACCAGCATGATCGCTACCGAGGTAGCCTCGCCCTTTTTGACGCCGTTCAAGTTTGCCTTGGTATTGTCCGTGTTTCTTGGTATGCCGGTGATCCTTTATCACTTCTGGACATTTATCGCACCGGGTTTATATGGTCATGAACGTAAGATGATGTTGCCGCTGCTGGGTGGTAGTGTGGTGTTGTTTTATGGTGGTGTGCTGTTTGCGTACTATGCTGTCTTTCCCTTGGTGTTTGCCTTTCTCTCCAGTGTTGCGCCCGAGGGTGTGGCGGTGATGACGGATATTAGTAGTTATCTCGATTTTGTCCTCAAGCTGTTTTTTGCCTTTGGGCTGGCCTTTGAAATTCCCATCGTAACCATTGTGCTGGTTTGGGCTGGGGCGGCCACACCTGATCAGCTGGTTTCCAAGCGGCCTTATGTGATCGTGGTGGCATTTGTGTTGGGGATGTTGTTAACGCCGCCGGACATGATCTCCCAGACCCTGTTGGCAGTGCCTATGTGGATGTTGTTTGAGGTGGGTGTGTTGCTGTCGCGCATGGTGGTCAAAAACAAGGCAGAGCGTGAAGCAGCAGGGTCGAGCAAGTAAGTAAGGCCACAGTTATGGTTGTTGCGGTTGTGGCCGTTCGCCAATGGTGGCCTTGATTTGTAATTGATTGCCATGACGAAAAATATCAAGCGTTAACATTGCTCCTGGTGGGTTGTTGGCAATGGCGTCCATAAGTGAGCGACTGCCGTTGATGGTATTGCCATTGACCAAGGTGATGATGTCGCCTGGGTTTAGCCCAGCAACAGCGGCTGGTCCGCCCTGTTGAACCCCTGCCACCAGTGCGCCACCAATTTCACTAAGCCCAAAGGATTCAGCTAGTGTTGGATTGAGGTCTTGGACTTCAACGCCAAGCCAGCCGCGCAGGGCGCGGCCGTGTTCAATAATCTGTTTCATTACCCCTTTTACCAGGCTTACCGGGATGGCAAAGCCTATGCCTTGAGACCCGCCAGAGCGAGAAAAAATGGCTGTGTTGATGCCTACCAGTTGGCCAAGGCTATTGACTAGTGCACCACCTGAGTTGCCGGGGTTGATGGCGGCGTCTGTTTGAATAAAGTTTTCGAAGGTGCTGAGGCCTAGACGTGAGCGGCCAGTGGCGCTAACAATGCCGCTGGTGACGGTTTGACCAACACCGAAGGGGTTACCGATGGCGAGTACCACGTCGCCGACACGCAGAGTTTCTGATTGACCAAAAACAATGGCTGGGGCATTGTTAAGATCGATTTTTAGTACGGCTAGATCGCTTTCTGGATCTGTGCCGACGATTGTGGCTGCGACTGATCTACCATCATAGAGAGCAACTTCGATTTCTTCCGCATCACTGATGACGTGATTATTGGTTAATACAAAGCCTTGATTGTTGACGATAACACCTGAGCCGAGACTGTTTTCAAGGCGCTTTTGTGGAGCTGGTATCTTGTCTCCAAAGAAGCGACGAAAGAACGGATCATTAAAAAGAGGGTTGCTTCGCTGAGCGACAAGTTTGCGGGTATAAACATTAACCACAGCAGGTGCAGCAATATCAACTGCGTCTGCATAAGAAGCCATGGCGGTGTCGGCTGTGCGTTGAGGTGGTGATGCCTCAACAAACTCTACACTTGGTCGACCTTCAAAAGTTTCGGGTTTGAAGAGTAGTAATAAAACAAAGGCGAAGGCTAATCCTGCGGTAATTGCTTCTGTGGCAAAAGAGACTAGGGTTCGTAAGTGCATTGTTTGGATGTTCTTAGATAGATAGGTGGGTCCAATCTTAACTTAAAGCATGAGGGAAGTGGATGGTTCTGTTAAATGAGTTGGTAGCATACTGCGATGGTTTGTTGGATGTGGCTGCATTTCACGATTATGCACCAAATGGTTTGCAGGTTGAGGGTGTGGCCGAGGTGCGAAAGATTGTCACTGGAGTTACAGCATGTCAGGCATTGATTGATGTTGCGGTTGAGTCGGGGGCTGATGTTTTGTTGGTACATCATGGTTTTTTTTGGAAGGGTGAGTCGGAGTGCATTACGGGTATTAAACGTCGCAGAATAGCAAAGTTGATTGAAAATAATGTGAGTTTGATTGCGTATCACTTGCCATTGGATGCACATCCTGAGATTGGCAATAATGCTCAGTTGGCAAAGCTGATAGGTTTAGAGGTTGAGGGGCGCTTTGGGCGGAACGATTTGGCGATGTTTGGTAGATTGTCTAAAAAGATGAGTGCTGAAGAACTGCGAACAGATCTTGCTTGTGTGCTTGAGCGTCAGCCGTTGCATTTGCAGGGTGAGTCGGTTGATGTTCAGCGTATAGCTTGGTGTACTGGGGCTGCGCAGGGTTACATTGAAGCGACACCGCAGTTGGGTGTGCAAGCATTTATTAGTGGTGAGGTTTCTGAGCAAACAACGCATTTTGTTAGAGAAAGTGGTGTGCATTATTTTGCCGCCGGTCATCATGCTACCGAGCGTTACGGAGTGAAGGCATTGGGCGCAGCGTTGGCAAAGGAGTTTTCAATAAGTCATGAATTTGTCGACATAGAAAATCCGGTGTGAGCATGGTTTAGTGGAAATAGTCTAAAATTTGAGGGTTCAAAAGATAAGGTTTTGTAGTGATGTTTTGTTGATCGAGGCTATGGTTTTATTGTTTTTAAATGTGAGCTGAAAGTTGACTGTTTAGCGTTGACAATAGGTTTGAAAGTGTTCTACGATGCAGGAACGCTTGAGGAATAGCTTCAAGCATACCCGGGTGAAGTTTAGGGATAATAACAAGAAATGCCCGTGATTACCCAAAACCAGTGATTAGTGGCTGGTTGTATAAAAAATGCATTGTTCTATGGTAGGCTGTGATTCGTAGAGGGGATTGCAGTAAAAAATAAAAGCAAGATAGTGTAAGTTAGCTTTTCAAAAGTTAATTGGGGAAAGTCAGTTAAAAGTTATTTAATTTAATCATCTTGTGCGCGATTGTGCGTCTGTTTTGGCGTGTATTCGTCTGGGTGTTGCTTTTGATTGTTTCTCTTATTGTTTAAAGCCTAATGGGATCTACAACAGATCGAGGACTGAGATGTTTGTGAGTAATAAATTTCTCTCTAAAAGACGCGGTAAAAGCGTTGGTCAGGGTAAGGTCAGCCAACGTTTGGCTATGTTTTTTTCGGTGTTGGCAAGTGTGTTTATTGTTGCTGCTGCTCAGGCAGAAGTGCCAAACGCAAAGCCGCCAGTAGGAACGCATAGTGGTGAAGATGTGCCGCAGCCAATAGATTTTCCACACGATATTCATGCGGATGTGAATGGCATTAACTGTATGTACTGTCATACCTATGCTCGTCGCAGCAAGGTTGCTGGTATCCCGCCAACAAGTAAGTGTATGGGTTGTCACTCGGTTATCGCAACTGACAAGCCGCGTATCAAAAAGCTGACGGAATACTGGGAAAAGAATGAGCCGCCACAGTGGAATAAGGTTCATGATGTGCCAGATTATGTGCATTTTACTCATGAGAAGCATCTGCAACGTTTTGTCTTCAATAATGAAGGTATGGATGTGGAGAATGTCTCAGAGGTGTGTGCATTTTGTCATGGTGATGTGAAGAAGATGACTGTGGCGGAAAAAGTAAAACCATTGAATATGGGTTTCTGTGTGCGCTGTCATGAACAGAATGACGGCCCTTCCGATTGCTGGAAGTGTCACAAGTAAATGGGTGGGCTGAGATCCTGGATCTGGCTGTCAATTTTTCAACTAATAACGGATGATTTGTTATGAGTGGTAGCGATATCAACCGCAGAGACTTCTTGAAATTTATGGGTCTCGGTGGCGTTGGTGCGGCAACCCTGAGTGGTTGTGATATGCCAACGACTGTTACTCTCGAAGAGGGTAAAGAGAAGGTAGTTGCCTATTTGGCACCGGAAGAATATGCGATTCCAGGTATAGGCGTAACTTTTGCCTCTACTTGTCAGCAGTGTCCATCAGGCTGTGGTGTGCATGGCCGTGTTCGTGAAGGTCGTGTGTTAAAGCTTGAAGGTAATCCCGATGCTTTGAATGGCAAGGGTTTGTGTCAAATGGGCCAGGCAAGTCTGCAGGGTCATTACAATCCTGATCGAATTACACAGCCGATGGCTCGTAAAAACGGGGCGCTTGTACCGGTAAGCTGGGAAGATGCTTGGAAGCTTATGCAAGAGAAAGCATCTGGTGCTACTCAGGGACGGAGTGCTTGGTTTACGGGTACGGTTAGTGGTCACCAATCAGTTTTGCTTGCTGCTTTAAATGACGCATGGGGCAGCAAAGACCATTATGTCTACGAAGCAATTAACAATGCGGTAGGCGAAGCGGTGAATAAGTCTGTGCTCGGAGATGCTGCGCCAGCTTATCGTTTAGATAAGGCTAAGGCTGTGCTCTCATTTGGGGCTGACTTTCTTGGTACCTGGGTGTCGCCAGTTCACTTTTCACGTGAATATGCCAAGTTCCGCACAGGCGATCGTGGTGTGCTGATTCAAGTCGAGCCTAAGATGACATTGACAGGTGGCAGCGCCGACTTGTGGGTGGCCGCACGTCCTGGTACGGAAGGTGTGGTTGCTTTGGGTATTGCAAATGTTCTGCTGAGCAAAAATCAAGTTGACGGTAAAAAATTGCCGCAGGTTGCGCTGGATGTGATTTCTCAGTACAGCGCTGATAAAGTGACTGAGGTTTCAGGCGTTCCTGGGGATACTTTGGTTCGCATCGCAAAATACCTAAAAGAGCGTAGTCCAAGCCTGGTGCTTTCAGGTGAGTCAGCACATGGTCATGCCAATGGTTACCAGAATGCAATGGCCGCAATGATGTTGAATGTTTTGCTTGGTAATGTTGGTGAGACTATCGAAGCATCAAATAGCATGGTGTTTGGTGAGTTGAAGGCCAAGCATGGTAATAGCAAGGCGATGCTGGATTTTGCCGCTGCTGCAGATGCTGGAAAATATGATGTGGTTTTCTTCATGGGTGCAAATCCTGTTTACACAGCGCCAGTGCATCTAGGTATGGCTGAGAAGATTGCCAAGGTACCTTTTAAGGTGGCTTTGTCTATGTTTCCTGATGAAACAACTATGTCTGCGGACTTGGTTTTACCACTTTCTTCACCATACGAAGAGTGGGCTACCTCAGTTTCACCGTATCAACCGAAAGAGGCTGCTATCAGCATGTCTCAACCATTGATGAAGCCGTTGAGTGCTGAGACAAAAAGTCTGGGAGATATCCTGCTGTCAATGCTGAAATACCAAGGAGTGAAAGGCTATGATGGTTTTGATGACTATTATGCCTACCTGCGTTCTGAGTTGAATGCTATGCCTGGTTCTGTAAAGGCTGGTAAAGATAATGATGCCTTTTGGTCCGCAGCAGTTCAAAAAGGCTTTATCAAGGCGCCAACTAAGTCAGGTACATTAAAAGTTAGTGTTGGTGATGTTAAACAGGGCGGATATCAGGCAGGCGGTGATTACCCGATGCATTTGGTTCCAACATCAAATCAAACTATGTATGACGGCCGTAACGCCAACCTACCGTGGTTGCAGGAAGCGCCTGATCAGATTACCAAGATATTTTGGGACTCATGGGTCGAAATCCATCCTAAAACAGCTGCCAAGCTGGGTGTAAAAGAGGGTGATTTTGTTCGTGTTGAGTCAGATCAAGGTGCAATTGAGGCGCAGGTCTATATCTATAAGGGTGTGCATGTCGATGCAGTGGCTGTGCCAATGGGACGCGGTCATGAAGAGTACGGTCGTTATGCCAAGGGTAATGGTGTTAACCCGCTCAAAATTCTTAGCCCGGCGGTTGATGAAAAGAGTGGTGAGTTGGCTACCCATGCAACACGAGTTCGTATAAGTAAAACTGGTCGCAGTGAGGAGTTGCCTCGTTTAGGTGGTAGTGAGGTTCAGGTCGGTCGTCGATTGGTAAGCACAGTTTCTGCTGATGTGTTCAGAAGGACTGAGGGAGTTTAATTATGTCGCTTAAGAACATTCTTGAAAACTGGTCTCATTATCGTCGTGGCCATGAAGAAGGTGGTCACCACGACTATGAACATATGTGGGGTATGGCAATCGACTTGAACAAGTGCACTGGTTGTAATGCTTGTTCTGTCGCTTGTTATGCCGAAAATAACCTGCCTACGGTTGGTAAAGACCGTATGAGAAAAGGTCAGGGTTTGCACTGGTTGCGTATGGAGCGTTACTGGGATGAGCCTGAAATGGGTGGTGACGAGAAGGAATACCAGGAACGTGGTGGAAGTTTCTTGCCAATGATGTGTCAGCATTGTAATGCGGCCACATGCGAACCTGTTTGTCCTGTTGCTGCGACATATCATACGCCGGATGGTCTGAATGCTCAGGTTTATAACCGCTGTATAGGTTCGCGTTACTGTTCTAATAACTGTCCATACCGTCTGCGTTACTTCAATTTCTACTCTTACTACGAAGAGTCATGGCCTGAGCCGCTGAACATGCAGCTTAATCCAGATTTAAGTGTTCGTGATAAGGGTGTGATGGAAAAGTGCACGTTCTGTATCCAGCGTATTCGTACCGGTAAGGATACGGCGCAGCGCGAAGGTCGCGAAGTGAAAGATGGTGATGTAGTAACTGCCTGTGCACAGACGTGTCCTACAGAGGCGATTGTTTTTGGTGATTTGCTTGATAAAGATGCCCAAGTCACCAAGCTTTGGAAGGCCCAGGAAGTTGAGCTTGGAAAAACGAAGCAGGACAAGTCTAATGGAGAACTACGCGGATATCGTGTCTTGGAGGGTTTGAATACGGATCCATGTGTAATGTACCTGGATCGAGTACGCGAAGCCTAGAAGACAGGATAGCCATACAAATATAAACGTGGTGTGACCTATGCAAACAAAAGATATAAATGAAAATATAGCTTGGGCTAAGATTAATGAGGATGTCCTCCGAAGTATGGAGAACCCTCGTAAAGGCTACTGGATTGCCGTGGCGGCGTGTATTGCTATGGTGATGTGCGCAGTACTGGCTGAGATCTATCAGTACCAAGTGGGGATGGGGCCTTCAAACTTGAACTGGCCACATATGTGGGATTTATACATTGCGACCTTTGTATTCTGGATTGGTATGAGTCACTCCGGAACGCTTTTGTCTGCGATTCTTCATATTATCCAGGCTGACTGGCGTAAGCCGATTTATCGATTTGCTGAAGCAATGACGACCTTCTCGCTGATGACTGCGGGTCTGTTCCCAATCATCCATTTGGGTCGTGTATGGAACATGTACTGGGTACTTCCTTATGTGTCTGATCGTGGCATCTGGCCGAACTTTCGCTCGCCATTGATCTGGGATGCCTTTGCGATCACAACTTACCTGACTTCGTCTGCGTTGTTCTTGTTTATCGGTATGATCCCTGATTTGGCTATTTGTCGTGATAACGCACGTGGCTGGCGCCAGAAGTTGTATACCGTGCTGTCACTTGGTTGGCAGGGGGATGACCGTCAGTGGCGTAACTTCCGTAAGATCTACCTGTTGATGGCGTGTTTCCTGATTCCGCTGGCGGTATCGGTTCACTCGATCGTATCGGCTGACTTTGCCATGTCGATCATGCCGGGCTGGCACATTACATCGTTCCCTCCCTACTTTGTAGCGGGTGCCTTGTATTCAGGTTGTGCGGCGATCATCACACTGTTCATCATCCTGCGTTACTTTTTCCGCTTCGATGAATACATGACGATTCCAATTTTGGAGAAGACTTGTAAGCTGACTTTTGCTATCGCAATGGTTTGGTCTTACCTGACCCTGATCGAGTTTGCTTCAGTTTGGTATGGCCATGACATGGTTGCTAAGGAGTCGCTGTTGAGCAGGTTTACTGGTCCTTACGCACCATTCTTTTGGTTGATGTTGTTCTGCGGGATTGTTGCTCCATTTGCCCTGGCAATTGAAAAGTTTCGTAGACACTTGCCAACGATGTTTGTTGTCTCGTTAGTGTTGAACCTGGGTATGTGGTTGGAACGCTGGATGATTGTGACACCAACGCTTGCGACTTCATATCACCCATTTGCTTTCGATACAATGTGGCCGAGTATGGTTCAGTGGGCAATCGTCTTTGGTAGCTTTGGCTGGTTTGGGTTGTTGTTCCTGATCTTTGTTAAAGTTTTCCCATCTGTTTCAATGTATGAAGTTAAGGAAATGGTATTTCATCGTCGTCACTATCATAGTGCTGATTTGGCAACAAAATTTCACCGTCGTGCAAGCGACCGTGAAGAGGATGGTGAGCCAAGTACTGAAGGAGCAAAATCATGAAGCGTTACTACGTGATGGGGTTGTTTAGCAACTTCGAGGAAGCATTTGCGACGATTTCTGAAATTCGTTCACATGCAATCCAAGGCGTTTCTGTAGATGATGTGACTTTGAAATCACCAATCGAGCATCCAGAGATTGAGGAAATTTTGGGAGATCGTGGTTCACCAGTGCCGAAATTCTCGCTCTTTGGTGCGATCTTTGGTATCTGCTTTGGCTTCTTGTTTCTTGCTTCAGCGCAGGCAACATTTCTGGTGCAGCCGGCAGGCGGGAAGGCGGTGATTCCGCTGCCTTCCAATATAGTTTTGACCTATGAAATGCTGATTCTGTTTGGTGTTATCTCGACATTGATTGGTTTCATGATTAGTGCTCGTTTGATGACCAAACGTCATCCGCTTTACTCCGAGAAGGTCAGTGTTGACCAGATCGGCGTTATGTTGGAGTTGGATGAAAAAAATGTTGATTCAATCAAGGATCTATTTAAAAAGCACAAAGTGCTGGAAATTCGTGAGGAGGTGTCGCAATGAAGTTTAAGTCAGTAGTCGCAGCTTCGATGATGATGCCGGCAGTTGCACTCGCCTGGCCTTGGTCGACAGATATGATGAATCAACCCAACATCAAGCCACAAGAAGGTACGATGCTGGATTTTCCAGAACGATCAATTCCTGTTGGTGGAATTCCTACACAGGTAGCTGATCGTGAAGCTAGTCGTGACTTAGTTAATCCGGTTGAGGCTACGGCTGATTCTATTAATATGGGGCGCAATCTTTACAAGGTCTACTGTGCCGCTTGTCACGGTTTGACTGGTGCGGCTGATGCACCTATTAGCGGTAAAATTGGTGCTATCAATCTGACCGATGATTATGTTCAGGAAATGAGCGAAGGCTGGTTATGGGGAACCATTACATTCGGTAGCTATGTTATGCCGTCTTACGGTGTGCCAGCAGGTCGCCCTGATAGTCGTGGTTCAAACGATCTTAATGTTGAAGAGCGTTGGCATGTGGTGAATTACATTAAGCAAAGTCTTGTAAAAGATAATGCGGCAGCAACAAAAACAGCTGCAGCTCAGTAATTCAGTGGGTAAAACTATTTTAGAGATAGTTAACAGAGGTTAGTATGGAAAACTTCGGTTTCTGGTCGGTTGTAATCACCAACTTTTTGGTTGTCCTTTACTTGGCATTGGGCGGTGTAACGCTTTCTGCTGCATTACAGTTATGTAATGGTAAGTGGCGTTTCCAGGTGCGCGGTCTAGCTTGTTCATTGGCAGTGTTGTTTCCTATAGCGTTTGTCTTGTTGCTGGTAATTCTGGCGGCAGGTGAATCAGCCTTCCCATGGCTGGCTCATGCGCATGATGAAGGTCACCATTTGCCAGGCTGGCACAACTACACATTCCTGGTTGCACGCAATATTATTGGCTTCCTACTTGTTGCGGGATTATATGGTTTGTTTATTAAGTGGCAGCACGAGTCTGAAGTCGATAGCTCATACGCTGCGCAACGTCGATTTCGAAATATTGCGTTGCTGATTCCATTCGCATACTTTCTTTACGGTTCAATGGTTGCCTGGGATTTTGAAATGACCATGGTTCCTAACTGGCATAGTGCGAGCTATGGTGCATACTTTTTCCAGAGTAACTTCCATATGTTCTTGGGCTTTTTCACCATTTTCTTATTTTTCCTGAGTCGGTCAGGTAAATTGGTGCAACAGTTTGAAGGTTATATCTTCAATTTCATGGCTCAGTTCATGTTGGCAATGACTATTCTGTGGACATACCTGTACTTCACTCAGTACTTGATTATGTGGTATGGCCGCTTGCCTGCTGAAATGGATCGTTACGATGCTATGATGACCGAAATGTCGGGTATTTGGTGGTTGTTTCTTGTGCTGAAATTTTTGATTCCTTTTTGCACGTTGGCGATTACACCAAACCGCCATAACCCGTCTGTAATTGTAATGGTGGCAGGAAGTATCTTGCTGGGTACATGGCTTGAGCGTTACACGTGGGTGTCTGGCTCCGTTGCTTCTGAGTACACGCATACGCCAATGTCATCGATTACAGATATCGTGGTAACGGCTGTTGTGATTGGCGTTAGCTGGTTTGCTGTTAAGTGGAGCCTGACTCGTTACGGGTTGATTCGTAACGACTAGGATCAATTCATGTAGTTATGAAAAGGCGGACACTTGTCCGCCTTTTTTTTTAACGGGATGCGTTGACAGAAACGCCTTTTGCGTGTCGCTCAAGCCAGCCAGCAACACGCTTTGTTAACAGGGTTGAGACTCCAGTAAAGTCGTGGCTTGCGCCTTCGATAACAACTTGGCGGTATGAAATGTAACCTTGTGAATTTTGTGTGGAGCTTTTGGCAATTGCTGAACGCTTATATGAATCTATTTGTTTGGACGATGTGACGGTGCCACTTGAAATTTTGGCTGCAAGCGCGCGAGTCATGGCTGTGCCTGTAACATGATCAAGATCGTTACTACCGTAGATATCCAGGATTGGAACCGTAATTTTTTCTAGCTGTTGGGATATAGATTCAGCTTTTTCACTTTTATCAAGTAGCCCTAAGCTGATAGCAATAAATGCTTGTATAGATGCGTCTTGCGGTGCCGAAAGATAGGCGGTAGCCGCCATTGCGCCAGTACCATGCCCTAATAAGGCAATATTGCTTATGCCTAGAGTTTGCATATAGTTTGCTGCGCTATTGATGCGCTGATTAATTATAGTTTGTTTATTGGTGTAATCGTCGACTGATGATAGATAAGGCAGTTGAATGCTTATGCTTGCCCAGCCGTGCACGGGAAGGTCGCTTCTCAGTGGTCGAATGACTTCTGGTTTGTCAGGGTGGCTATTGGCGTCATGAAGTATGATTACTGCGCCTTTGGGTTGCCCACTCTGATCTGGATCATAAACAGCAAAGAATTTAGCGTTAGCATCATCTAGCCATACAGCTTTACCATTTTGTAATCCCTTTTCTAATGACTGTGCAAACTCCATGCTGTGAACAGCGTTGGTATTTTGAGCTGATGCAACTCCTGGAAATAGTAGTGAAAAAACAGTAAATACTAGTGTGAAGTTTGGTCTGGAATAATTATTTCTTTGAAAACATAGGCTTAACAAGCATTTGTTGGGTTTCGAATGGTTAGACATAAAATTTATGACTTTAAAGGGTGATTTTTTCCAGTATTTCATAGAGTTAATCGCGTGAAAAAAATGCTTTAATCGGTTAAAGTTAGCGGCTGCTTGCCCTTGTGGCTTTAAATTTTTCTATTTAATCAAAATAATGAAGAGGCTTTGCTATGTCGGATTTTAAGATAGCTCCATCGATTTTGTCGGCTGATTTTGCCCGTTTGGGTGAAGAGGTTGATAATGTTTTGAAGTCCGGTGCAGACATTGTCCATTTCGATGTGATGGATAACCATTACGTGCCTAATCTGACCATTGGACCGTTGGTGTGCGAGGCCTTGCGTAAACATGGTGTCACTGCTGACATCGATGTTCACCTGATGGTCAAACCTGTTGACCGCATTATTCCTGATTTTGCCAAGGCTGGTGCAAGCTATATCACTTTCCATCCTGAAGCTTCTGAGCATGTTGATCGCACACTGCAATTGATTAAGGCGGAAGGTTGCAAATCAGGGCTAGTCTTTAATCCTGCAACTTCTCTTGATGTTTTAAAGCATGTTATCGATAAGGTTGATATTGTGCTGCTAATGTCGGTTAACCCTGGTTTTGGCGGGCAGAGCTTTATCCCTGCGACATTGGATAAGTTGCGCGAAGCGCGCAAAATCATCGACGAGTCTGGTCGTGACATTCGTCTTGAAATCGACGGTGGTGTAAAGGTCGATAACATTCGTGAAATTGCTGAAGCGGGTGCAGATATGTTTGTTGCTGGCTCTGCTGTGTTTGGTGCTGCTAAGGATAGCGATCCTAGCAAATATGACAGCGTAATTGCTGCAATGCGTGCAGAACTAGCCAATGCAAAATAAGTGATGGCTATTCGTAAGCCTAAGTTAGTTTTAATTGACCTTGATGGCACCCTGGTAGACAGCGTTCCAGACCTGGCCTATTGCATCGATGAAATGATGAAGGCCCTGGGTAAGCCAGTTTGGGGTATTGACAAAGTACGTACCTGGGTTGGCAATGGTGTTGACCGCCTGGTGATGCGTGCGCTTACTGATACACTGTGGGACGACCCATCTGAAGATGTCATTGCTAAAGCGCAACCAATATTTATGCAGTTGTATGCTGATAATACTAGTGGACGCAGTTGTTTATATGATGGTGTGATTGAAGGCCTCGATTACCTTAAGAATAGTGGTTACAAGGTGGGATGTGTTACCAACAAGGCTGAAGCATTCACTGTACCTTTATTGAAGGATATGGGCATCTTTGACAAGTTTGAAATTGTCGTTAGCGGTGATACCACACCGAAGAAAAAGCCCGATCCTATGCCATTGCTTTATGCCGCTGAGAAGATGACTGAGTTGCCTGAAGATTGCATGATGATAGGTGATTCAATGCATGATGTTAAAGCAGCACGCAGTGCTGGTTTTCAGGTTGTCTGTGTCCCTTATGGTTACAATCACGGTCACGATATTCGTGATGCCAAGCCGGATGTTGTAGTAGATTCGCTGGCAGAATTGAAGAACCTGTTTTAGTATCATTCTATAATGAATATTGCCCATCAAAAACAAACCATGACGAAGCCCGTAGGTAAGCGATGGTGAAGCCGCGCTTACCCCGGGGTTTGTTTTATTTTGTATTTGAAAGGTAGTGATAATGACACGCGAAGAATTCGATGCCCTTGCCGCAGAGGGTTATAACCGCATCCCGATGATGCGAGAAGTGCTGGCAGATCTCGATACGCCGTTAAGTACCTATCTCAAATTGGCCAACGGGCCATATTCCTATTTGTTCGAATCTGTTGAAGGCGGCGAGAAATGGGGCCGCTATTCCATTATCGGCCTACCTTGCCGTACAGTTTTACGTGTCCATGGTCATGAAATGACTGTAGAGCATGAAGGTAAAAAGCTGGGCACTACAATCGCAGAAGACCCGCTAGGGGCCATTGAGGTTTTTCGTGAACAATTCAAAGTGCCGGAAGTGGAAGGGTTGCCACGGTTTACCGGTGGTCTGGTCGGCTACTTTGGGTACGATACCGTGCGTTATATCGAGCCACGTCTTGATGGTAAAGCCAATAAAGATGAACTAGGTGTGCCGGATATTCTGCTATTGGTCTCGGATGAAGTGGTGGTATTTGATAACCTGCTGGGCAGACTCTACGTGGTTGTTCACGTTGATCCAGCCGTGAAAGGTGCCTACAAACAGGGGCAAAACCGTCTTGATGGTCTGGTTGGGCAGCTGCGTAACTCACCTTTGCCGGCACCTAGTAAAAAGCGTGGCCGTAAGGTAAATGAGCGTGATTTCAGGTCTGGTTTTAAACGCGACAAGTTTGAAGCCGCCGTCAATAAGATTAAGGACTATATCGTTGAGGGTGATTGCATGCAGACGGTATTGTCGCAACGCCTTTCTATACCTTATAAATCTGAACCGCTAGATCTATATCGTGCTCTGCGAAGTTTGAATCCTTCGCCGTATATGTTTTACCTCAACATGGAAGAGTTTCATGTCGCTGGTTCATCGCCTGAGATTCTTGCTCGATTGGAAGACGGTGAAGTGACTGTACGGCCAATTGCTGGAACACGCCCTCGTGGTAAAACGCCAGCAGAAGATAAGGCGCTTGAACAAGAGTTGTTAGCTGATCCCAAGGAGCTGGCTGAGCATTTGATGTTGATTGACTTAGGCCGTAATGATGCCGGTCGCGTTGCTGAGACCGGTTCGGTCAAAGTCACCGACAAAATGGAGATTGAGCATTACTCCCATGTGATGCATATCGTTTCAAATGTCACCGGTAAATTAAAGCCGGGTTTGAATGCCATCGATGTATTACGGGCCACATTCCCGGCCGGAACGCTTTCCGGAGCGCCCAAGATTCGCGCCATGGAAATTATCGATGAGCTGGAACCAGTCAAACGTGGTATCTACGGTGGTGCAGTGGGTTACATCGGCTGGAATGGCAACATGGATACGGCGATCGCCATACGTACCGCCGTGATTAAGAATGGCAAGTTGCATATTCAGGCGGGGGCCGGGGTGGTAGCTGATTCAGTACCCAGGAATGAGTGGGATGAAACGATGAACAAAGGCCGGGCTATCTTTCGTGCTGTGGCCATGGCTGAGGCCGGTCTGGATAACGTTGGTAAGGAGGGGTAGTGTTCCATCAAGCTAATATTGTCGGGTCCAGCGCACCTGTGAAATTTCGCAACAAGACGCTGTGCGCAGGCAATGGCCCGGTCCTTGTCAAGTGTAGCAACGCTGTTGCGGGGTTTCACAGGTGCGCCCGAAGGGTTGGTCTGTCAGCATCCATGGCTGCGTTCCGTCTCTTGAAAAGGACCGGGCCATTTTCTGCGAGGCGCGCCTTGCCATGAATCCTGACAGACCAACTGAACCCGACAATATTAGCTTGATGGAGCACCGGTTATGTTGCTGATGATCGATAATTACGATTCCTTCACCTATAACCTGGTGCAGTATTTTGGTGAACTGGGTGCCGATGTGCAGGTCTATCGCAATGATCAGATTACTATCGAGCAGGTTGAAGCGCTGGCGCCGCAACACTTAGTGGTGTCGCCAGGGCCATGCACGCCGAATGAGGCGGGTGTTTCTGTTGCCGCGATTAATCACTTTGCTGGCAAGCTGCCTATTTTGGGTGTGTGTCTTGGTCATCAAAGCATTGGTCAGGCCTTTGGTGGCAATATCATTCATGCCAAGCAGATCATGCATGGCAAGACCTCAATGGTGAAACACAATGATACTGGTGTCTTCAAAGGGCTGAGCAATCCGTTTGTGGTCACTCGGTATCACTCACTAGTCATTGAGCGAGAGTCCTTGCCTGATTGTCTTGAAATCACTGCCTGGACTGAAACGGCCGAGGGTAAGGTCGATGAGATCATGGGCGTGCGTCACAAAGAGCTGGCGATAGAAGGGGTGCAGTTTCATCCCGAGTCAATTCTGACCCAGCATGGTCATGACATGCTGAAAAACTTTCTCGAACAAAAGATCTAGGGGAAACACTTCATGGGTATGCAAGCTGCAATTCGTGCAGTCACCGACGGTAAAAATCTAAGCGCTGATGAGATGGCTGCTGTAATGCGTCTAATTATGACTGGCGCAGCGACTCAGGCTCAGATCGGCGGCTTCCTGATTGGTCTGCGCATGAAGGGCGAAACAGTGGATGAGATTGCCGCCGCTGCTCAAGTAATGCGTGAACTGGCTACACCAGTCAACGTTGCTGGTGATCATATCGTTGACACTTGCGGTACGGGTGGCGATGCCTCGGGTGCCTTTAATATCTCCACCGCTTCGGCCTTTGTTGTTGCCGCAGCCGGTGCCAAGGTGGCCAAGCATGGCAACCGTTCTATTTCCAGTAAATCAGGCAGTGCCGATGTGCTTGAGGCTGCCGGTGTAAGCCTGGATCTGAATGCTGACCAGGTGGCTCGCTGTGTTGCTGAAGTGGGAGTTGGTTTTATGTTTGCGCCAAAACATCACGGCGCCATGAAACATGCCATCGGCCCGCGCAAAGAGATGGCTGTGCGTACCATCTTTAATGTGCTTGGCCCATTGACCAATCCTGCTAGTGCGCCGAACCAGGTGTTGGGAGTCTTCAGTGATTTATGGCTGCAGCCATTGGCTGAGGTGTTGGGGCGTTTAGGTAGTGAACATGTGTTAGTGGTTCATTCAGAAGACGGTATGGATGAAATCAGCATCGGTGCGCCGACCAAGGTGGCCGAGCTGAAAGATGGCAAGATTAGCTGTTACAGCATTACCCCTGAGCAGTTTGGTATGCAGCGTGCCGACATCAAACAGATTGCAGTAGATGGTGCCGAAGCGAGTCTGGCCATGATTAAAACGGTATTTGCCAATCAAAAAAGCCCGGCCCGCGACATTGTTGTCTTGAATGCAGGGGCAGCCATTTATGCAGCCGGTCTGGCCGACTCACTTGATGCGGGTATTAACAAGGCAGCGGATGTGATCGCCAGTGGTGCCGCAGCTGAGAAGATGAACGCCTTGATTTCCCTGAGTCAGCAGTTAGCCGGATAGAATAAAAATGAGTCAGCCTGATATTTTACAAAAGATTCTGCGACGCAAGGTCGAAGAAGTGATCGAGCGCAGTTCATCAGTAAGCATGCGTGATCTGATTAAACAGGCTGAGTCTGCCGCACCCGCGCGTGGTTTTGTGCGTGCCATTGAAGACAAGATTGGCCAGGGTAATGCGGCGGTCATTGCTGAGATCAAAAAGGCCTCACCTAGCAAGGGCCTGCTGCGCGAAAACTTTCATCCAGCCGAGATTGCAAAGTCTTATGAGCAGGGCGGTGCCGCCTGTTTATCTGTGCTCACCGACGCTGATTATTTTCAGGGCCATGAAGACTACCTTAAACAGGCTCGGGCGGCCTGTAATCTGCCGGTGATCCGCAAAGATTTTATTATTGATCCTTATCAGGTCTACGAGGCTCGTGCCATTGGTGCAGATTGCATTTTGCTGATCGTCGCTGCCCTGGGTGAAACCATGCTGCTGGAATTAAGTCAGCTGGCAGATATTCTGGGGATGGATGTGTTGATCGAGGTGCACGATGCTGCGGAGCTGGAGCGTGCCCTGAGTCTGCCGCTGAAGCTGATTGGCATCAATAACCGTAACCTGCGTACCTTCGATACCTCACTGCAAACCACTATAGATCTATTGGCGGATATTGGCGGCGATCGCATAGTTGTCACCGAAAGTGGTATTCACACTGCTGAAGATGTGAAACTGATGCGTGAGCATAATGTGAATGCCTTCCTGGTGGGCGAAGCCTTTATGCGGGCTGATGATCCGGGCCAACAACTGGAGTCGCTGTTTTTCTGAGAGCCTAGACAAAACCTTATTGATTTTGATGCTAAAGTAGATCTCTTTGTAGTCGATAATTGAGTGCATAGCTCGTTGTGTAAGCCGAGCAAAAATCATTCTGATTGCACATACTAAAGGGAGCTCTCATGCGTAAATCAACCCTGCTGAAGGCCATTGCACCGACTCTGGTGTTGTTTTCAACTCAAGCTGCGGCTTTACCGTTCCAATCAATCGATCCACGCTCTCTGGCTATGGGCGGAGTAGGGGTTGCCTCAGGATCTACTGCTAACGCAGCATTCATGAATCCAGCGTTGTTGTCTGTTGCGCGTGAGGGTGAAGATTTCAGTTTAGAGATGCCAATTATGGGGTTTCGTATTAATGACCCTGATAGTCTTCGCGATGAGGTGGATGCCTATCAAGATGACAATCTTGAGGCAAACCTGACTGATGCAATCAATGCTTTTGATGCGGCAATTAATTCAGGCAACGTTGCTCAGATCGAATCGACTGCAACTGAGGTGGGCAATGCGTCGTTGGCAATGAGTAATCAATTGGAGAAATTTACAAATAAGGCAGTTCAGGGTGAGTTGTTTGGTGGTGTGGTGATAGGGATTCCGAGTAAAAAGATTGGAGCCTCATTGATGCTGAATGGTTATATCGTCGGTGGTGGCCTTGTTGATTACACAGAGGCAGATCAGAATCTGGTGGACGGAATTGTTGATGATGCTATTGCGACAGGGACTGGCGCTGATCCTACAGCCTTGGCAACAAACCCTACTGTTGCGGGTCAGTTGAACGGTACCCAAGATGTGGTCGATAATTTGACCTCAGGACTGGAAGGGCGCGGTGCGGCTATAGTCGAGGTTGGTATCTCTTTGTCGCGTGAGGTGACTATTGGTGGTCATGATGTAGCCGTTGGCATCACGCCGAAATATGTTGCGCTGGAAACCTTTGATTATCGTGTTGATATCAATACGGCTGATTTTGATGCAAGTAAGGGGCTAAATGAATACACCGATTTTAATTTTGACCTGGGTGTGGCTAAAGACTTCGGCAATGGTTGGAAGGCTGGGTTTGTGGCAAAAAATCTACTTGCCAATGACTATACGACCGTTCGTGGCAATGTAATAAAAATTGAGCCGCAGCTGCGTGCCGGGGTTGGCATGAGTAATGAGTGGTGGAGCATGGCGGTTGATCTGGACCTGGTTGAGAATGAGCCTGTTGGTTTTGAATCCAAATCACAGTATCTTGGTCTGGGTGCCGAGCTGGATTTGTTTGATACGGCGCAGTTGCGTCTGGGTTATCGTCATAATCTGAGTGATTCGGATTCCAGCATTCCAACAATAGGTATAGGCTTCTCACCTTTTGGTCTTCATGCGGATTTTGCTCTGGCAGCAAATTCCACCGAGATTGCTGCATCCATGCAATTGGGGTTCCGTTTCTAAAAAAGAAAATACAATAACTCATTCGAGTTTAAGCCCTGCCAGTAATGGCAGGGCTTTTTTGTTTTGTGAGAATGGCCACCACTTTTGGGGTAAACTCTTTGCCATAACTGGTTAGAATCACAGGCAAATGCGTGGCTTGTTTTTACATTGAAAGGATGGGAGTTGTACATGGCTAATAAGACATCAATCATAGGTGGCTTGGCGCCTGTTTTGTTGTTGTTTTCAAGCCAAGTGGTAGCCTTGCCATACCAGTCGCTGACGCCGCGTCTCTTGGCAATGGGGGGCGCCGGTGTTGCCTCGGGTGATGAAACGGTGACTGCCCTTGTCAATCCTGCCTTGATTGCTTCAAGTCGTGAGGTTGAAGGGTTTAATTTGGTTTTACCTGTGTTGGGGCGGCGCTTTAGTGACCCCGATGGTTTGCTCGATAAAATGGACAGTTATCAGGCTGCCGAGCTTGAAACGGCTTTGCAGGATGCAATTGTTGACTACGATGAGGTTGGTGCAAGCAGTGTCAGAATTATTGATGCCACTGAAGAGGTGCTGGAAGCAAAAGCGGCGGCTCAGAGTATTGCTGATGTATCGCAGCAAATGTTGGATCAGCTGCAACAGATTACGGGCAGGCCGGTGATGGGGGAGTTTCTGAGTGCTACGACGATAAGGATTCCCAATAAAAGACTCGCTGTCTCGCTGCTTATGGATACCCGTGTTGTGGCGGGGGGCGTATTTGAGTTTAGTGACGAAGCCCTGCTTCAGGGGATTATTGAAGATGCGAATACCACTGCAAAGGCTGTAGACCAGGATCAGCTTGATGCGCTTGAGAAAAATACAGCTATTGCTGGTCAGATATCGCCGGAAGAAGATGTAGAACCCGTCAACGCGGTAGAAAATTTAAGCTCAAATTTGAGCGCCCGCGGCGCGATTATTTCCGAAATCGGTTTGGTGTTGTCGCGTGAGTTTGTCGTGGCGGGACATGGTGTTGCTGTGGGAATTACGCCCAAGCTGATAAAGGTGCAGGCCTTTGAGTATGTTTTGGGGATAGACGCGGCCAGTTTTGATTCTGATTTGGGGCAGCGGGAATACACTGATTTCAATCTTGATGTTGGATTGGCGAAAGATTTTGCTAATGGTTGGCGAACGGGGCTGGCGGTCAATAACCTGCTTGGCAAGGACTATGACACTCGTCCTTATTCAAACGTTTCAGGGCGGATACCGGTATCGGCTGTGATCAAAATTAACCCTCAGGTGCGTCTGGGTGTCTCGTATAGTAGTGAGCGCTTTACTCTGGCGGCTGATTTGGATGTGAGGGAAAATGATCCCGCAGGTTTTGAGTCCAAAACCCAGTATTTTGGACTAGGAGCTGAGTTAGCGCTATGGGACTGGGGCCAGTTGCGTGCCGGTTATCGCCATAACCTGAGTGATTCAGATGATGATATTCCAACCTTGGGATTTGGTTTCTCACCCTTTGGAGTACAAATGGATATGGCGATTGCCGGCAATGGTGATGAGCAGGCATTTTCATTTCAACTAGGATTTAATTTTTAGTCAATCAATTGCGCTAATAATTATTTTTCACCAAGCCCTGTCATTAGGCGGGGCTTAATCGTTTTGGCAGGATTGATCTCGGGATTTGGGTTAAAATCCCTCGAATGAATATGAGCGGTTTAAGGCAGATGTCGATGGGTTGTGAGAATAAAAACAAGGCAAGCGGGTGCATGGCCAGAAAAGCGTTGCGGCTAGGCAGTGTTTTGTCTGTTTTGGCCTTGTTTTCTGCGCCGGTGCTGGCTTTACCGTTTGCACCAATTGAGCCTGTTTCATATGCCCTGGGGGGAACCGGAGTCTCTTCAGCCCCGAATACCAATGCCGGTTTTTTAAATCCGGCTCTGCTGGCAATTAATCAAGGCGAAAAGGCGGAGTTACTGCCTACCGTTGTGCTCGGCTATCGTTATTTCGATAAGCAAAATGTACTGGATTCTGTTTACAGTTATCAGAATATCGGTGTTGAGGAGATTTACGATACTACATTGAATGATTTTAAGCTTGGCAAGTATATCGAAATTGATGGTGTGCCAAGTTCAGGTCAATCCATAGCAACGATTGGCGGGGCGGCATCGGGAATCCGCAGCCGTTTTGTTGAGATGGCCGATAAGCCGATTCAGCAGGAGTATATGGCGGCGATGGTGGTGGCTATTCCGCATGATAAATTGAATATGAGTTTTAGCCTGGGCAGAAAGATGTTGGGTGGCGCCTTGGTTGATATTACTGACAGTGATTTGAATGAGCTGGATAGAATTGTTGAGGTAATAGAAGACCCTGAAACCTCCTTGTCAGAAGATGAGACATTTGATGCGTCACAGTTTACTTCTCGGTTTCGCGGTCGAGGTTTGACTAGCACTGAATTCGGTTTGTCCATGGCGCAAAACTACACTTTTGCCGGGCATGACATTGCCGTTGGCATTACTCCTAAGTTTATCCTGGCGACCAGTTTTGATTATGCCGAACCTATTAATACGACTGATTTTAGAACCGATTTGGGCACTAAAAATAATTCCGCATTTGATGTCGATGTTGGTGCAGCCAAGTCTTATGGCAATGGTTGGAGTGCAGGTGTCGCAATCAAAAATCTGATTGGTCAGAAATATAAGACCAGTCTGGGCAATGAGATTAGAATTAGGCCGCAGGCGCGAATCGGTGTTTCCCATGCAATGAAATGGGCCGCGGTTGCCGTGGATTTGGATTTGAATAAAAGTGAATCGCTGGGTTTCGATTCGCAAACACAATATCTCGGCATTGGTGCAGAACTGAATGTGTTTGATATGAGCACTATCCGCATCGGTTATCGCTCTAACCTGAGCGATGTCGACACCAGTGTTGCAACGGTGGGTTTTGGAATTAAGGTTTATGGTGTGCAGCTTGATCTTGCGGCGGGCGCAAATGAAAATGAGGTTGATGTCGCCGCGTCGGCGGCATATCAGTTTTAGCCTGAGTTGGATTTGTTGGTTAAGGCTTAACGGGTGCCAAAGACGACGATGGTCTTGCCTTTAGCCGAAATAAGGTTTTGTTGTTCTAGGCTTTTTAATACCCGGCCAACCATCTCGCGTGAGCAGCCGACAATGCGGCCCAGTTCCTGGCGGGTTATTTTGATCTGCATGCCATCTGGGTGGGTGATTGCGTCTGGTTGCTGACACAGGTCGAGCAGGGTCTTGGCAACTCGACCACTAACGTCCATAAAGGCCAACCGAGTGGCCATATCAGAGGTACGGCGTAGACGCAGAGCCATCTGCGAGGCCATCTGGAAGATGATTTCGGTATGGTCCTTGGCCATTTGCCGGAATCGTTCATAACTGATCTCGGCTACCTCACAGTCGCCACGGGCACGGATCCAGGCGCTGCGTTCCGGGTTATCACTAAACAGTCCCATCTCACCAAAAAAATCCCCGGCGTTGAGGTAGGCCAGCACCATTTCATTGCCATCATCATCTTCTGAAACCACGCTGACTGAGCCAGTGGTGATGTAATACAGCGAGTCCGGCGTATCACCACCATGAATGATGACGCTTTTATTGGGATAGCCACGCCGATGGCAGTGAGTCAAAAAACTCTCAATTGCCGGGTTGGCCTTGGGTTTGTTTGTTTTGAGTAATGTCATTTTAATCTCGTCGTTATACGGCCCTTGTCATTACTATCGGCTAAAAGCGGCTTATGTTTGAGTTATCATATGGCCTATTTGAAATATAGACCCAAGGAGCAGTAAATGAAGGCGCGCATCAAGTGGGTGGAAAACGCCATGTTTGTAGCCGAGTCGGGCAGTGGCCATGCGGTGGTCATTGACGGCCCGCCAGATGGCGGTGGCCGCAACATGGGCATGCGGCCAATGGAGATGCTGTTGATGGGTACAGGCGCTTGTAGTGCCTACGATGTGCTGTTGATCTTGCGCAAAGGGCGCCATGCGGTGGCAGATTGTGTCTGCGAGGTCAGCGCGGAGCGTGCGGATGAGGTGCCGTCGGTGTTTACCAAGATCCATCTCCACTTCATCGTCAGTGGCGACGGTCTGAAGGAAGGCGTGGTTAAACGGGCGGTGCAGCTGTCGGCTGAAAAATACTGCTCTGCCTCGATTATGTTGGGTAAGACGGCTGAGATCAGCCATGATTTTGAGATCATCGCGGCGCAAGGAGATGAGGCGTGATCAAGCCAGAGCCCACCTCCGGCATGCGCCATGTGGCCTTGTTTGTCAGCGACATTGAGGTTTGTGAACGGTTTTACGTCGAGCTGCTGGGTATGAAAGTGGAATGGCGTCCCGATCCAGATAACGTCTATCTCTGCTCCGGCAATGATAATCTGGCCTTGCACCGGGCGCCGGAAGGCTACGATATGTCGGGCGGTCAAGTTCTGGATCACATTGGGTTCATCATCGATGATATTGACCAGGTCAGTGTCTGGTTCGACTTTTTACGTGGTCATGACGTTAAAATGAAGACCGAACCGCGTACCCATCGCGATGGTGCCCGGAGCTTTTATTGTTATGACCCAGGCGGTAACACAGTGCAGATGATTCACCACCCGCCCATTGTCTCCAAATAGACATACAAAAATAGCTGCCAAAATTGGAAAAATGGTAGATAATCCGCGCTTTTCCCGGCGGCAATCGCCAAGGGGTGTTGGATAGTCAGGAGGGTGCGTAATGCCCACACAGATGAAAAAGCTGAAATTGCATGGGTTTAACAATCTCACCAAGACCCTGAGCTTTAATATTTACGATATCTGTTATGCCGTCACCCCTGAGCAGCACAAGGCCTATATTGAATACATCGATGAGGCCTATAACGCCGAGCGTTTGACTCAAATCCTGACGGATGTGACTGACATCATCGGTGCCAACATCCTCAATATTGCTCATCAGGACTATGATCCCCAAGGGGCCTCGGTCACCATCCTGATTTCAGAAGAACCGATTGCCGCGGAAGAACTGTCCAATACTGAAGCCCCGGGCCCACTGCCTGAGGCGGTAGTTGGTCATCTGGACAAGAGCCACATCACTGTCCACACTTACCCCGAGACTCATCCCGATGGTGGTATCAGTACCTTTCGGGCCGATATCGATGTTGCCACTTGTGGACGTATCTCGCCGCTTAAGGCATTGAACTACCTCATCCATAGTTTCGAGTCAGATATCGTCACCATGGATTACCGTGTACGTGGTTTTACCCGTGACGTGCGTGGCAAAAAACACTTTATCGACCACAAAATCAGCTCGATTCAAAACTACATCGCCAGAGACACGAAAGGGAAATATCAGATGATAGACGTTAACGTTTATCAGGAGAATATCTTTCATACCAAGATGATGTTGAAAGAGTGTCACCTACAGGATTATCTGTTTGGCGTGTCACCGGATGATCTGACCGGCAAAGAGATTAAGATGATCGATCAGAAGGTGAAGCAGGAGATGGCCGAGATCTTTTATGGGCGTAATTTGCGGCGGGGATTGTAATCGCATCCCCGCCTTACGTGTTTTGGTTTTATGGGGTGACTGAATCCCAATCGGCAGAAATGACATTATTGTTATGTAGGTAATGCACGGCGCTATCTTGTATTACTGCTCTATCATTGTAGTTGCCTGGAATCCATCTATTTATGCCGCTGGTTGTGCTGTTGGCTTGTTCACCGATTAGCGTACCGCTATGTTTTAGGCTCGCATCTTGTGAGTCGGTGTTAATTTCAAAAAGATAAAGGCCATCATGCTGCCAGTCTGCCCATTGCCAGGGAGAAATTTGCTCGCCACTGCCCTGGTGCAGGCTTACCGGGATGCTGAATTTGTCTGTGCCCTCACTGTTGGCTAAATAACTCAGGCTATGATGATCATTAAGCACCGGACTGTTTGTGCCACGCTCACCGAGAATGACGCTGTTGATTTCAGCTGGGGCGTTGATATCTGAGACATCGAAGAGTGATAGTTTAAGTCCTTGCTCCAATGGAAAACCACTTGTTTCATCAGTAATGGCTTCTTTGCCGATGCCCAGCAAAAGCCCATCATTTACCGCATGCAGGTAGCTCGAATAGCCTGGTATTTCTAGCTCTCCCGCAATCACCGGTTCACTGTTGTCGCTAAGATCGATAACGTAAAGTGGGTCAATATTCCTGAAGGTGACTAGATAGGCGCGATCACCAATATAGCGTGCGGCGTAGATTCGCTCGCCCGGTTTGCCAATGACAGCAGGATTGGTTTTGTTGGGCAGCTGAGCAATGATCTCCAGCTCGTTGGTATCGGTATTTGATTGCAGGTTAGTGAGCTGATGTTGCCATTGGTTGTTCTTGAACCGAGATGTCACTACGTGCAGTACACCGTTCCGTTCACCCATTAAAAAGGCAGGGTTGCTGCCACTGATCGATAAACTGCCTGGCACAATTCCACTGCCCTGATAACTGGGGCCGTTGCTGTCCAGTGAAAATTTATGAATGGCAGTGTTGTTGCTAAAAGATATTTCATCAAGACCGTCGCTGTTAGAGTCCTTGTCAGTTGATGTAGTTAGGTAGATGTTTTGCGTGGATGCATAAACACCATCACCTCGGCCACCGTAACAGGCTGAAACCACCTCTTCAGGTGAGTTTAAATTGATCGCGGTAATGCTGGTTAAGGTTGGGTAACCGCCATTGTTTTCAGTTGTGTCGGGGATAAAACAGTTGTGGCTCTGCAGCAGTTGTTGCGGCTCGTTCTGGTTAATGCTGACTGTGGGCAGCAGGTCATTCAATGAACTCTGTTCAAGCAGCGCCTGGTTTTCCGCGGTTTCTGCATCTGTGCTTGGAAAGTTGAGATAACCTTTGATCGATGGCGTAAAGCGTGTTACCAGATACAGCGTGTCTTCAACCCGACGTGAGCTGAGTAGATAACCATCAATTGAAATGTTGTGGCTTTGTTGTGGTGCGGTAGCTTCGCTAACATCGTAAAACCATAATTTTGTTTGTGTTGACTGCCAACTCCATGGGCTATACCAGCTTACCCAACTCTGGCCAGTGCTGCCTGTTGCGATTAACTGTTCGCCGTTACCGTTTTGATCTGTGGTGAGATAAAGGCCTTTGATTGAGGTGTTCGCCTCGTCTATTTCGATTTCAGTTAATAAATGAGAGGCTGCAGGATTTTCCTGGATCTGGTGAACACTGATGGCTGGGGTTTGTATTGCTTGAGGGCTGTCATTAGCCAACGTAACGACAGGACCTACAACAGTTGTGTTGTACTCATAATTCTGTTGCTTGATTGAATAAAGGTACTGGCCATCGTTTTTGATTCGATCAGCTTCATCCACGCCGCTGACTTGCAGGTTGGTGGTGGAGCTAATTTCACTGTTAGTGACCTCTGCATTGTCTGCGGTCAAGATGGTTCCCATATCCGTAGAATTGATTGTGAAGTTGTTTGGGGTGCTAAAACCCTGCTTGAGGTACTGTTCCAGCTGGTTGTCTGAGTCCACTGCCTTGAGTCGGCTTTTTGTGGTCAGGCCGGTTTGGGTGGCTGCATCGAATGTGCTGGAGTTTTCGGGAGTGCTGTTTTGCTGGCAGCCGCCTATCAGTAGTGATAGGACAATGCCCGGAAGCAGTATTTTGGGATTGGTTGGTTTCATGACGCCCTCTTTTATGGCCGTGGGAATTTATTCCCATTATTGATATTGGGAATTAAATCCCATATTATGAGGGCTGTCAAGTTTGAGTTTTGTGGGTTGTGAATGGCTTCAGCAACATTAAACAGGGTGTTAAGCAGGGCGGTATTGAGTTTGCTCAAGCCGCTGGTGCGAATTTTGTTGCGTAATGGTATTTCGTTTGGGCAGTTTTCAGATCTAGCCAAGCGTGCCTATGTTGAGGTCGCGCGTGACGAGTTCACCATTCCAGGCAAGCCGCAAACAACCTCACGGGTTTCGGCGATTACGGGTTTGACGCGCAAGGATGTGCAACGCTTGAAAAAGGAAAACCTGGATAATGATGCCAAAGTGACAGCGAAATATAGTCGTGCCGCCAGGGTGATTAGTGCCTGGGTCTCTGAGTCGGCCTATTTAGACCAGCAAGGTTCGCCATTGTTTTTGCCGTTTGAGGGTGCCGAACCTAGCTTTACAGCCCTAGTTAAAGAGGCCAGTGGCGATATCACCGCCAGAACCATTCTTGATGAATTAATTCATATTGAGGCCGTGAAGCGGTTGGAGGATGGTCGGCTTGAGTTGCTGGTGCGGGCCTATATCCCTATGGCTGACGATGTGGAAAAGATTGGCATTCTCGGTGCTGACGTTTCCGATCTGATTAGCACAATTGATCACAATCTAAGCATCAAAAAGGATGGAGCCTATTTCCAGCGTAAGGTGTGTTATGACAACCTGCCGCAAGAAGTCATGGATGAGCTGCGTGACACCATTGCCGAAAAGGCGCAGGCAGCCCTGGAGAGCATGAACGAGGATATGGCTAAGTGTGATCGTGACCGTCACCCAGAGCAGGAAGGAAGTGGGCGTGTCCGGGCTGGCTTGGGAATTTATTATTTTCAGGATGACGTTGAGAGTCAAGGCAAGGAGTAGGCATGTTTGCTGTTTGGAAAAAATGTTTGCTAACCCTGGTCGTTGTTATTGGCTTGGTTGCGTGTGTGAATGATCAGCAAATGGCCGAAGGTGGGATGGGTGGTACGGGTATCAGTACAGGTCCGATAAATAGTTTTGGCAGCATTATTGTTAATGGCGTTCATTTTGATGTGTCCCAGGCCCAGATCTGGATGGATGGCAAGCAAGCCAGTGAGCAGGATTTGCAGCATGGCATGGTGGTCACTGTGGATGGCGATATCGATCAGGAAACGCAGGCAGGCATGGCCACTGAGGTGGTGTTTAGGGCAAGTTTGAAAGGCCTGGTTGAATCAATTGATGTTGATGCTCAATGGCTGATGGTTTCGGGGCAGCGGGTGAATCTTGATGAATTGACTGTGTTGGACGGTGTGGCGTTGTCAGAGCTTGCTGTTGATATGTACGTGGTCATTAGTGGTGTTAATAATGCGGCTGGCGATTGGTTGGCAACTTATCTTTTTTCTGATGGAGTCGTTTTTACCGGCACAACTGTATCAATGGGCGCAAATATTGATATTGATTATGATGCTCAGGTATTCATAGTTGGTGTGTCTGACGGTGTTGTCGATGGTGGTGAGATGGTTGCAGTGCCGACACCGTTAGAGCGGCAGATAACAGCAGGGGAGTGGCTGTCTCTTAAGGGGTTGATTACTGAAGTGGCCGGAAATCGTTTCACTATTCAGGGTAATAGTATTGAAATCGATGGCAACAGTGATTTTGAAAACGGTGATGTGACTGATATCGCCATCAATAGCAATGTGGCTGTGGTGGGCGTGGTAAATGATTTAGGTGTGGTAGTTGCACGTACGATCAGTTTTAGGCCGGTAGAGGTGGTGCGCATTGATGCCCAGATAGAGTCTTTGACTGAGTCATCAGTAGAATTGGCGGGTATTGATGTAGAGCTAAATAGTTCAACGCTGATGCTGGATAGTAGCATTGCTGCAGTACGAACGTTCTCGATACAAAATCTTGCTGTGGGTGATGAGCTGGTTGTTTATGGCTTTCTAACAACAAAGGGCGTTGTGTTAACACGCTTGGAACGATTCGATTCAATCGTCAGGCAGCGTATTTCTGGGCCGGTAGGGCATATTAGTCAGCCAGTATTTGATGTGTTGGGCGTGGCCGTTGATACCAGCGTCATGACAGACAGGGATGGTCTATTTACAACGATTAATTCAGGTGACTGGGTAACGGTGACAGGTAGTTTGAATGGTGCTGTGTTGGTCGCCGATGAAGTGGAGTTTGGGCCTTAAGGGATAGTTGGTTTTTAGCTAAATCTTGTAAGCCAGTGTTGTCATTATCTTCGACGTCAGTCCCATTACTTTCTTTACAGGTGTTGGTAAAGCTGCGCCGCCATGTTGCAAGGCCACGGTGGCATGATGCGCTTCATCTTCTTTCATTTGCTCAACTACGGCGCGACTTTTTACATCCTGCTGGGGCAGGCTTTCCAGGTGTTCGTCGAGGTGTTTTATGACCTGGTGCTCGGTTTCGGCAACAAAGCCGAGGCTCCATTTGTCGCCGGCGATGCCGGCGGCGGCACCTATGGCAAATGAGCTGAAATACCAGAATGGGTTAAGCAGGCTTTTGTGGCTGTCTAATTCCTCAAGGCGGCGTTCGCACCATTCGAGGTGGTCGTTTTCTTCCAACGCTGCACGTTCCATCTTTTCACGCACATCGGGCAGACGGGCGGTGAGTGCCTGGCCGGAGTAGAGGCCTTGAGCTGAGACTTCACCGGCGTGGTTGACACGCATCAGGCCGGCGGCGTGTTTTTTGTCGGTCTCATTCATTTCAATGTCGTCTATATCTTTGGCAGGGTTGGGGCGCTCGGTAACTTGCGGCCGGCCAAAGATGGTGCGCATGGCGTTGTCAATGTTGCCGATGAGTTTGTCGGCGGGTGTGTATGTTCTGCTGTTCATAGGCTTAACGATACTTTATGCGGAGCTATGGCTCAAGCGATGCTGTCGGTTGAGATTTTTTCTGTAGCGCAGTAATAGTGCACCAGTCATAAATAGACTGATCCAGATAGACAGACTGCTTGAACCGCCAGCGCTGCCATTGCTTGGGTCGTCTTTTGTGAAAACAACAAAGGTGGTGGTTTTTTCACCGCTGTTGATGCTGACCAAGGCCTCTTTGCGTACGCCATAGTTGGTTGATGATGTTAGGCGCAATTTTAGTGTGTCATTGTTGTTTATGGTGCCGGTGGTCGAGGTGAAGGGAGCATCGTTGATGCTGTATTCGCCGTTAGCGATAAGTATGCTGGCTGCTGCGTCTAGCCAATTGATGGTGATGTCTTCTGAGGTAACAATGGTGCCTGGCTCGGCACCTGCAACGGCTGTAAAACTGAGTTCAATTGGTGTTTCGTTCTCAGGGGTGGTGGTTACGCTGAACTCAGTGCTAAAACCGCCGATGGTGATGGTTGCGGTTTCTGTTTTGTTATAGAGGTCGGATGATAGCAGGCGAACTCTAATGGTTGTGCCGTTGATAACCGTGCTTGGTTCTGATGTGAAGGTGCTGCCGCCATCGGTGCTGTATTCAGCACTTTGTGTCGTGGTGTTGTCGGAGTTTGAAATTTCTTTGCCGCTGATGCTGAGCGTGGTGCTGTTGAGTAAGCCGCTTAGCGTTATTTGGTTGGATGTGATTTTGCTTGATCGGGCCACATTTGTTTGTGTCGTAAAGCTGAAACTGTTTGGTGTTGTCGGGGTTAGGTTAATTAAATATGAAAAGTTATGGCTGCGCAGGTTTGTTGTTATCAGGTCGGTGTAGCTGTCATTATCGATATCCTGGCTGACGATGGCGCTGGGGCCCTTTATGCTGATGGCATCGGTTATAGCGCTTAGCGTACCGTCGCTATCGTTGCTGAATACAGAAATGGTGTCTGAGTCGATGTTGCTGACCGCAATGTCGAGGTCGCTGTCATTGTCGAGATCGCTGATGCTGACAAACTTTGGTGTGGTGCCGGTGGCGTAATCGAGCTTGCTGGCAAAACTGCCGTTGCCGTTGTTTATTAAAATCGAAATGCTATCGCTGCCACTATTGCTGATAACCAGGTCGGGATAGCTATCACCGCTGATGTCCTGGCTAGCTATGGAGCTGGGGGCGGTGCCGGTTGTGTAGTCAACTTTGGCGGCAAACAGGCCTGCGCCGTTATTGATGAAAACAGAGACTGTGTTGTCTGTTGAATTTGTCACCGCCAGGTCGATGTCGCCATCGCTATCAAAGTCGGCGGCAGTTATGGCGTTGGGTGTTTGCCCTGTGCTGTAGTCAGTTTTGGTGGCAAAGCTGCCATCGTTATTGTTGATGAAAACAGAGATGGTGTTGTTGCCACTATTTGCCGTTACCAGGTCGATATTGGCACCGTTCAGTTCAGCGGCCAGGATATAAACAGGTGTTGTTGCTGTTGTGTAATCCACCTTGTTGGCAAAGCTGCCATCAGTGTTGTTGATGAAAACGGATATGGTGTTGTCGTCGCTGTTGGCAACGGCCAGGTCTATGCCGCCGCCATTAAAATCGGCACTGGTGATGGAGGACGGTGCCGTGTCAGTGGTATAGCTGACGGCTGTGCCGAAAGTTGCATCGCCTGCCCCCATCAAAACTTTTATTGCATTGCTTGTCTTGTCGTCGTTGTAACTAGTCACTGCCAGGTCAGCATTGCCGTCGTTATTAAAATCGGCGCTGGTGATTGATAGAGGATTATTGGCGTTGTCGACGGCAAGTTGCGTTTGAAAGGGTATCGCCCAGGCGGCCTGGCTTGAAATCAGTGTCAGGCTGATTAAGGTTCGAGAAAATACAGCTCGCATGGGCAGTGTCCCCAGAATTCCGTGATTGATTAAAGATGCGTTAATAGTATATCGGAAGCTAGGGCGGTTTTTTCTAGGGGCTGTTTTAAACGTGGATTTGTCTTGCCAGCAGCGAAATCGGATGGAGGATTTCTAGCCTTTTATTTGTGCTCCTGCTGCCAGCGGCCAGATGCAGGGCGCAGCCAATGTTGCTGCTGACCAGAATGTCAGGCTGGACTGCTTTGATGGCTTCGAGTTTGTCGTCGCGCAGGCTGTCGGCCATTTGTGGGTGTTCGATCATGTAACTGCCAGCGGCGCCACAACACTGTTCGTTGCCGGGCAGGCTGATGATTTTCAATTCGGGGATGCGTCTCAATAAGGTATAGGGGGTATTGCTTTCTTTTAATATATTGCGCTGGCTGCAGGGCTCATGCACGGCCACTTTTTTATTGAGTGGTTTGAATTGAATGGTTTGCGGCCATTCGATCTGGCTGAGAAAGGTATTGATGTCGCAGGCAGTTAGTGATTTATCAACTATGCGTTTATATTCCTTGAGGTGGCTGCCGCAGCCGGTGGCGCTGCTGATCACTGCGGCGATGTCGATTTGTGCAAAGGCGTCGATGTTTTGTTGTGCCAGATGTGTTGCCTGTTCGTTGTCCCCCTTGTGTTGATGCAGTGCGCCGCAGCAGGTTTGATTTGCGGGAATGTGTACGCCATAGCCGCAGACATTTAATAGTGTGATGCTGTCATCCAGCGTCTTCTGGTCGAACATGTCGCCAAAACAGCCGATGAACAGGGCGACATCGCCTTGTTTATCACTCTTGGCGGGATAGTAGGCCTGCCAGTCATGGGGGCGGTCGATGCTGGGGGCGAGTTGTTCGAAGCGTTCCATGCCCAGGGTCTTAGTGATGCCGAGGCTACGGCCAATTGCACGCAGGCCGGTTTTGTCGGCTAGCCATAGGCGTGTTGCCTCACGCCGTTGCAATTGTTTGTTGGTGGCGAGTTGATTCAGGTCTATGCGTTGTTCTGGTGTGGGTGCGTCTGCTTTCAAGGCGCTGCGTGCGCCAACCATAATTTCTCCATATTGCACTTTAGAGGGGCATTTGGCTTCACAGGCACGGCACAGCAAGCAGTTGTCCAGGTGGCCGCGTAGTTTGTCGTCGGCCTGCAGGTGGCCATTGGCCAGGCCCAGGATCAGTGAGATGCGACCGCGTGGTGATTCAGCCTCATTTTGGGTCTTTGTGTAGGTCGGGCAGTGTGGCAGGCAAAGCCCACACATGACGCAGCGTTCGGCTTGTTGTTTGGTGTTGGCTTGGATTTTCAAGGACGACTCACTGCCGGCGGCGTAAAAAGTTGATGATTCGGCTATTATATCGACTTTTTAGAGTCCAGTATCAAAGAGGGTTTTTATGTCTTTTTATACACGTCATGCCTTTATCTGTTCCAATCAGACTGCCGACGGCAGTGCCTGTTGTGAAGACCACAACGCCATGGCGATGGTGAAATACGCCAAAGATAGGCTAAAAGAGCTGGGCATGTTTGGGCCGGGCAAGGTGCGTCTCAATAAATCCGGTTGTATGGGGCGTTGTGCCGTCGGGCCGGTGCTGGCGGTTTATCCGGATGAGGTTTGGTACACCTATGTTGATAAAGAGGATATTGAAGAGATTATTCAGGAACACCTAATTAATGGTCGTGAAATTCCGCGGTTGAAGATTTAGTGTGACCGATTTTGTTGTCAGTGCCCGTCAGTTACGTAAGGTCTATGGTGATCAGGCCGTGGTTGACGGGGTTGACCTTAATATAGAGTCTGGCCAGTGTTTTGGTTTGCTGGGGCCGAATGGTGCTGGCAAGACGACTACCTTGAGAATGCTGCTGGGGCTGACACCGCCTGATGGCGGTGTGTTGAATGTGTTGGGTTATGAGGTGCCTCGTCAGGCGCGACAGATGCATGCCCGAATGGGGTTGGTGCCGCAGGCGGATAATCTTGATCCGGACTTCAGCGTTTCCCAAAACCTGCGCACCTATGCCCGTTATTTCGGCATAACCAAGGCCGAATTTGAAACTCGTCTGCCGCAGCTGTTGGCCTTTGCCTCGCTGGAACATAAGGCTGATGCCGGCATAGCGACGCTTTCCGGTGGCATGCAACGGCGTCTGACCATGGCCAGGGCACTGGTGAATGATCCGGAGCTGGTGGTGCTGGATGAGCCGACCACCGGTCTTGATCCGCAGGCAAGGCAACTGATTTGGCGGCGGCTGCGTGAGCTGCTTGCTCAGGGCAAGAGCCTGATACTGACGACTCATTATATGGATGAGGCGGAGCGACTGTGTGATCGTCTGGCGATTATGGATCACGGCAGGATTCTGGTGGAAGGTAGTCCGGCTGAGTTGATTCAGAAGCACATCGAGCCGCAGGTGATCGAGGTCTATGGCCCTGGGGTGGAGCAATGGGGGGTGGATTTAGGGCGGAACCTGACCCAGCGGCTGGAGCAGGTTGGTGAAACCCTGTTTTGTTATGCCGATGATGAGCAGGAGGCCTTGGCTTCGCTGCGTCAATATCCGCAGCTACAGTTTATTCATCGCCGTGCCAATCTTGAAGATGTGTTTCTCAAGCTGACCGGTAAGGAACTGCGCGATGCCTGATTTTGCCTTGCCTCAGTTCAGTCGCCGCTGCTTTCCTATCTGGCAGCGTCATGCCCGGGTCTGGCTAAAGCTGTCTGGGCCGTCGTTGGTGGGTAACTTTGGTGAACCGCTGCTCTATTTGTTGGCGCTGGGTTATGGTCTGGGTGGTTTTATCGGTGAGGTTGATGGTCTGCCTTATATAGTTTTTTTATCCACGGGCATTATTTGTTCCAGCGCCATGAATACCGCTACTTTCGAGTGCCTCTATTCCACCTACACGCGAATGAAGGTGCAGGAAACCTGGGCGGCGATGATGGCCGCACCACTGAGTCTGGATGATATTGTTCTCGGTGAGGTGTTGTGGGCGGGCACAAAAAGCCTGATCAGTGCTAGCGCGATCTTGTTGGTGGCCTCGCTGCTTGGGTTGGTGTCTGGCTGGCAGGCTTTGGGGGTGTTGCCAATGGCCTTTCTGTTGGGTTGCTGTTTTGGGGCGATGGCCTTGGTGGTAACGGCAATCTCGCCCAGTTATGATTTCTTTCTCTATTATTTCACCCTGGTGATCACGCCTATGTTTCTGTTGAGTGGTGTGTTTTTTCCCTTGGAAAGCGTGCCGGCCTGGGTTCAGTCTGGAATTCAGCTGCTGCCCTTGTATCACATTGTTGAGGTGGTAAGGCCGTTGATGACGGGGCGCCCGTTGGCGGGGGTGGTGGGGCATTTGCTGGTGCCTATAGCCTACGGCTTGGCGGCAATCTGGTTGGCGCTTGCACTTTTGCGCAGAAGATTGTTGATTTAGTTGGCTTAGGGGCTTGTCTGAAGGTCGCTTCACGTGTAAAATTCGCCGTCTTTCTTGAAGAGAACCGATAGATTTTTTGGGAATTATCGATGAAAACGTTTAGTGCAAAACCTGCTGAAGTAAAGCGCGATTGGTTCATAATCGACGCCGAAGGCAAGACTTTGGGCCGTATGGCAACTGAAATTGCCCGTCGTTTGCGTGGCAAGCACAAGGCTGAGTATACGCCTCACATAGATACTGGTGACTACATTGTTGTTGTTAACGCTGAGAAGGTTGCTGTTACCGGCAACAAGCGTACCGACAAAATGTATCACCGTCATACTGGTTACATTGGTGGCTTGAAGTCAGCCAGCTTTGAAAAGGTGATCGAAGAAAAACCTACGCAGGTCATTCAATTGGCAGTAAAAGGCATGATGCCTAAGGGGCCTCTGGGGCGTGCCATGTTGCGTAAGCTCAAGATCTTTGCTGGTGCTGAGCATAACCATACTGCCCAGCAGCCAAAGCAGCTGGATATTTAATAGGATAACGGGAACGAATCATGGCAGACATGAATCAATTGTGCACTGGTCGTCGTAAAACTGCAGCGGCACGTGTGTTTATTAAACCTGGTAGTGGCGACATCTCTATCAACAAGCGCTCTATTGATCAGTACTTCGGTCGCGAAACTTCGCGCATGATCGTGCGTCAACCGCTTGAAGCGGCTGACCTGTTGGGCAAACTGGACGTGATTATCACTGTTAAAGGTGGTGGTGCTAACGGTCAGGCTGGTGCGATTCGTCACGGTCTGGCGCGTGCGCTGGTTAATCACGATGAAGAGCTGCGCAGCACCATGCGTCGTGCGGGCTTCCTAACTCGTGACGCTCGTGAAGTTGAGCGTAAGAAGGTCGGTCTGCACAAAGCGCGTAAGCGCCCTCAGTTCTCGAAGCGTTAATTTTACGCCGATTACTGTTCCAGAATGCCGAGGCCTATTGCTTCGGCATTCTAGTTTTTCCTTTGTGGAAAAGCTGAAGTCAGAGTTTTTCTATTGGGGAATCGTCTAATGGTAGGACTGCGGACTCTGACTCCGCCAATCAAGGTTCGAATCCTTGTTCCCCAGCCAAACATGCAAGCCTCACCCTTTTGGGTGGGGCTTTTTGTTTATGCTTGGCGAAATTTTCGTGAAAAGGTGTGTTTCTCTTTATTCGTATAACACAGTGGTTGGGTGAGAAATTACTTGTGGGAGAGAATTATTTTTGTTAGTTTTCATGTCGATCGAAAGTGTTGTGATTGTGTTGCACATTAAGAATGTGCAATAACTTGCCGAAAAATATTGATTTTTGGGTGT
>Ga0316207_10000603_pt1 | contig 54533 bp, 54 predicted proteins | sample 6weekpyrite_MG_FD_204943 | JGI IMG/M metagenome (GOLD analysis project Ga0316207, IMG submission 204943) | Microbial mat bacterial communities from mineral coupon in-situ incubated in ocean water Damariscotta River, Maine, United States -... | ecosystem: Environmental > Aquatic > Marine >...
TAAAAATATCATAAAAAATATTTAAAATATTATGGAAATCTATCTTGTTGGTGGCTATGTGCGCGATCAGTTATTGGGGCTTAACACCAAGGATCGCGACTGGCTCGTTGTTGGTGCGACAGCCGATGAACTCTTAAAAAAAGGTTACCGACAAGTTGGTAAAGAAAATATTATGTTTTAGAAAACGGTTGTATTTTCCTTTTTTTTATGCCTAAATTATACTGATACATAACTATTATATTCGGGACACAAACAGTAATGAGAAAGAGAACTAATAAACTTATTGATCTTGGTTTATCCAAGAACATAGAAAAGGACATTATTCCGTTACCAGATGACGGACTGCCTCTTTTCGAGCGTTTTTTTTATTGCTCTAGTTTAGAAGACTATAAAATCAAGACATGGCTTGGAGTTGTGACCCCTGAAGAAAAGAAAAACTGTAAAAAGAGAAAAGGAATAGAGCCATATAGAAATGTTTCCATTAATAAACCTGTAGCTCCTTGGATAATGAATGAAGGTTTTTCAGAAAATTTTGCCCAACAAGTTGCAAGACTATTCATTCAAAGATTTAAAAATACCAAAGTAAGTGAAACTACGATTACAACCACAATTAAAACATTAGAAGTTCTACTTGAAGCATTATCAAAAAAACATACAACTCTAAAGAAAAATATAAATATAGGAAACTTAACTGCTGATGACTTTATAGCCTTTCGGGAATCTATTCAGGAGAAGACATGGACTAAAAAAAATAAGTTAGGTCGATATAATTCCATAAAAAAGATCTTTTCACATAAATCGGTTAAAAATCATATACACATAGGAAGCATTAGAGGTGTTTTTAAAGATACTAAAAGTTGCCAACCAACGCAGGATCTAACTTCTCCATTATTTGTTAATAGTACATATACTGATTCAGTTATGTTCCAGCTTCTATGTTATTTCATATACGACTTTGAAAGACACATAGCATATCTGAAGGAGTATGAAAGTTTTACAGAAGATGATGTTCTAAATGAAAGTGAAGGCGAAATTATTCGTTATGGAGTTAAATCAAAACATTGGCGAGGTGGATCAGAGCACCGTGATTTGCTTATGAAATGGCTTTCAGATGAGAAATATTATCCTGTTATTGTAAAGCATGAGCTTTTATGGCAAAAATTATATGGTCTCAGTTTTTATAACAAAAAAGTGGCCTATAAAAAAGACAAGCACACTGAATCCTATTTTCCACTGGTTAAAAAATATAACGCATGGGTAAATGAAAGTTATTCACTACCAAACCGCTTAATGTCAAAGAAGGGGCAGCGTATATTCAGAGCAGATATTCCCGCAATTCATTGCAAAGAATTTCTTGCTAAAAAAAATCAAGGTTCAACTGCTTCTACCATCAAAAATCGAACTGGGTACTGTTTAGCTAATTTGATAATGATGGCTACAGGATTGAATCGTGAAGTTGTTCTTAGTTGGGATTCAAGAGTAAATGGAAAATCTATCTTAGATATTAATGATGATCTTTTTAGATCAAAAAATTCTGAAACTTCACCACAGGCATTAATTAGTGGAGTCAAGAAAAGAAGTGGAGGAAGGATCACAGAAAAGGAGATTGATACCGCCATCCCTAAATCAACGCCATTATATCGAATGCTAAAAGAATACGAAAAGCATCTTAAAAGTAACTTTGATGGAAAATTTTTCGAGTTTACAAAAACTTTCAAACAAGAATGGGGATTTTACTCCTCAAACAAAACCGAAAAAAGGACCGATCTTTTTTCTTTAATATATCCAGTGCGTCTTGATAACGACTCATTATTGCAAACATTAGACACAAGAAAATTTAGAAAAGTATTTGGTAAGTTGAAATTATTTAGTCTTATGGATGGGGTAAATAATCCAGTTGAACTAGCTGAAAAAATACAAGAATCATTTAATCATGGTGACCTTGATACAACACTCTCAGATTATTTACTTAAAGAAAATGATGCTCGAAGCGCAATAGATCTAGCAATCGTAACAATAACGAATGCAAAGCTTAATGATTTATCCTTTGCTGGGAAAGTAGACATCAGTGGTAAGAAAAAGGGCTGTAAAGAAGTTTTTCTTTGCGAGTGCGAAGATCCTTTTAATCCAACACATGGTATATCAATAGCTGAAGAATGTATGAAATATGATTTATGTCTAGGCTGTAAACGCAGCATTATTAATGCTGTACATCTCCCATATATTTGTCTACGAATCATGCAGTATGAGGAACTTCGTAAGACCACCCCTAAATGGAATGAGTTTTTTGAAGACAGATGGATGATTGCGCGTGATGCGCTAAAGCAGTATGTGGAAAACGACAAGTTGAATGGTGAAAGACTTGAAAAAGAAGCATGGTCACTTGCAAAAAGTGGAGCTATATCTTTGCCGCCAATCGTAATGACGGAGATAAATTAAATGAATATGAGTACCAAGAAAAATGTTATTACCACCTCTCTATCAAATGATGATGTCATTGGTAAGGCAAAAAGACTCGCTATTGCGCAATGGAATGGCCTTAGAGAACTTGAGTCAAAATTCAATAATATTAAAGTACCTCAAACTATAAATTTATTTAAAGATTCGAATTGGTTTGAAGAAAGTAACGATGACTACTGGGAGAGTGCGAACAATCTTAACTGGAGTAATTTTTACGACTTAAAACATCAAGCAAGATTATTTCTATGCAAATACGTAGCGTATAAAGATATTACTGAACGTGGAATTGCCCCATCAACAGTAAGAGGAAAACTAATTGCGTTCAACCTATTCTTTAACCATCTAAACCGAAAAGAAATCCTTACCAGTAATAACAATACTTCTTTGCTTGGATTAAATGTATTAACTAGAGAAGATATTGAGGAATATATCGATACCTATTTAGCAACTGGCATTACTAGTAAAACGGGCTCTCTTGCCGCTACAGCTATCACCGATCTTAGAAATTACTCCTATAACTTCAAAGATACTCTACCATTTCTTCACATGGGTAATATATTACCCTGGGAGTTAGATGAAAAATCACCTACAGCATGGATCAATCAACGAATGACTGACCTCGGTATAGTGAATAAAGATGTTGAGCCATATAGACCGTTTAGTACAACCACATCCAAAGAACTTGTCGAGCATTCAATGGATATTCTTGATAACTATGCAGAACTAGCTTTAGAGTTAATATCAGAGGGAAGTTTGTTTGGTCAAACAAGAAGCGATGGAACTCCACAACATCGATTTAGTACTAGTCAACGTCGCCAACATGCAAAAAATTATAACGGTATTTTTGATTCTATTGTCCCTATGGAGTTAGAAGAGTCAACTGGCTATGTTAAGCAGGCATTTTATGGAAAGTTATTTCGCATTATCCAAGGAGCAATGCTAAACATTATATTTTTTACAACAGGAATTCGTAATTCGGACGCGAGGAACCTCAACATAGGATGCTGCGTTCCATCTGATGTAGAAGATTATTTATATTACATCACCACAGGACTACAAAAAACAGGAAACGATATCCATATTCCCGTACCAGAACAGACATATCGAGCTATAAAGATTTTAGAGAAAATGCGATTTGGCGATAACAACTATGCTATTGCTCGGTACGCTATAACCATCCCACGTAAATCAAGAGATAATAAGCTTCAAAGCGAGAAAACAACTTATGACGACTATGTAAATGCCTATAATATGAATTTAACAGGAAGCATGGTTAACTCATTACTGAAAGGTTTTGCTTCACATTTTAACATTCCTTTTATTGATGATGATGGGAATCCTGATGATGAAGCTACGGCACACAGATACAGGGCAACAACGGCAGGCTGGCTAGCAAGTGCAAGCAACCTATCTGTCTTGTTGGTAAGAAGACTGTTTGGACATACTAATTACCTTATGCCGCTGTCTTATCTTCACCATAATCCAAACTTCATAACTGCTTTAGATGATATAACCGAAGAAGCACATAACGAAGTAGCCTCAAAACTAACCAAGGCAGTAGCAGATAAAAAAATTGGTGGAGCAAAAGGAAAACAACTTCTGACAGGCTTTGAATATCAAAAAGGTAAATCCCAATCACTTTCAGAGGCACAATTAATGGTTAATTTTCAAGAACAATTGAAGGAGCGATTAGACTCTGGACAGCTATGCGGTTTTATTACACCCCTCGCTGTTGTATGTGGACGCAACCCTAATGACACTACGCCTACACCATGTGCAACAAAATCTTATAAAAACCATATTGCAGAAAGAGCTATTGATAAAGAATTACTAGAACACATGTCGATGATTCGCCCAGATCAATGTATTGGTAATAAGTGTGAAGAGGCTATTATTGGAGAATGGTCAACGTCACTTCGAGACTCTTTCATATGGTATGCAAAGCTTTTAAAAGGTCTTCATGGAGATAAATTTACTGAAGAGCATTACATAAAAGAAGCAAAGTCTTTTATACGCCAATATGCGAATGATATGAAATCAGTGTTTGATTTGGAGGCCGAGGATGTCGAGTAAACGTGATTCAAGAACACACGAAGAGCGTGTGTCTGATCTTTGGACTGCATTCGGTACCTGTATGGAGCGAGCTATTCAGTCAGGTAAAAAAAATGATTGTTCTTTAAATAAGGTAACCACTCTCGCCAAAGTACATAAAACATATTTAACCGGTGTTCGTAAATTTAAGGACAAAGATGTTTCTAAAAAATATATTGAGGTTAATGAAACAATACAACAGTGGCGAAAAGATTTTACAGCTAATAAAGAAATTTCAAATGAGAATAGGATTATTAAGGAACAATCCGATGAAATAAAGAATCTAAAAGATTCCGTTGAACCTCTTTTAACTCGATTAAACTTATTGGAAAGTATTGGTGAATCAACACCAAAAAATATTGCAGAAAAAGAAGAGCAAATTCTTATCCTCACGGATCAATTACGTACAGCGAAATTGTCTCAATCTCACGATGGCAAGATTAAAGAATTTGGTGTTTCCTCAACTATTGCTAGGCGAATAATTTGCCCTGACGTTTTTCGTTATGTCGGGGGTAAGTATAGTTTTGGTGATGCAGAGCATAACCAAAAGGCTATGAATAAAGCATACGATAAATTAGAAAAGGCTCTATCACGCGACCTAAAAATGAGGTTGTATATATTAGTAGGCTTGCCATGCAGTGGTAAATCAACATGGGCAGAGAGCGCCGATATGTGTTCAGACCGCCATCCCGTTGTATTTGATGCGACAAACTTAACGCGAGCTGTTCGATTACAATTAATTCACCAGGTAAAAAGATTTAAGAATTTGCCTATTTGTTGTGTTGTGTTTGATACACCTATGACGGAAATAAGAAAAAGAAACTCAAAGAACCGCTCATCTGATAGGCAATTGCCCGACAATGTTCTGGATGAAATGAAAGTTAAGTTTGATAGGCCTGATCCTTATAAAGAAAAGTGGATAGATGAACTAATTGTGGTGCGTAAAAATGGATAAGAGAGCAAAAGGTAAAGCTAGAGCTAAATCACTTGAAAACATACTGAATGACTTATTGACTCAAAACAATGATGTACTAAGTAAAACTCTCCAAAGTGGACTACTCAAAAATGATGGTTCTTTTCATCTGAGTCAATTAGCTAAAATGGTTGGCTTTAATTGTGAGGCAGTTTCATTTAGGCAAAACAAATCACTTGGTCAACAAGTTAAAGATGCTCATGCAAAGCTAAAAGAGCGCGGTTTGATTACTTCTAATAAGACCAATGAAATAGGCCAAACAAAAATGGAAATTGGCAATAAAAACGAAGCCATGTTTCTTCTATGGCTTAAAGATGTGGGGACAAGTGAACTACCTGCGCCTATAAACCATAATGGTCGACTTTACCGAAAAGCTGTATGGGCTATGTTTTCTGAGCAACCCCTACTTGACGTTAATCGCCCTCCAAATTGGTTTAATACCCGTCCATTTGTCAAAGCAGAACTAGAAGCATTAGATGTAAAGTTAGTGCGCGGAGAGGTCGAGGCAATCAAGATGGATAGAGAGAGCATTGCTGATGATATGGAAAATTCTATGACATCTGCACTAGTTCGTAAACTACGTTCAGAGATTAAAACATTAAAAGAAAAGCTTACTGCTGAAAGAGAGGCTCGTAAAGATGCTGAATTGAAAGTGAAACAGAATGAGTTATTGGCAACACAAATTCATACTGGAAAAATGGCATCAATACAATGATTGAATTAAACGCGACCATTAATTCAATATACACAGAATTCAGAGATGTTACTGTATTCTACGCAACAACCGAAAACGGTAAACGCGTCAGAATGGTTGGTCAAAGAGACTCTGTTTTCAGTGCTGGTGAATACCGCACTTTCTTTGGTAAGTGGGAGACTTATGAAGACGCTGGCAAACAGTTTCAGGTACAAAAAAGTGCCCTAACTAGTGTCACTAATACAATGGTAAAGTCCTTTCTGATGAATCAAACAGGAATTGGAGATAAGACAGCGCAGAAGTTGATTCAGTATTTTGGGCCAGAGCTTCCTAAATTACTTGATGATGCAAATGAAACACCTCTGACTGAAGTTGATGGTATAGGTAATGTTGTTGCTTTACAGGCGATACAAGCCTGGCATGAGCAAGGCGCTAAAAGCCAATTAATCGACTATATCTCTAAACCCTTAGAAAACGATACGACGTTGATTGGAACTCTCACAAAAGCAGTCTTAAAAGCACATGAGTTTTATCAACATAAAACGCTGGATACTTTAAAAAAAAATCCTTACCTACTTTGGGCATTTTGCACATGGAACGAAGTCGATAAACTTGCACAAGCCTTGGGAGTAAAAAAGGATGATGAAAGACGTTTAACTTGCGCTTTTGAAGAAGCCTTATATCGACTCTACGGAGAAGGACACACCGCACCTATACCTAAACTCGTTAACAATGAGTTAAAGATTATTCTTCGCGGAAAGCACCATTGTCTTGCAACTTTTGAATCAGCTCGTGAAGATGGTCTTAATACTAAACGATTCTTTGTTCATGATAACGGCTGCTGGTCACTGCCATCATCTGTAATTATGGAGTCGTTTGTTCATGATGAACTACTTCGTCGCGCAAAGACTGACAATATAAAACAGGACTCATTATTAGGCGATGTATCGGGCCAAGAATATTTACTTCCAGGTGATTATGCGCTTGATACTATGCAGGAACTATCAGTTAATCACATCCTTAAATACGGTGTTGTTTTAATTATCGGTGCTGCTGGTACAGGTAAAACTAGCGTTCTTTATGCTGCGAACGATCTTTTACATCAGACTGGCCGACATGTTTTACAGGTAGCCTTAAGCGGAAAGGCAGCTCAACGATTAATGCAGCAAACTGATCAAGAAGCTTTCACTATTGAATCACTATTATCAAAAATAAAAGCTTCCCCACGCTTCCTGGATAAGTATGATTTACCTGTCCTGTTTATTGATGAAGCCAGTATGGTAGATTTGCCACTTATGTACCGCATCCTTCAAGCGTTTAAAGATCGTGAAGTAAAAATAGTAGCAATTGGAGATCGCGGTCAACTTCCACCAATCGGGGCAGGCTTGGTTTTTCATAAAATGATCGAATGTAATATCTTCCCTATTGTTGAGTTGAAGACCAACTACCGCACCCTAGCGGGTTCAACTATCCCAGAGATTTCCGAAATCATTCGTAACGGAGGCACATTTAAAACAACAAAAGACGTAACACTAATTGAGAGTACTGCTTATAAAATGGTTGAAGATGTTGTTGAACAATATCTTAAGAATCAGTCTTACAAGTCAGTTCAGATTATATCTGCAACTAAACGCGTTATGGCAAAAGCAAACCGTAGACTACAAAGCTCTCTATTGGAAACAGCCACAGTTGTACCAAATACACCAGAGTTCCGTATTGGCGATAAAATTATTTACAAAAAGAACAGACCTAACATCGGACTTGTTAATGGCTCTATGGGTGTAATAGTTGAACCTCAAGGTGATCTTGTTCTTGTCGATCAAGAATCAAATGAAACGGTAAAACCAGACATGGTAGTTGAATTTGAAAGTGAAGGCCGCATTCCTTTATTGCTATCTCAAATTAAAAGTCAACATAATGGTGAGTGGTTTATGCAGCACGCTTACGCATTAACTGGCCATCAAGCACAAGGCAGTGAATTCGATTGTGTGATTATTGCCTTGGAAAAATCTAAAATATTGGATCGTAGTTGGCTCTATACAGCAATAACTCGCGCAAAACAGAAAATAATATTTATCGGCAATGCATCATTGATCCAAGATGCAATCAACATCGGAAACATCGCAGATAATCGTCACGTAGGATTGAGATTCACAAATGAGAATTGAGTTATATAAAAATCCAGAACAACCTATCCCCGTTCCATTTTTAAACGGTGTACTACAATATGATTTCGCTAATTTTCTTGTAGTGCGCTATCGCTCGCCTAAAAAAATACGGGAAAACATGAGCAAAGCAACTCCAGAAACCATGCGCCATATAGCAAATGATACTCGAATGCTTCTGGAAAACCTTATGGCTAATGGTATAAATGTTGAAGATGCAACATGGGATGAACATATTGAACCACTCCTTGAGCAATTGAGTAAGAATGGGGATTGGAAACCAGAGACTTATAATATTCGATATACAAGATGGCGTGATTACTTTGATTATTTAATCAGTCTAGGAATTAGAATAAAAGCAATCTTCCCTGCCAAGATAACTAAAACACGAACAGTAAATGATGAAGATGATGCTCTTAACTACACTAAATCTAATACTGCAACTTATCAGCACGACGAAGGACATAAAACGGTAGGGAAAAAATCAGATTATACTGATCGAGTAATTAGTCTGGATCAATTTACAGAATTATACGACGCACTCCATGAATATGATCCTGTTTATGCTGTCATGGCAAAAGTAGATATGCTGACTATGCTTAGAATTGAAAACTTAGTACAGATACCTTTTCGCAAGTCACCTCTTAATAAAAGAAATTGGATGATATGGCCTGAGTTTCAACGGGCTGGAAGAAAGAAATTGAGATTTAATTGCGTTGGTAAGTTTAATAAAACTCTCAAAGTAGACGTATGGCCTGCCGCAATTCAAACTATCTACGAAGATTACATCGCCCCTTATTACGATGAACGAAAACAATTGTTTAACGATGTTTACATGAGTCGAAGTAATGCTTCAATGAATCAAGGCAAGGTCAATCTTCCTAAAGATATTCTTTGGCTTACTAAAACAGGAGTTCCAGTTAAACCATATATGATGCAAATGGCTTTCCGAGATGTTAGGGGAAAACTAGATTTTGAAGTTGAACCTCATTTTTTAAGGCATACAGGCGCAACTCACTTGCTTTATGGTTACTGTAAAAAACAAGGCATTGAACCTGACGTGAGGCTAGCATCTGTGTTCCATCAAGTACTCAAAGGCATTCTTTGTCACGAAAAAATAGAAACAACCCGCATGTACATCCGTACAATACTAAAACAGAAGGCCAGTATTTACATCCCACATATTCAAGAAGACATAATGAACAATATTGAACCTACACTTGATCCTGCTGTAGTTGCTGGATCTAAGAAAACAATTAACGAATTCTATGGTTATCTCGCAGGTGAATTGCCAGATATAAAGGATATTAAATCAAAACTTAGCAGCTAGATCCCTCTGCTGAGCGAACAGATGTACTACGCAATTATTAAGTGTGAATTTTGTCACGTACTCAACATACACGCTAGCTTTTGCCCATAGCTCCATTCTTAGCCAAACGCTTACTAAGCAACCACCACATAAGTGAGAGAAATAAATATCCGACTCCTCCAAGTCCTCCGAAATATAGTACATCTTTGTATAAATGAAGAGATTTGGAGTTATATAGCAACAGTATTGTACTTACAGCTATAGATACTGAAACAATTAAACTAACCAGCATCAAAAACAAGTGCTGTGATTTTTTCCTTCGTCTCAAATAGTAGTAGTGTGTTCCTAGTCTATCAGCAACATATTTATGCTTAGATTGTATATTATGCCACTGTGAGTCTATTTCTAATTTAATTGCATTTAATGTACTGCGTTGATTCCTAATTAGGAGCGACATAAAAACACCGAAAACTAAGACTCCACACCAAATTGACATATTAAGTAAAGAAAGCCCATTGGCCATCTTCATTTGGCTACTTACTAAAACTAGAGCAATTGGTACTGCAAGAAGCTGGTTTTGTATATCGGAGAAGACTTTATTGAGCTTAAGAGTGAATTCAAATTTTTCACTCTCTACCTGTTCCTTAATTTTTTCAAAAGAAAACTCAGAAACATAAAGCTGGTAGTTTGCATTAACTCTATCAAGGAATTCCGGAAACCGCTTGATCAGGCATGACAAGGTTAACCTATCAATTTCGTTGCTCTTAAGCATCTCAATAAGAACACCCTTAATGATCGTAGCTTTTTGTTCTTTATGAATCTCGGCTTTAACAAAGTCAGATATGAATTGGTCAAGCCCCTCTAGTTTTATTAGGTCGCTAGAAGAATAAGACAACGACAGTTCGAGTTTTTCCCCTTGCAAGAATATTGCTTTAGGGACTAACGGTAAACTATGGTCTGATATATCATTTAGGGTAGATGCAAAAAGTGAGGCGTCTAGATAACCTTTCACCAGATCAGGAACATTAGTTTCCCTTTCAGTGAATAAGTAGTCGATGTCAGCCAAATAAAATCTTCTGGGGGGAGAAAGTAATCTGCTTGGGGCTCTTAGAAGATCATCCATGTCTAATGCAAAAAGGGCATCATTTTCAGAGGGAAGCTTGAACTCAAGCTCTCTAGAGTCATCCTTGCAGCTTAAAAGAAGTTCGTGATTTTCTAATTCTCTTTTACATGCCAAATACTCACTCTCAGGCAACACTCCTGTAACCTGGCGAGCATTTATCGTCTCATATTCAAAAAGTCGATAAACACGTATTGCGGTATCTAACTTATTCATCGGTATTTGTGCTTTCACCCTTGGCCTTTCTAATTTCTGATACCAATCCAGATGGCGGATTTCGTACCACTATAGAGTTATCGTCGCTGTTATACACGATTCTTTCAGAGTATAAATCATCCACATCGAAGCCTAAACTTATAGTTCCAAAACGCTTACTTAACCTCTGTAGTCGCTTGTAACTTTCTGGATTAGGAGAGAAGGTCTCACTTACTTCATAATTATTCTCTCTAACAAAATTTATGAACGAATCAGGTTCTTGATCATTTAAGAAGGCTGATAGTGACGTAAGATTTACTGGCTCATCTGCATCTTTCTTCTCTTTACAATACTCGTACATTCTAGCTCTTAGAGATTGCCTTTTTTGTGCATCAAAGTTTTGATTTTCACAGTAATCGTCAACAGCCCCCACTGCTATATCAGTATTGTACTTTGCATCGGTATACTCAAGGCATGACAGAGCATCCCTGAAATATCTAGATGACTCTGAGTCTGAGCCAGATCCTCGCTTTATAAATGATAGATATGGTTGTTGGTTAGCTTTCCACTTTTCAATATCGATACGCGCAGCCTCTCGAAGGTTGCTTATATCAAAGAATAACGAGTCATTTAGATCGAGAGTGTTTTCATCTATTCCTACACCCTCTTTTAATTTTAGGACTGCTATTAAAAGCCAATCACGCCCCTGATTCGTATACCTGAAGAAAACTGGATAACTAGTTGTTGAAAATCTTTGCTGAGACATCAACTCAGATATCACAGAAATGGTGTTATTTGAAAACTCTATAAAATCTGATCCAGAATTAATGTGAAGATCTAAATAGCGAGGGAAACGATTGACATCATAATCAACCCCAAGTATTCCATATCCGTTACTTAGCTTTCCGTAAAGCTTTAAAATATCATTCCCAAGGGTGATAAGACGGTCATCGATAGGCAATAGTTCTAACCTCGGCTTTATCGTGACACTATCTGTCCCGGAAGTATCTTTGTTCTTTATGACGCCGTGAATTATTGATTGTTGTATTTCCATAAGCCTCTTCCTACCCCGTACTTAATGCATACAAAAAATATAAATGTAATATTCTGGGCCTTAAGATGCATAACAACTAAAAATGCCCATCTCTGGTTCTCGTTATTATTAATTAACTATTCCTAATATTTCTAATTAAGTTATTGATACTGAAACAAGTTACTCTATGTGTGTCTCGTTATCAATAAAAACGTGTCGAGACCTCCGATTAAAATAGGTGTGTTTAGACAACAAGCTGACTCTTGATTAATTAACACTGTTTCTTATTTCTACAGCCATCTCCACACATTCAGATATCAATGAGTTGAGCAATTTCTCCAACTTAACAATATCATAATCATCAGCTGATAGACTTTGCCGTGTTAGCTTCATAAATTTTTTGGTGTAGCTATCCTTGTGTTCCAGCGATCCCTGATAGATGCCTAAATCTTTCTTGTAATTAGTCCAGACTATTCGTGCAGGTGGGTAGTCATTAAGACGCAAATCCAAATAACATTCAATGGCTGCTTCACGTTGGTTGATGTTAACCGGTCCTTCTCCTTCAGAGCCGAAAGCATTAAAACTTTCAAACTCATCTAATTGCGGAAGAATCATTGCTCTCATGTTTGATGGCAGATTCATGGTCAAAGCTTTTTTATAGGTTTCGAAACCTTCTGCGTCATTATCAAATAGAATGACGACTTGGTTCTGGACATCAATCTTGATGAGTCCTTCGTGAACTTCAGCAGATTGCCTGTGCCTGAAAAAGGATGCCTTTCGCTAACATCCATAAGTCGAAAGAAATCTGTAATACCTGGCCTTAGTAACTGGAGTGCACGCTTAAGGTGTAGAAGTCAGGACTTAATCAAACAGATTATTACTCTAGTTCAGACTTGATCGTACGACCTGATCTATACTTTTTGTCCGAAATACAAACATAAGCTGACATTGCTTCGATCAGGTCAGCTGTCTCAGAACGGCCAGAAGCAGTCATTTGATTGCATTTGTGGAGAGTAAGTTATATTCCGAGAGCAGACATTAGATATGTTTTATTTATAAGAATAGAAATATTTTTTCAACAGTACTAATGTCTTTTAACGCTATAAATCTTCATCTGGTTGTCCTTGCATCATACGTCGGAATAATAATGGAACAATGATAACAACCAGTAGTGCAGAACTTAATGCACCAAATATAAGTGCAAGTGCTAGACCGCCAAAAACGGCATCAGGAACCATGATAGCTGTACCCAAAGCAATTGCGAGTGTTGTCAGCAATATAGGTCTTAATCTGATAGCTCCGGCTTCACGAACTGCATCATCAATATCATAACCTTGTTTTTGATAATCTTGTATAAAATCAATGATCAGTAATGAATTACGCACAACAACACCTGCTAATGCAATAACACCAACCATTGAAGCAGCAGAGAAACTTACCCCGAAAATCCAGTGTGCAGGAAAAACGCCAATCAGAGCGAGTGGTACAGCAGTCATTGCTAATAACGGCAAACTAAATGAACGGTAATAACCAACAAGTAAAAAATAGATCACAAGTAATGCCATACCCAATGCTAAACCCATGTCACGGAAAGCATCCAGTGTCAGACGTAACTCACCTTCCCATAGCAATTTGTAACCTTCAAGAGAGTTCGCTCGTACTGGAGTAAATCGTAAATTAGCTGTTTTAATGTCATCGTCTAGTGTTGCTTTCATGCCATCTAACCGATGATCGAGATCCAGCACAGCATATACGGGAGCACTGTCAGACAACTCTCCACCAATATAATGCACACGTTCAGAGTTCTTGTGATTGATTGGTTTTGACTGAATTGCCTTTTCAATATATACCAATTCAGATAGAGGAATGCTTTTACCATTTGAATTCGTCACAAAAGCACGTTCAAGCATATCCGGATCTATTCGATGCTCACGTGGCACATGTAACAAGATTGGAACAGGTGCTCTTTCACCATCAGGGTGTGCATAACCTAATATTTCACCTTTCATTAGTTGATCAAGTACACGTGATACTGCTGCTGAATCAAGTCCCGCTAATGCAAGTTTGTCACGCTGAAATCGAAAACGATATTCAACTACATCCGTTGGAATGCTAGTTTGTACTTCTACCATGTCATAGGTATTAACAAATTCTGATTCTACATGTTTAGCTAATCCATTCAGTACTTCGAGATTAGGACCATACACTTCTGCCAATACCGTTGCTCTAACAGGTGGCCCAGGAGGATCTTCAACGAGTTGAAAGACACCTCCAGGGTAACGAGCAGCAATTTTTTCAACATCCGAACGCAGTGCCTGAACAAGTTCGATTGAACTTTCACTACGTTCAAACTTGTTCGTTAGACTCACACGAATATCTGCAAACTGTGGACCTACTTGCTTACTACTACCACTTAACAAACCATTGAAATCAATGACTGAAGGAATGCCTACATAAGTCTGATAGTTAGAGACGATGGATTGTTGACGTAGTAGCTCACCTAATTCTCTGGTGGCACGATCAGTGATTTCTAGAGGCGTATTTTCTGGCATGTGGAGATGAATCAAAAAGGTATTTTTATTATCTTTGGGAAGGAATGACAGTGGTACACCCAAAATTGATACTTGACCTGTAATGCCTTGTGGGCGAATAAACTGCCATGCCGGTTGTAAAAATGATAATAGCAATAACATTACAACCCCCATATAAAACCATCGTCGCAATTTTTGTTGCTCTAATAATTGGGTGATGAGTTTGCGATAAGCGTTTTGTAATTTATACGGTTCTTCTCCTCGCAGATGTTCACCTTCATGCGATCCCTTATGTCCAATCGATGTCAGTAACCAACGACGAGCCAACCACGGTGTTACAGCGTAAGCAATTATTAAAGAGGCAACCATTGCAACCGGTACATTAAATGCCATCGGGTAGAAATATTCACCCAGCATCCCTGTGATTAAGTTCAATGATAAAAAAACGGTAACGACAGTAAAAGTTGCAAGTGTTGTTGGATTTCCGATTTCAGCTGTTGCAATAATGGCTGCTCTTGCGCGATCTGCTTTAGTTGCATCTGGCGGTAAATTATCAAAATGGCGATGAATATTTTCGATAACGACTATTGCATCATCCACCAGCATACCGAGACCAAGAATTAAAGCATAAAGGGTAATACGATTTAGGGTTGGGCCAGCCATCAGGTCAGCGCCAATCACGACCGAAAAAACCAGCGGTATAGTAATTGACACGATCAAGGCAGCCCAGCGACCCAAGAAAATCAATAAAATAATGGCAACGGCTACAATAGCAATTATTAAATGCTCCACCAGTTGTGTTACCGTCTGATCAGCTTTAATACCATCATCACGTGTTATAACAACATCCACATTGGGTGGTAGAAACCCTTGTTTCATTTGATGAATACGTTCACGAAGTTCAACTGTAAGATCAACGGAATTGAAACCAGTACGTTTGGCAATAGCCAATGTCACGGCAGCTATTTCGGGTTCTTTTATAAGTGATGAACGAGGATCAGCAGGCCCAAAAGCAAAACGCGTCATCTGTGTTCTTTCATCAGGTGGACCATAAACTACCGTCGCCAAATCAGAAACACGAACAACTTGACGGCCATCACTGTGCACAACAATCTTTCCGACTTGTTCTGCACTTTTAAGTTTTCCATCTACCCGTAACGAACGATTTTCTTGTTGATAAACACGCGTGCCTAATGATTTGTCGACATCTGCATTTTGGATAGCGGTCGCAATTTGATTGATACTAATGCCATAGGACTGCAGACGTTCAGGTTGTGCCTCTATACGTATTTCTCTTTGTTGACCACCCACAACATAACTAATACCTGTTCCCTTTACGCCACGTAATCGTTCAAGCATACGTTCCGCCATGCGTCGAAGATCATGGTCTGTGTATTGAGAGGATGAAAGTGTTACAGTAAAAACAGGCACATCATCAATATCAATGGCCTGAATAATTGGCTCACTAGAACCAACGGGTAGTTGATGTTTATTTCGAAGAACATGGTCATACAGACGAACCATTGCATCGTCCTTATTTTCACCCACTTCAAACTCAAGCATGATGCTTGCCATACCTTCGAATGCAGTTCCATAAACATGTTTTACGCCGTCTATTGAAGCGAGATTGGATTCAAGTGGCGATAACAATAAATGTTCAACTTCAAGAGGGGATGCACCAGGTAAGGATATTGTTACTTCGGCAGCAGGTACTACAATTTGAGGATTTTCTTCTCGCGGGGTTAATACGAGACCGATAGCACCAAAACATAATAGCGCTAGCATCAATAAAGAAGTTAGTTTTGATTCAATAAAATAACTAGCAACAGTGCCAGGTAAATTTAGTTTGTCAGGTATCATTTAATGGGACTCACCTGATTTAACCATATTACCTTCATGAAATGTGGAGGATGGATTTGTTACAATTAACATACCGGGCTCTAAACCCGCCAGAACTTCACGCAAATCCTGCCAGGCTTTACCTAAACGAATACTTCTAAAATGTAATGTATTCGATGCATCAGTAATGAATACTCCTTTAGTACCGGCACGTTCAATAATTGCAGAAACAGGGATGGCTATTACAGCCTCATCACGAAGAATAAATTGTGCCTGACCGAACTGACCTGGAGTCAGGTTTTCATCAGAGGGTAATAACAATCTGACTTTATAACGCCGTGTAACTTCATCAGCTGAACGCACAATATTTACAACTTTACTTTCTAATAATTCATCATGAGATTCAATTTTCACATTGACTATCTGGCCGATTGCTACATTACTGATACGTGTTGATGGAAGATAAATATGAAGCTCCATTGCACCAAGAACATCAAGTTGTAAAATAGGTTCACCTACAGTAGTAAGATCGCCCGGGTCACGAAGTCTCTCACGAACCTGAGCATGAGCTGGGCTAATAATATGAGAGTAACGACGCTCCTGACGTTTAGCAATGGCCGCTGCTTTAGCTGAGGCAAGTGCGGCTTTAGTTTGTGCTAAACGAACTTTAGTCTTACGTAAGCTATCCTTCGATACTAATTTAGAACGTACCAATTTTTTTATACGTTTCACATCGCCTTCAACATCTAACAGATCAGCTTTAGCCGCCAATACTGCTGCATCAGCACCTTTAATGTCTGCCTCAACACGTGCGTTATCAATTTCAACTAAAACATCACCGGGTTTAACAATATCACCTTCATCAATATTAACCTGCTCAATAAACCCCGTTATCCGTGATGCAATCTTAAGACTATTTTTTGTAACAACAGTACCAGGCACTGGTAAGATCAATGGCAACATCTGTTGTTCGATTTTATGTAGTGCTACATTATGTATTACATTTTTCTTGCTAGACTCCGCTAGAGTAGCATCATCATCACATGCTGTTAGTACAAACAAAGTAGCAACCAGAAGCATTGTTATTCGCACGCGAGGTTGAAACAGTGATGATGTAGAAAAAAATATATAAATGCTCATTTCCCAATCATTCCAGTCAATAATTTAATAACATGTTTTGCGATTATTTTCGGATCATTGTGTTTCTTCAGTCCACCTGAAAGATGACGTCTGATTGACTCTGTTTCAAAATGAAACAATATAAGACCGGCTATTGAAATTGCCAAAAGATGCGCGTCACAATCTAAATCCATATCTTGTGCTAGTTTTTTTATCGCTTTGAATGGCTCTTTAAAAACAATATCGGCCAGTAATTTTAGACGTTCTTCATCACCATCAAGTAGCTCACGTTGTAACAATGCACGGAAATTTGGATTATTTCCTATTTGTTTAGTGAAACTTGTAACAAAATATTCTAGCCGTTCTTCGGGTGTGCTTTTCTTTTCTAAGATAGATTGAATACTTGATGCCATATCAGCAAAAGAATGTTTCATCGCGGCAATATACAAGCTCTGCTTATCTGGATAGTGGTGATATAGGGCTGCACCACTAATTCCAACAATCTTAGCAATATCACGGATTGATACTCCAGCAAATCCTGATCGCGCAAATAAGGGGATAGATTTATCAAGAATTATCAGTGCTGTATCTAAATTGACATTGGATTTCTTAACTTGCATACATACCACCTTAACGAACGTTAAGTAAGAAGGTATATTGAAATGTAAAATATGTCAAATTTAGACATTTAAAGCTGAGGTTTTAAAATGTGGGTTTTTGAGTACTTAAATGATTAATACGAATGGCAGCTTTGGGTTGCGACTTCAACTGGTCGACGCAACACTGTATCTTTATAACAAAAAGATGGAGTGTAATCTATGGCTTATCGAACACGAATAAACTATTCACCAAAACAAAGAACTGAAATGTGGGATCGCTGGCAACGAGGTGAATCTCTGAGTTCAATAGGTCGTTTATTTGACCGTGAATCATCTTCCATTTTCGGTATTTTATCGAAAACAGGCGGTATTAGACCAGCACCTCGAAAAAGATCTTGTATCGCATTAATTCTTTCAGAGCGTGAAGAAATTTCTCGCGGTCTTGTTGTCGGAGATTCAATCCGAGAAATTGCAGAAACATTAAGCCGTTCGCCTTCAACAATTAGTCGTGAAATAAATCGTAATGGTGGTTATGATAATTATCGTGCAACGCAAGCAGAACAAGCCGCATGGGATCGCGCGCATCGTCCCAAAAAATGTAAACTAGCTTGTCATCCAATGTTAAAGCATATGGTCGCAACAAAACTAAAACGTAATTGGTCACCAAAACAAATTTCTGGTTGGCTAAAAAGAACCTATCCAAAACAAGAGCATAAACAGGTGTCACACGAAACAATTTATCGTAGCCTTTTTATTCAAGTACGTGGAGTCCTTAAAAAAGAGCTTCAACTGACCCTTCGTTCTCAACGTGCGATACGCCGTTCTAAACAACACAGTATTAAAAAAATGGATCTCGGTAAGATAAAAAATGTGGTATCCATTAGTGAACGACCTGCATCAGTTGAAGATCGTGCTGTTCCAGGTCATTGGGAAGGTGATTTAATATCTGGTTCAAACAACTCTCACATTGCTACTTTAGTTGAACGTCATTCACGTTATGTATTGTTGGTGAAGTTAAAAGGCAAAGATAGTCAGACCGTCATTTCTGCACTTATAAAACAGGCCAACAAGTTACCGACATAACTTTATAAATCATTAACATGGGATCGTGGAACAGAAATGGCTGACCACCAGCGCTTTACTTTAGAAACAAATATTGATGTGTACTTTTGTGATCCACAAAGTCCATGGCAACGAGGTTCAAATGAAAATACAAATCGTTTACTACGACAATATTTTCCTAAAGGAACCGATTTATCTGTACACTCACAAACAGCGTTGAATAAAGTGGCCCGTCAGTTAAATGAACGACCACGTAAGACGTTAAAGTTTGAAACACCAGCAGAGAGATTTAATGCATGTGTTGCATCGACCGATTGAATTCACAGTCGACAGATGCCCTACTCGGTATCAAGCAATTCATTTCGAACAACCTCATATTCCATAGGTGCCATTATTCCGAGTTTTGAGCGTCCACCTCTGGCTGTGAGTAAGTGAATTTCGATTACATCGCCATCTGGAGTGGTAATGATTAAACTTTCGTCTTCTTTACGTTCTAGAACTAACATATCGACCTCCTTGTCTTTTGTCATCTTATAATACTAATTATACTGCCAACATATCACACGCATAATATAATGCGACAACACTCTTTTTTAGGAGTTAATATAATAATACGAAAACGCCATTATGAAATTAAGCATTTAAAAAACGATCTAAAATCAATCACATAGCCTATCGATATTTACAAAAATAACGCAGATTTTCTGTTCGGGGAGTATTCAGCACAGTTTTTTCTATTTTTAAAGAACTATGAGTAACGGAGATATAAAGCTCTGCTTTCAACAGTATCGCCCAGTAGCGGCAGTTTGTTAAGTTCTCATCGGATGACTATTAATACTGAAAGCGGTCATTCTGAATTTACTTTTGGTGGCTAACGCAATGATAATATTAGAACCGATTAATAACTAAAACTTAATATTTTATTTTAAAGATATGAGGCTATACCTCCAATTCTTATTTGAATACTAAAGATAATGTCAGTTAAGTATAACTCTCTAATAGATGTTCCAAAGCGGGTCGCATTCTTTGCACACATGCTCGTCCTTCTTTAATAGCGATGGCAGCCTGATCAAATTCCATAAGTCCTAATTCTGACAACCGTGGTGAAAGAATAATATCAGGTGGGTCACCTGCCATGCGACTACGGGTGATACGATCCTGCATAATATTTATAGAACTCGCTAGAACATCAAATAACCCAGGTGCATCGAGATTATCACCAAATAATTGAGACAAAATAATATCTTTACGATTATTCAAACTATTTTTTAACTGGGTAGATATTCTTTCCCAAAGAGCATTTTCATTATTATCTACACGTTCTTTTTTACTAGCATGATTACGTGCATGTTTTCCAACAATATCTCCATTAAGATTAACCGCAATAACAACATCAGCTCCCATAGCTCGACATAATGAAACAGGCACAGGATTTGATAATCCTCCATCAACCAACCATCGCCCATTTAGTTTAACGGGCGTGAATATACCAGGGATAGCAATTGAAGCACGTAAAGCATCAAGGATTGAACCATCTTGAAACCAAATTTCTCGCCCCGTATCTAATTCAGTTGCTACCATTCCAAATTGTCGAGGCAAAGACTCAATGGAATCCTCTTCTATATGTTCACGGAAAAGTTCTAATAATTTTTCACCCTGGATAAAACCACCACCAATTATGGATAGATCAATATAATTAATAATTTCTTTCCATGTCAGTGAGCATACCCAGTTATCAAGTTTATCTAACTGATTACTCGCATAAGCCGCACCTACAATTGCACCTATAGAACTTCCTGCTACAATTTCCGGGACTATTCCTATTTCTGCTAACTCTTTGATAACACCAATATGCGCCCAGCCTCGTGCAGCTCCACTGCCCAAGGCAAGACCAACTTTAAGTTTTTTTTCAGAATTAATTTTCATTTTTAAAATAAAAAAGAAAGCAATTTAACTTTTTCCTCAGTCATTGTTTTTGCCCAGAATTTCTGGCGGTTAGCACCCACAACGTTATGGCTGCGTCCGTGCCAGTACTGCGTGATAATTAAATCATCCATTTGTTGTATCCTAAAAACCCAGGCTAAATCCAATACCATAGTAACTAATCTTATCGGTATAGAACTGACCATGTGGTGCAAAGCCTTTATAAACTTCTGCCATGAGACGTAGGTGTCGACGACCTGGAGTAAGAGAGCCAAATTCAAAACCTGCTTTAAGACTGACATCAACCGACCAGTTGTGTTCCTGGTAGCTCTTAAGATCCAAGCCTCCAACCAATCTGCCAACATCAAAAAATTTGGTAGACCCTCGGTATTCGATGCCACCGTGCAAGAGACCTGCCTTTAAATTTTCTGGGCTATGGCGGAATATATATTCACTGCCTGCATAACCTCGCCAACGTGACCAATCATAAGACAACATTAGCTCAATAACCTCGTAACTAACTTCCACACGCTCCGGCTGAGCACGAAGTAAAAACTCGTCACCAAGATGTGAACTTTGATGATAAAAACGTAATCGTGTCGAAAATGGGCCACGCCGATAAGTGACAGGTATACCTATGATGTAATCAGTATTAATTAGATCAAAAGATGGAGCATCCAGATTGAACTGGGAAAAAATACCGCCAGACAGTCCAACTTGTAAGCCATCGCCTGACTGATTCCCTACTAGCCGATAAAAACCAAAATTCTCACCAAATCCCACCGCAATAACATTCACTTTATCAATCTGAGTATCATAATATCGGTAACTAAGAAAAAAATGAGGTTCTTTTGGATCAGCAAGCAATGGTTGAAAAAGCTCACCTGCTGGTAACGGTACACTCGTTAATGTAGTTTCATATATCTTTGACTTTATGGTTGTTTCTTCGCTCGTCATTTCTTCTATTGTCGTTACTAATACAATATTGATACCTTGTAGGGTATCGATATTATTCAGATGATCAATAATTTCTTTTTGTTGTTTTTTAGTCGTATTAAGGAGTGTAATAGTAGCAATACCTTCCTTAATCTCTAGTCGATAACTCCTGCGTTTCCAGCCCAGCTCCCGCTCAAGGACAGATGTAATATAGCCAGAAAGAAATTCATTATTTCTTTTAATCTCGTCAGCAAAAGCTGCCGCTTCAGAGAGCCACAACATGAAGATAATGATAACGTAATGTGTAATTTTTAATTTCATTTTATTGTTGAGAGGTTATCTACTAATAAATATTTTATTAAAAAGCTTAATTGTTTATTGAGCATATTTCGTGTCATCTGAATCATCTTTTTCTATTGTTTGTTTTGTATCGATACTTTTTTTCTCGTTCGGTTTACGTTTACAAACAAATTTAAACGGATCAACAAAGCAAACAATCACAGGTATAGCAACAGCAATCACGACTAGTAATACCCAAACGGGTACCGAGATATTTGATAATCCCAAGTTACTTATTTCCATAATCATTTCCATGAACCATTTCAATATCGTTGGCAATGAGTAGATAAATCACACCAAGAACAAGATAAAAAGGCTCACAATAATAATAGTAATAACAGTTGGACTACGTTTTGGTTGTTGTTGTGCCATGCTGTACACCTCAAATTTTAATAGTTAAATTACTACTCTAATCATTTAATAAAATATAGCTGTCCTGTGTAATAAAAATATTTACCGTATAAGCGTTTAAAGTGTCATGCTTTTTAGGAGCATAAAGACACAAGAGAGAAACATCATCGGCAGTAGAATAAGGAACTGATTCATCATCGTCTGAGCGAGGTTTCTGGCATAAAACGACGACCATGTGTGATAGAAAAAGCATCATCAACTACCGAGCTGTCGCCAGGCTTTTTCGAAACAGCGCCAATGCCACTAAGAAAAACACCAATCCGATAACAATATTTGCAATTAAATCTGGCCATACCACATCGAGACCAGCACCACGATAGAGAATGGCTTGGGCGATTCTGACAAAATGGCTTGTTGGTGCAAATTGCATTGCAACCTGTACGAATTGCGGCATGCTTTCATAAGGCGTGCTACCGCCGGATAACATCTGTAGCGGCATGATGATCAGGATCATCAACAAACCCAATTGGGGCATGGTACGGGCTACCGTGCCAAGCAAAATGCCCAACGAAGTGGTTGAGAACAAAAAGATAGCCGTACCTAATAGAAACAACGGCACTGATCCGGCAATTGGCATATCCAGAACACCTTTAATCATAAATTGTAGCGACAATGCGGCGGCCACCAAAACCACCAGCCCCATGGCCCAAACTTTTGACAGCATAATATCAAAAGGGGTAAGTGGCATAACTAATAAGTGTTCAAGTGTACCGTGTTCACGTTCACGAATGAGCGCCGCGCCAGTGAGAATAATGGAAAGCAAGGTAATGATGTTAATCAATTCCATAACACCACCAAACCAGGCACTGGTCAGGGTTGGATTAAAACGCATACGTGTAATAAGTTTAATCGGCATTGCAGCATCTGCACGATAACCTTGAACGAACTCAGTCACCTCTCCTAAAGTAATATTTTGGATATAACCCGCACCAATAAAAGCTTGAGACATTTGTGTTGCATCGACATTGACTTGAATCACCGGATGTTTACCGGCCAAAATATCCCGCTGAAAGTTTGGTGGAATATCAAGTACGAAAGTATAAATACCTGCATCCATAACGGTATCGATCTCAGCGAGATCAATCATGTCAGGTGTTTTGAAACTGGGACCATAGAATGCGCTGGTGATGCGTTGTGATAGTGGTGAATGGTCTTCATCGACCACTGCGATGGGCGCGTTATGCAGCTCCATTGAAACGCCTTTGCCCGCTAGATAGATCATGACTGTAAAAGCAAAAACAATAAATATAAACATCACCGGATCACGATAGAGGCTACGCAACTCTTTTATTCCCAGATGATAGATATTTGCTAACCGTCTCATTGTTACATCTCCTGCTTCTTCAATAACAGAACACATAAATACGTTATCACTAAAATAGCGGCAACCAAGGGTAGATAGAAATCGGATAATTCAGCAAACCCCAACTCTTTGGTAAAGGTACCTCGACTGATAAGCAAAAAATAAGTGGTTGGATAGATGGTACCAATCACAGCACCCCCGCCCTCCAAAGATGAAACCGGATCGGTCAGCCCTGAATAACTAACAGCGGGTAATATGGTCGCAATCATGGTGCCGAACATTGCGGCTATTTGGGTGCGAGTAAATGAAGACATGAATAATCCCAGACCTGTTGTGGCTATCACATAAAGTAACGCACCTAACGTCAGGGCGAACAAGCTGCCTTTGAGCGGCACACCAAAGACAAATATGGCCAGCAACACCAAGCTAAAAAAGTTGATCATGCTAATACCGATATAAGGTAGTTGTTTACCTACTAAAAACTCCAGCCGTGTCACCGGCGTTGCATAGAGATTAGTAATAGAACCCAATTCTTTTTCGCGTACCACGCCAAGTGCAGTCAACATAGCTGGAATCATAAGGAGTAGCAGCGGGATCACGGCAGGCACCATCGCGTTTATACTTTTAAAATCCTGATTATAACGATAGCGAATTTGCAGACTGGCAGTACTACTTTTAGGTACAACACCCACATTACGGATCATCAGATCTGCGATGTAATCGTAGTGCATGCCTTGCACGTAACCGCCGATCGTTTCAGCACGAAACGGCATGGCACCATCAATCCACGCACTTAGCTCAGGTGTTCGCCCACGCCGTAAGTCCTTGCCGTAATTAGGTGGGATTTCAAGCACCAGACTCAATTTGCCACTGCGCATCCGCAAATCCATATCTTGGTCATTCTGTATTGATGGCCGCTCGATAAAATAACGTGAACCTGCAATGTTCTGAATGTAATCACGACTTTCGGGACTTTGATCGCGGTCAAACACGGCAAAGTTTATATCCTCGACATCCATGCTAATGCCGAAACCAAGCACAAACATCAAAATGACCGTGCCTAAAAATGCAAATGCCAAGCGAATTGGATCACGTAATATTTCCATGGTCTCGCGACGGGCATAGGCGAATAATCGTAGTAGACTGAACGAACTGTTAACTTGATGCTTTGGTTGTGGTGGTACTTTGGCCACATCAGATGAAGAGACTCGTTTACTATCCGACTGTATTGGCGATACCGTTTCAGCCTCAAGCAAATAGGCAATAAAACTTTCTTCTAGTGTTTCTGCATGACGTGCTGCTATTAAAGCTGTTGGGGTGTCTGTCGCCAAAACTTTACCGGCATGCATCAACGAAACACGATCACAACGTTCAGCCTCATTCATAAAATGAGTAGAGACAAAAATAGTGACACCATCCTGACGAGAAAGCTTAATTAATAATTGCCAAAATGTATCCCGCGCCACTGGATCGACTCCCGAAGTGGGTTCATCAAGAATTAATATTTCAGGTTTATGAATAACCGCTACGGCCAGTGACAAACGTTGACGAATACCAAGCGGCAATTGAGCTGCTAATTCTTTTTCGTAACCAATAAGATCAAAATCATTTATCATCTCAGTCACTCTGGACTTAATCTGCTCAACAGGTAGATGAAACAGACGCGCATGCAGTTCAAGATTTTGCCGGATCGTTAGCTCTCCATAAAGAGAGAAACCTTGCGACATAAACCCGACTCGTTTACGGGTTTTCATATCATGTGCATCTACATGATGACCGAACAAAGATGCTTCACCCGCACTCGCAGGCAGTAAGCCTGTCAGCATTTTCATTGTTGTGGTTTTGCCGCAACCGTTAGAGCCGACAAAACCAAAAATTTCGCCGCGCTCGATTTCAAAGCTAACATTATCCACCGCAGTAAAATCACCGAAGCGGCGTGTCAACCCAGCCGCCTGTATAGCTGGAGGACCATCATTCGCCTCTATACGTGGTGGCACTGATAGTATTTTATGTCCGAGACGTTTCTGTTCTGGCAACAGTTGAATAAAGGCTGCGTCTAAATCATTCATCCCAGTTTGATCCATCAATTCCTGTGGACTGCCCGTTGCCAGGATCTTGCCTTCATCCAGAGCCACTAGCCAATCAAATCCTGCAGCTTCATCCATGTAGGCAGTAGCAATCAGCACACTCATGTCTTTACTTCGATTTCGTATACGTTCGATTAACGCCCAGAATTGACGCCGTGAAAGTGGATCGACACCAGTAGTTGGCTCATCCAGAATTAAAAAATCAGGTGCGTGGATCAGCGCGCAACACAAACCAAGTTTTTGCTTCATACCACCAGAGAGTTTTCCCGCAGGTCTATCTCGGAATGGTGCCAGCCCAGTACTCTCTAATAATTCCTCAATGCGCCAGCTACGCTCTTCCAATTCCTGACCGAACAAACGTCCAAAAAAATCAATATTTTCAAAAACCGATAATGTCATATAAAGATTTTTACCTAAGCCTTGCGGCATATAGGCGATGCGGGGACAGACGCGACTGCGATGATTTCGGTTACTTATATTTCCACCAAGCACAGTTAACTGCCCTTGTTGAATTTTTCGTACACCTGCGACCAGAGCTAACAAACTGGATTTACCCACGCCGTCCGGACCAATCAAACCCGCCATGCAACCTGCGGGAATATTTAGATCGATGTTATTGAGGGCAAAGTTTTTTTTGTAGCGATGTATAACGCCAGTTAGTTGAGCAACAGATTTATTGTTCACTATTGTGTTATTCACTACCGAGGGGCTCTGCCAAGTTTAATAACGGAGGCAGATTGTCGGGCCAATGAATGTTGGCGTCTAGCTGAATATAAGCCATGCCAGGTACACCCGTTTTAACACGTTGAGCATAACGCTTGAGTATTTTTGGATCGATTTTTATTTTAATACGAAACATCAATTTTTCTCGTTCTGTTCGAGTCTCTACTGCGCGGGGTGTGAACTGTGAACGAGGTGCGATAAATGAAACCTTTGCGGGTATGGAAACATCTGGCATCGCATCAAGTACGATACGAGCATCCGCACCTATACTGGCTCGAGTTGCCTGATGAGTTGGTAAAAATAAGGTCATGTAAACATCGCTTAAATCTATTATCGTTAATACTTTACCCCCCATACCAAGAACTTCACCTGGTTCAGCAAGTCGGTATAATACGCGTCCATCGCGTGGCGACACCAGAGAACTATCCGCTAGTATCACTTTAATCTTACTTATCTGTGCCACAGCCGCTTCGATAGATGCCTCTGCTTCGGCGACTTGAACTTTTGATGCTTGTAATGCTGCTTCGCTAGTACGCAGACGGGCTTGTTGCTGATCTAACAACTCTTTAGAAACATGCCCTTGCTTAACTAGTTGTTGTGATCGTTTTAATTCTTTTTGTGCTAATGCTAATTCGCTTTCGCGCTGAATGATAATAGCCTGAGCGTATCGTTTACTTTCCTGAGTACGATGCAAGTTGGCTTCAGCCACATTCATATCAGCTTCAAGTTCTTTAGTGTCCATCTTCACCAACAACTGTTTTGCTTTCACCCACTCACCTTCAGTAACGACAATTTCTGCAACTCTGCCGCCATTCTTACTGGCAATATCCACAGCAGTCGCCTCTATACGACTATTTCCGGCAGCAAATGCATCAGAAAATTCTGGTGTTTGTGATACTTTCCAGGTGTACAGTGAGGCAATTATCGCTACGCATAATAATAAACCTCCAACAATCCAGTTTTTAACCTTGATACTTTTCATCTATCTACTCTTATCCCAGTTTTAATTGCTATTCGTTATAACGAGTTTAATCCACTATAACTTCTCTGATTATCAACTTACCACAAAAAAGCACATGTTTTTTTACCAAGGACGTCATCATCAAATACCAGTTTGGCGGCAGAATTTGATGCTCCAAAACACACATGCAACGGCAATAAATGATCTTCTCTAGGATGGCAATACCTTGCAAAAGGAGCCTTTTCCCATTCTATAAGTCCTATTTCTCTGTCATGCTGAGGAATACTTTCATTTGTACACGTATCAATTAGCCATTTCTCAAACGCTTCATTTCCAGGATCAGAATATAGGTTACTTTGAGACATAAAGGCTCCCATATTATGAAATGAAAGCCCCGAACCAATAATTAAAACATTATCTTTTCTCAAATCTGATAATGCTTTACCAAGATTAATATGAGACTCAGGATCCATATTATTAAGAAGCGATAACTGAACACAAGGGATAGAGGCATCCGGGAACATGATTTTTAAGGGTACAAAAACACCGTGATCAAAGCCGCGTTGTTCATCTAATTTTGCTTCAATTCCACTATTCAGCAATAAATCATAAAGTCTTTTTGCGAGTATTGGATCACCAGGAACCGGATATTCAATTTGATAAGCTTCATCGGGAAATCCATAATAATCATAGAGCAGCGAAGGTGATTGATTACTTGTAATGGTTGCTTGGTTTTCTTCCCAATGCGCACTTATCACAACGATAGCAGATGGCTCACCCAACTTCGGCGCTATATTTTTCAGAAAACCAATCATTTTCTGGTGGCCTTTATCACCAAACAAAGGTAAGGGTCCACCACCGTGCGGAAGATACAGTACTGATGAGAGGCGCTTATTTAATTTATCGTACATTCTCTTCTCTTAACAAATAACTTATTGCGCAGTTAAGCCACCATCGACAACCATGGCATGCCCGGTAACAAAAGACGCATCAGGTGAACATAATGTTACTACCATTGCAGCAATTTCCTCCGGTTTACCCATACGCCTAGCAGGTGTGACCGCGGTTAAATCTTTCGTCATTGCAGGTTGTGCCTCTATTAAACGATCTACCATGCTGGTGTTAATTACACCGGGGCAAATCGCGTTGACACGAATATTAGCTTTGGCATACTCAAGCGCAGCCGATTTAGTGAGCCCGATAATGCCAAACTTACTGGCTGAATAAGCAGGTAAATTTTGAAAGCCCACTAAACCGGCAATTGAGGATGTATTTACAATTGCACCGCCTCCATGCTGGAGCATGGCGGGAATTTCGTATTTCATACAAAGCCAAATACTTTTAAGATTAATGGCAATCGTTCGGTCCCAGTTTTCTTCCGTGCAATCAACAGTACTAGCCATGATTCCTTCGATGCCTGCGTTGTTGTGCGCAAAATCAAGTCGACCATAAATTTCTACCGTTTCATTAATTAGGTTATTAACATCAGATGCCCGTGAAACATCAGTCTTGATAAAAGTGGCTTCACCTCCTGCATCTCCAATCTGCTTCACGGTTTCTTCACCACCCTTAATTGAAACATCTGCAACGATTACCTTTGCGCCATGCTTCGCAAATAAAATTGCAGTGGCACGACCAATACCTGAGCTTGCGCCAGTCACTAAGGCCACCTTTCCTGATAAGTTAGTTAACATGTTCAATACTTCCTAGTTTGTATAAATATTTAAAATGTACTTATTTTTTAAGTCGAGTTTATGTTCTAGACTAAATTCAATTCTATTAACTCACTGTTCCAATGATTACCTGTTGTCATTTATTTCTGTTTTATTTTGTACAGCTCTAATCTATAACCAATCAGTAAAAGCAATTCCAATACCTATTCGATTTACTCGAGCATTATAATCAATAAGGCTTTCTCCATATCCATTAAAATACTGTACAAACCACTTTACTCGACGACTCATTGGAAAACTCCAATTAAACTCAAATGCACCGTAGTTAGGGCTATGAAAATTATTTCTTAACATAACACTAACTGTATGTTTACCTTCGGCATATACACCTCGAATTTCACCATGCCCAAGATACTTTTCTATGTCTGGATTATCCTTGTTTCTAGGAGGTTCAATTCGATACCACGGTTTAAGACTTAAGTAGTAATTACCTTTCTGGAAAATAAAATCTGCATAGAATCGATTCCAGCTACGCGATAATTCTCCGGAACGACCATTAGATTGATGAGTATAACCAACCTGGATCATGCGATTTGTAAAACCCAGGTACTTGTCATTTTTTGGAAAAGTCAAAAAGACCTCTGGTTCATGTACGGTCTCTCGAAACGGGCTTGATGTGTTAACGTTATAGGCTTGCCAAAATGACAGATTTGTATAAGCAAAATAAAGCGTACCTTGTTCGCCAAACAGGTCTTCAACCATGGGAAACTTCATACTGAACTGAAATTTAACTTCATTCTTGTCAAGTGCGGCACCATCTGATGTAGTCTGTGATGCATTGTTAGGCTTTTCATTGTACGTTATCGGCATAATATAATTGGGCTTATGCGGTGTAAGTACAAATGACTGGTAACGCGTTTCACGCTCTATTTGTATACGTTGATCAAACGCCGAAATTTCTTTGGTATTTTCTATTGTATCTGCACTTATTGTCATTTCATTAGCGATAACAATCCCCTGAAAAAACAAAGTAAACAGCCACAATACAAATGGAAATTTATAATGCACAATTAGTATCTCGCTGTAGCATAAACTTGTATTTTTCCATTTGTTATTTCGCTCTTCTTGCTCGATTATGACTTTAGTTGGAATGCATAATAGTTTTAACAAGTCAGGGAAATCTATTTACCATGCGTGCCAATTACTTATGAGTGTCTCTTCAGTATCAAAATACTCGTTGAGTTCTTTTTTATACGAAGTTGATAATAACTTTGTTGATGAAAGTGTTCCCATGCTTAGACTACTCACTTCTTTTGCCATCTGAATACACCGGGACTCAAAATCTTTAGTCTGAAGAATGCGGTTAATCAAACCAAGATTGAGCGCCTGTTCTGCGTTAATAGAATCTACTGTCAACATTAACTCGATGGATCTTCCCTGACCGATATATTTTGGTAGAAAAAAAGCCAGAGCACCGGTTGGATATAGTCCGTATTTTTTGTGCGCAAGAGAAAAATGCATATCATCAGAAACATATCTAAGATCAGATGCTAGAGCCTCTCCAAAAAAAGGAGTTACAACGGTTCCTCTAAGCCCTGAAATAAATATTTTTTTTGAAGCGACTCTGCGTTCAATTACATATCTTTGAAAATTTAATTGATTGATGCGATTTTCACTTTCTTTAAATTTAAATGAATCACCTATATTTTCCAAATTAACATCCGTATCACACATTGTTTCCATAAATTTTTTATACGCTTCTTCATTCAAGCAATCTGGTTTACACAACATTAGAACGACTTTGATACTATCATCATCCTCTACAGCATCCATTAACTGAAAATAACCATGTCTTTTATCCATATCCGTAAATAAATCAAAGACATCGTTACCAAACTTTATAATAAGAACTGCATCCTCAATTTCAAGGGAAATTATTGGGTCTACCAATTCGCATAGTGATTCAATATTCATTAGTCTTCCCCCTTAATCACAGGTTGCCCAGGTTTTTTTAATCGGTCAAAAATTTATTGGTTATAGGTTTTAATAGTCGTCCTATGAAGCTCTTCTTATGTCTACACAAAACATCATCCCAGTAAGCGATTAATGTCATTCAAATCTTGCTCGTTTAGGTTACCTAGCACAATATTGAGTCGAAGCCGATTTAATAAATAGCCATGTCGTGCTTGCGAGAGTGCTAGTCTGGTACGTGTTAATTGTTGTTGGCTATTCAATATATCCAGTCCGCTGCGAAGTCCTTTTTCAAAACCGAGGATGGTAGACTGAAGAGCTTTCTTATTTGAATCAACAGCGGTGTGTAATCTTTTTATACGAGTGAATTCATTAACTAAACTCAATCCGATTTCCCGTGCCTGCTGTTCTGCTTGTCGCCGTAGTTGTTCTAAATTATCACGCAATTCATTTCGCCGAGCCAGAGCTTCCCGAATTTTTGAGCCAGCAAGACCGCCTTGATACAGCGGAATACTAAGCTGCAGCATGAATTGACTAGAGGTAGTTTCACTGGCCGAGCCGAACGTACTCCCACCGGCATCGTTATATGCATGTGATGCGACAAAATCTAATTTTGGATATCTTCTAGCTCGATTACGTTCTACTTCCATCTCCGCAATAGTCACAAATTGTTCTGTTGCGAGCACTTGAAGATTATTTTTAGCGGCAGTCATGGCCAACTCTTCAATATCAGCTGATGTCGGTGCAGGTAAGGATCTGTTTTCAGCCACCTTGGCCAAGGCAGGGGGATCTATGTTTATTACCACCCGCAAAGCTTGTCGGGTTTTATTCAATAGACTCTGTGCCAGTAGTACCTGCGAGACGCTAAGATCATACCGTGCTTTTGCATCTTGTACGTCAATGCTGGTCGCATTGCCCACTTGATAGTTACGTTGCATCAAATTTAACTGTTTCTTCACTGCAAGCTCATCCGCCCTGGCAGTTTTGAGACCATCCTGGGAAGATAAAACATCAAGATAAACTCTCGCAGTTTTAAAAATAAATTCGGCACGTGAGATCGACAAGGTGTACTCAGCTTCCTTAACCGAAATCTGGCCTTGTTTATAACCGCTAAATTTTACCTTGTCATAAATCGGCTGAATTAACTGTAACCGGTATCCCTTAGTATCATAACTAAACGTATCATCAATGGTCGTGCTACCGATTGAAGTGTTTGTAGTGTCCCGATTTTCGGCATACAAAGCTGATAAACCGATTGTGGGGCGCAGAAGTGCATCACCCTGAGGGCCCTTTTCCTTATTGGCCTGGTAATGCGATTGTGCTGCAGCCCACTGACGATCTTGTGTCTTGGCTAATGTATAGATTTCAAGTAAATCAGCAGCGAAGACTTCGCCGCTGATAAATAGTGTCAGCAGTAAAGTGAAACTGAATTGGCGCTGTGGTTTTATAAATCTCATAATCAAGACTCCACATCCTGAGGTTGCTTTTGGTGGCGTGATAGCCAACCCTCTACTAATGAATAGGTAGCAGGTACAACGATTAATGTTAATAAAGTTGATGAAATCATCCCACCGATAATCACCAGTGCCAGTGGGCGATTGGCTTCAACACCGGGACCAACCCCGAGTGCGGCGGGTAACATTGCTGCTATTACGGTAAGCGTTGTAATTAATATCGGTCGAAGACGACGTGGACAGGCTTCGCGTAATGCCTTTTGGATATCCATACCTTCATTTCGAAACTGGTTAGTCAGGTCGATCAATAAAATAGCATTTTTTGCCACCAGTCCCATCAACAGGATCATCCCAATCATAGAATACAAATTAAGTGTCGCACCAAACAACCATAATGCAGTGACTCCGCCGATAATTGCCAGAGGTTGAGCAATCATGACCACTAATGGTTGAATAAATTTGTTAAACTGACTGGCCAGTACCATGTAAACCATGATTAAGGCCATGCCAAACGCGAATATGACGTAGCCTCCGGTTTTGGCAAATTCTTCAGCCTGCCCTGTATAGATAACACTGTAACCCGCCGGCAGAATTTCCGCCGCAATACGATTCACTGCATCGGTCGCATCGCCTAACGGTAAGCTTTCGAGATCACCATAGATAAAACCGGCATAGTTACGGTTGCGGCGTGAAATAACGGCTGGACCGAGATCTTTTTCAAACTTCACCAGGCTATCCAGCCTAATCAATTCATCATCTTTATTTTTTACATAAATCTTTTTCAGGTCATCAATATTCTTGCGTTTGTCATCCTTGATTTGCAGACGTATTTTGTAACGCTGACTGCGATCCTTAAAATCAGCAACATCAATTCCTGCAGTCATGATACTTAAAGTTTGCGCAATGTCCTGTGCACTTACGCCGAGCTGTGCAGCGCGCTCACGATCCAGGGTGAGCTGTACTTCAGGTAAGTTAAGTTGCAAGCCCTTATCTAATTTAGCTATACCGGAAATCTCACTGAGCTTTTCAACCATGGTATTCGACAATTGATCAATCATTTTGACATCGGAGCCAATGATCGCAAACTGCAAAGGTTCTCCACGTTGCCCTCCGATGGGTGAAATAGTGGCGGGAAATGCCGTAACACCAGGAATTGTATTGAGTGTTTGACGTAATTGTTTCATCACGTCATTCTGAGATATCTCCCGTTGATGCTTGGAGTACATATTAACGAATATTATGCCGGAGTTGACTTGCCCGATATCGCCCAATCCAATAGCAGAAAAATAACCACGAATAGAAGGATATTGATTCAGTAAAGTTTCGATCTCATGTAGCTTTCCTTCGGTATAAGTGAAGTTTGAACCCAATGGTGTTTCGAAACGAATAATAAATTGACTCTCATCTTCTTTTGGTATAAATGTCTTGCCCACATGTTTGAACACTATACTGCTTGAAGCAACAATCAATACTGCTATTACAATAACGCTCCAGCGGCGAGTAATGGCAAAATTTAATACACGGCGGTAAAAATTGTCTATACCGGTTAACGGTATTTCCATTAGTCTATAAAGTTTGCCATGCTGTTTAGGGATAGAGAGGTAACGTGCGCACAACATGGGGGTTAATGTGAGTGATACCCACAACGAAGCCAATACGCCAATGACTACAACCAGTGCGAACGAGCTGAGAAATTTCCCAAGAATTCCGCTAATAAAAACTACAGGTAGAAAAATCGACACAAGAGTCAAGGTGGAAGCAAGTACTGCAAATATGACTTGATTGGAACCCGCCTTCGCCGCTATTTCACGGCTTTCGTGTCCTTCTTCCTGATGACGGAAAATATTCTCTAATACTACAATAGCATCGTCCACCACCACACCGATAAGAAGTAACATTCCCAACAGGGTGATTTTATTAAGTGTAAAACCAGCGAAATACATCACCGCAAAAGTCGCCATTAACGAGACGGGAATCGCGGTTGCAATAATCAAAGTGGAGCGAATGCTCTTCAGAAAAAACAGTACCATTAGCGCTGCAAACAAAGTGCCGAGTATCAAGTGCTCACCCAATGCTGCTATTGAACCGCGGATGCTAAGTGAATTATCTGAAGAAACTGATATTTTCATTCCAGCTGGCAGGCTCGGAATGATTTTTTTCTCAACGCGTTCTTTTATCTGGTCAACCAGGGCAACGGTATTGGCACCACTGGTTTTAACAATCCCCAAACCAACTGCGGGTTCGCCATTATATCGAGCGATTTTGCGCATATCTTCAAGACCATCATCAACACTGGCTACATCCTCAAGATAAACAGGTGCACCCTGTCGGTAGGCAACGATAAGTTTGCGCATACTTTTGATGGTGTCAAATTCCGCATCAAGTTTTACTAGTAGTTCCTTTGATTTACTTCCTAAAAAACCACCTGGTAATACAACATGTTCCTTGCCAAAAGCTTTCATGATATCAATGCCAGATAAGTCATAAGCATGCAGACGTTCGTTATCCAGCCAAATACGAATCGTACGTTTAAGCTCGCCAGCGATAAGCACCTGACCCACTCCTTGAATGGTCTCCAAACGTGGCTTAATAACTTCATCGGCATAAGAGTTTAACTGCTGAAGTGAGCGATTTCCCTGTAGTGCCAGCCATACCACCGCAGTAGCGCCAACTTCAACTTTACGCACCACAGGGGGATCAGTATCAGCAGGAAGTAGATTAACGATACCATCAATCTTGGCCTTTGCTTCCTGATAAGCGACATCAATGTCCTTTTCAAGCTCAAACTCAATACCCACGACAGATGCACCCAAAGATGAATTGGAAGTAATAGATTTGACTCCCGGCACCTGATTAACCGCTTCTTCAATTACATCGGTAATATTTTTATCTACAATTTCAGGATCGGCACCACGTAAAGTCGTAACCACTGCGATAGCCGGGAACTCGATTTCAGGGAACTTATCTATGCCTAAACGTTGTAAGCCGATAATTCCGTACAAAATCATCACCAGACAGATCATAATCGTGAAGACATGGCGTTGAATGGAAAATTCAGGAAGTGTCATGATGCTCCAACCTGAATTTTAATTTTAGTTCCGTCTGTTAATAGTGATGCGCCGTCATTAACAACAACTTCACCAGAGCGTAACCCTGAAAGAATTTCTACTTCACCCTTGCGTTCCAAACCTGTTTTTACAATACGTTCTTTTACTCTGTCACCTTCTACAACATACACGACCGTTCCCTTTGGGCGTAATACCAATGCAGTTTCAGGAATGATAATGGCGTTATCGTGTATGGCAATAACGGCTTCACCACGCACACTACCTTTAGGCAACCAACGTCCTGGTTTACTAACCTTGGTAATGACATCTCTGCTTTGAGTGGTAGTGTCAAGTGCAGGACGAATTTCACTAATAGTCCCAGTAATTGAGGTATCTTCACCAAAATTATTCAGTGTAATACGCTGGCGAATGCGTAACTGCCGGGCAACATGGATTGGGAATGGCAGACGAATATAGATTGTCTGAGATGTTGTGTGTGTTGGATCGTATGATTCTGACAGCCCCACACCTGTTTCTGCTCCCACGGCTGATTCAGTTACCGCCAGATTTTTCTGTACTACTTTTGCGGTTGTGACATTGGTAATTTTTTCAGTTTTTTTCTCTACAGGCTGCTTCTTACTACAACCTGTTATTATTAAACTGACACAAAGTACAACTAAAAGTAATTGCACTATCTGTTTTTGTATTAAATTCATTCCTCTACCTCGTATTATCCTGCTATAACATCTGCTGCAATGTTCGCATTAAGTATTTTTTGCAGGCATACAACTGCCATAACATTACTTTTCCAAATTTTTATAACTCGATAAGCTCATTTATATTTGTTTTTGCCGTTTTAAATTATCAATGCCTGTTAAATTTATGCTTGCTGAATATTTTCATTGTAAATACTTTTGATATTTGTAAAGTTACTCACCAAGCCACACTTCTCTCTATATTTATTGTTATCTTTTATGTTTGCCACTTCGCCATATAGATAACAGTAACCAGATTCCACCAATGAATGCGCCTGTAAATCCAAGAAGCCCGAACAAAGGTAAACCTAATAATGTGGGTCCACCTTTGACAGTCATAACAATAGAAGAACCAATAATTAAAGAAGCCGTCACAATTCCCACTGTTAATCGACTCACCGCACGATCCAACCGTTCGGCAAAGTTCTCTAAACGTGTTACATCAACCTTAACCTGGAGCGCTCCTCGTCGAGCAAAGGTTAATAATCGATGAAGATCGTCAGGCAAGCTAGTGAGAAGGTTGATGGCACTAACTAAGCTTTGCCATCCACGTTTTGCAAGTGCGTCTGGGGTATAGCGTGCAAACCATGTACTTCGTAGAAATGGTTGTGCTTCAGATGTCAGATCAAAATCCGGATCAAGCTGTTGGCCCATGCCTTCCAATGTAATTAAAGCTTTGACCAATAAAGCAAGATCAGGAGGCAAGTTAAGCTGATGTTCGCGCAGAAGTGCCATGAGATCGGTCAGCATTCCGGTTAAGCTGAGTTGTTTCAAAGGTACGCCATGATACTGATCAATAAATGCATCAACTTCATTCGCTAAATTTTCGGTATCGAGTTGCGTGTTACTTGTCCATTCAAGAAGTACATCAACAGCAACTTGTGTTTTTCGTCCAATAAGTCCATAGATTAAATCGAGTACTTGATAACGTCGTTGTTCTGATAAACGTCCCACCATACCAAAGTCAATAAAAGCAATACGTTCTTCAGGTAGATAGAAGACATTACCAGGATGGGGATCGGCATGAAAAAAACCATCTTCCAACACCATCTTGAGTACAGCGTTTGCTCCACGTTTCGCCAATAATTTACGATCTAACCCCGCTTCATCAACTTCATTGAGGTTACTTCCAGGAATACCTTCAATATATTCCTGCACGTTTAGTCGCTCACTGATCCATGGCCAGTACACTTTAGGTATTATAATGTCAGGGTCATCTTTGAAGTTTTCAGATATTCGTTCAGCATTACGACACTCGCCAGCCAGATCTAATTCTCTATGTAAGGAACGTGAAAATTGTCGTACTACCTCCCTCGGTTGAAAATGCTGCATTTCCTCGATTTCGACTTCTGCCATTTCGGCAAAGCGTGCTAACAAACGAAGGTCCGCTTCAACAGTGGGACGGATTCCCGGACGGCGTATTTTTAAAATAACATCAGTTCCATCCAGCAACTGAGCTCGGTGTACTTGTGCTATGGAAGCAGCTGCTAATGCTTGTGTTTCGAATGAAGAGAATACTGTTTCTGCTGGCGCACCAAGATCTTCTTCTAACTGGGTACGAAGTTTTTCAAAGGGTACAGGTGGTACTTGATCCTGTAGTTTTGCAAATTCATCAATCCATTCAGGGGGAAACAAATCAACACGCGAAGAAAGAACTTGTCCTAATTTTACAAAGGTCGGTCCTAAATCCTGCAATGCCTGACAGACGCGTTGTGGTGGTTCCATGCGAGCATATTGTTCAGCATCTTTCCAGCGCAGTACTTTACCGGCCTGTTCAAGAATAGAACTTAATCCGAGACGTCTTACAGCATCACCAAAACCATAACGAATCAAGATTGAGGCGATATCATGCAAGCGTCCCAAATCTCGTGCAGCACTAAGTCCTTCCCAAAGCATGGCGGCTAGCTATCTTTATCAGATTTCTTTTTTCTTTCAGATTGCAATGTATCAGCAATACCTTCGAGTATTCCTGCCGAAGCATTTGCGATATGTGCGATAACGGTTGCAGTTGCCTGAATACTGGCAGAAGCGGTGTCTTTTAGTGTATTGCTCAATTTCTGGTTCAGTGAAGTGGCGGCGTCTGAAGTAGTCTTGCCTACATGAGTACCATTTTGTTTTGCATGTTTTACCAGGTCACTCAATGTTTCTTTAACTGTTTCATTAGTACCTGTTGCAACATTACTTACAGTGTCAAAAAATAACTCCTCCAAGATTAGCAGGTCATCCAGTGCTCGTTTTAAATCATGACTACTAAAATCTTTTATATGACTAGCAGCCTCTTCAATAGCAAGTTTAGAGGCTTCTGCAGAACTCGCTAAAGCATCATCCATGCCTGACATGGCTTCCGTTAATGCATCTTTAGCCTGCTCACCTTTAGATTCTGCACCAATACTGGCACCTTCTATAACAGCATGAATGACCTGATTAATTTTTTTAGTGTCCAAGTGTCCGTCACTTAGTGCTTTTAATGTTAAATCTCGAACATCATGGCGAATATCATCACCACGTTCGATGGCTGTACGAGCGATTTCTTTCACTATTTCCGAATCAATCTCTTGTTTATGTTGTTTGCTCATATTCTATCTCCCCTAACATAATTAAATATGTTTACCACAACCGTGTTTAAAACATGTAATAGTTTCACCCAATAAAAGTCCATTAATGGGCTACGTTTAACTGTTACTGTAATTAAGCTTTCATTGCTTTTAACATTAATCCAATTAAAGTCTTAATTTCTTTTGAGGCATCAGATTCATCCATTATGATGATCCAACGCTCGGCAAATTGAAAAATGATATTATTTAAGAGTTCTGCATATTCTCTAAATGGTTGTTTATAAAATATGCCTTGCTTATGCCCAAGAATGAGATAACTTTGATATAGATCTATATCTCTTTTTTGGAGAATTTCATTTGATTGTTTAAGGGATATGAGCTCGCACATGACCTTTGCAGTCATTCCATATTCTTTAAATGCCTTTCTAAAACTCGAAACTTCAAGATTTAAAAGCATCAAAATCTTGTCATCAGCAGGCTCTATTTTATTTATTTCAATCTCAATCTTTTTAAATTGTGTTTCACGCCACCAAATAGATGTTTTGGTAAAGAGCTCTTGCTTGTTACTAAAATAATTGTAAACCGTGCCCTTACCAATTCCTGCATCTTCTGCTATTTCATCAATGCTGCTTTTTTTAAAGCCATAGCGTAAAAAATACTTAAGAGCGCTATTTCGGATTTTTTCTTCAGTATCATTCATGGCTAAATTTAGTGGGGGGTGACTAATTGACTATATTAGTCATCGAATCTATTATTGTCAATACGGCGCTATATATATTTCATGTTAACTACCGTGACGCATATGATTATCACTAAACCAATGGACAATGACTGTGACACGGAACTTCGCTGGCAGCGCCGTAAAGAGTCTCGACCTAACGAAATTATTGAATCTGCGTTTATTCTATTTACCGAGAAAGGATTCAATGCCACATCGATGGATGAAATTGCTCGTAAAGCAGGCATATCAAAAGGCTCTCTCTATAACTACTTTAATAGTAAGGAAGCTATTTTTGAGGCGGTGGTAACCAATGATATCGTTCTTGATCAAGTCAAAGAGATAGTCACTGCCAATCACCATGATACATCTAAAAAATTACTAATTTACCTTATTCAGGGATTGATTACTTATACTCAGAACACTCACCTGGAAATGATACCTAAACTCATTGTTTCGGAATCGGGAAACTTTCCAAACCTAGCACAATACTAAATCGACCAAGTATTCAAACCTATGAACAGCATTATAGAAAAAGTCATTCAGAAAGGAATAGAAAAAAAAGAGTTTATTGAAAGTGATCCACGAATTACTGCGCGCTTGCTACTCGCCCCCATTATTCTTGAACAAATTTGGAAATACTCACTTGGACCTGTTGATAACGAAAACGATTCAGAGTTATTTATCGCCACACATTTGAAAATATTTTTAAATGGAATAACTAGGAATCGAAGTCATTAAAAGCATATACATTCTAAATAGTTGTTATCCGCAAACACCTACTAAATTTAATTATTTTCACAATGTCTGCTTTGGAGGACATTTGTAGTTATAACTTAGAAGTTATGACCGACAGCTTTGGGTCGTCAGCTGACCTTTTTAAAAAATATCGTATGTCCGCTTTTAGTTAATTTAAGAGCTTATCACCCGTCAGATAATATCGAAACTCATTTTTTAAAGCTGCAAGATGAAGTCTAAGCTACTACACATTAGATAATCTAAAAACGCCGGTTTTTATGTCTTGGAACCACTCTTCGAGGTTGGATATTTATGTGTTGAGGTTTTCTTTTTGGTACGCTTTTGGTGATAAAGGGGATAATTTCTTTTTCTATTAGTTTGTCGAATTTATTGCTTTTGTGTAGTTCGATAAATTTATCTTGATGAAATGGCCACAGGTAGGCTTCCCTAGGACGAAGCAAAGGAAATAAAAACCAAATTATTGGTTGATTGTTTTTATCTACATCTTGAAAGTCCAAAAACACTGGTGCATTGTTAACTTGCCATTCTTTGATCAGTTTGCAATCTTCTGCGCCAGTAACACAAATAAAGCGAGGGTCATCACTTCTGAGTCTGTATTCGTCTAATATCTTATAGAATTTTGGTTTATCCCTTTTACGTCTTGTTCCATCTAAAACCCAAACGAGTTTAGGATAAAAAGCATTTCGTGATTGTCTCTCTTCAACTTTAATTGGGGAGTGTTGAAATTCAATAGCCCAACCACTACCAGTTTTCACATCTGCAATATGTTTTTCACCCGTTTTATCGTCAGTATGTATTACTTCTTGCCAATCTTTAGGGAATTTATTTTTCCATGAACGATGCCATTCAGTTTCATTTTCCCACCACTGATCACAGTTACGCCTACTTTTATGTTTCCAGTGATTAACATATACCTCGCCACAATAAGCAACTAATACAGAACCACAAACAGGGCAACCCCCCTTAGCTCCTTTTGAGGCTTCAATTCTTTCACCATTAACGAGTGCGAATTTCATTTCATTAATCTCAGTATTTTTTACACATAAACGTATTAGTTTAAATGTCTGCTATCTGCTGCGACTTCAACAGGTCGCCCCAACACTGTATATCTTTATTGTAGACCTCCCTGTTTTAGTGACATCCTAAATTAGAGTTTTCTACTTGTTGGTGAATGGCCAGATACTCAAAAAATTTGTTATAAGTTTATTTTGAAACAGTTTTACCTGCACCCATGCCACCTAAAAAGGCAAATAATGCTATAACAAGCTTTTCCGCTAAGTTACTATTTTCTTTCCACATTGCAAAAGCAGCAAGCAATACCACTAACACCGCAATTAATATTGCCCCATAAATCATTTTAGTTGCAACTCCTGCCAAAATTTCAGTTCTTTTAGTAGCTTCTTGTTCCGCAGTTTCCTGACCTTTTGCCAATGGTTCAGTTATACCTTTGAGTAAACCAGTTATTGATTCAATTTCAATTTGTGTATCATCTTTCTCTACCAATTCACCATTTGTGTTTGATTCAGAGATCGTTTTATTTTCTTGTTCTTGATTCATGATTTTTCCTATCATAATTTACAAATACTTTTTTAGGTAAAGTCACCGCTTTGTGACAACCATTTTAAACGCCTTGAATGATCATTTAATCATTAATTATGACTCTACCCTTAGTGGGATTTTTATGAACAGCATCATAAACCTCCATAATCAAATAACCATCTTTCGCCATTCTTTCAATTTCTTCTGTTTGATCAGCTCCACCCATCCATTCTTGCCCAACGTCAAGAACATAAGGTAGTTGTTGGTTGTTTAGTGCAGGGTTAGGAATTACAAATGCTTGATTAACCTTGTTCGTCAATTTTGACCATAGATTTTTGTAGTGTTTTCCACCAATTGTTGAAATAGTTGTTGGTCTATCTCCAACATTGGTAACTCTTAAAGTAATATAATTTTTATCATCCTGTTCAAAACCACCAAACATTTGCATATTTGAAGAAACCAAAAGTCTAATTTTTGCTCCTGATGTTATCCATTTAAAGACATCCCATACAAGCACGGTTGTAGCAATAATTGCTCCCCACCAAGCAACGATATCTGTTGTAGATAGTGAAATATTAATATCCATATTTATTACACCTAACGTTTTTAATAAGCTCCGTCATTTTTTTTACTACCTTAATTTAATTGTTAGAGCATAATGCTCTATACGTATGCTCAAGGTCCCTCGAAAAATACAATCCGAGTATAAATCCAAATAAAAGATACATATATGAAACAATGTAAGCTATTGAACCACCAACACACTCTCTCATAACTAAAATAACTAGTGGTATGCTTATAATAGAGAGCATTAACTTCAACATTATGTTTTTCATATTGCGCCATTGCTCTTGATTGTTTTCATTAATAGGAACGCTCAATAACTCGGTAAAAAAATGGTAACTTGCACTACCACCAATCACCATTAGAGAAAACAAAATATAAGAATCAATTAATTCAGGTATAGTGGGTGGAGTACTTTTTATTGGCTGTACGAGACTAAATAGCCATAAGGCCCCACAAGATGCAATCACCCATAAAATTGCCGTAAGTCTTTTTGTCATTATCTTTTCTCTAACCTTTAAGCTAATGGACGCGCTGCTTTTGCGCGTCAGTGATTAAGCGCATTGTTATGTATTTTTACTAACAACAGTTTGATTTACAATTCTCCAGTTTATTTTTTTCTTCCATGCTAACTGTTTTTCCGACAATTTTCTTTTGCGTCTGGTTTGCATAAGAAATTGATATTCCTTTTCATAAATGTAGCCAAGCTGATACGAATGAAGAATAAGATCTTCGTTAGCATTAGCGGAGTTGTCTTTGGCAATACGCTTTAGACCCGCGAATAAATTTCCTGTGTCAATACCGATAAATTGGTTAACACATACATTACCCACATATGTTTTATTTCCGTTGAACTGATTTTCAATATAACAAAGTTCTTTAATCGCTTGTCCACAAGGGCAATTATCCCAGTCCTCTTGAATTTCAACACCCACTAATTTCCATTCGTTTTTTGCAACATAAAAGTCAGACGAATTAGACAAAGGCAATATGTGCTCTTTTAGCTTCTCAATATTGTGTTCCATTTGTACTCCTTCACATACTTTTTATACATAACGATTAACTTATGGATATTTATTAGGTGCAATTCGAACTGTCGGGGCTGCTGTTTTATTTTTGGGCATTTTCGATTCCCATTAGAATATAATGCGGTTGTACTGCACTTTACATCTACTGTAAGGTTGGTACAAATTTAATGTGGTTCCTTGTAATCAAAGGAGTGAGTGCAGTGCCCAAAGTTATTACTAAGATAAAGCTGGTTAATTTCAAACGTTTTCAGGGGTTTTCTCTGGAGCTTCAGCCTGAGCGGAACCTGCTCATTGGAGACAATGAGTCTGGGAAATCAACTATTCTCCAAGCTATTGATCTTGTTTTAAGTGGGAGCCGCAGCAAAGTTGATACTCAGGGGCTTGAGAGCCTCATGAGTATAGACGCTGTTGGCGTGTTTCTCGCTGGAACCAGGGAGTACGGAGAATTACCCCAGTTGCAGGTCGAGCTTTATCTCAACGAGCAAAATAATCCTGACCTTAACGGCTCAAATAATAGCGATGGCGTGATGTGCGATGGACTTGTATTACGCTGTGCTCCCATGGATGACTATTCAGCTGAAATAGAAGCTGTTCTTAAAGAAAAGGAAGCTTCGTTTCCCTTCGAGTACTATTCAATCAAGTTTGTCACATTTTCAGGTGAGCCTTATGGCGGGCCTCGAAGATACTTGCGACACCTGCTCTTGGATGGCGCATCAATCAACAATGAATATGCCACTCGTGAATATGTAAAAAGCGTCTATCGTGCCACGGCTGAAGATGGCGAACGACATAAACATAAGAACGAGTATCGGAAACATAAAAGACTCTTCAGAGATGATGTTCTTAAAGACATCAATGCCAAGCTGGATGACTACCAATTTGCAATTGTCACCAACACGAAATCCAATCTAGAGGCAGACTTAACCCTTACCGAAGGCGAAATATCAATCGACAATAAAGGTAAGGGAAAGCAGTGCTTTATCAAGACAGAGTTTGCTCTTCAGAAGAAAAAGTCTTCCCATCCTCTGGATGTGTTGCTGTTGGAAGAACCCGAAAATCATCTGAGCCACACAAACATGAAGCGATTAGTCACAAGCATTGCACATGCTGAAGACCAACAGATGATTGTGACAACTCACAACAGCATGATAAGTACCCGACTGGATCTACGGAATGCAATACTGCTAAATAGTTCAAGTGCCGATGCAGGCACTCTCGCTGATTTGTCATCTGGTACTTCGGACTTTTTCATGAAAGCCCCTGACAACAATGTTCTTGAATTTGTCTTATCAGGAAAAGTTATTCTTGTTGAGGGTGATGCTGAATATATTCTTATGGAAGCACTGTTTAAGCTTGTGACTGGAAACGAGCGTGATGCTACAGACATTCATGTAATCTCAGTAGGTGGAACGAGCTTTAAGCGCTACATGGAATTGGCAAAGTTGCTCGGTGTACGAACAGCAGTTATTCGTGACAACGATGGTGAATACCAAGCAAACTGTGTCGATAGATATGCCGACTACGTCGCTAACAACATCCGTGTGTTCTCAGAAACTGACGATGAAATTACAACGTTTGAGATATCCATCTACCGGAACAACACGGCAATGTGTGATGGACTGTTTTCTGGTGGAAGAATTAAGCTGGCTCCTCAGGAATACATGTTAAAAAATAAAACAACCTCAGCAATGCGCCTTATAAAAGAAAAGGCTGAAGAGCTGATAGTTCCAGACTATATCAGGGATGCTGTACAATGGATCATAGAGTAATCCTTGCCGTTGCTGGCTCTGGAAAAACCACCCACATAATTGATTCGATAGACTCTTCTAAGTCGAATCTAATTCTTACCTACACTGAAAACAATTTCAGGAACCTACGAAACAAGGTGATACGTGAATACGATGGAGTACCCGAGGGAACACGGGTATATACATATTTCACTTTTTTGTATTCGTTTTGCCTTAGACCATTATGCGGTAACAAATTCGGGTTGAAAGGAATCAATTTCGAACGCCCAACTATGTTTGCAAATCGAAAAAAGAAAACTGACTTACGCCGATACATAGATTCACATGGTCGAATATATTCATCTCGCATGGCCAGCTTTATTATTGAGTTTGATATGACTGATGAAGTCAGGGCGCGGATAAAAAAATACTTCGACTATATTTACATTGATGAAGTGCAAGACTTTGCTGGTGGCGACTTCAACATCCTGTTAGCTATTTCTAGCGGCAATACAGATTCGTTACTTGTTGGAGATTTTTTTCAGCATACCTACGGCACAAGCAACGATGGCAACTTAAATAAAGGTTTGTATGACGATTATGACGCTTATAAGAAACGGCTGGAAGACTCGGGACTATTAGTCGATGAGAAGACATTAAGTCATAGTTATCGCTGTAGCCCAACAACTTGCGAATTCGTTACCAATAATCTTGGAATAGCAATAGGCAGCCACCACCCTGATGCAAGCATGCTGGAGTTGGTAGAAGACGAAGGCTGGGCTGAAGCGATCTTTTACCAGGACCATATTGTTAAATTATTCTATCAATCGCACAACAAGTACCCATGCTTTTCAGAAAACTGGGGGGCATCGAAAGGATTGGATAATTTCGACTCAGTTTGCGTGGTTCTAAATAAAAAAACTGAACAACTTTTTCGAAAAGAAAAGCTCCATGAATTAGCACCTATCACACGAAACAAGCTTTACGTAGCATGTACCCGTGCACGTTCAGAGCTATATTTTATTCCAGAACTACATTTTAATAAGTATAAAATTTAGTTACCAGTTTAGAATTTTTTCAAGGGTAGAGTTTGTATTCAATACTAACATCCAAGCTTGTAAAGCCATGTGTAAATTTTATTAGCTTATTTATTAATTTCAAAAATGATCTCATGTTTATTGAAATCATTCTTGTCCATCGTACAAAGCGAATGTACATATTCACGCCCATCAGCTAATACGTATATCCGAGCAGTCCCGTCTACTTCATTGTTTAATTCAGCTTTCCATACTTCTCTAATATTTTCCATCTTCCAACTATCACTCCCATTCAGATAACCTGGACTGACTAAGTACACATCTTTTATATGAAGATTTTTTACTAAAAGCATTTCAGCTATTTGATCTGAGGATGAGCAAAATATTATATTATTCTCGTCAACTCCCTCTTCTGTTTGAAGATCATAAACCACAAAATACCATGCTTTATGTAAGATTAGACTTACATTTGACCACCTTTTATTCGCTCTACCTATGAACATAGGTGGTATTGCTATTTCTGAAGAATCAGCAGTTTCAAAAATCATAATATTACCTGAGGCTAAATATAGATTCTTTATACTAAGGAATCCTTAGTATCTAATCAAGCAAAAAACTAAGAATATCTTAGTATTATTATACTAAGGTATTTAGGGTTGGCTAAGAAAAAATCGCCAGTTAGTAAAAGACTTCGCGAAGCACGTTCTGAAGCAGGTTTATCTCAAAAATCTCTTGGGATAAAAGCTGGAATAGATCAGTTTTCTGCTAGCGCGAGGATGAATCAGTATGAAACTGATAAACATGTACCAGACTTTGGAACTATTAAAAGAATAGCAAAAGTTTTAAATATACCTACAGCATATTTTTATTGTGAAGAGAATGAGCTGGCAGAGCAAATTAAAGACTGGAACCATTCATAAATATGCAGGTAAGCTCATAAATTTTGATAAACAAGTTTCATCAGTGAAACTCGCCAAGTAAAAAAGTTTTACATTTAAGGAAAACCTTCAGCGACTTTATTTAAAATAATTTCAATCTCGCGTATACCGCCATCATCATAAAGCACAGATAGAGGTGTACGCCCACGTAATACAGATAATGAAGTATTTAACCACTCCTCTGCTTTCTCGGAGTTACCAAATACAATAGCAGCTTGTTTTTTGACGTCATCTATAGAGTTGGTCATATATATCTCGAAATTTATAGCTAACTTATTCTCATATTAAGCAAAACCACCCACAGCCACTTGTTCAATGTGATCAAGTAACGAATCGGCATAGCCTTCTTTAATGAGTTGAGCACCCGTTTTACCAAAAGCAGGTATATTTACTTTAGAAAGAAAGCATTCACCATCACCTATATTAGTAACTAATTTTAACTTTATCATACGTTGTATCACTATTTCCTTTGTAGTCATATAAGCCTCATTAATAGATTCAGATTATAAATTCATAACATTATGATGAAAATACTGTTAGTTTCGAAGCCATATCCCCAAAAAACTTAATCGAACTAGTGACGATTAAATATATTGTTGTTTAATAAGCTAAGTTTCATCAGTGAAACTAATATTATCAATTAGTACATGACTATATTTATTTTAGTGATTGCATGATTGCTATCATGTTAACTTCCATTATTTTACACATCAAATTACTTAGTAAATTCTGATAATATATCATCTACATTAACAACTGAAACGGTGTCTGGAAATTGTTCCAAAAGCTCGGTTAATACTTCGGCAATATTCATGCGGACTATTTCACCTTTTATTGCGCACCGATAAATACTTCCCGAATCACTAATAAAGTCATAATAATTATTTGATACTTCTATTTCAGTGATCCCAGAATTCATTCGCCAAGAATCACCATCAAGATAGCCACCGGACCAACCTGCTAATACTTTATAGTAAGATTCATCTTCTGCTGCAACTTTTAATATAATCCAATTATCAGGCTGGTACATATTTGATCCTAAATTGAGTGAGTTATTTAAAGTATAGATGTACTGTCAACAAGACGGATATTGTCCTCGTTATACATTAATATTTTATGTTGCATATCTATCTTAATAATCAGAAACAAATATATAAATACGTCTATTCGTGTTAAGTAAGTGATTATTACCAATATTGATGTATGGGTGTTCCCAGTAACTATGTCCAAACAAGATGAGACCATTCTTATTTGATACGATTTTGTTTCGAATCATTGAATTTCCGCGCTGTTGATTAACAGGATCGTTAGGTCCTTCGTGCAGCAGAAAGATATCAGGTCTTTTATTTAGAATTTTATCTAAACAATTTTCATATTGAGACTCAGTTTTACGTTGATTTCTTTCTAGGTTTCCAATAATTCCACTAACACCTCCTATGTTAAGACCATTATAAGAAGCAACAGATCCATCCAATATACTGACATTTTTAGAAAGCTCTGCATCACAAACAATATCATGATTACCGAGAACACTAATAACGTAAGAAAAATTATTAGCAAACGCATTTAAGACAGACGTAACATCTCCAGTACCACCGAGCTTTCTAAGGTCAGGATAATCATAGAAATCTCCTCCTAATAACATAACATCAATGTTATCAATTACACTTTTATCAACCAATGATGCTAATGAATCCGCTACAGATTCGCCAAGCAATCGATTTTTATTGTCACACTCTCGACCTTGCAGATCTGATGTCACTGCAAATGAAGTTATTCCTTCAGGCATTCTATCGATACGAACTTTGTAATAAGGAATACTGCTTTCAGTAACCTGTGCCTTTCGTCCAGATGACCGAAATGGCAATTGATAAAATGGTGTATGTTGTATATCTATAATGTTCATATTTATTTAATGTTTATACTAATAGTATAGAGCTCTATATATTTAAATATGTCACCTTCTTGCATTAAACATGAAGATATATTGTCATCTTTAGGAAATAATGAACACATCGAATCACCACTCACCTCATCAAAGTAGAAGGACAAATATCCTTTATCAAATACCATCTCTATTCAAAACCTCAATAAATTCTTATCTATTAACTTTTACATTGTTTAAATATTTGAGAATATCTTCCCAGTCAATAAAATCACAACCAAAATGCAGCACCTCACCTAAAAATTTTTCCTGTCCTTTAACAATGATTTATCGTTACAAATAATTAGCCTCTTGCAAAACTCATAATCAAAGTGCTTTTCAATCCACAATCTCTTTTCTGTATAACAAAGTGGATTTTTTACACTCGGTGCAGTTAATATCCATACATCATACTTCTTTATTCTTCTTAATAAATTGACCGATTCAATTGCACCTTTAACAGGTGTTAAATTTTCAAAAAAACTAGGGACTGATTGTGGATACTTAATGTATGGCTTCTCTACTAAAGACTTCATCCAGTCTTTTTTAATGTCAGCAAGAACACCATCCATATCGATATAAATCACTTTCATTTTATAATCTATATTTCTATTATTTTAACTGCATTAAAATCTGGGACATCTTCTTTTGGGTAACCCGCTTGATTACTGACTAAACGACATCCATTTATCTCAGTATCAAGATTGCTATGTGTATGACCATATACCCACAAATCTGCATATTTAAGGAGTTCATCTCTATCTGAATGGAACGCAGCCGATATTGGCGAGACTTTAAATTCTTTATGTTGACAGGTAGTACTAGGGCCATGATGTGTAATTACAACAGTTTTTTTAGCAAGAGTTTTTTCTTTGAACTTCTTTATCAGCCAGTTCACTGACTCCATATGTAATTTCTGTGCATACTTTGTTAAAAAACGCTTTTCTGGTGTAAAACGTATAAGACGGTGATCGTTAAGGCATTGTTCACATTCATGTAGCGCTACCCGCATATCTATTTTTGGTAAAGCATAAGACGTCCAAAATGTTGTACCAAGGAATCGCACATCATTTAGCATGACTTCATCTCGTTCTAAAAAATAAACCAAATCAGATTTTTTTGCAGCAGAACGCATATTTTTCAAATTAGAGTTGTATTCTCGATGATAAAACTCATGATTTCCCGCCACATAAATTATCGGCTTCCTTAATGATTCAGCCTCTTCAATTGCCCATTCAACACCATGGTGTCCCACATGTATATCTCCCGCTAGAATAACTACATCACTGCTAGCCTGTGGAATCATCCCATTGAATTTTTTATTATCGATAGCACCTGTTTCATAAACCATCCCTCGACGTAACTCTAAATGAATATCAGACATAAATTGAATTTTCATAGATTTTCATCCCTGTTCTTTTATAACAGCTGGTTTTTTAACTGTCGTATTTTCTTCACTCATTTGAATATAGATGCAAGTAACATTGTCAAAATTTGGCAACATCTTAAACATTTGTTCTGCACCGTCTTCTTGAGCAATCATCAATAATTTTTTCATATTAGTTTTAATGTTTTTCTCAAGGTTTGTTAAAACACCATCGCTTGCAATCAAAATATTTGCTTTGGTCGACACAACAAAAAGTGCTACATCGGGTGTTTTTTGTAAAACCGTAAAAAAATCTCTATTTCCGAGTGCGCGAGTAACCGCAAGCCCTCTTATATGATCATGTGAATACGCATTGATATAAACATACCCATCATCTATTTCTACACCATAAAACGGATGGGAATAATCTTTTGCATCATGCGCCTCCTTTGCATATTTCATTATCCAGTTAATATCATCTTTATGCTGAACCGCTGAATGGATAGGCATTAAAATTTCAATACCTTTATCTTGAATGTAAACAGGTGAGTCCCCAAGCGTAGCAGCCATAACTTTAAGAACTCTCGCACCACCATCATCTCGACCTATAGGGTAGATATAGATTAAGCTGACTGTTGTCCCAGATTTGTTGTCTCGAGTTAAGATATCCAATCTGTCAAAAGTGTTTTCAAGTATCTGCTTAAGATGCTCATCATTTAAATCATCACGGCAACCTATTTTATTCCAGATATTTATATATTCTTCTTTGAATATACTGCATAAAATCAGAGATACTTGTTCAGATGTACCTGAATCTATATGGCCATCAAGCACAGCTACAAGCTGCCCATTCATTACGCTGCAACAAACGTAATTATCTTCCTGTGTTATTCGATTGCCTTTTTCGTGATGAACTACGATTTCAAAAGAAATATTGTGGTCGCTTGAAGAATTTGAAATTTCCATCCACAAAGATAAATCCATCATATGTTTCTCACTCTAGTTTAAAATTTAAATAAAACTTCGAGAAAATATGTAGAATGCTTGCGTGGTCTAATTAGGATGTAGCATCAAAATAAAATCCCAAATAAAGCCACACATAAAGACTTGCTTCATGTGTATTTTCTCTTTGGAACTTTATGCGATACCTTATTTAGAAGGGGGAACACCGCGTGACGTTCTTTGTATCACCTTAGCCAACCTGCTCAAGATATACCAATATAATAGTGCTCCGTTAATCATAATATTAGTAAGTACTATCTGGCAAACCAGCTGATATAGATATTATATTCATTGACGCAATAATAGCAAATATTACTATTACACATTTATCTTTTAGTATAAGCAAATACAAAAGTTGATTTTTACCTGTCAACTTTTCTAAAAATGATTATATATTAACTTTTCTGATTATTATGGGAATTCTTTCATTACTCCTTAATTATTAGTGTCAATGTTGACAGCATTTATAAGTAATAAATTATTATTAGATACTTTATCAATAGAGCATTTAGCACTATTATTTAAGTATTAGTTAACAGATTATACATTTGTCAGCATAATGCACTTCGTATAAATCCTTCTTGAAAACGCGACACATGGCGCGTATCAAAAACTCATGACCATGCTTACGGATAAAAATGTACTTTACCCTGGGTTGTTGGCAAAGTACTTTGCGGCCTTTTTTAGTATGTCACGTTCCTCCGTGACACGAGGTAACTCAGTTTTAAGTTGAGTAATTTCAAATTGACTCTCGGCGTTATTTATTTGTTGTGGGCTTTGTTCACCATAACGTTTTAACCAAGCATAAAGACTGTGAGTGGTTGTTCCCAACCGTTCAGCCACATCAGCAAAATAGCCGCGTTCTGTGATTTGTTTAACCGCTTCTATTTTAAATTCGTCTGTATATCGTTTTCCACTGTTCATAAACACCTCTCATATAGTTACATTATATGGCTTTTAGGTGTCTAGCAAATACTGGGAAGTCCAGTACCCGCTGTGTTTAGTAGTTAGACATAACTAATTTAATGCTACGAATACGCTCTTGAGTCACCATAATGCCGATGTTTGGCCCTGCCTTATGTCCCTTTTCAATAAAAATCTGCCCCTGAACTTCCACAGCAGCTTTATAAGCTGCTCGAATATAATCAGCCTGTTGATAGCTGCTATTTTCATAGCCGGTACGACCTTTACTATCTGCTTCACAAGCTTTTAAAAGTGAGTCCAACTGCTCTGGATTCCTAAACGCTCCTACAGCTTCTAGTAATTTTAACACGCTCTCTGGTCGCATCTCTTTGATGCAATGAACCTTAAAGTGGAATTCTGCCATCAGTATAGAAAGCTCCGCATACTTACGAGGAACCTTAAGTCGGTCGCATAATTTTTCTGCCATTCTTGCGCCACGCTCTTCGTGACCATGGTGACTAGGAAAAATTGCAGGATCAGTCGTACCCTTTCCAATATCGTGAAGAAGAGCAGCCCATACTTCTAACGCCCCACCAAGTTTTGCAGCTTGGTCGATAACCATCAGTGTATGAGTTCCAACACATCCCTCTGGATGATGCTCAATAGGTTGAGGGATGCCAAACAGAGCATCAACTTCTGGCATGATTACTCGTAGTGCACCACAGTCACGCAAAACTTCAATAAACCGTGAAGGTTTACTTTCAGCGCAGGCTCTTTGGATTTCATTCCATACCCTCTCTGGAGTCAGGTCGTTAATCTCTCCTTCATCTACAATACGTCGCATCTCGACCATTGTTTCATCGGCAATAACAAAATCAGAAAAGCGAGCAGCGAAACGTGCAACACGTAATACTCGTAAGGGGTCTTCAACAAACGCAGGAGAAACATGGCGTAGAAGCTTATTATTAATATCCGCTATGCCTCCATACGGATCAAATACTTCACCCGTCTCAGGATCTTTAGCTATCGCATTAATAGTGAGGTCACGCCGCGCCAGATCTTCTTCAAGGGTGACCGATGGAGAAAAATCTACACTAAACCCCTTATGCCCTCTACCGCTCTTTCTTTCAGTTCGTGCAAGTGCGTATTCTTCATTTGTTTTGGGGTGCAGAAATACTGGGAAAGAACCAACTTTCTTAAACCCTTGTTTAATCATTTCTTCTGGTGTCGAGCCAATCACTAACCAATCACAATCCTTAGATTGGATATTAGTACCTAATAAGGTGTTCATTTCCGTATCTCGGACAATGCCGCCCACCAAAAATGTTTTCATTGAATTACTCACTGTTTACAGATAAAGTTATTTATAACAAATGGAGATGGGGCCTGCACGACTCAATTTTGTAGCCCATTCTTAGTGCGTTAGAAGAGTCTTTTTGATTCCAACGGGTGGTATTAATGTAGCCCGTTAATATGAAAATGGGAAACTTTTAGTGGGATACATAAATTCCAATTCTACCCTGTTTATATCTACTGTTCGAGTGTGTCCCAAAATAAAAGTTAATATAATGCTGACTTTCCTGTTTTTTTGCATCCCGAGACAAATGAAGAATATGCCCTTGCGCGCACAGAACGAAAAACAGCTGCGGGTTATAGTGGCTTTAGCTTTCACGCCGACACCGATGTTACGCTTGAGGAAG
>Ga0316207_10000604_pt1 | contig 54487 bp, 48 predicted proteins | sample 6weekpyrite_MG_FD_204943 | JGI IMG/M metagenome (GOLD analysis project Ga0316207, IMG submission 204943) | Microbial mat bacterial communities from mineral coupon in-situ incubated in ocean water Damariscotta River, Maine, United States -... | ecosystem: Environmental > Aquatic > Marine >...
CAAGTTAAACCGTAGACCTAGAAAAGTTCTCGGATACAAAACGCCGGCAGAAGTATTTTTCGATACAATTACGAAATCTTATGTAGCAGTTTAATCAGGTGTTGCACTTACTATTTGAATTGGCGATATAAGTAAAGAATATGTCTACTTTATTGGCATTATAAAATTGTACTTGAATATTGTACAAAAATGCTATTTCTGAAAATGTAGTAATAAATTGTAGTAATAAAAATACTGATTTAAACTATAATGCGTGTTTTAAGGATTATAAAGAGGTTAACAAGTGGTGGGTTCGCCGTGACTCGAACACGGGACCACTCCGTTATGAGCGGAGGGCTCTAACCAACTGAGCTACGAACCCACTCTTATTAGGGCGGAATTATATTCAATTATTGCTTATATTTTTCTGATTTACTATTTATCTTTAATTTTGAACACGACTGCATAGAGCAGAGGTACGTAGATTAGGTTTAAAACAGTTGCCCAAGCTATTCCAAAACCAAGTGAAATTGCCATCGGTTGAAGTATCATAGCTTGTCCGGAAGCAAAAAATATTAGAGTTGACAAGCCTAAAACTGTCGTCAAAGATGTCAATAGGATTGGTCTTAATCTTGTCTGCGCCCTTTTCATCAACTCCTCTGTATTCTTAACTGCTCCAATAAAATTAACGACTATAAGACCGTCGTTTACAACAACTCCGGAGAGTCCTACAATTCCTATGAGTCCTGGCATAGTAATGTTGATTCCCATAACCATATGCCCAAAATATACTCCAAGAAGGACTAAGGGTATTGTACTAATCACAATAAGTGATTTTTTAATCGAATCAAAAAGCCAAACCAGAGTAATAAATATTAAAAAAATTGCAATAAGTGCAGCTTTCATCATCTCTCTCTTATTTTTATTATTCTCTTTCTCTTCACCTTTTATATCAATTTTATATCCATCATTTTTTAACTCTTTAAAGCTTGGTTCCAATTTACTCATAACCTCAGCAGAGGTAATAACATTTTTATTTAGTGTGGCAAAAACTGTACTTATTCTAGCACCATCCTCTTTTTTAATAGCAACCAAACCTTGAGTCACTATAAAATCACACACTTCACTTAAAAGTACATGCTGGTTTGATGATGGGACTTGAACTTCTACACTCTCTATAGAGCTTATATGTTTATTAATTCCGCTCTCTATCTTTATTCTAACCAGTCCACTCTCATTAAACATTTTTCCATATTCACCTTTTAGATAATATGACCTTAACTCTCTAGATATCAACTCCTCATTAAAACCTAACTGCTGTCCATACTCATTCACACGAAGTTTTAGCTCTTTTTCTCCTAAAGTAGAATCATCTGATACATTGTTAACACCATCTATACGTTTTAAAGCATTTTCTAACTTTGCAACTCCATCTTTTGTCTTTTGCCTGCTTTGTCCACTCAGACTCAACTCTATATCAGAAGCGATAACACCGGCACCCGGGACTTTTACAACTAACTCTTCAAAGACCGCTCCTCTACTGTTTTTTAAACTCCTAAATGGTTCTACAAGCTTCTCAATATCAACCGCAATTTCTTTCCCAGCCCTTTTGCGTTTCATTATATCTTTATCATACTCTATTGATAGATAAGGACTTACATATTTATCAAATATATTACTAGGTGCTCTCTCTTTTAAATCTATAAATATATGAAAAAGATGCTCACCCGTCTCAGCCATATTCCTGGCATCTAATTTAAAACCTATGACGGACGTAATAGAAGAGATATCATCACTCTGCACACTCTTTAAAAGCTTCTTCTCCAGTGTTGTAACAATCTCTTCTGTATCTTTTAACTCACTATTTATATTCACCTTACCATATACATAAATCTGCGTATTGTCAAAGTCAGGAAATAGTTGAAATTTTGAGTTTTTTATTAGCACAAACGTTAAAAACACAATTGTTGAGACAATCACTATTAAAGATAACCACTTTTTTCTAAAAACAAAATGCAGTGCTCTGTTGTGCCAAGAGCCCAACCTGGTCCAAACCTTCTTTGTAAAACTCTCACTATGTGAGACCTTTAAGAAATCATGTGCATGTAGAGGTAAGAAATAAAATGCTTCAAATAGGGATGATAATAGAAGAACAGTTATCATTATTGGAATAATTTTTATAAACATACCCATCTCACCGGTAAGTAAAAGCATAGGTAAGAATGCAAAAACGGTAGTCAAAGTAGCTGTCAAAACTGCGGGAAACATCTCAGTCGCTCCTACTATAGCAGCCTCTCTTTTATCCATACCCTCTTCCAGATGTCTATATATGTTTTCAGCAACAACAATAGCTTCATCAACAAGCATTCCAAGAGCTATCAGGGCACCAAGGAGTGATAGCATATTTAGACTGTCTCCCATCATCTCTGTTGCAATCAGTCCCATCATAAAACTAACAGGGATTCCTATTGCGACAACAATAGCAATTCCACGGTTAATAAAAATCAACATAGCTATAAATACAAGCATAAGACCAAACGATATATTTGCAAAAACCGTGTTTAAACGGTTCTTTATCCAGATAGAGGTGTCTGTATATATATTATACTCCAATTCAGGATGTTGAATACTCTTCTGCTTTAAAAGCGAACGAATACGCTTTACAAGTTCTATAGAGTTACCCTCTTTTGATTTAGCAATATTTATAGAGACATTTCTAACACCGTTATAGTGTGAAAGTTCAGACTCATCACTAAGTTCAAATGAGACATCTGCTATATCACCGATACGCACTCTCATCTCTGCGATACCTATAATGGTGTTTTCAATCTTATCTTTGCTTTTCTCACCATTATAGGTAGAAATATATAGATGTGACCCTCTCTCTTTTATTGTTCCAATAGGGAAGATTGAGCTTATATTTCTAAGCGAATCAATAACTAAAGCCGGTTGAAGCCCGAGTGCCAAAAGTTTCTGTTCATTAATATTAATGACTAATTCATCTTCTGCATCACCACGAATTGTAATCTCACTCAAATCTTTAAATTTACTAAGTTCACTCTTTAACTCTTCAGCTCTGTCTAAAAGCTCTTTTTTTGGTCTATCACCCGCCAAAGCAATCAGAACAAGAGGAAAACTGTGCAGCTTTATCTTTGCAATTGGTTCAGCCATATCTGCAGGTAGATCTTTTTTTACACTATTTACAATATCTTTTACATCATTTAATACGCTGATATTTTCAGAACCTGGCTTTATATCTACTAATATTGAAAAAGAGCCGTTCTTAATAGTACTCTTTATAGTATCTAGCTCATTTACATTTTTTAAATCATCTTCGATTGTTTTTACAACCATCTTATCCAGTATATCTGCAGATGTTCCTGGGTATCCGCCGGATATAGTTATCTTATCCATATTCATTGGCGGAAATATCTCTTTTGGAATGTTAATGTATGCGAAAATTGAAAGTGCGACAATAAATGCAAGCAGTATATGATTTAAAAGCGGCTTATCGATTGCAAACTCTAAAAAACGGCGAATCATCACAACTCCTCAGGTTTTTTCTTAAAAAAGCGTATCAAGAATTTGATTTTTAAAGCGTATAGACTCTACAGAACTGCTTATCAGCCTATTCTCTTCTTTTAATGTATCATACTCGCCTTTTAACTTTGATATATCTCTGCTCATAAAATATATCTGCTGTTGAATATATATTTTTGGAAAGATTACAACGCAGACAAATAAAATAGACAATAGAACGTATAGGAGATAGTTTGTGTCCAATCTCTTTTTTGGGTTAAGGACTGAATCGACTTCATCAAGTAACTCTACTTTATCACTCATAAATCATTATCCATTTCAAAAATTCTCATCTTCGCACTTCTGCTTCTAGGGTTCTGTTTTAACTCATCATCCTTTGCCATTATAGGCTTTTTTGTTAAAATAGTTCCAACTGAATTGTCATTTGTACAGATACATCTCATAGCCTCGTCTGGACAGATGCAGTTTTTCTTCCACTCAATAAATGCCTGTTTTACAATCCTGTCCTCTAAAGAGTGAAAAGATATAATTGCCACTTTTGCATGCGGGAACTTTGTATCTTTAATAGTTCTTAATAGCGATTTAAGTTCCCCGAGTTCATCGTTTACTTCTATGCGAATAGCTTGCATAAGCAGTGTAGCAGGATGGATTTTTTTACCGGTCGGCATCATGAATTTTGTAGCATCCCCCAGCTCTTTTGCAGAAGAAAAAGGACGATTATTTACAATAAAAGATGCAATTTTTTTATAGTTTCTTAACTCTCCATACTCAAAAAGTATTTTTTCCAACTCAGGTGTTGAATAGTCATTTACAACCGTCTCGGCGTTTAATGGAGCATCTTTATCCATTCTCATATCAAGGTTATCACTCTCATATGAAAAACCTCTATCTTTTTGATCTAGTTGAAGTGATGAGACACCAATGTCTGCCAAAACACCTTTTATATCTGCAATATCATACTCATTTACAATATCTTTTATTACAGAGGAAAAACGCCCTTTTTTGATTATGGCTCTATCTCCATACTTCTCCAATCTTTTAGTTGAAAAATCAATAGCGGTCTGATCTTGGTCTATTCCAATTAATGTAATACCCGGATTGGCTTCAAGAATCATTGAAGAGTGCCCGCCATATCCCATTGTGCAATCAATAATAATGCCCTCTTTTATATCATTAAATGCTTCTAAGACCTGTGTGTGTAAAACTGGAACGTGTGGAATAGTTTGCATACAAAGCCTGATTTCTTTTTGTTATATTATACATTAACTTTGTAAAGTTTAATTTTTATTAGTGTACCATTAAAGAAAAAAAGAGTGTATATGGAAGTAGTAAATGGAATTTTTATTGAGATAATGGCAATTATTGCCCTAATCGCTATAATTATTATATACACCGTAATAAAAACAGTACAAAAAAACAGAGTTGTTATATCTCAAGATGAGAATGAATCTCTCATTAAAACAGAAGAAAAAAACCCTAATAGTGACACTGAACCTATAGATCAACCAAATAGTCTCACTCCTCTCAATAGAAAAAAAAGAGAGTTGGCTCATCATGATAAAATTAAAAAAGAGGATTTTAACAGATTTGATAGTGTAAAAATTTTAATTGCTGAAGATAACGTAATCAATCAAAAAGTTATTGTCTCCCTTTTAGCAAATTCAGGCATAAATATAACTATAGCAAACAACGGAGAAGAGGCTTTAAATATTTTAGAAAACGACAGTGATTTTTCATTAATACTTATGGATGCCCATATGCCAATAATTGACGGTTACCAAGCTACAAGGAGTATTAGAAAAAATCCTAATTACAACCATATACCTATTATTGCACTCAGCGGAGACACTGCAGCAGATGATATAAAAAACATGCTAAATACCGGAATGGAAGCACATCTTGAAAAACCGCTAAAGATGGATGCTCTTTATGACATCCTTTATATGTATACTGTAGGTAATGAAAATAAATTGACCAGCAAACAATCTCAAAATGAAGTTATGGATTTTGATAGTAATAAAGGCTTGGATATATGTGGAGGTGATAAGGAGTTTTATCTTGAAATTCTTAATGACTTCATGTCTGACTACTCAGATTCGGCAGATACGCTTCAAAAATATATAAACAGTACAAATAGGGTTGATGCTGATAAACTGCTATTAGACATCTCTGGAGTTGCGGCTAATATCGGTGCGGATAACTTACATGAGATTGCCATAGATTTGAAAAACAGTATTGCAAACCCAAAAGATTTAGAGTACATAAGTGATTTGCAAAAATATAAAAGATCTCTCTATCAGGTTTGCGAAGCTGTCAAAGAGTATAAAACAGACTGAGTTCTACAAAATCATCCGCCATTTAGAGCTTTTTTAACATGTGCTTCAGACATAGTTATATTCCATTCAGGCTCCCATACTAACTCTATCTCAACCTCTTTTATATCACTCATCTTCAACACAGCTTCTTTTACCCACTGCTGAATAAGTTGGTGCATCGGACATGCTTTTGTTGAGAGAGTCATAGTAACTTGTACATTTCCATCAACATCACATGAGGCATCATAAATAAGTCCCATCTCCACAAGATTAAAACCGACTTCAGGGTCAATAACATTTGATATAGCTAAAAATAGTTCTTCTTTTGAGTACACTCTTAACTCCTTACTTATAATTTATCATATAAAACATACTTCTAACAAATGCTAAAGCACCAATAAACAAAAATGAAGCGCCGGCTTTTACAAGCGTCTCATTTTGAAATAATATAGCAACTGATACTATAAGCACTCCGATTGTACAAAACAGGAACTGTGCAGATGAACTTTTTTTAGGAAGCATATCTGCAAGCATTGGAACTTTTTGCTTGCCAACAAGCGCAGAGAATCTCTCAAACCATACAAGAAAAGGAACTATTTTATAAACATGACCTGTTACTGCAAAGCCAAAAAAACCAAAAAACATCAACCATCCGGAACTTAACATTAGTGGCTCAAAACCGACAACTAAATAGCCAAGAGCTAAAACTAAAGAACTAATCAGAGAAAAATATGAGAAAATCAAAGATTTAGCATAGATATCAATCTCTTTTCTTGCCCTTGTTTGATAGATTGTCTGAACAAAGTAAAAATATACAGAGAGCGAGACAATTGCTAAGACATAAGCAAAATACTCTAAAAACACGAACTTTATAAATGATGATAATACAACTATTAAAACAGCTGTACTCATCATGGTTATAGCTATTTTTAATGGTCTCATAGAGAAACCATGTGAAAGTCCAAACATTGGAAGTAAAACAGCAGATAAGCCCATAAGAGTTATATTGATATATCCGCCAATAACTAAAAACAGATGGCTTTCAAGCAATCTGTTTATATCTGCATCTATGGTACCCGCATATACAAGTGCCATAACAAGTCCAAAAATAATCCCAAAGAAGAGAAAAGTGTTAGATATAAGGATACTGCTCATGACTATATTAAATTTTTCAACCCTTTTGATAGTTAAAAATGTCTCCATCACGAATATCATTATAGAGATTAAAACAACAACTCCACCATATGGAAGAAGTGCTGCAGAGTTTAAAAACCCAATTGCCATCAGCACTGTACCTATGCCAAGCAGTGGCCAAATCGCATAAAAAAGTTCAACTCCAAAGTGCCCAACTTCTAAAACAACAGGAACCAACTGTGCCATGGCACCAAATATACTCATCATAATAAAACCAAGTAAAAAAAGGTGAACGAAACTTAAAACTTTTGTATCTAAAAGTGATAAGTTTTCAGTAGAAAAAAAGAACAGGTATATAGTCGCCGATAGATAAAATAGGCTCCCCAATATAAAAAATGGGGAGATTAGTTTAAAAGGAGGTGCAAAATCTTGAGATACTGAGAACATTTAAGTATTTAATTACAACTACTATCGTTAAAATCACTATTCGCAGTTGAAAATTTATTCGCTGAAAAAGTCACCTTAAACAGACCACCCTCTGCAGTCTCAATCTCATGCATAATATCATCTTCAAGTTTTCCGAATAATCCGTTAGGAGCCTTATGGGTAATCATAATAAGTTTAGAGTCTGTTCCTTTAATAACCCTAAGACCACTCATAGCATTTACCATAGGTTCCGGAGGATAACACTTTGATGTATCAAAGTAATATATACTCTCTCCATCTTTATTTAATTTAAAAAAATCAACAGTTGCGCCAGAGACATCAACCTGTAGAGCTTCACTTGGAATTAAAGACATTAAAAAACCTTTTTATTTAATATCTATTATTATATTAAAGATATTAACATCCAAACTTGACATATGTCAATATTTCAATTATGCTCTAATCTGTCCATTTCCATAGACCTTAAACTTGTATGTAGTCAGTCCCTCTATTCCCATCGGTCCGCGAGCGTGAAGTTTGTTTGTGCTTATGCCGACTTCTGCTCCAAATCCAAACGCTCCCCCATCAGTAAATCTCGTTGAAGCATTTACATATACACAAGCCGCATCAATTGCATTTAAAAACTTCTCTGCTGAAGATATATTTTCGGTAATAATAGCTTCAGAGTGACCAGAACTAAATCTAACAATATGTTCAATAGCTCCATCCAATCCCTCTACTACTTTAATATTTAATGTATTTGCTAAATACTCTGTATCATAATCCTCATCGGTAGCATTTGCAACCTCTATAATAGTTTGAGTCTTAGCACAACCTTTTAATTCTGTATGAGCCCTGTCAAACTCTACTTTTAATTTAGGCAGTGCATCTAAAGCTACTGCACTATCTACTAAAAGTGTCTCCATAGCATTACAGACTCCAGGTCTTTGAACTTTTGCGTTTATCGCTATAGCTATAGCATTATCAAGTTTAGCCTCTTTGTCAATATAAGTATGGCACTGACCCTTATCATGTTTAACTACACTTACGGTTGCATTTTCGCTCACATACTCTATTAATCCTGCTCCGCCACGAGGGATAATTAGGTCAACATACTTATCCATCTTAATCAGTTTTGCCACGCCCTCCCTTGAAGAGTCTGGAATTAGAGAGATTAAAGATTTTGGCAGAGAGTTTTTCTCTAATATCGCTTGAAGAACTGTTGCTATTGCTCTGTTAGAGTTTTCAGCCTCTTTTCCACCCTTTAAAACACAAACATTTGAACTTTTAAAACATAAGGCAGCTGTATCGCTCGTAACATTTGGACGAGACTCATATATAATACCTATTACTCCAATAGGAATTGAGACTTTTTCTATCTTTAAGTCATCTTCTGTAACCCAACCATCAAGCACTCGTCCCACTGGTTCCTTAAGCGCTGCTATCTCCTCAATTGCAACTGCCATTGCGTATATACGGCGTTCATCTAAAAAGAGCCTATCTTTTAAAGCTGAACTTAAATCATTTTTCTCAGCACTTGACATATCAATGGCATTGGCCTCAAGCAGATCCATTGTATTACTTCTAAGAGCCTCTGCCATCTCTTTTAAAATTCTATTTTTCTCTGCACCACTTATAGTTGATAGTACCCTGCTTGAAGATTTTGCTTCTTCTAAAAAGTGTTCCATTTTTTTACCTTATAGTCTAATAATGGTATACTACCATAAAATTTTAACTTTAATCATCTTAGCAGTATAAGAGGATAGATAAAGGTGCTGTTCCTTTGTCTAAATTAAATCAAGGAATATTATGAAAACTATCACTTTTATTGGAAATGGAAATATGGCACTAAGCATTGCCAAGGGGTTAAAAAACAGTTATCAAATTGAAGTTGTTGGAAGAGATTTTGAAAAAATAAATAAGTTTGAAGATGAACTTGGGGTAGAGATAAAAAAAGCACTTATAGATGATTTCAACATGGATGATAAAACGGTTATGTTTTGTGTAAAACCTGCAAATGTTGAAGAAATTGCTACAAGGATCAGAGGAAAAGCAAGAGTTATCTTCTCTGTCTTAGCCGGAACAACACTTAGTAAACTAAAACAAAACCTTCACTCACATGCCGTTGTACGAACAATGCCAAACTTGGCTGCAAGTATTGGAAAGTCTATGACAACACTAACCGGGGATGAGGAGTTCAAAAAAGAGGCAGAGGAACTCTTGGGAACAATTGGCACTACACTTTGGCTTTCAAGTGAAAAAGAACTTGACATAGCGACTGCACTGGCAGGAAGTGGACCGGCATACCTGGCACTTATCGCAGAAGCCCTTACAGACGGTGCCGTAAAACAGGGAATGAAAAGAGCTGATGCAGTGAGAACCATGTGTGGACTTTTTGGTGGTTTTGGTGAGCTGATACAGGATATCCACCCTGCACTTTTAAAAGATGCTGTTATGAGTCCGGGAGGAACTACCGCTGCTGGTTACGGGGCTTTAGAAGATGGAAATGTCAGAGCCTCTTGCATAGATGCAGTAGCGAAGGCTTATAAGAAGGCAACAGAATTATAATTTATCTTTATCAATCTCAATACCGCTAAACTCCAGTGCATAGATTATATCTACAGTGCTTATTTTGTCAAAATTTTCAATAACTAATTTTTTCAAATACTCTCTTTCAGATTTTTCTGCCTTCATAAAACTTGGCATGAACTTACCTTTTTTTTCAACGACCAAGGAGTTTATATCTTTATCCATGTTGATATGTTTCATTAAATCTTTTATATCTGTTTCAAAAATTGCATCTAAAAGAGAGAACATACCGGCTAAGTAAGCCTTGTCTTTATCAGCCGGAAGTGCTTGTGACTCCATACGTTCCGCTCTTTTAGTAGCCATTGCCAAGACAGCCTCAGATGCGGGATTGGTAGAAATCTCAGAGTATAAATAAACCATAAGCCATCTTAATAGTTTATCTCTCCCTAGTAGTGTAATAGCCTGCTTTATTGATTCTATTTTAACCTTAACTATATTTTGATTATTTAAAAATCTAAGAAGTTTAAAAGATAAATCTGCTTGCTGTTTAATATAGGACTCCATAATAAACGTTTCGCCCTCTTCTTTAATTATCTTTATAAGTTGGAGTATAACCATTTGAGTAGACTCTTTATATCTGTCAATCTCCAAGACTTCAGGTTTCTCAAGATAATATCCCTGAAACAGGTCAAATCCCATGCTGATATATTTATTATACTCCTCTTTGGTCTCAATCTTTTCAGCAAGAAGTTTTATTCCGGTTTTTTTAAGTTTTGCAACAACATTGATTAAATTTTCCGGTTCAGCAATTAATACATCCATTTTAATATAATGAGTGTACTTAAAAAGTGGTGTGAATTTTTTTATCATCTCTGCACTACAGTCAAAATCATCAATTGCTATTTTAAAACCCCTGGAGTGGTACTGTTTTATTTTAGCAACAACTTTCTCGCTCAAATTCGTTGTCTCTAAAATTTCCAAGACAAACCGTTTATTATCCAGTACATCCAGTATATCTGATGTTAATACATCCTCATCTATATTTATAAATGCTGTTCCGCTATCACCTATTAATTCATTTATAGATACATTTGTTACTGTATTAATTATTACATGAGAGGTGGCTTTCATATTTGTAGGAAACTCTTTAATTCCGTGGGCATGATCTCTAAACAGAAGTTCACAGGAGTATTCTCTACCCATAGCATCAAATATTTTTTGTCGTGCCATAAAAACTTTATTCATAACAAACCTCCCTAATAAGGATTATAACTCACAAAAGAATTCATAAGTGTTATGCAATTCTACACTCGTTGTATAATAACATATATTGTTAAGTTTTAGTTAAATTTACGCCTATATCTTCTAAAATTCAATTTTCAATAAGAAAAGCTGTTAAAAAAACTTTAGAAGAGATGAATATTATAAAAATTTCAATATCTCTTTTTCAATATTCTCTTTTTCAATAATCGTATCTTGAGCTATCTCTTTACAGAACAGCTCTTTAACCATTAAAGGTATCTCCAGCTTAGCCTCTTTTGATATTGACTCTAGCGCCTCGATATCATGTGCATCAACTTCGCCTGTTAAAGCATTTGCTATAACCGGAGAGAATTTAGTCCATTCAGCAGTTGAGTAAGCTATAGTTTTTATCTCTGGTTTTGAACATGTTTCATAAGATTTAAAACAGGTTGCAGTATGAGGATCCATCAGATAACCATCACCGTAAAATGTATCTTTAATATATCTCTTACCCTCATCACCATCACAAAAATCTGCATCAAAACTCTCTTGAAGCTGTTCAAGTTCAAGAGACGACAACTCATAAAAATCTTTATCTTCTAAATCTTGCATTAGCTCTTTTGTTCTCTCAAAACCAAACATATCATAAAGAATTCTCTCAACATTCGATGATTTTAAAATATCCATTGCAGGTGATGTTGTAGAGACTACTTCGGAATCTCTTAAATCATATTTTCCGGTTTTAATGAGTTTAGTCAAAACATTATTCTCATTTGAAGAGATAATAATTTTCTCGACAGGAACACCCATTTTCCAAGCATAGTATCCGCCAAGCGCATTACCAAAGTTCCCACTAGGAACATTCAAATAAACCCTGTCACCCATTTCAGTAGCACCCTGTCGAACAAGTTCCAGGTAACTATGTATATGATAAATAATTTGAAAAATAATACGACCAAAGTTAACTGAGTTTGCAGCTGAGAGAGAGACATCCTTCTCGTTTAACGCGACTTTAAAGCTTTCAGATGCTAAAAGTCTCTTTAGGGCATTTTGAGCATCATCAAAAACACCGTTAATTCCTATAACTTTTAAATTTTCAGCATCCTCTGTTACCATTTGAAGTCTTTGGACATCAGAAGTTCCGCCATCTGGATAGAGACAAGCAACCTGAACATTTGAACGGTTTTTAAAAGTCTCTAGAGCAGCCGGACCGGTATCTCCACTGGTAGCGGCTAAGATTAAATAGTTCTCATCTCTTTTTTGAGCTATTGAGGATAAAACTACACCAAAAGGCTGAAGTGCCATATCCTTAAAAGCACGAGTGGGACCATGATAGAGTTCACTTACATAAAGGTTGTTCTTTACCTTAACAACAGGTACAGGGTTTAGTGCATCATCAAATTTATCATAAAGATTTAACGCTTCATCTATGACACTTTTGTCAATATCAATCTCAAAACGACTCAACATGTCAGATGCTAACTCTTTATATGAAGAGTTTAAATGTTTGTTTAAAAACTCCTCTCCAAGCTCAGGTAATTTCTCTGGAACATAGAGACCGCCAAAAGAGGCTATTGGGCTCAATATAGCTTGAGAGAATGTCACACTTTGAGGCTTGTTTTTATCGCATCCACGAGTTTGAATAAAGTTCATATTTTTATACCTAAATTTTTTTTAGAATTATATCAAAAAATATAATAAAGCTACTGAAAAAGTCTTTCCGGATTAATATGATATGACTTTTGTGTAACTTCAAAGATTAGCTCATCACTAACACGACCTATAGTATAGCCTTTTTTTATCTTCTTTCCCTTTTTTATATTTGGTGATATTTGAGATAAGTTTGCATAGATCGTATGGAGACCGTTTCTATGTTCTACAATTACAATATTATCTAATACTGCAGTTTTATTTGCATAAATCACCTTGCCGTTAAATACAGTCTTCACTTTTGTGTTTTTTAGTCTAGGTTTTAAAGATATAGACTCATTAAAGACTTTTATACCATATATCGGATCTGTGTATTTTCCATATTTCTTAGTAATTTTATATGGATAGAATGGAGCAATAGTTTTTTTACCTCTATATCTTTTTGTTTTTACGGCTTGGTAGCTACTGCCATGTTTTTTAACCTTTGGCAAATCTTTATCTGAGATCATATCTTTTGCACTAAAAGCTTTTTTTCTCGCTTTTTCCTCTTTCTCTTTTTTTATCTCATCTATTTTAATAATATTTAGTTTTGCCAAAGTTCTTTTAAGTGCATCTTGCTTTTTCAAAACTTTCTTTAACTCTTTTTTATATAAAGATTTTGCAACTTTCAACTTTTTCAGAGACTCTTTGTTCTCTTTTTGAGTCTTAATTAGATCTTTTCTTTTTAAATCAATATTTTCTATTGCTACCTCTAAGGCGTTTGTACGCTCACTTAAAATATCTATGTTTTTGGAGTTATTGTAGAAAGTTTTGTTTAACTCTTTTATCTTAGTTTTCGCATTTTTAAGCATTAGTTTAAGGACTTCATTCTGAATAAGCGACTCTTCACTGGCACTATACTCCTCCTCTAAAACTATTGACAAAGAGATACTTTGAGCTATTGTAAAGACTAGTTCTTCCTCTAATTTGTCTCCATCTTTTTTCAAAATATTTTGTGAGTTTTTCAGCTCTTTTAACTGCTCGGTATTTGACTCATAACTACTCTCTTTATCTGCAAGTTCATCTCTTAAATCTTTAAGGTGCAACTGCTGAGTTCGAATCTCTTTTTTTAGTTTCAAAATTGCCTTTGCATTGGCAGCCATTTTCTTGTCTATATCTTTATAAGCTTTGCTGTACGAGCTTATTTTTGAACTTGTTTTTCTTATTTTATTATCAATACTGCTTTTTGCACCTAAATGCAGATGGAGCAACATTGCTAGAAGTAGTAAACGTATCATACCTCTTCTTTATGACCTAAGACTATTAAAGATGCCAGAAGTGTTGAAATTGATATGGCAACTCCAATAATAATCAAAAAATCTTCTAAAGGATTAAATATAACTATCTCTATTCCAATAGTGTTGAACTGTTGCAGTATCCACTCAGATGAAGAGATATACATAAATATTCCAAATGCTAAAAAACTTGCAATTAATGCATCAACGATTGCAAGTCTAAAAAGCACTGCAGAGCGTAGCCATACCGCTGCACCAAAAAGCCCCATTATACTCATTCTTTCATTATGCTTATACTGCCAAATTCTAAGCTCTTTGAATATTAGAAGTACAGTAACAACCAGTACGACAACAGCAAAAATAGAGACAACATCCTTAAACAGCAACAGTAGTTTATATGTAGTGTCGTGGCTGTAAGAGAAGTCTTCAACCTTGCTTATCGAAGGATTATGCAGTAGATTGCTAGTTAACTTTTTCAACTCTTTGGGGCTTGGATAATAAGCAAGATTTAACTTATAGAACTTTGGCAGTGTCAACTTCAAAAGCTCTAAGTTTACACTCTGTATGTCACTATTAAATCTTTTGATAATAGTGTCTGGTGAGAGCTCTTCAACATTTGATATAATCTTATTTATACCCATAATATCACTATTGCTGAGTCGTTTTTGGCTAACCACTATTACAGAGTAGTTATCTGCAAGATTCTTTTTATATGCATCTATAGATCTATCTGTGATAAGAAAAATCTGCATTGAGAAAAGTATACTTAGGAGTGCTATAACAAGAGAGAGATGATTCTTAATTGACTTCATGAATACTCCCGTACTCTATGTGCAGATGCTTGTAGTCAACGTTTAATGTTTGGGGAATATTATGCGTAACCACTATTACAGTGGTTTTCAACTGCTCGTTTGCTCCCTCTAGTAACTTCCAGATAAGATCTGATGAGTATTCGTCCAAATTACCCGTTGGCTCATCAGCTAAAATCAATATTGGATTATGTGCCAGTGCTCTAGCCATTGCAACTCTCTGCTGCTCTCCACCACTAAGTTCTAAGGGGTACTTTCCAGCCTGATGATTAAGTCTAACATGTTTTAAAAGCTTGTCTACTTGATTGTGGGCAACACTCTTGACATATCCGTTAATCAGAAGAGGAAGCATAATATTTTTATCAATGCTCCACTCCTTTACAAGTTTGTAATCTTGAAAAACTATTCCGATATGTCGCCTTAAGAAGTTAAGCTTTGAACGTGAAGCACTGCTTAACTCTACCCCTCCGACAATAAGATTTCCCTGTTTTGGTTTGAGTGCTCCAAAAAGAGATTTTAAGAGAGTTGACTTTCCACTACCGCTTGCTCCTGTAATAAAGACAAAACTACCGGAGTTTATTGAAAAGTTTACTTTATTAATAATAGTTTCATTGTACGAATATGACAGAGATAGATCTTTAGCTATTATAACTTTATCCATTAAGCAACCCCATTAAATATTTATGTGCAGATAGATTACTTTTTGACTTGAGTGGAAGTGAAGGGAAGTAGTCTGCACTATTTTTCTTTACTATTATATATAGATGTTCGGGTCTATCAAAACTACCCATAGACAATCTAAGCATAATGCCATCTAGTAACTTGTATACTCTCTCAAAATGTATGAATCCGCCATCAAACTTTTTTGTCTTTTTATGTAATTTTATAATCTCATCACTTGAGAGTTTTACATCAATAAAACTAAAGTCACCATCCAAAGAGAGCGCATCTGACTCCTCTTCGTTTATCATGGTTATATCATAGATGTTTTTTTCCATCTTTTTCCATCTATCTTCATATTTAGAACTTATTGCAATATCTCTGTTCTTATTTATATGAAGTATAGTTTTATTAAAAGCAATAAATGTTTCATAAGAGTATGCATAGTAGTTTTCACTATCTGTTCTAAGCTCTAGTTGTCCTCCAACTTTCAATACCCTTCTTGCCTCTTCTATAAAAGATGTAGAGATAACTCTTCTATGAGGTTTTTTGTCCCATGGTACCGGAAAATGAACATAAACTTTTCCCACAATATTTGATGGAATCAACTCCATAAAGAGTCTTGCATCATAATCAAGAACAAGCAGGTTGTCTAGTTTTTGAATAGTTATCTGCTTGAGTACCTGCTCTATTGATGGTCTATGTATCTCAATTCCAATAAATAAAATCTCAGGGTTATTGTACGCTTGGTGAAGAAGGTGTCTGCCTGAGCCAAAGCCAACTTCTACCCGTACCTCTCTGTCTGTTATAAAGTTTGAAGCAAAATATTCAATCTTTTTTAAGGCACTAACCTCTTCTAGATGGATGTTTTTTTGATGTTGTGGAACATTTGAGCTTATAACCTCAAGTTTTGCAACTTTTGCATAGGTTAAAAGTGCTTTGTGAACACTATATGTTGAAGCGGGTCTTGTTAATTTATCACTCTTTAAAAGGCTTCGATTGCCCTCATCTTTTACAAGGAGAAAAAAATCATCTCTATCAATTGTAGCTGATATAAGCCTCTCTTGCTCATGATTCATATTTTCTGCTATAAAATTAAAAGAGACTCCCTCTTCTTCAAATGGGAACTCAATCTCTTTAAATTCTGCTATGTGTAAATGTGGCATTAATTCTCGTTTTAGTTAAAGTCTTGCATTGGCGTAATCACATCTTTGGCAGAGTCATCATAACTTTTCTTTACCTCAATAGTTTGCTCTAGCTGTAGCTGGCTATTGTTTGTGATACTTTTTTCTACCTTAAGTTCAACCTCAATACTTGCTGCTGACTTAATATCATTTGCATCTACAGAAAAGACCTTATAATAATAGGTTTTATCCGGCTCTATTTCTGAATCTACAAATTCAAGCCCTTTGATATCCTCAAAATCTTCTATTGAATTTTCAAATAGACTCTTTTTATATCTCTTTTGCACACTGTAGCTTTTTACTCTCTTATCTGAATTAGTCCAAGATATTTTGACTTTTCCATCAACAAGTTTTGCTTCTACCAATGAGGGCTGCGCCGGTTTAATCAATGTTCTGCCAAGAACAGAGTAGTTTTTACTTATACTCTCTAGTCTATCCATGTCAAATACACTGACTCTATAAAAGTATACTTTACCATCCTCTTCAATTGTGTCAACATAAAAATTATCTTTTGTATCTAGAAGTTTTTTATAGTCTCCGTTTACGCTAGAAGCTCTATAGATACGATAGAATAAAAAATCTTTAATTCTTGTTGCTTCCCATTTTATCTCTATTTTTTTTGCCAAATCGGTTGTTGCTATGATTTGAGTAAGCTCATTCGGCAAGGCTTTTGTAGTGACATTTACCTCTTGACTCGGCTTTGAAACAATATCATCATAGGTAACAGCTCTAATACGATATTTATAAGTAAATTTATCTTTTAATTTTTTATCTATATACTCTGCGTTAAGTCTTCCTTTAACAGTTACAACATCTCTCCACTTCTCATCTTCTAAAGTTCTTCTTTGAATGATATACTCTTTGACTTTTTCATTTGTGTGAGGTCTCCAAATTATTTTTGCACTTCTTGGCATATTCTGTATACTGTGTATCCATGTTACAGAGTCCATCACAGGAAGAGAGGAAATCAGAGTTGCTTCACTTTTTCTAGACTCAGCACTATTGCTATATGTTTTAAAATAGTAGCTATATTGTGAATCAGGTTTTATATCTGTGTCAAGATAGTGTGTAGAAAAACGATTACTTACCGTATCGTAATACTCATCTTTGTTATCACCCTTTGCATTAAGAGCAATCTTATATATATAAACACCTTTTACTCTTTGATCCTCTATTTGGTTCCACTCAAGCGCGATTGCATTCATATCTGCTATTGTTCCATTTTTAGTAAGTATAACTATCGGTAGAGTTTCATCAATAACTGCTTCTTTTTTTGGCGTTGCCTTTGCACCACAACCACTAAGAATCAGTAGTGAAGCTGTGCAGAATGTGGTTAGTATCCATAACTTCATTTATTTGCTCCGTATTAAATTTTTTATTTATATATTCACCCATTTTTACGTCAAATTCAGCAATAAAAGAGAGCTTTTCTTTGCTCGTTGGATGAATAAAGTATATTATATATGCGTGAAGCAAAATTCGTTCCGAATTCTCTTGTTTTGGGCTTATAGCATAAATATGATCACCTATGATATGGCGGTTTAAGCTCTCTAAATGAACACGGATTTGATGAGTCCTTCCAGTGAAAAGTTTACATGCTACAAGTTGGTTTTTTTCATCATTTGAAAGAGCAAGAGCTTTAAACATACTCTTGGCACTCTTTCCACTATTATCAACACATGCCATTTTAAGTCTATTGCTTGGGCTTCTTGCTATAGGTTTATCTATAGTAGTTATATCATCCTTTAAAGGTGGATTTATAACTGCAATATAGTATCTTCCCATACTCTTGTCTTGAAGCTGAGAAGATAAAAATTCATGAGACTCATTATTCTTAGCAATTACCATTGCTCCGCTGGTACCCTTGTCCAGTCTATGAACTATCCCGTGTCTCTCCTCGCCGCTTATTGTAGAGAGTCTGATACCTTTATATTTTAGCCAGTCGACTAATGTTGACTCTTTTACGCTCGGGGCCGGATGAACGGTAACTCCACTCGGCTTATTTATAACCAAGAGATCATCATCTTCATAAAGTATCTCGACATCTTTGGCCCAAGCACTCTCTTTTAGAAAATCTATATCTAAGGCCGGTGTTTTATCGACATCTGGGAGTTCAACTCTTACAGTTTGATTCTCTTTTAACTTTACTCCTGCTCTAGCAACTAGCTTTTCCTCAACATAAACACACTCTTTTTTTATTAATTGCGCTATTTGTGAGCGACTTTGACCCATCTGAGATACTAAAAATAGATCCAGACGCTGTGCTTCTTCACAAGTATAGTTTTTTACTTCACTCATTTAATAGACCCTTTTCGAGAAACTTTTTATTCAATAAAACCGCTATCACTACTTTTGTGATACAATTTCGTAATTTATTTTGGAGTTACAACTTGTGGAGAATTGATAAGCGTATTTTAGCACAATTTGACTTTTTTTCTATTATCCTAATAATTCCACTAATTGTAACTTCAAATTGGTTAATCGCAGAGGTAGTACCTGCCCTTGCTCAAAAGCAGACTGCTTATGTCGGCGTAGCAATATTAACATTTCTGGGCATATTTTTACTGCCTATAAGAAGAATGAGTTGGCTTATTCCGCTAATTTACTGGGGAAATATATCCCTACTTTTGGCGGTAGAGTTTTTTGGACACTCGAGACTTGGTGCGCAAAGATGGATAGATATCCCCTTGATTAATGCGACTATTCAGCCATCAGAGTTTGTAAAACCGGCTCTTATCTTGATGCTTGCCTATCTAATACATAAAAATCCGCCACCCATAAACGGCTATAGAATAAAAGAGTTCTTACGTATTAGTTTCTACATACTCCTACCCTTTTTTCTAATTGCTAAAGAGCCGGACTTAGGAACAGCCCTAATACTTATTTTTATTGGCTACAGTGTCCTCTTCTACATAGGTGTATATTGGAAAATTTGGGCATTTATTCTGGGAACAACTATTCTTTTCTCCCCATTGGCATACAAATTTTTGCTTCACGATTATCAAAAAACAAGAATTCAAGATTTCTTAAGTGAAAAACCATCCTATCATGTTCAACAATCTATAATCGCCATTGGTTCTGGCGGCTTGACGGGTAAGTCAAAAGAGGACGCAACACAGACTCAGATGAGATTTCTACCTATTTCTACAAGTGATTTTATCTTTGCATTTCTTGTTGAACGTAGCGGATTTTTAGGTGCTTTAGGAGTTATACTTATTTATGTTATGCTTATTTTGCATCTGCTAAGTTTAAGCATATTCAATAAAGATTACTACATAAAGGTTGTAACTGCTGCAATATCATTTATGATTTTTATATATATGGGGGTAAATATCTCAATGACAATAGGATATGCTCCTGTTGTTGGAGTGCCACTGCCCATGTTTAGCTATGGCGGAAGTAGTTTTATAAATTTTATTATCCTATTTGCGATTATGCAAAATCTCATAACATTTAGATACAAAGATATGTATGATGGGCGTGGAACAAAAAGTTTTTTATAAAAAGATTGTTTTTAATATGTAAGTGGCGCGGTGGACGAGACTCGAACTCGCGACCCCCTGCGTGACAGGCAGGTATTCTAACCAACTGAACTACCACCGCGCATAAATAAATAGTTTGTTTTTTTGTAATAGGTGTGCTAAATGATTTGCGAAGCATAGTAAACTATGTGAGCAAATTTTTTGTGCATATATTGCAAAAAATGGTGGGCATTACTGGACTCGAACCAGTGACATCTACCTTGTAAGGGTAGCGCTCTACCAACTGAGCTAAACGCCCATTTTATGACTAACAAAACACCAAATTGTGGCGACCCCTAAAGGATTTGAACCTCTGTACCTACCATGAAGTGATAGTGTCCTTGGCCACTAGACGAAAGGGTCACTTTCATTTAACGTAAGGTTATAATATTTGTGATAGACATATTAAATCATCTACAAAGCGTATTTAAAATACGTGAGTAAACTATTTTGTGCATATATCGCAAAAATGGTGGGCACTACTGGACTCGAACCAGTGACATCTACCTTGTAAGGGTAGCGCTCTACCAACTGAGCTAAGCGCCCAAAATTATGTTTTTTGCTTTACTTGGCGTTAGAACTTTTATTCCATTCGTCACATAGAATAACTATGCTTCTAATTTCATAAAAAAACTGCCTTGATTAAAACAAAAATCAAGAATTTCAAACATAGTAAAAACGGGCTTTTGCTCGTTTTTCGTACAAATAATAAAGTGGCGCGGTGGACGAGACTCGAACTCGCGACCCCCTGCGTGACAGGCAGGTATTCTAACCAACTGAACTACCACCGCATAACTTATTTTGAAAATTTAAAAATGGTGTCCTGTGATGGATTCGAACCATCGGCCACATCATTAAAAGTGACGTGCTCTACCAGCTGAGCTAACAAGACATTTTCTCTATTTGTTAAGAGGACGAAATTATAGACAAATAGGTTTTAATTGTCAAGATAAAAAGGGGGAAATTTTAAAAAAACATCTCTTTATCTATTAATAGCAGCATTTTAATTGAAAAAAGGACACTTTGATGTTGAATGTAATTTCTATCTCCGCTAAGCTTTAAGCGTTTTTCAATATGCTCTGTTTTTGTTCTTACTCCAATATATATAGTGCCAACCGGCTTGTACTTAGTTCCACCACCATCACCGGCTACTCCGCTGATAGATATAGAATAATCAGCACTGCTTACATTCATAACGCCTTCACTCATCTCTAATACTACTTCGCTGCTTACTGCACCATACTCTTCAAGTGTTACATTTTCAACTCCAAGCCAGTTCTCTTTTAAAGCATTGGAGTAACTGATTATAGAACCATTTAGTATTGTTGACGCACCATTTTTTTCTGTAAAATAGTAGCTTAGAAGTCCACCCGTACAACTCTCTGCAAAACTAATTTTTTTATTGTAGGCAGAGAGTCTATCTATGATGTAACTAATTACACATGAGGCACCAATAAGTTTTTTTGGTAGTAGTTGTTTAGCTGAAGTAATAAATTTAGATATATTTCCATATTTTTTACTCCTAATATCAACTCTTAACCAACCGTCTATAAGCTCTACAATATCTATTTTTACATCATAAGTCTGCGCAATAGGAGCAAGTAAAGCAATTGAGCTATCTCTATCCTCTTCAAAAAGATGTACAGTAGCCTTAGAGTCATCAAAATGCAGTAAAATCTCTGGAAGTTTTTGCATCTCGTCTACATGTAAAATATTACTTATAGAGTTTTTATACTCTAAAAGATAACTTCCGTTTTCAAATATTGAACTATTAGATGGTATAAGCATGTTCTCTTGAAGTATCTGATTATCACTTGTCACAGTACATATTAGTTTTCCGACGGTTGAGAAGTGCTGTTTTGATGTGACTATCATAAGCTTGTTTGATGAGTTTAACTCTTTTTCTAAATATAAAAACAGAGAGTTGTCACTCTCTTTAAAGTGTGTTATTGAGTCAATAAAATCAGATTTTTGTTCTATTTTCCTGATTATATACTCTTTTAAAGATCTGTTATATATAAATTTATTGCCAATAAATATAAGATGCAGTTTCATATTGTAAATAGCCTTTTCTAGCAAATTCAATTTTGTTTATTATATCACTATTTAGTCATATATAATAAATTTATAATAAAATAAACCTTAATTAGATATAATCCAAAAATTTTATACTTTTCGGGATAAATATGGACTATAAAGAGACACTACTTTTACCTACAACAGACTTTGCCATGAGAGGCAACTTAATAAATAATGAACCAAAAAGATATGCTGCTTGGGATGAAAAAAATATATATGAGAAAATGAAGCAAAAGCGTAAAGATGCACCTAAATTTACTCTTCATGATGGACCTCCATATGCAAATGGACATATCCATATAGGACATGCTCTAAATAAAGTTTTAAAAGACATTATTATAAAACAAAACTACTTTACAGGTAAATCTGTTCGTTTTACTCCGGGCTGGGATTGTCATGGTCTTCCAATCGAGCAACAGGTTGAAAAAAAACTTGGCGGTAAAAAGAAAAAAGAGCTTTTAGAGACTGCAAAAGTAAGAGAACTTTGTCGTGAACATGCTGCTAAGTTTGTTGATATCCAAAAAGATGAGTTCAAACAGCTTGGTATTTTAGCTGACTGGGAAAAGCCTTATGTTACAATGGACTACAAATTCGAGGCAAATATTTACAGGACACTTTGTGGTGTAGCTAAAAAAGGACTTTTAATAGAGCGTTCAAAACCTGTTTACTGGTCTTGGGCTGAGAGAACTGCACTGGCTGAAGCTGAAGTTGAGTATGAAGATAAAGAGTCTCACTCAATATATGTAGCATTTGAGTTAAGCGATGAGGCAAAATCCAAAGCTTCTTTGAACGATAAAGCAGCTCTTGTTATCTGGACTACAACACCTTGGACTCTTCCCTCAAATACAGGTATCTCTCTGCACCCTAAAGAGAAATATATACTTACTACCGATGGTTACATAGTAGCAAAGGCTCTTTTTGAATCTCTAAAAGAACTTGGAGTTGTAAAAGGCGAAATTGTAAAAGAGATAGACTCTAAACTTTTTGAAAACCAAACTGCAACTAACCCCTTAAATGGCAGAAGTTCAAAAATTGTTTTAGGCGACCATGTACTTATGGATAGCGGTACCGGTGGTGTTCACACAGCTCCAGGTCATGGTGAGGATGACTACCGTGTTGGACTAAAGTATGACTTAGAAGTTATTATGCCTGTTGATGAGACTGGATGTTTTGATGAGACCGTAGTAAAAGAGAAGCTTCTTCCAAACCCGGAAGAATTTGTTGGTCAGCTTATATTTAAATGCAACGACAAAATATTGGAACTGCTTGGTGATGCACTCCTTCATGAATCTAAGTTTACCCACTCATATCCACACTGTTGGAGAAGCCACACTCCTCTAATTTTTAGAGCGACTAAACAGTGGTTTATCTCGGTAGATGAAAAACCTCAAGGGGAAGATAAAACGCTAAGAAACATCGCCTTAAGCGAGGTAGAAAAGACTCTTTTCTTTCCTGAAAGTGGAAGAAACAGACTTAACTCCATGGTTGAAAACCGTCCTGACTGGTGTATCTCTCGACAACGTGACTGGGGTGTTCCTATTGCATTCTTTAGAGTAAAAGCGACCGGCGAAGTAATTCTTGATGAAAAAGTTCTAAACTATACTGCTATGGTATTTGAGATGCAGGGAAGTGATGCTTGGTACTCACTGCCAATAGAACATCTTCTATACCCAGGTGCAGGATATAAGGCAGACGAGGTTGAAAAAGTAACTGACATCTTAGATGTATGGTTTGATAGCGGTTCTACTTGGAACTCAGTTTTAAAATCCCGTAACTATGATGCCGGAGAGTATCAGGCAGACCTATATGTAGAGGGGTCTGATCAACACCGTGGTTGGTTCCAGTCATCAATGTTTCTATCTTGTGCAGTTGAACACAAAGCACCATATAAAGCTGTTCTGACTCATGGTTTCACGGTTGATGAGAAGGGTGAGAAGATGTCTAAATCAAAGGGCAACGTTGTTGCTCCTGAGAAAGTTTTAAAAGAGTACGGTAGTGAGATACTTCGCCTTTGGGTTGCTTCAAGCGACTACCAGAGTGACTTGAAAATCTCCAATGGTATATTAAAACAAACATCTGAAAACTACAGAAAACTTAGAAATACTTTTAGAATCATGCTCGCTAATATCAATGATTTGGAGAGTTTAACTCCATACTCTGAAATGGGTGAACTAGATAAGTGGATACTTACTCTTGCCAAAAAAGTCTTTGGAGAGGTTCACAAATCATTCACACAATATAACTTTGTTCATGGAATGAGTCTTTTAAACAACTTTATTGTAAACGAGCTAAGTGGAATATATATAGATATTACTAAAGACAGCCTATATTGTGACGGTATAAGGGATGTTAAGAGAAACTCAAGCCAAACTGCTATGGCAATCATGACGAAATCACTTTTACTTCTAATTGCACCAATTTTAACCTATACCGCAGATGAGATTATTGAAAATGCCCCTAAAATAATAAAAGGTGATGCAGAGGATATTTTCGATTTTGTTTATGAGGAGATAGAAGCAGTTGAATCTAACTTCAATGCTGAGTATATGAGCGAAGCTAGAGTCGGTCTTTATGAGATAGTTGATAGACTTAAAAAAGATAAAATCATCAAGAATACTTTAGAGCTGGTAATTTATACCGAATCTGAAACCGCTCTAAGCATGGACAAAACTGAAGTTGAAGACTGGTTCGTTGTCTCAGGTGTCTCAAGCGGTGAGCCGGATGAAGAGCTTGGCAAGTTTGAAATACAAGGCGATATTTTTGTTATCGCAAAAGCAACTGAAGCTAAATGTCCTAGATGCTGGAAATATCAATCAGCTGATGAGGATAGCACATGTCCAAGATGTACGAGAGTTGTTAATGCCTGATTTCTCACAGCCTGTTGAGATGAACTTTATCATAGCTACTATTGCTATGATATCTGTTTTAGTCGGTGTTGGAATAGTGTTAGTAAAAAAGTTCAAGTAGTTTCTGCACTTTTATGACAAAATAATATTGAATACTCCCTAAACCTATACACAAGCTTCTCTCTGGAATTTTCATTCTTCCTTTATTCTTTAAACTCAACATAATATTGTCATTCTATGCATTTTTTACAAAAAAAATGATAAACCAGAACTATGCAAAATGATGCTTATTTACACATAAATAGACCACCTTAAAAAAGCCGTAAAAATTAAAAAACACTTCTTAATTCTGCAAATGAAAACAGTTGAAAAAAAGCTAAATTTTCACTAACTTTATAAAATCATCAAATTTATTGTAGATTAAAAAAAAATATATTAAAATATTTACAAACATTTTGTGTTTATTTAAATTATCTTTACATGTAGATTGCTATCTGCAAGTAGTATCAGCGGTCATGTTCATGATAAAAGCTAATTAGCGAATCACTTTATGTTTAATAAACTCTATAATAGGATAAAGGATATAAAATGCCAAGAGCTAGTGCTATTAACAAAAAAAAGTTTTCAGATGGTAAAAAAATAAATATAAAACCTTCTGATATTGCTAAAATCCATAAAGCAGTCATGAATGAAGTAGTCCCTGCAGTCATAAAAGGAGCAGGTCAACGCTATGTTTACAAATACCTCATAAGATTTGGGCAAAAGCATAAACTTATTAAGAAAAAAGATTCAAAAAAGTTTTTAAGGTTTTGTATTGATATACATCATATGACTAAAAATCCAGACTTTTTTAAACTATTGGATGTTTCTAAGGGTGTGAAAGATTATGCTAAGGCTTTTTCAAAAACAGCAAAATCATCAAGTAGAAAAGATGTAGTAAAAAAATTAAAAAACCTTAATAAAAAGCTAGAGAAACCCTCTACAAAAAATGAAGCAGAGAATCTAATAGTAAACTTTATAGGTGAACTATCTATATCAAGTGCTATGTCTGCTCAAAAATTTATTGACTCAGCAAGTAAACAGGAGGCTTCTTCTGAGAAAGGAGGAAGCATAGACGGTGGAGAGATTCTTGATAGTGATATTAAAGGGTTTATTGGTGGTGCCGTTGGTGGATTTGTGACAGGAGTTCTTTCAGGAGGTGTACCTGCACCGGGGGCTGCTGCTGCAGGGGCTGCTGCAGGTGCAGCAGCAGCTTCAGCAATCCAGTATCTTGAAGAGGATGCTGCAAAAGATGCAACATCACCTGCTGAAACTCAAGCTTCCGGTGGAGATGGAGATCAAGGAGTTTGGGATGGAGATGGTAATGGCGGTAGTGATTGGGGAGACTGGAGTGATGGAGATGGATACGGACTTGGTTAAAATCATGAAATCACTAACTATAGATATATAAATAGAGCTTTAGTGTAATCGATTCAAAATTTAAAATATAAATGAGATAGTTAATTCTACACTGTTAACTATCTCTTAGCTCTACACTTTTTTAAGAGTATAAAATAGCAATCTCAGAATAGTTTTAATTTTCAATCAATATATACTTAAGAGTAGATAATTAAAAAAGCAAAAATAAAAACAGATTTAGCTATAATGGCAACAATTTAGAAATTAGGAAATTTAGTGATTACATTAAAAGAAGCATTACAATTAAATAAAGAAGAATTAGCAAAATTTAAAGATGAACTAAAAGCAAAAATCAAAGCAAGAGCTGAACTAAATGCTTACATAGAGCTAAACAGTGTCGGTGACGGTGTGCCTATCGCTGTAAAAGACAACATCCAAGTAAAAGATTGGTCTGTAACATCCGGCTCAAATATACTTCAAGGTTATATTGCACCCTACAATGCAACTGTTGTTAACAAGATGAGTGAAGCCGGGCTAAGTCCGTTTGGCAGAACAAATATGGATGAGTTTGCTATGGGTTCAACAACAGAATCAAGCTTCTACGGCAAAACACTAAATCCTCACAACTCTGAGTGTGTGCCGGGCGGAAGCTCTGGTGGTTCTGCTGCTGCAGTTGCTGCAGGTCTTGCAATAGCGGCACTTGGGAGTGATACCGGTGGGTCTATACGCCAACCAGCCTCTTTTTGCGGAATAGTAGGGATGAAGCCGACCTATGGTCGTGTTAGCCGTTACGGCTTGGGTGCCTATGCATCTTCCCTTGATCAGATAGGACCGATGACACAAAATGTTGAGGATGCTGCTATTCTTTACGACATCATCAGCGGACATGACGAGAAAGATTCAACTTCTGCAAATATGAACGACAAAGTGTCAGACAAACTTAATGCTACAAGAAAACTCCGCATTGCAGTGCTTCCTAAACATATAGAAAATGCCAGTGAGGATGTAAAAAAAGCCTATAAAGAAGCTATAGAAGCATTTAAGTTACAAGGTCACGAAATAGTAGAACGTGAGCTGATGGACGCTAAGTTTGACATCTCTGCCTACTACATTACGGCAACTGCAGAAGCCACAACAAACTTGGCTAGATATGATGGTATCCGTTACGGAAACAGAGTTGTCGGAAAAGATTTAAACGATACCTTCGTTCAGACTCGAAGCAATGGCTTTGGTGATGAAGTTAAACGCCGTATATTACTTGGAAATTTTGTACTTTCAAGCGGATACTATGAAGCTTACTATGTAAAAGCACAAAAAACAAGACATTTAATAAAAGACCAATACGCCAAGATTTTCGAAAACGTAGATTTGATTTTATCTCCAGTCGCACCAACAACTGCAAACAAGTTTGGAGCACTTTCAAACCCTATGGAGATGTATCTAAGTGATTTGTATACAATAAGTGTAAATCTTGCAGGACTGCCTGCCCTGTCACTTCCGATTTGCAAATCTGATGAAGGAATGCCTGTCGGACTTCAACTAATCGCTAAAGCTTATGACGAACAGACACTTTTTGACGGCGCTCTTGGCTTAGAGAAACAGATAAACTATGCTAGCGAAATGGCATAGTTCACACGTAAACTATCTAGCGAAATGGCATAGTTCACACGTAAACTATCTAGCGAAATGGCATAGTTCACACGTAAACTATGTTAGCTAAATGGTATAATTCACACCAAAACTACTAAAACTAACTATTTAAGGACATTTATTGCCCTTTAATATTTTATACTTCCTCTTTATCAATTAAAATATTTTTGTGAGAACACATTTTGCTTTTTACATGTTGAATGATCTAAATTATTATGACAAAGAGGCAAATATGGCTACATATACTAGTAATGGCAAAGAGCTGCTTAATGTCGAATATGACGATATAGTAGAGATTAATGACATAGTTGACGGTATGAGAGTAATCTCAAAAGATACGCGTGACGATGAGTATGCCGTGTTTATGCTGGAGCCAAACGGCAATATCTGCTGTTATGTTTTTGATGAAGTGTTTATTATAGGAAGAGTCAGCGGTTTTGAGACTCTTCCTGATGCAATCGAAGCTTGGGTTAATGGTGAAGTGTAATCAATAGGGTTAAAAGGTTTATGGTCTAAACATCTTTGAGTTTAGAAAATGGAAATGGTTTTGAAATATGATACCCTTGAGCAAAATCAACTCTCATATCTTTAAGTTGCTTTAAAATCTCCTTATTTTCTACATACTCGGCTATAGTCTTAATTCCCATGACATGCCCAATATTATTAATCGCATCAACCATAGCATGGTTTATTGGATCCTCATGCATATCTTTTACAAAAAAACCATCCACTTTCAGGTAGTCGACTCTAAGATTTTTAAGATAACCAAATGAGGAGAGACCACTACCGAAATCATCAAGCGAAAATTTACAGCCTATACTACTAAGGTCGGCTATAAAAGAGCTTGCAAAACTGAGATTGCTTATAGCTGCTGTCTCTGTAATCTCAAAACAGATTGAGTCTGGTTTTACTGAGGATTTGTCAAACTCATTTTTTATAAAATCAGTGAAGTTCTTCTCACCTATGCTTGTACCTGAAAGATTAATTGATAAGACATGTCCCTCCTCTAAAGGTGAGGTTTTCAACTGCTTAAAGACATTAGCAATAACCCATTTGTCAATATCTGTCATTAAGCTATATCGTTCTGCTGCAGGAAGAAAAGCCATTGGCGAGATTATCTCATTGTTGTCATTTTTAAGTCTTATCAATATCTCATGATGATAAATCTTATTCTTGGCAGTAGATATATCAGCAATAGGCTGAGCATACAGTACAAAACTATTCTCTTCTAAAGCTTTATTAATCTCTGACACCCACTGCATCTCTCCATGACGTTTAATAACTTCTGCATCATCGATCTCATATATATAAACACGATTTCTTCCACTATCTTTTGCCGTTATACAAGCGATATCTGCAGCACTCATAAGTGAGCCGATTGATTCTTTTGAAGATGTAATAGGAACAAGACCTATGGTAATAGCTACTAAAAATGATTTATCTGCCCAAGCATAACGGTAAGACTCAACTGCTTTACGAAGTTTTTCTGCAATTATTACAGCATTTTCTCTGCTGCAATTTTCTAAAAGTACTCCAAACTCATCTCCTCCTAAACGTGCCAGAGTATCATGAGTACGAATTTCTGCTTTTAGTACACTCGTAAGTTGTCGCAACAACTCATCACCTGCCATATGCCCGCAGGTATCATTGATAATTTTAAATTGATCTAAGTCCATATATAAGAGAGCATGATGTAAATTACTATCCTCTTTACTTTTATTCAACAGCTTAGTAATCACAGTTTCAAACTCTTGTCTATTAACAAGTCCAGTCAAAGAATCATGTGTTGCTTGCCAACTCAGCTCTTTAGTCATCTTTCTAGCTCTTGAAACATCATGAAATACTAAGATGACTCCCAAAATATTATTCTCTTTATCTCTTATAGGTGCAGCTGAATCCTCTATTGCAAACTTTTTGCCAAATCTATTTGTTAACACAATATGATTAGACATCTCTATAATCTTATTTTTACGAAGACACTCTTCTACAGGAGTTTCAACAGGTTTGTTATCAAGCTCATTGTGAATAATAAAGACTTCTGAGAGATTCAAACCCTTTGCCTCTTGTGATGTCCAACCAGTAATCTCTTCAGCAACGGGATTAAGATACTCAATAATTCCGCCCTTGTCAGTTGTAATAACAGCATCTCCAATAGATTTTAGAGTAACCATGGCACGCTCTTTCTCATCTCGCAGTGCTATTTCAGCAACTTTTCGTTCACTTATATCCCTTAGTATACCAATAAAACCAACATGCTTTCCATGCCCGTCCATTACTTTCGATGCAATAAGTTCTCCTGTAAAAATAGAACCGTCCTTACGTACATATTGTGCTTCAAAACCATCACTAAAATCTAGTGAGTCCTCTTTAAAACGTTTTTTACTCTCATAATTATAGACTTCAATATCATAATATAAAAAATCAACTCTTTTGTTTTCAAAATACTCTACAGGATATCCAAACATTTTTGCTGTTGATGGACTAGCCATAAGACAAATCCTATCAGTGTCTAAGTAGATAACACCGTCGGCCATCGAGTTGAATATGGACTCAAATTCAGCCCTGCTCCTCTCGAGTGCGTCACGAGTCTGATTTAAAACATTAACTCTCTCTCTGATTGCTTTAGTCATGACATTAAATCCGTCGGCAAGCTCTCCAAATTCATCAGGACTACTAACTTTAATATCTTTGTCATACTCCTCATTAGTAACAAAACTTATTCCTTTTAACAAAACATCTAAGTTTTTTGTCAAAAAATAACCGGCTGTTATAAGCAACACCAAAGAGAGTAAAAGCTCTAAAACAGCAATAATTAAGCCCTGTTTTAAAAGGTCCTCTTTTGATTCTATAAAGGATCTTAGTGAAAGACCGTAATAGATATATCCAATCAACTCATCTTCAAGCATCACAGGAGTAGATCTATTAACTATATCAGATCCATCCTTCATATAGGTATCAGCAGATAAATTTTCTTCTACTCCGACTTTAGCATAGATATTTTCCTGATCATCTAAAACAACAATATAGTTAAAATTATGCTTTTTGTTACTGTATAAAGCATCTAATATATTAATAAGAGCGGCATAGTTTCGCTCTATAAGAGGTATACCTATAGCTGCATTAAGAAGTGGCTCCGCTGCCTCAATTCTAAGCTCAGTCTGTTCATGCATTGTATTATTTATAATTCGTAAACTGTTTCCTAAAAGCAGTGCGAGCATAAGAATCTCTATGCCCATACTAAGCAAAATAAGTTTCAAACGTAATGATTTATTAATTCTCTTAAACATTTAGCACCCTACTTAAATACAGATATATATTTATCCATTGATTGTGAAGTTTTTTTACCAATCTTTTTAAATCTTTTAAATACATACTTCTCTCCATCTTTAGAGGTATGAAACTTTAATAGACTTGTCTGAATTTTTTGAATTAGACTATCATCTAATCTACGGTCTCCCATGATAAAAAAACCTGAGGTCTTGCTACTTTTTGCCAAAAGCTTTAGATCTTTTTTATATTTTTTAGGAAGCCGCTTCCAAAGTTTAGCCCCGGTCAAGGCTACATCATTAAAACCTTTTACTACAGAAAAAATACTGTTCATATGATTCTTCATGACAGAAATAGTTATATTTTTACCATCAATAAATCCAATATTCCTGAGATCATTCACAGCGATCTGGTGAAGTATGGTTAGAGGTGAAGCCATAGCTATTTTTTTACCTTTAATATCTGAGAGACTCTTTAAACCACTATTTTTTTTTACAAGATAATAGCCTTGAATATTATTGACAGTCATGGCAATATTTTTATATCCATGCTTTACTTCACTGTAGCGTCCAAGATGAGGAGGAGAGAAAAGTATGTCATAGGAGTGTCTTTTTACATTCTCAAGATACGTTTTGCTATTTTTAGCCGTGACTATTGATATAGGTCTATGAATCTCTCTCTCTAAAAAGTGTTTCAAACCTTTGTTGTGTACAAGGATTTTTGAAGGATTAACATAAGGAAAAAATGCCAGTATCAACGGTTCACTTTTTGCAAGAAGCTGCTCTGAAAATAGAGCAAATAAAACAAAAGCGACAATCAAATGTTTATTAAAACTATTCACAAAAAACCCTGTCTTTCATATTTATCATTAATTTATAGTAGTAAGTATAACTAAACTATATTTAACTCTAACTATAAATGTCAACTAAGATATTATTTTTTATTAAAATTATGTATAGTTAAAAATGACGCTTAAAAATACAACAGGTTTTAATTTAGAGAAAATAGATTAAACTCACTATTAAGAGTAGTGATTTACCTTTTTTTAACAACAAAAAAGATATAATTCAAAAATTTTAAAAGATAGAAGAATATTACTTTTTAGAAGCAAAGGAAAACCATGAAAATTCGTAAAAGAGCATTAACATTTGAAGATGTGTTATTAGTACCACAATACTCTGAGGTACTACCAAAAGAGGTATCCCTTGAAAGCAAACTAACTCGTAATATTTCACTGATGATTCCTATGGTTTCTGCTGCAATGGATACAGTAACTGAGTATAAAGCAGCTATCGCCATGGCTAGACTTGGCGGCATAGGTATTATTCATAAGAATATGGACATAGAGACTCAATGCAAACAGATAACTAAGGTTAAAAAAAGTGAGAGTGGAATAATTATAGACCCAATCTATGTTCATCCTGATGCTACACTTGCTGAAGCAGACGCACTTATGAATGAGTACAAAATCTCCGGTGTTCCTGTTATTGATGCTCACAACAAACTGCTTGGTATTTTAACAAACCGTGATATGAGATTTGAAAAAGATATGAGTAAACTTGCAAATGAGGTTATGACTAAAATGCCTTTAATCACTGCAAGAAAAGGAATCTCTTTAGATGATGCAGCAGATATTATGCATAAACATAAGATAGAAAAACTGCCAATAATTGATGAAGATGGTTTCTTAAAAGGCTTAGTTACTATCAAAGATATTAAAAAGCGTATTGAGTATCCCAACTCAAACAAAGATGCTTTTGGAAGACTTATTGTTGGTGGAGCCATCGGTGTTGGTCAGCTTGATCGTGCAAAAGCCCTCGTTGATGCCGGTTGTGACGTATTAGTGCTTGATTCTGCACATGGTCACTCAAAAGGTATTTTAGATACTGTTAGAAAAATAAAAGAGTCTATGGAGGTAGATGTAATTGCCGGTAATATTGCCACTAAAGAGGCAGTTCTTTCTCTTATAGAAGCTGGTGTTGACGGCGTTAAAGTTGGTATTGGGCCCGGTTCAATATGTACAACTCGCATCGTTGCAGGGGTTGGTGTTCCACAAATCTCTGCCATTGCTGAGTGCGCAATAGCTGCAAGAGAGCATGGTGTTCCTATTATTGCCGATGGTGGTATAAAATATTCGGGTGATATTGCTAAAGCTTTAGCAGTTGGAGCTTCATCTATTATGGTCGGTTCACTTCTAGCTGGTACTGAAGAGTCTCCTGGCGAAACTATCATGTTTCAAGGCCGTCAATACAAATCATACCGAGGTATGGGAAGTATAGGAGCTATGCAGACCGGTTCAACAGACAGATATTTCCAAGAGGGAACTGCTTCTGATAAACTTGTTCCTGAAGGTATTGAAGGACGTGTACCTTTTAGAGGCTCTATTGCCGGAATAATTCATCAAATGATGGGTGGTCTTCGCTCATCAATGGGTTACTGTGGCAGCCAAAGCATTGAAGCTTTTTGGGATAAAGCCGAGTTTGTTGAGATTACAAGTGCCGGACTTAAAGAGAGTCATGTTCACGATGTAATCATCACCCAAGAAGCGCCTAATTACCACATATAATTATGGAGCAGAGATGGATAAGGTAAAATACGCAGGTTTTTGGATTCGTTTTATTGCATCTTTAGCTGATACTATATTTTTAGCTCTGCCGATAGCCATAGTAATATACTTTTTAAGCGACGGTAACTGGTTCAACTTCTCACAGTACCAACAAAATATTGTATACGCTATGAGTGGAAATGCTGCTAAGGCCTTGGCTCATCAGCCGCAGATGTCTCTGAGATGGGAACTTTTATTTGAAATATCAGTTTTAATAGTCACTATGGTTTTTTGGAGAAGATGGCGAGGTGCCACTCCAGGTAAAAAATTTGTGCATATCAAAATAGTTGACGCTAAAACCCTTAAAGATATAGACAATAGACAAGCAATAACCCGCTCCTTTGGTTACATAGCTTCTACATTTGCATTTTTAATAGGCTTTATAATGATAGCCATAAGAAGTGACAAGAGAGGGCTTCACGACCTTTTAGCCGGAACTGTTGTTGTTTATGATGACAAAGAATAAGATAATCTCAAATATAAACTCTTTTAACTTAGCTATTTAGTAAAATTAAGTCATTTTCGCTAGAATAATAAAAAAATTTTGAAATGGAGGAAATAGATGGATTTGCAAACAAAAGCACTTCACGCTGGTTATGAAAAAGGCGAAGATGGAGCTATGAGTGTTCCTATTTATCAAACCACGGCATATGAGTTTCGTGACGCCGAGCATGCAGCAAACCTATTTTCTCTAAAAGAGCTGGGATACATCTATACACGGCTTAACAATCCTACAACTGATGTATTTGAAAAAAGATTTGCAGAACTTGAGGGTGGAGAAGCTGCTCTTGCTACATCAAGCGGAATGAGTGCTATCTTTTTTGCAATAGCCAACGCTGCTGAGTCTGGAGACAATATTCTATGTGCCAGACAACTTTATGGTGGAAGCCTGACTCAAACTGCCCATACACTTAAAAGATTTGGAATCGAAGCTAGGTTTTTTGATGTACATGCCACAGAGCAAATAGAGGCTCTTATTGATGAAAAAACAAAAGTTATATTTTTTGAGTCCCTTACAAATCCAAGTATTGATGTTGCCGATATAGAAGCAATCACTAAGATTGCAAACAGATATGGAGTATTGACAGTTGTAGACAACACAGTTGCTACCCCTGTTTTATGCCGTCCATTTGAACATGGTGCCGACATCACCGTTCATAGTGCCAGCAAATATACAACAGGGCAAGGTTTGGCAATTGGAGGAGTTCTAGTTGAGCGAAAAGCTTTGCTTGAGAAACTAAAATCAAACCCGCGTTACCCTCACTTTAATGAACCTGATGAATCTTATCATGGTTTGATTTATATTGATGCTCCTCTACCACCATTTACTTTAAGAGCTAGACTCTCTCTACTTCGTGATTTAGGGGCAGTTGTATCTCCATTTAATTCATGGCTGTTTATACAGGGCATTGAAACTCTTTCTCTTCGAATGAGAGAACACTCTAAAAATGCTCTCGCTTTGGCAGAGTTTTTAGAGGCTCATCCAAAAGTTAAAAAAGTAAACTATCCAGGTTTAAAAAGTAACCCTAACTATGAAAATGCACAGAAATATTTTGAAGATGGCGCCTGTAGCGGACTACTTAGTTTTGAACTCAATGGTTTACAAGAAGCAACAAGGGTAGTAAATGCAACACAACTATACTCACTGGTAGTAAATATCGGCGACTCAAAATCTATAATAACCCATCCAGCTTCAACTACACACCAACAGTTGAGTGAGGATGAATTAAATGCTTGCGGCGTCCCTTCTGGACTTATCAGAATCTCTTGCGGTTTAGAGTCAGTCAATGATTTAATAGCCGACATCAAACAGGCGTTAGAGGCGTAATAATTGTCATTAAACCTAAAAACTTATACAGAACACTTTACTAACCCTCTCTATCTGGAGAGTGGTCGTATTTTAGAGCCATATGACATAACTTATGAGACTTACGGTAAGCTAAATGATGAAAAGAGTAATGTAATTGTTGTCTGTCATGCTCTTACAGGCTCTCACCACTGTGCGGGAACTTATGAGGGTGATAAAAAAGCTGGTTGGTGGGATGGATTGATTGGTCCCTCCAAAGCAATAGACACAAACAAATATTTTGTAATTTGTACAAATGTAATAGGGAGTTGTTTTGGCTCAACTGGGCCGATGAGTCCACAGCACCCGCACCATAATCCATACCGCTATAAATTTCCGGTTGTAACAATTAAAGACATGGTCAAAGCTCAAAGAATACTTTTTGACAGATTAAATATTCATAATGTTCACGCAATAATAGGTGGTTCAATGGGTGGAATGCAAGCACTTCAGTTTGCTATCCACTACCCAAACTTTGCATCGAAAATTATATCAATGGCGACAACTCATGCAACTCAGCCTTGGGCCATAGCTTTTAATAAAGTTGCTCAAGAGTCTATACTCAAAGACCCTGAGTTTAAACAGGGGTACTATGAGAGTGAAGTTATAAAAGAGAATGGATTATCCGGTATGGCTGTCGGCAGAATGGCTGGACATATCAGTTTCTTATCACATGAATCGATGCAGAAGAAATTCAACAGAGAGTACAAAAGCACAGATGGACTTTATGAGCTCTTTGGAAAATTTCAAATTGAACTGTTTTTAGAGTATAATGGCTATAACTTTACAAAATGGTTTGATCCACTCTCCTATTTGTATATAACTAAGGCGATAAATATTTATGATCTCTCCCGCGGGTTTGACTCACTAAGCGAGGCTATGCAAAAAATTAGCTCAGAGTTACATCTAATCAGTTTTAGTAACGACCAGCTCTTTAAGAGCTTTGAGATGCAAGAGATAAGCAATACACTAACCGAGATAGGAAATAGTAACCATAAATATATAGATATTGATAGTGACTATGGTCATGACGCTTTTCTTGTTGAACTTGATAAGTTTAAAGATTATATTACAGATGCACTGAAATAAAAGGCGATAAATATTATGAAAACTTTTATATTGATATGTCTATTTGCGGCTTCGATATGGGGAGCAAAAATTGATGAGTTTGCAAAAGAAGTAAACTACTTAAGAGACTATAATTCTGCCCTAAAGATAGCAAAAAAAGAGGATAAGATGATTATGTTTCTTCTGGTGGCTGACTACTGTCCATGGTGTAAAAAGTTTGAGAGAAAGATACTGAAAAACAGTTCTGTCTCCTCATTCGTGTCTAAAAACTTTATTCCCGTTGTAGTAGATAAAAAAAGAGATCAGGGGCTCTATCCAAAAGAGTATAATACACCTCTTATCCCAACAGTCTATTTTATAGACCCAAATTCACAAAAAAGTCTATACAAATCAGTCGCTTACATGAAAAAGAGAGAGTATATTTCAAATATGAACAAAGCACTCTCTATTTTTAAGAAAAAGGCTAAGTAGTGAAAAAACTACTCTTGATTTTAATAATATGCAGTTCACTCTTTTCAAAGTCAATTTATACACTGGATAATGTAAAAAACCTGCATGTATATTTTGCTAACAAGAGTGGTTTTATGAGTAAGAAAGAGAAAGATAAAATTGTGAAATATATTAAGGGTGAACTCACTAAAGCCGGCTTTGTATTGGGTAAGGCAGACTCATCTACATTTTTTTTTAAGGTCAATGCCAAAGAGGTAGATGATACTTATATTATAAACATACAGAGCGGTTTAGCTGAAGAGGTCACAACTAGTCGTAAAGATAATATTGAGACCTTTGCATATACCTATTTTGCGAGTGAGCTTATAGAGTCAGATGAGCCTATTGAAGATACAGTCGAAATGATTGAATTTCTACTTAATCAGTTTATTGTAGCTTACAAAGATGACAATGAAGAGTAATAACAAATTATAGGATGTACAAATGAGTAAAGAAACCGAAGGTTTTGAATCAAAATTAGATAGTGCGAAGACGATTTTAGAGACACTGATGAATCCTGAGATAACACTACAAGATAGTGTAAAAGCTTATGAAAAAGGGATGAATGAACTTGCAAAAGCACAAAAGATATTAGAAGAAGCAGAGATAAAGATTACAGAGATAAAGGGAAAATAGTGAGGTGTGCAGTTCTTCAACTTAGTGCTCAGGGAATGAGTTCAACCAAACTATACAACCACATTAGAATTGCACATAAACAGGGTGTAAAAGTTTTACTTTTAGGCGAATATATTTTAAACCCGTTTTTTAAAGAACTTCAAGACCTCTCATACAGTATGATAAAAGAGCAGTCTGAACACCAAAGCAAGGTTTTAAGAGAGTTAGCCGCTACATATAACCTTACCATTATCACCCCGCTAATTGTTGTAAAAAAACAGAAGATATATAAAACAGTTGCTAAATTCGCTCCTGCTTCAAGCTCTTACTATCAGCAACAGCTTCTAATAAACTACCCTCACTGGAATGAGGAGAAGTTCTTTGCGAATGAAACTAAAGCTATAGAGGCACCTCTAATATTCAAAATTGATGGGTTTAAATTTGCCGTAATGAGTGGATTTGAGCTCCATTTTGATGCTATATGGGCTCAACTTTACTCTAAGAACATTGATTGTCTATTACTACCTAGTGTATCTACATTTGACTCCTATGAGAGATGGAAATCACTTATACTATCTCGTGCTTTTACACACAACTGCTATATTTTAAGAGCAAACCGTATTGGTGAATATGTAGATAAAAGTTATGATTGGAAATTTTATGGCGACTCACTCTTAGCTTCACCAAATGGTGAGCTGCTAGAACACTTAGGTGATAAAGAGGAACTAATGATAGTAGATATGAGTCATTCAGATGTTGTACAAGCCAGAAGGTCTTGGGGATTTAAAGAGATGATAAATAAAAGATAATAACTAAAGTGATATAATTATTTTAAGATAATAAGCCAAATGATATAATTATTTTAGATAAATTACAGTGAAGGATTTATGATGAGTTTTAGAATAAATAGTAATATTGGTGCTATGAGTGCAAATTTACACTCTAATATAAATAACTTAGGTGTAAATAGAAGTATTGAATCACTTGCTTCGGGATCTAAACTAAATAACTCTTCTTACAATGCAGCTGGTCTTGCCATTGCAAACCAACTTTCAGCTCAGGTTTCAGGTATGGGTCAAGCCATTATGAACTCTAATGAGAGTGTTGGTCTTGTGCAGGTTGCAGATGGAGCCCTGCAAGAGTATGGCAATATTTTGCAAGATGTTCGTCGTCTTACAATCCAAGCATCGAATGACACGCTTAATGCAGGTGATAAAGCCATCATACAGCAAGAGATAGATTCATTGATGTCTTCAGCCGACGATATTGCAAAAACTACTAGTTTTAATGGTATTAAACTATTAGACGGAACCGGAGGAAGTGCAGGTAATGGAACATTTATTACCCATACCGGGGCAGACTCCGGTGAAACTCAAAGTGTTACTATTGGTGATGCACAGACTGCATCAGTATTAGGCGGAGCTACTATAGATGTAACAACTCAAGCTAATGCTGAAGTATCATTAGGCAGTGTTGATGCCGCAATAGACACTATTAATGGCTTAAGAGCTGATTTAGGTGCTTCTCAAAACCAGATAATGTCTAATATCAGGAATATATCGGTTTCTCAGATAAATATAGCTTCAGCAGAATCTCAAATTAGAGATATTGATTTTGCAGCAGAGAGCGCAAACTTTTCAAATCTAAACATTTTGTCTCAAACAGGTTCATTTGCTTTAAGTCAAGCTAATGCATCTCAGGCAAATGTCTTAAATCTATTCAGATAAGAGTTTTATATGGTTAACTATTTTCACCGTCAAATACAGTTATGGGGTGAAGATACACAGACTTCATTGCAAAGTAAAAGAGTAGCTATCATCGGTGCTGGTGGACTTGGAAGTTCATTGGCTTTCGCCTTGGGTGCAAGTGGAATAGGCGAGATTCATATGGTTGATTTTGATGAAGTATCTACTCACAACATCCATCGTCAGATAGCTTTCAAAACCGGAGATGAAGGAAAGAATAAAGCCGTAATTAATGCAGAGCTAATTGAGCAGAGGTCTCCTTTTGTAAAAGCAGTCCCTCATGAGTGTGATTTCAAAGAGTTCAGCAGTAAGGATATAAAACTTGACTTAGTAATAGATGCAACAGATAATCTTCCCTCGCGTGCAGAGATTGACAGCTATTGCAAAAGTAGAAATATTCCTTGGGTTTATGGAAGTGTTGAAGCATTTCATGGACAGGTTTGTTTTTTTGAAAACTCACTATTTACAGATGCATTTAAAATAACTTCACAGATTCCGGCAGGAATTGCTGCTCCAATTGTAATGCATATTGCGTCACTACAGGCAAATTTAGCACTTAGGTTCTTAGCTGGACTGAATATTAAAAAAGAGTGCCTCTACTATCTGTTTTTTAACGACGATGGGGAGTTAGTTACCCAAAAATTCGGGCTCCCTAAAGCTTAATATAATTTAATAAAATATTTTCTTACCACTCCTTAAGTATCTTCGTTTTATCATTAAGGTAAAAGGAGTTAAGATGAAGTTTTTATATATTATATTGCTCTTATCCTTTAATATATTTGCTTCTGAGAATATTCCTGTTAAACAAAAGCCTCAGTATATGCTTGAATCTATCTCTAAACATGCTATCCGTATTGGCACAGGTACTTTAAGTAATGTATATATCTTTGTTGATCCAATGTGTAAATACTCTCGTCGTATTATGAGCAGGATTAATGAGAACCAGATGCTGCAACTCAAAAGCAGTTACTACATATTTTTATATAGACTTCCAAAGTTTGACTCTGACAAACTAATCCAATACATTTATCAATCTAGTGATCAAAAATCAGTTATTATGGATGTAATGGTAGATGAAGAGATAATCGATCTTGATGATTTCAAAGCAGATAAGGAGACCTTGCAGGCTCTAAAAAATATTGCCAAAGTTGCCAAAAAACTTGATATGAAGCTCCGCCCCTATATAATCACTTTTGATAAGGGTTCTAAGTATTGTAGAGTCTCTGAAGGAATTGTCTCATGTCTAGAGGAGTTTTGACAGCAGTTGTGTTAAACTAAAAAAGTTTAATAACACAAACAAGGAATTATAGTTTAGATATATATACAGCAACCAGTCTTATATCATTATCACTAAGTCCTGATGCTTGCCCTTTCATTACACCTTTTAAATCCCCGCCATAAGTTCCTGATTTATAGCCGTTTAAAGCATCCGTTGTCTGTTTTACACTCCAACCTTTAATAATTTGAGACTTTCCTAATGCTGCTTTTTGGGCATTTTGACCATGACATCCGGCACATGCTTTATATATACTTTCACCTGTTTTAGGAGAGACTTCAGTCTGATATTTCTCATCATTAATATCCTCTTTTATCGCAGACTCACTCACGCTTTTATTTAGTTCTGTTTCTTTTAAGGTTTGATGTTCAAAAGAGCTCTTTTTATCTTCACTGCAGGAATTTAACAAAAATGCCAGGGCTATCGATATTAATACTTTCATACTGCTGCTCCTTTATGTTATTTACTATATAAATTAATTATTGAAGGATATTTTACAATTATTCACATTAAGCATAATAGAGAGTATAAATATACTTTGAAGTATAAATATAGTTATAAGATTCATTCTCTTTTTTACAAGGAGGTGAGTCGCAAAATTGTAATTAAATTAACTCTAAAACATTTTAGCTATAATGTCTCGATTATATAAAGGCTATAAAAATATGAATTTTGAACCATATCCGTTTGAAAAACTAAATAATTTACTTAAAAATATTACACCAAACAAGAACTATGAAGCATCTGTTTTAACTATTGGAGAACCTCAGTTTGAGACCCCTGATTTTATACAAAAAGCTCTTTGCGATAACTCTAAACTGCTAAAAAAATATCCTAAAAGTTCAGGAGAAGCTGATTTAAGAGCTGCTCAAAGAGGGTTTGTCTTAAAAAGATTTGGTGTTGAGATTAGTGACAAGCAGATAATTCCGACATTTGGAACTCGTGAAGTTCTATTTAATTTTCCCCAGTTTTTGCTATTTGACAAAAAAGAACCTACTATTGCTTTTACAAACCCTTTTTATCAGATTTATGAGGGTGCCGCAATAGCATCAAAGGCTAAAACTATCTATATAAATCTTAATCAGGAAAATAACTTCAAACCTGAAATAGATGAAGCAGAGCTCGCTGCATGTGACTTGGTTATATTAAACTTTCCAAACAATCCAACGACATCCGTCCTCAGTTTACAAGAGCTTGGAGAGTGGGTATTTTTAGCTTTAAAACATAACTTTGTGCTTTTAAATGATGAGTGTTACAGTGAGATATATATAGATAAGCCTATGCCCTCCCTTCTAGAAGCATCATTACATGTAGGAAATATAAATTTTAAAAATATTTTAGTGCTTAACTCAATTTCAAAACGCTCATCTGCACCGGGTCTTCGTTCAGGATTTATAGCCGGAGATGAAAATATTTTAAAAGAGTATATGAAGTACAGAACCTATATAGGTTGTGCTTCACCTCTGCCTCTTCAAAGCGCAGCAGCACAAGCTTGGAGTGATGAGAGACATGTTGAAGCAGCTAGAGAAATTTATAAGAAGAATTTTCTTATAGCAAGAGAGATTTTAGGAATTGAAACTCCTAGTGCAACTTTTTATATTTGGTTAAAAGTTCCCAATCCTATAGAGTTTACAAAAAAATTATATAAAGAGTATAATACAAAAGTACTGCCGGGCGAGTATTTGGCAAGGAGTGATGCAAAAGGGATTAACCCCGGCAAAGAGTTTATTAGGATTGCTTTAGTAGAGAATGAAGAAAAAACCAGAAATGCACTAACACGGATAAAGGAGTCTCTTGATGAGCAGTAGAGTTGAAGATTTAAAAGCAAAAGTCTTAAAAGCACAAGAGGAGTCTGATGTAGCTTCTTTATATATCTTGGAGCAAGAAGCACATGATAATTTTGATGAAGATACACTTCAGGCTTTCTATGCAAATATTCTTGATTTGGCTCTAGAGAGATTGACTGACACCTTAGAGTCTCATAGAATTATGGATATTAATGAGGTTCAAGATTTTGCAACACTTAGAGCACTTTACGAATATGCAATAGAACACTACAGTGCCGGTCAAATAAAAGATGCAAGTGCTCTGTTTGAAGTCCTTAGCGGACTCAGCAATGATGAAGAGTTTTCCTCAGCCCTGAAGTTCCACTGGATAGCCTCAAAAGAGAACCTATCATTAGACGAATTCATAGCTAATATTGCAGATATTGATGCCACTCAAAATGCCGGAACATTTTATATAAGTTGTTTTAATAAAGAGGCACAAAAATTGCTAAACAACTCCCAAAGAGAGTCAAAATGACTCCGCTCATCAAATATGATGTTTTAATGAGTGAAATTAATATGGCATTGGGAGTAAACGAATGAAAATTCATTTTATCGGAATTGGTGGAATCGGTATATCAGGTTTAGCACAATACATGCATTTTAAAGGTCACGAAGTAACTGGTTCGGATATATCTGATAGTGTAATTACTAAAAAACTTCGCTCTTTAGGTATTTTAGTTACAGTTGAACATAATAAATCTGCAATTACAGACCAAGATTTAGTTGTTCACTCTGCAATTATTAGCCCGGACAACCCAGAAGTAGTTGCGGCTAAAGCTAAAGGTATTGAAGTTCTGGCTCGTCGTGAAGCTCTTCTACAAATCCTAAACAGTTCAAAAGTCTACTCTGTAGCAGGTGCTCATGGAAAGAGTACAACAACGGCAATTTTAACAGCTATTATGAGTGGTTCAGCTATTATTGGTGCTGAGTCTAAAGCATTTGGCTCAAATGTAAGATACGATGAAAATACGGATGTTATGCTTTTTGAGGCAGATGAGAGTGACGGAAGTTTTATAAACTCAAATCCGCACTGTGCGATTGTTGTCAATGCCGAACCGGAGCATATGGAGTATTATGACTATAACTATGAGCGTTTTTATGATGCATACAAAACTTTTATAAAATCCGCCAAATGCCGTGTCTTAAATGCTGAAGATCTACTTTTAAGTTCACTCAAAGATGAGATAGATGCTAACTGGCTCTACCCAAGCAAAGATATCACAAATATAGAGTTTGTTCTTATAAACGATGAACCACACACAAGATTTAACCTTAAAGATTTAGGCAGTTTCAATGTTTGGGGATTTGGAAAACACATAGCACTTGATGCATCCTTAGCAATTTTAGCAGCAAATGAATCTATGGACATAGAAGAGATAAGAGAGAACCTGCTTACGTTTAAGGGTATAAAGAAACGGTTTGATATTGTTGGATCTGAACAAGGAAGTGTAATCATTGACGACTATGGGCATCATCCAACGGAAATCAGGGCAACATTTGAATCAGTTAAAGAGTATGCCCTTTTAAAAGGTTTTGATAAAATCACAGCAATTTGGCAACCGCACAAATACTCTCGTACCATTGACAACCTTGAAGAGTTCACCAAGTGTTTTGAAGGAGCAGCAGAGCTTATCATACTTCCAGTCTGGTCTGCCGGTGAAACTATGAGAGATATTGACTTTAAAGAGAAGTTTAAAAAATATAATCTAACGATGGCAGACAAAATCACAAGAGCAAATAACACTATCACGGTTATGAAAGATAAAGAAGCACTTAAAACTTTAGACAAAGGTCTAATCATCGGTTTTGGTGCAGGAGATATTACCTATCAAATAAGAGGAATAGCATAGTGGCATATATTACAGGAGTCGTAGTTGTAGCACTTTTCTTTCTAGTTTTACACTATTTTACGGAACTATCCACTCATCAAAAAACCCTAGTCACTGCCATAGTTTTGGCTATTATGCTATTCGCAATCGCCTTTAACAAATATACAAGCTCACAAAGAGAGAAGATGCTAAATGTTGTGATGAAATTTAATCAACACAAAACTGTTACATGTGATAGCATTTATGTAAACGACAAGAACTACACTCTAAGCATTGGGACATATACTTTTATAGGTAAAGAAAACACCCCACACTATGGTCAGATGATTAGTGCATCTACATGCCAGTAGAGAACCAATCAAAGGTTGATTTGCTTATAAATCAACTTGACCTGAATGAGCATATAGATGCATTTAAACAGTTCTTTTCAAGAGAGCACGCCCTTTACATAGAGGGCGATCAGGAACTTCACTACCGATATATAAAAGCACTAGACCAAATTGAGTTTAAGGCACCGCCAAAAGTCACAGATTTTTTCACCATAAAAGCACATCTAAAAAAGCACGGTGTTTTAAATTTTCAGCAGATATTTGAGATTGTAAAAGTTGTAAGGTATTTTCGTTACTTTAAAAGCTGTGAGACAGAAGGTATCATCGGTGAGTGGATGAGTAAGTTTATAATTGAAGAGAAGTTTACCGAAGTTGAAAAATACTTCACCCATGATGGTAAATTTGAAGAGAATCTTGATGAGACGCTCTTTGGTCTTGGTACAAGAATTAAAGAGCATAAAACTAATATGAGCGGCTCCCTTAAAAGACTAATCTCTAGTTCGAAACTATCTTCATATCTTATAGATATGCAAGTTCATTATATAAATGAGGAAGAGTGTCTTTTAGTTCGTGGCGGATTTAACCATGTCCTAAAAGGTGCCGTAATAGGCAGAAGCAGTAGTGGCGGGTTTTATGTATCACCGGATACTATACTAAAAAGTAAAGAACAGATACGCTATATAAACCAAGAGAGAGAGGCGATTTTTTACAAATATGCACAACAATTTTCTGCTAGCTTAACTGAACTTCAACCTTTCATAGCTTTTATAGATAAAGAGTTTACAAAGTTTGACAACTACCAAGCAAGAGTTTTATTTGCAAGAAGTAAGGATTTACAGCTCATAAAGTCTAAAAAAGACTCAAAAATAGTTTTAAACAGCTTCTCTCACCCAGCACTTCACAAGGCAAGACCTGTAGATGTAGACTTTTCCAAAAACATATTAATGATTACAGGTGTAAACGCAGGTGGTAAGACCATGCTTCTAAAATCTATATTAGCATGCGTGTTTATGGCTAAATATATCATACCTATGAGTATTAATGAAGAGAAATCACATATTGGAAGTTTTAAAACTGTTTTAGCAATCATAGATGATCCTCAAAATGTAAAAAATGATATTTCAACCTTTGCCGGACGCATGCAGCAGTTCTCTAAAATATTTGAACATAAATCCTCTCTTGTCGGTGTAGATGAGATAGAGCTTGGTACTGACAGCGACGAAGCAGCGGCACTCTTTAAAGTAATACTTGATGATTTAATATCAAGAGGACAGAAGGTTGTAGTCACCACTCATCACAAACGACTGGCGGCACTTATGGCTGACCGTGACGATGTTGAGCTTATGGCTGCAATATATGATGAAGCCAACAGAGCTCCAACCTATGAGTTTATTCATGGTATTATCGGCAAAAGTTATGCTTTTGAGACAGCAAGCAGATATGGAATTTCAAATAGTATAGTCACTAAAGCAAAAAGTGTCTACGGTGATAATAGTGAAAAACTCAACCTGCTAATAGAAAGGGGATCACAACTCGAGCGTGAGCTAAAACAAAAACACCAAAAAGTTGATGAAAAACTAGAAGAGCTAAAAATAAAAGAGCTAGATATTAAAGCACAAAAAGAGAGACTGTTTGCTGAACTTCAAGAGCAGAGAAATGCTCTTAGAAGTAGCTACGATGATGCTATTCATGAAGCAAAAATAGCGGCAAAGGCAGGAGATACGAAAGCCATTCACAGAGCAATGGACAAAGCAAATAAAAAACTCCCTTTGGAAAAAAAAGAACTGCAAATAAGAGAGAAGGTGTTTAAAGTTGGAGAGAGTGTTAAATACCATAGTAAAAAAGGTATTATAGTCTCTATGAGAAGTCCAAAAGAGGCCACAATTGAGATTGAAGGGATGAGAGTTCGAGTCAAAACTAAAAACATTACTCATACAAAGATTGTTAAGGCTAAAGCAGAAACTAATCTGAAAGTAGTTGTAGAAAAAAGATCCGGTTTAAAATGCGACCTCCACGGTATGAGAGCTGATGAGGCCATGGAGGTGCTGGACAAGTTTATCTCTGATGCTCTAATTAATGGCTGGGATGAAGTTGTAGTATACCATGGGATAGGAACCGGCAAACTCTCTTATGCAGTCAAAAACTTTCTCAAAGCTCATCCAAAAGTTAAAAAATTTGAAGATGCACCACAACATTTAGGTGGATTTGGCGCTAAGATAGTTTCACTTTAATTTAATAATATTTTTTGGCTAATAAGGTTTTCAATCGGCATCGGTTCGCCAAGATGAAAACCTTGCAGATAGTCTATCCCCATCTCCTGTGTATAACGCATTACACTCTCATTATGAATAAATTCCGCTACAGTTTTCAAGCCCAATTGTTTTGCAAAATCTAAAATAGTTTTTGAAATTATTTGGCTATTAATATCATGATCTATCTCTTTGATAAGTGAGCCATCTATTTTAATATAATCAACATTAAGCTGCATTAAGTAAGCAAAATTAGAGTATCCTGTTCCAAAATCATCAATTGAGACTCTGCAGCCTAAACTTTTAAGCTCAGCCATCAATGAGACGATTTCACTATAACCATCGATTCCTTCTGACTCAACAATCTCCATCACAAAACGAGAGGCTATATCATACTCCCTGATTTTATCTTTTAAGAAATCCATAGTTTCTGTGTGAATAAGATCTTCAAGAGAGAAGTTAATCGAGAATATTGTATCCGGTATTTTTGAAAAAACATCAAAGGCCGATGATATGACTTTTTTTGTAAGGGTATGATAAAGTTTTGACTTTTTAGCTATATCGAGAAAGTGAAAAGGTGAAATTATGCTGCCATCTTCACCAATCATTCTAACTAAACACTCATATTTATCTGTTTGAAGAGTTTTTGCATCCACTATTGCTTGAACATAAACAACAATTCTATCTTCCGCAAAAGCACTCTTTAATCTTTTTGTCCATTGAATATTATTTTCATAATATTTTATCAGATTATCTGTCTCCTCATAAACCAGTAACTCTTTTCGCATATCTTTAGCTTGACGAAGAGCTAGAGAGGCATTTGTGATGGTATTTACCTTGCTGTATGTTATACCCGCAGTAGCATTTATGTTAAATGAGTCATCATTACTGTGAACGGTAAAATCATCGATTCTTTGAAGTATACTGCTACAAACATTCTGAAATTCAGTGCTATCAACATTGTCACCTGCCAATACTCCAAACTCTCCCAATGAGAGTTTATATAGTTTAATTTCATTGCCGTCAACATGCTTTTTAAGCATCTTTGCCGTCTCTTTTAAGGTGTGGTTTCCAATATCGTATCCAAAATACTCTTTTATAATATGAAAATTATTCAAGTTAATTAGTGCAAACTTTGGTGTTTTAAAGCTTTTAATATCCTCTTCAAGTTTAACACGATTTGGAAGACCGGTTACCCGCTCAGTTACCTGTCTAGTTATCTGTTCTTGCTGTTTTACTATTTGAGTTATATCATGCCTAATACTTATATACTCTACAGTCTCCCCATTTTCATTATATATTGGAACTATTACTGCCTTTGCATAATAGGCTGTTCCATCCTTTTTTCTATTTTTAACAACACCCTTCCAAACCTTTTTTTCATGCAGTGTCTTCCACAAATCTGCGAATACTGCAGTACTCATATCAGGATGGCGAACAATGTTATGCGGCGATCCAATTAACTCCTCTCTTGTATAACAAGAGATACGACAAAACTCATCATTTGCATAAGTTATTACCCCTATTGGATCAGTCTTGCTTACAATGGCACTCTCATCAAGTGCATATTTATAACGCTCTAGAAGAGTTGTATGTTTTCGCATATTTCCAAGCATCTTTTTAAAAGCATCCGTAATAGCAGAGGTCTCACGCTCTACCCTAATTGAAGAAAAATCTAGCCTTGAACCAGGATGATAGCTTTTTACCTTGCTTGCAATTTTGGCTAATGGACTTAGAAGGTAGCGCGTAATAAAAGCGAAAATAATAAAAACAAAACTAAGAAGAAAAAGATAGTTCATTATTTTTGATTTTATCTCTTCAAAAGCATTATTAAAATTTTCAAGTTTAAAACCAAGGGTTATATCTCCAATATTTAGCCTAGTAATTGGATCTTTAATCGAGTAACTTATATCTAGGTGCTCTTTCTCTTGCTTACTTGGAGAATAAAAAATATCCTCTTCGTTTATTACAATGCGTAGAGAGGTAATATTTTTATTTTCTACAGTATGCTTCGATACCAGCTCTATTTCATCTCTTAAACCTAAGTAGTAGCTCATCCCTATCATCGGTTCAATTGTTTGGGCGATAAGCACAGCTTTCTCTTTTTCAGACTTTAGCATTCTCTCTTCAAAAAGATTATAAAAAACAAAGTATATAAAGGTTAATGTTGTCATTGACACTAAAATAAAAGCAATAGTAATCTTAAGTGTCAGTGATATCTTTTTCATTATTTGGCCTTGGCAATATTATAAAAAATCGGTACAAATTTAATATTATAATCATTTATTACAGACTTATTTATGTATATATATGTTTTCTCTTTTAAAAATAGACTAATTAGTGTATTATCATCAAAATCTTTGTAATTATAACTAAAACAGATGCGTCTATGATTAAGAGCATGAGATATGACACGTTTTTTATTACTATCTGAAGAGTCAAAAAGATAATATGCCGTAGAGGAGTCTGCATCACTAAAATTTTCTACATTGATAAGATTTACCTGAAACTTATACTCTCCTAACACACCTCTGTATTTAGAATCAATAAAATCTTTTAAGATCTGGGCTTCCTTAAACTCTCTTTTATTGTATATTACAGCCAATGATATAGTAGAGTCTATAACATTGGAATTGATATTTTTGTCCAATAGTATAATTTTAGGAAATATGGAAGCCTGGGCTCTTATTAGAAGATTATCATAATCCAATGAGAAGAGTGACATATAGACTAAAAGCAGTGCTAATATTTTCATACTAAAAAGTTTTGCTCATTCGGATTAAAAAGCTTCGCCCCTCTTGTTGAAAATCTCTCTCATACGTTCCATTGGGAGCAGGAAGGTAGTACTTTTGATCAAATAGATTTTTCAGACTGGCACTTAGCATAAGGTCATATGGCTTGTAGGTATATACTACCGAAAAATCAGCCGTCAAATAATCATCGACATTTTCTCTTGTATCACCATCAATACGCCTCTTCTCACCAACATATTTTAAAATAGAAGATAGATCAATATGTTCATCAAACTTATAGATGTAATATAGTTTCGCCATATTTTGAGCACTGTCTGCCAATGAGTTTTCTGTATTGCTGCCCTCAACATAAGAGTAGTTAATATAGAGCTGATTATTGTTGATTAGCGTTGTTTTAAACTCTGCCTCAAGACCATACAGTTCATTATCTCCACTGTTTTTAAATGTATGGGTACTGTTTTCTGCATTAATCTGATCTCTATTTCGTAGATAAAATATATTAAACTCAAGGTTGGTGTTTAGGTTCATCTTGCGTATATAGGAGGCTTCATAAGCATCTACCTTCTCTACCTGTATCACAGGTGCAGAATTAAAGTAATGAGCACCCTCTAAATACTCCTCTCTCAATGAGGGTTCACGATAGGAGTGAGTATACATAAATTTGTATATATTTTCATCATCATAACGATGTACAAGTGCAAAACGTGGGCTAAACTGAGTCTCTAGATCACTGAGATCATCAACCTTAAGACCTAACTGGATGGAGGTCTTTTCATTAAGATTTATTAAATCATCCACATACCATATTATATGTTCCGGGTGGTTCTCATCTAAAAGTTTTGTTATTTGAGAAAAAGATTGAAGATTATCTATTGAGTGTTTAGCTATATTATCTTTGAGACGGTTTTGAGACATGGTAACGCCGGCAGTAATATTATGATTTTGTATTGATGATATTTTAAGTTCAAAACGTTCATTGAAAGTCTGTTCTGCATAATTAAAAAGAAAATAGTATCCGTAAGGGAGTCTCATTGGTATGCCATCGGAAGTCACCATGGACGAAGCATCTGGCATTACCTTGTTTTTTAGTTCCCTATGCTCATCAAAATAACCGACAGATATCTTAGCTTCAATACCTGAGTATATATCAAACTTATAACCAATCTCAAGAAAACTGTTCTCAACATCTAAATAATCCGAACTATCCTCGCTCAAACTAAATGATTCTCCATAGCTAACTCCACTTCTATTTTTTGCAAACCTTCCCTTTAGATATAAATCTTTATATCTTGCACTGAGTCCAAAAGCGTAATTATCCAACCACTGAGGAGCATCAAAAGAGTTGCCGAATCGATCTGCTCCTGCTGGAAGTTTTCTATCATGCTCTAAATAAAAAAGATCACTGTTTAGCTCCAAATCATTCTCTTTATATGATAAAACGAATCCGCCCATCGCATATCTGTCAGAGCCAACTATTCCGAACACACTCTTCTCTTTTTTACCCCCATCAATACGATTTGCTTTTGTTATTACATGAATCGAACCTGCATAGGCATTGACATTACTAAGCAGTGACCCTGGACCCCTTACAACTTCAATTCTTTGTATAATATCTATAGGCATATCCAGATATTGATTATATGCGCCATACATCTGATCATTAACAACAACACCGTCAATTATTAACTTTGACTGCCCCATTATAAATGGATTTGAACCTCTAAATATAGGGTTTTTAAGACCTGTCGCCCCAATGGAAAGATCAACACCTGGGATTAAGCTTAATGCTTCACGCAAGGAGAGAACACCAAGTTTTGTAAGCTCTTTGCTGTTTAACGTAGAGACAACATAGGGCATATAATCAACGTTTTGTTTTATATCTGTAGCAATTTTTGAATATTTACTCACATCTTCTTGTAACTCTTTAATATAACTCTCTTGAGAATCTTCGGCTAACAGTAGCGTTAAGAAAGAGACACAAAGTAAAAATATTTTTACCATTATTACACCAATCCCCTATAATATATCTTTTAGTATATCTAGTTAAAAGTCAAATAATTATTAATTTTGTAATAACATTAAATATTAAAACAAGATACTCACATATATGTGTCTTAATAGCTACTATAGAAAAAGATTAAGTGTAAATCACTCTAGATTTTGTTAAAATGTTTAAACACTAAAGGGAATAAAAAAGTTTACTTATGCAAGCAAATATTAAAAATAAAAGAGTTGCAATCATTGGCGGAGGGGCATCTGGACTTCTGTGTGCCATACTTTGTGCGAAACAAAACTTATATGTAAATCTCTACGAACAAAATTCAAAATGTGCCAAAAAAATATTAGTCTCCGGAAATGGTCGCTGTAATATTACAAATAAAAATATAAGTTCAAACGATTTTTTCAGTGACAATCCATCATTTACAGAGTCTTCACTAAAAGAGTTTGGCTTTGATAAATTCCTTAAGTTTTGTGAGGAGATTGGGCTTTTACTCCATGTTAAAGATGATGGACGGGCTTATCCTCTCAGTAATGAAGCAAAGAGTGTTGCTTCGCTTCTCATAAACCATGCTAAAAATCTCGGTGTAACTATACACACCGATAATAAAATAACTGATATTAAAAAACTTATGGATGATTATGACTCGGTTGTTGTTGCAAGCGGTTCTGAAGCTGCTTCACATCTTGGAGGGAACAGGGATGGACTGGTGTTTGCAGAGGAGTTTGGGCATAATATTATACAAACATACCCATCTTTGGTTCAGTTACATTTAGACTCTGATGTAGCTTATAAGATGAGTGGGGCTAAGATAAACGGTGAGGTCACACTTCTTATAAACAATAAAAAAGAGTTGACATCACAAGGAGATATTCTTTTTACAAACTATGGAGTCTCAGGTTTTGCTATTTTAGATATATCTCAAAAAGCGAGTATTTCTCTAATAGAGTATGCAAAAGTAGATATTTCTATAAACCTACTGCCAAGTTTCAACTCTCAAAAACTATCAACTCATATAATCAAAACAGCCTCCTCTCAACCTAACTTTGCTATACTCGATATTTTAAGCGGTCTGCTCCCTCTTAAGATAGCTCATGGTATTTTAGAGGATTTAAAGATTTCATCCCATACCTCTAAAAATGATATTAATACAAAGCTGAGCAAAAAGATAGCAAACAGGGTGTTAAACTGGAGGTTTGAAGTGAGCGATACGCATGGCTTCAGACATGCAGAGGTAAGCGGCGGCGGAGTAGACACTACAGAGATAGATCCAAAAACGATGGAGTCACTAAAACAAAAGAACCTATACTTTTGCGGAGAGGTTTTAGATGTTGTAGGACGTCGAGGAGGATTCAACTTTGCTTTTGCCTGGGCAAGTGCATACTTAGCCTCAGAAGATATAACAAAAACCTAAAGTAAATTAAAAACAGTGGAGAGACAGATGAGTGAACAAAATATACTGCTGCTTAGCATTAAGGACTTTTTAACTCCAAAAATGCTCAAATATGCCCTTCTTCCATTTGTTATAACAATAGTTTTGATGTATCTAATATTTTTTGTTATTGCAGGTATTGGAGTTGATAACTTGGCTACTTTAGATCTGCAAAGCACTCAAACCACAATGCAAAACGGCATACCTCATACAGAAAGTATAATAGCTAAACTTCAAGGTTTAGATCTTATTAAATATTTGACCAGTTTTGCAATTACCTCATGGATAGCAACATTCTTAATCTATGCAATAGGTGGTTTTTTAACAATATATGTCTCCATATTTATAGCTCTTATTGTTATAGGGTTTTTAACTCCTCTCGTAATGCGTGAACTTCAAAGAAGACACTATAACGATGTAGAGATGGTAGGCCACTCAAATATACTTTATTCAATTTTTTTTCTTATAAAATGGTCTCTAACAATGTTACTTCTGTTTATTGTACTAATCCCGTTTTACTTTATTCCGCTTGTAAATATAGTAGCCTTTAATCTTCCTTTATACTATTTTTTTCACAAAATGTTAACATTTGATATATCTTCAAATATTTGCACCCAAGAGGAAGATAAGCAGATAAGATTCTTTTCAAAAAACAGCTTAAGACTCAAGACTTTAGGACTTTACCTAATCTCACTTATACCATTTGCCATATTTTTTGGAGCTATATTTTATGTAATTTATTTAGGCAACACCTACTTTGCAGAAGTCAAAAGACTTCGTATTGTTCACACTTAACTATAAAATTTGTGTAATATAGTGTTTTAATAAGGATTTTGGTAACATTTATGGATATAATAAATCATGCGTAATATTAGTATTGAGATTAAAGTTATAATTGCTATTGTGTTTTTTACACTCTT
>Ga0316207_10000605_pt1 | contig 54473 bp, 55 predicted proteins | sample 6weekpyrite_MG_FD_204943 | JGI IMG/M metagenome (GOLD analysis project Ga0316207, IMG submission 204943) | Microbial mat bacterial communities from mineral coupon in-situ incubated in ocean water Damariscotta River, Maine, United States -... | ecosystem: Environmental > Aquatic > Marine >...
GATACACTTCGAGCTCTATTTTGCAGGCTTCATCCTGACAGGCTTCAAGCGCATTTTCTGCAAGATTCATTAACACACTAACCAGTGCATCGAGGCTACCGACCAGTTGAAATTCATTTAGCTGACTGATAATAGTGAGCTGTGCTGCGTGTTCTCTTAAACGATTTTCAATGCGGGTGTTAAATGTCACCAGTAATTCGTCCAGCAGAAATTTTTGTTCTGCGAATTCGCCACCCTTGGCATACATCAACATATCGTTTATCAGCTTTTCAAGATAACGTAAGGATGTTCTAACTTTATTGACCGCTTTACTCTGTTGCAGGCTCTGACTTTCATACTGACTCAGTTGTGAAGCATAGAGAACAGCAGATGCAAGCGGCGTACGTAACTGATGCGCAAGACCTGCAGCCATCTGCCCCATTGCAGCCAGGCGATTCTGACGATGAGCCAGATCTTCCAGCATACGTTGTTCGCTGACATCATCGAGGAGAACAATTTCACCCTGATGATTTTCCAATGGCTGCGTTTTAAGATGCAGCGTTCGCCCGGACTTTAGTAATAAATCCTGTTCGGACTGACGCTCGACACTGTAGCTGTATACTTTATTCCAGGTTTTGCCTAGAAGACTTTGCTCCAGTAATAATTCAGCTGCCGGGTTTGCGGTTTGAATCACACCCTGTGGATCAATTAACAGCACACCCGCAGGCATGGTATTGAGCACTTCTTCCAGACTACGCGCCAGTTGCTGTTGCTCTACCAGCTGCTTGACACTCTGCTCATGAGTTAAGGCCAGTTGAGATGTTAACTCGGCTGCACGCTGATCCAGCTGCTGATATGACTGCTGAAGCTGATCGGACAGACGGCCGAACTGCTCGAATGCCTTAACAAGCTGCTGGGGGTCAGGCATATGTGACTGACTGGGAGGGGCTGATGGTCTGGCTTCTGACTGCATGACGTGTTTGTGTCACCTTTATTCACTTGTCAGTACCGCAGCATTAATTATGCCAGATTATATTTACCATACATTTCAATAAGTTACATAATAGCGGCAAAACTGAGTCAATTTTCCGGCTTCACAGGAGAATCTTTGCCATAGCATCAGATACGCCTTTTCATTCAGCGAAATACCGTTGATGATAAGCAGACCTCACCCTACATAGATGGGTATATTCATGAATGATAAGAGCATATTGATTACAACGAATGCTACATCGCTCGCTTGTGTACTCTTTCAACCAAACCAGAATCCGCACAGATTCCAAACTGGCTTCAATCTATAGACTAAATCATGTTTAAATAGACGTTAATGAAATGCTTATATATGGTTGATCTGTTTGATGCATGTAAACTCAGCTCGCAGACTCGGCGCTCTCTTTTCTAAATTCCGGAGTTTAAAATGGATATAGTACAAGACTTCTTTCTTTCGATTAGCTGGGACATGATTATCAAGTCTGGCCTGCGTGTTTTAATGATATTACTAATCGCCTGGCTTGCACTCTTTATCTTTCAGAAATTTCTACATAAAGTTGAACTGCAACTTCTAGATAAAAGCGTCGCAGATGGTGAACCACTGAGTGAATCACAAAAACGCGTAGAAACCATTATTCGCCTGACCCGGCAGGCTGTAAAAATTGTACTCTGGCTCACCGTTTCCCTGATTATACTAAAAGAGTTAGGCGTTGAAATTGGCCCGATCATTGCCAGTGCAGGTATCGTCGGCCTGGCGGTGGGCTTTGGCGCACAGAACCTGGTACGTGACGTGATATCGGGCTTTTTCATCATTCTGGAGAATCAGATTCGTGTAAATGATGTTGCCATTGTGAATGGCACAGGTGGGCTGGTGGAAAAAATTAATTTTCGCACCACCGTGCTACGCGATCTATCCGGCATTGTACATGTCTTTCCAAATGGCACGATAAACACCATTAGCAATCTAACAAATGAATGGTCTGGCTACGTCTTTGATATCGGTGTCGCCTATAAAGAAAACACTGACAGGGTAATTGAAATTATGCGTGATGTTGGCAAGGAAATGTTCGAAGACCCTCAAACTGGAGCGATGATGCTGGAAGAACCAGAAATTTTCGGCGTCGACAAGTTTGCCGATTCAGCGGTAATGATAAAGGGGCGGATTAAAACAAAGCCGATAAAGCAATGGGAGATCGGCCGTGAATACTTACGTCGCATCAAACTGGCCTTTGATAAGAATGGTATTGAAATTCCATTTCCACATCGTTCAATATACTTCGGAGAAGCCAGTAAGCCGATTAATTTTGAATTAGTTGAAAAGCTCAAGCAGTCATGAGCACTGCTGGAACAGGCCATGTTTTATGCCGTCAATACACAGGTCAGCTGTATATTGACGGCACCCAAGTAATCTAGTTAATACCATACATTACGTCTTGCTCTAGCTTCCAGCCCCAGGGCAAGCCTGAATTTTTCCAGCCATTAATCACACGTGCACCTTTGTGTGCACCCTGCTTTGCTTTACCACCTTCAAAACCATCAACCATGCTATATGAATTGCTATAGCCTTTATCAAATAAAGCATCTGCGGCAGGCGCACTACGAGTTGAGCCAGAGCGACACATAAAGATTAAATGCGCATTTTTGCTAACGCCCATTTTATCCAGCTGTGCTTCTACTTCTTTTGCAAAATCAACATTTCGATGACCACCATAACTTTGCGTTTTAGCATCCCATTTGTTACTGTCAATTATTTTCCATGGTACATGTATATCAGCCATTTTTGTATAACCGGTAAACTTTATTTCCACACTATCACGAACATCAATCAGTACAATTTCACGATCCTGTGGATTGTTTATCATCTGATGTGCTTCAACTGAATCTATATACAGGCCAGACTTTGTTTGCATGCTTGCTTTGTCCGGTGTTTTCGCTGCCATTGAATTAAAGCTAAGTAGTGTTAATAATATGATCGACGTCGTCAGTATTTTCATCATTGTTCCTGTAATGGATTAATAGAATCTGGAGTATTAATTTCTGTTTAGTGTTCTGGCAGAGGGATATCTCGATTGGTAATCGCTATCATTGTTCGCACCAATAGCAAGGCTACAACAACTGTTACAATGCCAGGAAACAGGCCGGCAAGCCATTTATACAGCACAAACTTAGTTATCCTGTACATTGTTAATGTTGCCATCACAATAGTTGGCAGAGAAAATGAATGTGTCCACCATGACTGATAAAAAATGAATCGGCAGATTTTTCAGCCTTGATTGCACAACTGGAGTTTCTTTAGATATTGTTACATGCATCATATTTATTGATAACTCATCAAAATAATACCGCCAAACATGAAGCTCCAGGCGATTAAAGGCGAAAACAATAGGCGAGCGAATCTATTTTTCGGCACAAAGCCTACCCCATGAACATAACCACCCGTTATACCCAACATGCAAATCATCAGTGCCCAGTGATTTGGCGCTTCACCGTTATCGATAACAGCCTGTGGATAAAGCGTTAAGAGCAGACTGATAACTATTGCCGATAGCAATGAAAATAGACACGCAACCGAACTAAATAAAAAACGCCCGGAGTGTCTGTCTAGCGGGTTATTTTTTTGGCGTTTTGTGTTTGTCATTGTTTGCTCAGTCAACACGGCCTTCGCCAGTATTATCTGCATTGTTTTTCTCATTGCTATCGCTATCCATACACAGTTCTGATTCAAGCCACAGTGCATTAATTATTCCCAGTGCGACTGCTAGCAATACGCCGAGAATCCAGGTGAAATACCACATAGTTTAATACTCCTGTTAATAGACCGAATGGCTGTTGCTACGAATTTGCTCTAGCGTGACCCTTCCCCACATAACACGATAGGTCCATACCGTGTACAGCAGGATAATAGGTATAAATATAACCGCCGCCCAGAACATAACCGTTAAGGTTAAATGACTTGATGAAGCATCCCATAATGTAAGGCTGCTATTCATTTGCGTACTCGATGGCATAACAAATGGAAACAATGAAAAACCTGCGGTTAAAATGACGCCCGACATGGCCAGGGAACTGCTTACAAACCCCAGACCTGGGCGTCTCGCTTTTGTCAGTAACAGGGTGAACCCCGCAGCTATTAAACCTAAAATCGGTGCACTCATCATCCAGGGATAAAGAGAATAATTTGTCATCCAGCTATTTTCACCCATGGCAACCACTTTAGTCAGTGGATTCGGCATGGCATCTGTCGCGGGCATTGAGACAATCTGGTAACCATTTATATCCAGCATGATCCACAAACCGGCCAGACTAAACGTAATGATTAAAATCAGTGCCGATATTTGTGCCGCAAGGCGTGCACGCTCCGCAATCACCTCTTCTGCACGTAGCTGTAGCCATACTGCACCATGCATAACCAGCATAGAAAGACTAACGACACCTGTAAGCAATGCGAACGGGTTAAGCAATTGCCAGAAAGAGCCGGTGTAACTGGGGCGTAAAAACTCATCATGTTGAAATGGTACACCCAGAAACAGATTACCAAAAGCAACCCCAAAGACCAGTGCAGGCACTGTACCGCTAATAAACAAACCCCAGTCCCATGTGGTACGCCAGCGCAAATCAGTAATCTTACTGCGATAATCAAAACCTACCGGGCGAAAGAAAAGCGCAAACAGAACCAGTAACATAGCTAAATAAAAGCCGGAAAAGGCAGCCGCATATACAGCAGGCCAGGCTGCGAAAATGGCACCGCCCGCAGTGATAAACCATACCTGATTTCCATCCCAGTGAGGTCCTACAGTATTAATAATAACGCGGCGCTCCTCATCATCTTTGCCAATAAAAGGTAAAAGAATGCAGGCACCCATATCAAATCCATCGGTGATAACAAAACCAATCAGCAAGATGCCAACTAACAACCACCAGACCAGTTTTAAAGTTTCATAATCAAGAATCATTTTCTCTCTCCATTAATGTCTGCAGGCTAAACCCGGGGTAGCAATGCATCTGATGTGGAAACATCATTATTTTCTTTTTGTTCAAACGCATATCGCCCCGTGTGTAAGCTGCTTGGCCCAAGACGTGCAAAGTGAAACATCAAATAGAGCTCGACCACTAATAAAACAGTGTAGAAAATAATAAACCCGATGAGCGACATCCATACATCACTGCTGGCAAGACTAGAGGTACTTAAATGTGTGGGTAGCACTTCCGCGATCGACCAGGGCTGCCTGCCATGCTCAGCAACAAACCAGCCGGTTTCCGCTGCTATCCACGGTAAGGGTATGCCCCACAGCGCCATCTTTAACAACCAGCGATTGGACAATGCAGAACGACGCGCACAGAAATAGACACTCGTAGCAAATATAAATAACATCAGGAAGCCGCAGGCAACCATAATGCGGAAGCTCCAGAAGAGCGGCGCAACACTGGGAATTGTATCCAGAGTGGCCTGCCTGATTTGCTCTTCACTTGCATCAACAACGTTCGGTGTATAACGTTTTAGCAACAGACCATAACCAAGATCCACCTTAACCTCTTCAAATGCCGCTTTGTCTGCTTCAGTAAAATCACCACTGCGTAGTGTCTGCAAAAGCGCATAGGCATTCATACCATTTCGAATACGTATTTCATGTTGCGCCATGAGGTCTTTTATCCCAATCACTTCTTCATCCGTTGAACGTGTTGCTATCAAGCCTAATACGTAAGGAATTTTAACGGCATAATCAGTAGTCATGGTGTCTTCGTTAGGAATACCAAACAAGATGAAGTCAGCAGGTGGAGCCTGTGTTTCCCACTCAGCCTCAATCGCCGCGAGTTTTGTTTTTTGCACATCGCCAATTTCATAACCACTTTCGTCACCCAGTACAATCACTGAGAGAATAGAGGCAAGCCCGAATCCGGCAGCAATCGCAAATGAGCGTCGCGCAAAATCAAGATCTCGCCCTTTCAGCAGATAGTAACTACTAATTCCAAGCACAAACATGGAACCTGTTACGTAGCCAGCCGCCACTGTATGTACGAACTTTACCTGCGCAACGGGATTAAAAAACATTTCTGCAAAACTGGTCATTTCCATACGCATGGTTTCATAACTGAATTCTGCTCCAACCGGATTTTGCATCCAGCCATTCGCCACCAGTATCCATAATGCCGAAAGGTTCGAACCTATGGCCGTAAGAAAAGTCACCAGTAAATGCTTCTGTTTACTCAGACGATCCCAGCCGAAGAAGAACAGACCGATAAAAGTAGATTCAAGAAAAAAGGCCATCATGCCTTCGATTGCTAACGGTGCACCAAAAACATCACCCACATAATGTGAATAGTATGCCCAGTTAGTACCAAACTGGAATTCCAGTGTTAAACCCGTTGTTACGCCAAGCGCAAAGTTAATACCAAATAGCTTTCCCCAGAAACGTGTCATGTCCTTATAAATCTGTTTATCTGTAATGACATATACCGATTCCATAATAACCAGTAGAAATGCCAGCCCGAGTGTGAGCGGCACAAACAGAAAGTGATACATTGCCGTAATGGCAAATTGTAATCTTGATAGATCAACTAGAGATTCTGAAATCATTACATACTCACCTTATTCAGATATTTTTCAGGTGCAGGATTCGCAGATGCACTACCACTAATGTGATTCTGGGTTTTAATACTCTGTGTAACCTTGTCATCTGATGCACTAAAGAACAGCCACCAGAGCAATGTCAGCACAAACACTTTAACAAGTAGAATAACTGACATATGTTTCACCAGAGGAATTTCCCAGATGCTTTCAGATGATGTATTCATATTAATTTACCTGATAATTTTCGGTTAATTTCATCAAAACGTTACCCAACTGTAATATGCAGGAAAATCCAGTAGAAAAATCTGTTAAACCATAGCTATTTGAGTGGCTGCTTAATACTGACTGCACCGCGCAACTGACCTACTTTATAACCAGTGGCCTTATCATGTGGATACAGTTGATTAATTGTTGCCTGTACAGCTGGTGCTATTTCCTCAGAACTACCATGACAGGAAAGGCATATTGGTGCCGTTCCAATTGCTTTCATAAAACGCAATGATTTCCCTGCTGGCTCGTCAACCACCTCTGCATGAAACATGGTTTTTAAATCTTCGCCTTTGGCCGAGCGTTTCTCAAAGTCGGCCAGTACGCTTTGTTCCCAGCAATCCGTTATTCCCATCATGCTATTTCTTGGTTTACTACTCACACGCGTTACCTGCCAGCCATTTTTAAGTGAAATATTGCTGGCAATTTCTGGTGCTACATCACGGCACACCTTGATTGCTGATTCAGCACCATTATTTTTCATTTCTGCTTTTAAAGTTCCTCCGAGGCGTTTTAAAAAATCCCCTGTAGCAGCTTTTGCCGCATTAATTCGTGCCTGTGTATCAACATTTTCTGCTGCATGTGTTATTTGCATCTGCCCCAGAAACACAACGTTACTGAGAAGGATAATAGATAAGATTTTCATAATGATATTCCTGTTTTAGTGTCTCTATTTAATAAATACGATTTACGTATATTGTTCCCGATAGGTTTTACAATTCTGATTTTCAGCCAGATAATTCTGTCGCCGGTGTTTGTTTAACTTTTCAGTCTGTTTATATTGAATGAAGCTTTTCTCTGTCATGTTTGTGCCTATGTCAATATTTGCTATTAACTCCTGTGCCACATTACTCATGCACCGCCCCGTATTAACTCGCCCGGGGTATACCAGTGTTGTGCCTGGTAAACACAGCAACTTATTCCGTATACTATTAAACATGTCCCCTGCATCCGAGTCATCGCGCTGACATGAACCACTCGTACCGGCGAGCAGTGTGTGCCCGGTAAATACTCGATCATTCCAGAAATAACTCAGGGAACATTCACTGTGCCCGGGCGTCCCTAAAACCTGAATACATTCTTCGCCTAAAAACAGTTTGTCGTTTTCATTCACGATCACATCGGTACAAACCAGCTGTGCCTTACTATGTGCAACCAGCTTCGAACCAAACTGCTCACGAAATTGTGCTGCAGCGCTTTGATGTGATTCCTGCGCATGTGTTTCCATGACATACGTCAGTGTTAAGTCCATGGCGGTAATTGCGGCATAATAGTCTTTAGCAGCCAGTACATTTGCATCAAGTAATGCCGCCATACGTGTGACAGGGTCGGCCAGCAGATAGCTAATTTCATTATCTGCAGTACAAAACTGACGAAATATCACTGATATCGGCTCCTTTTTATAAAGCGCCTTAAACGGCATTTATATTTTTTTCTGTATTTACTATCGCAATTGATATGCCAAAACAATACAGGCTGCCTTCAATGAACTTTTTCTGACTTTAAGCTGCTGATATTAAAGAAAACTTTATGTGAAAATGAGATTTGATATCTAATAAAAAAACCTGTTTTAAGAAAATATAAGATGATTAACTGCCATTTTTGACACTCAAGTGCTACCATTTCATGCCATATAAGACACTCTGGACTGAGCATGAACGAACCAATACGCTTTGATACGCGACAAACAACCGAAATTACCGGCGTACTGGATGTGATTGATTCACCCGCTGTTGCCCTGACAACGGATTACCGAATTCTTGCCGCTAACCGTGCTTATAGAACCACCTACGGAGATGGCAAACCCTTACATAACCGAACCTGTTATGAAGTGTCACACCATTACAGTGTCCCCTGTGATCGTGCAGGGGAAAGCTGCCCATTAGCTGCCTGCCTGCAAAGTGGACGCAAGCAGCGCGTCCTGCATTTACATCACACGCCGAGGGGCGAAGAACATGTTGATGTTGAAACCTGTCCGGTAAGAAATGAACAGGGAGAAATTAGTTACCTAATCGAGATTATGCGGGAAACGCATACGGCCAGCAGCCGTGTTGATGCCAATAGTATGGTCGGGCGCTCACCTGCATTTAATCGCATGCTGGGGTTCATTAATCGAGTCGCCCCTGCCGAAACAGCGGTGTTATTACAGGGTGAATCGGGTACAGGTAAGGAACTGGTGGCACGGGCCATTCACGACAACAGTGCACACAGCGACAAACCCTTTGTTGTGGTGGAATGCTCTGGCCTGACTGAATCCCTGTTTGAAAGTGAACTGTTTGGGCACGAGCGCGGCGCCTTTACCGGTGCACATGCGACGAAAATTGGTTTGATCGAATCAGCTGAAGGCGGCACATTGTTTCTGGATGAAATAGGTGACGTGCCATTGTCACTTCAGGTGAAGTTATTACGGCTTCTGGAAACCGGAACTTACCGACGAGTTGGCAGCACAGATGCAAAGCAGGCAAGCTTTCGACTGATATCAGCCACTCACCGTAACCTGCAGGAAAAAGTAGCGGATGAAAGCTTTCGACGTGACCTGTATTACCGCATTAGCCCTTTCCCGATAGAACTGCCCCCACTCAGTGAACGCCCTGAAGACCTGCCTTTATTAATAGAGTCTCTCATTTCACGTCTCTCGCCCGAGCGTGTATTAACGCTTTCACCTGAAACTCAGGACCTGTTGCAGCACTACAGTTTTCCTGGAAATATTCGTGAGTTACGAAATATTCTGGAACGCGCAATATTACTCGCGGATGATGACATGATCCTGCCCGAGCATTTACCTGCTGATGTAACAGCGAATAAAAAACACACTCAGACGATACAGCTAGCGCAAGCAGATAAAATTCTTTCACTGGAAGAAATTGAACGTCGCTATCTGGCTCAGGTTATATCTGTCTTTTCAGGTGATCGAGATAAACTTGCAGACAGGCTTGGAATAAGCAAACGCACCTTGTTTAGAAAATTACAAAATCTAAAAAACTGAATTTATTCGGCAATTGATGTTAAAGAATAAAAAACCTAGGAATTTGCCTTAATATCATACTTCTTCAACTTCTCAACCAGGGTCGTGCGCCGCATCTTCAACAATTTTGCCGCATGCGCTACTACACCACCCGTATTTTCCAGCGCCTGTTTAATCAGGTTAATTTCCATGCTCGCCAGATGTTCTTTTAGATCCAGCCCGTCATCGCCAACTTCTACGGCAGAATATGCCTGTGGCGCAGCCGGAACAAAAGCGGCTTCCGCTAATCCCGCTGAAATCTTTTCTGGTAAATCTGCAGGGAGCTTTCCGGGAATATCTTGCAGTAGCTCATCATCTTCATCTGTATCTGCGAACATCATGGCTGGATTGAATGGAGGCTTAGATGTGGGTGTTTTTTTCTGAGAACCTGATGAATTCAACGACTGGTATTTTGCCGGTAAATGTTGCGCATCGACGATGCTTTCGGGATATAAAATAGATAACCGCTCGACCAGATTAGATAACTCTCGCACATTACCCGGCCAGGCATACTGGCTAAGCATTTCTGTGGCGGCAGCCGTCAGTCGAACCGAGCCACGTTTTTCTGTTTCCAGTTTATCTATCTGGTCCTGCAATAAAAACGGCACATCTTCGAGGCGCTCTCTCAAGGCAGGTAATTCAATGGGGAAGACGTTCAGGCGATAGAACAGGTCTTCACGGAATTTACCATCTTTTATATTCGCCTCAAGGTTTCGATGGGTGGCAGCAAGAATTCTTACATCAGCGGCAATGCTTTTATTACTACCCACTCGTTCAAAGGTGCGTTCCTGTAAAACCCGCAGCAATTTCACCTGCATGGGCAAACTCATGTCACCGATTTCATCAAGAAACAGCGTACCTTTTTCAGCCAGTTCAAAGCGTCCCTGACGCGAGTTAATAGCACCAGTGAAAGCGCCTTTTTCGTGGCCGAACAATTCACTTTCCAGTAGCTCTGCCGGAATTGCCCCGCAGTTTACCGGAACAAACCCTGATTTGCAGCGATTAGACAACGCGTGAACATTACGTGCCACAACCTCTTTACCGGTTCCAGATTCACCTAAAATCAGCACACTGGCATCGGTTTTCGCGACCTGTTCTATCATCAGACGCACCTGCTGAACGGCTGCGCTACTGCCGCCCAGTTTGGGAATGCTGTTTACCTGTTTTTTCACCGATTCTGCATCTGAAGCAGACATCAACTCACTGGCCTGAGCCAGTGCTGCGGAGACAGGCTCAACTTTCAACGGTATTTCAAGATGCGCAATCACCTGATGCTGTTGCGACTGGTATTTTTCAAAATTGATTTTATCCTGATTAAACAGAATAACCGGGAAACTGCCAGGCTGGATCAGCTCCAGTGCTTTCTGACGGGCATTTTCACCCTGAAATTCTCCGAGCAATACGGCGGTAAATTCACCTCTATTTAATGCACCGGCTAATGTTTCCAGGTCGTTTACATAAAACGTGTCATAACCCATAAATCCCATAAGAGATTTAATTTCATTAAAAAGTGTTGAGTTGTCTTCAACCAGTAGAATCGCGGGCTGAGATGAATCTGACATAGTGATCCTGCTTAATCGTCATTTGTATAACAGATTAAAGCAGAATCAGCGCAAATGTCAAAATTTTGTCTTTTTGAATTTATAATAAATTCAAAAGCTTATTAGATAATTTTAGATATATTGTAAACACAAAGTGTATTGTGCGATTTATTTCTGCACTTTCTCATAGGCATTAATTGCCTGACGACGGCTGCTTATTTTCTTTACTTCATTGAGGATATCAGCCTGCAGAGCTCGCCCTTGCTGCATCATCTGCGCATCTCGCTGCATGATCTGGCTGATTTGCTCAGCTATTACACCGGCTTCTTCCTCTGAAACAGGCGTGGTAAAGAAAGATTCCAGCTTGCGTTGACGCCGCTCACCCAGATCATTTATTTCATCCCAGCTTTCACTGGCAAACTTGCTTTTCAGATCTGCAGACAGCTGGAGAATCTCATCCCACTGTTGCTGTCGCTGTTGTGTACTTAAGCTTATCATGGCTATTTAAACGATCTGCAATCAGGCTCCAGGTTTTCTGGTTTTACGGATGTCTTCAGGTATCGCCATCCAGCCTTCACGAATTTCACCCATCAGTGACAGTACTTCATCGATCAGTTTAGTGTTATTTTCCAGATTGGCCTTAAGAAGCTGACGCTGCATGTAGTCATACAATGCTTCAAGGTTTTCCGCCAGTTCGCCACCTTTTTTCATATCCAGCGAGGAACGCAGTCCATCGACAATTGAAATTGCCCGGCTAATACTTTCACCCTTCATAGCAATGTTATTCTGCTTGATATGCATTTTAGCCATGTTGAGGCGTTCAATCGCACCATCAAACAGCATCTGGATCAGGGTATGTGGATCAGCGTTTTCAACCGATGCCTGAACATTAACCTGTTTATACTGATTCATCGCAGCTGCATTGCGCATAGGATCATTCCTGTCTGTTGGGTTGTCTTTGTCCATTCACTGTTTATAGCAAACTATTCACAGTGATGGGTTATTTACTGCTACCAAATGTCGGCAGACTGTTTATCTGTTGTTCAAGGTAATCACTGGTTATTTTTAGCTGTCCCAGTAAAACATCAAGCGCAACAAACTGTTTTCTATATCGTTCTTCAATTGTATTCACCCGCGCATCCAGCTCAACACGTGCGATACTAATCTCATCTATCTGACTCTGGATGCTTTCAGTTTTTGCTGTTAGCTGACCATTTGACGCGAGAAACTCGTCCAGTAAAGCATCCAGTTTAGAGGCAATGCCTCTGGAAAATGTCACATCACCCCGGCCACCAATATCAGAACCCGATATTTCAAGTTTGAGTCCTGCTGCATCTGCAGTACCGGTTAAGAAGCGGCCTTCTCCTATCGCTGGTTGACCACCAATGGTGCCAGAAATATTGCTTCCATTATTTATAACGGCCGTATCATTAAAACCTAAAGCACTATTTTGCGAAGCGAGACTTATTTTTGAATCACTGCCATAACTTTCTGAAGTAATCTGGAAAGCACCTGCTGCATAACTCACGTTCACACTCAGGTTATTAGCAGACAGCACCGTATCTTCATTGATACGATTCTGTATTTCACGTGCCAGCTCTGTGAGGTCTGCATAATTGCCCTGCGATAAACTAATCAGGTTACTGCTCACACCATCTACCGAAAGTGAAAAGGTATTATTAGTTGAATCAATGTTAATCGGCCCGCTGACAGGTTCTGTTGTTAAACTACCCTGTGTGGCCAGTGAGCCAATGGACACCGCATACTTGCCTTCCTGGGTAAAGCTGCTGCTTGATTTAAACGTAATATCACTGTCAGTTGGATTTCCACTGGCATAAAATATCTGAGCCACTGAATCAAAATCATTTTCCAGTGCATTCACCAGCTCTGTACTGTCTATTTCCAGTGTGCCATCACGTTTCGTGGTAATGCCGATGGAGCTTAAGCTGTTATAACTGCCACCATTATTGATAAAGGTACCCATTTCACGGCGTATTTGCTGAAGCATATTTCGACTGGTCGTGTCGCCCAGCAGCAGGCCATTCTGCCCATCTTCTCCACCAAATTTTGTCAGGCCGTTAAACAGATTGGCCAGGTCATTAAAAGCCGATACAAAGCCACCTATCTTTGCTTTGGCTTCTTCTACATTACTGCTATCAACATTCACCTGCACCGGTGAGCCGATATCCGCTTTTAACAAATTAAGCGTAACCCCTGGAATCGCTTCATTAATCACATTGCTATCACGACTTACGGCAAGACCATTAATCGTGATTTGCGCATTTTGCGCCGCCTGTGTTTGTTCAAGATTGGTCGCGCTACTGTTGAATGCCAGAACAGAAAGCCCTGAGGTATCCAGATTATCTGCAGGCGCACCGCCTTCATCAACGGAAATTTCAAGGCCATTATTTACCCCTGAATCGTCCGCCGTCATAATTAAACGGTAACCGTCACCATCATCCACAATAGATGCCGTTACCCCGATAGCAGCTTCATTAATGGCATCGCGTATACCGCTAATGGTATTGCTACTGCTATCTATCTCAACTGTCTGATTTGAGCGTTCTGTATTTCGGGTAAAACTATTATAGGTATCATCACCCGTTGCATAATCTGTTCCCGGATCATAATCGGTGTTACCAAATGAAAACGTAAGGGTTCCTGTGCCGATCTCATCATCAAGATTTTGAAAGGCTATAGACGCCAGGGAATGAGATTTGGCGAGCTGTTTTACTTCAACAGAATAACTGCCCTCAGGAGCAGAACTCGCAGCGCTTGCACTAAGAATTTTGTTATCACTAACCGTTGCATTACTGGCATTAAATAATGACTCTGATGAAAGTCGTGATAACGAAGATTGAAAAGAACTGACTGCTCCCTTGATAGTACCGAAGGCACTGAGTTCAGCCTGTAGCGTAGTTTCTTTGAAGTTTAATCGGTTTTCAGTAGGCTCACGTTCAGCCTGGACAATCTGTTCCAGAATGTTATTTACATCCAGCCCAGAACCTATGCCACCCGCAGAAATTGTTGCCATACTTACCTCGGTCAATAAAGCTCAGTCGTTATCGAAAGAGCTTATTGCAATTAAAAGGCCAACTATGCTGAAGTATCAAATATCAGGCCGGCAGAGTCATCCATCTGTTCCTGCAGTGCACGCATAATACGGAGCACTTCTTCTGAAGGAATCTGTCGAACAACTTCGTCGGTTTCTGAATTCACCACACGAATGACGGTACGTCCACTACTATCATCAACACTAAACAACAGGTCGCGTTGAATCTGCTGCACATACTGGTTAAGCTGCTTTACGGCCTCACCCAGATCTTCCTGGCTCGGCTGTTCAGCTTTTTGCTCGGGCGGTAAAACATTGCCGCTATTAAGAGCAGCTGCTTGCCGCTGAGCTACCATTTGTGCACTTTTCGAAGTTTCAGTTGCCACAGGTGACTTGGGCATATCTTTTGAAATCTGATTTGTCATCATATCACTAGACATGGTTCACACCTTGCACGTTATAAAACGAAATATATAAAAATTGAAAACGGCAAAACACGGCCGAGGAATGAGCCTCGACCGTTGTTCCAGAATAGGATGTTAATGCCATTTTCATCCCGTTTTCCTAGCTTACTGAAGCAGACTCAGTACTAACTGTGGTAGTGAGTTCGCCTGTGACAGCATCGCAACACCCGCCTGTTGCAGAATCTGCGAACGGGTCAGGTTTGCGGTTTCAGAAGCGAAGTCTGTATCCAGAATTCGGCTTCGTGCTGCACTGAAGTTCTCAACCGCTGAGTTCAGGTTAGAGATTGTAGATTCGAATCGATTCTGAATCGCACCCAGATCCGCTCGAACACTGTCTACATTCGCCAGAGCTCCGTCAACGATGTCAATCGCAGCATTGGCACCTGCCACTGTGCTGACATCAATTGAATCAACATTCTGCAGGTTACTTGCCTGTAGCTCATCAGCTACACCTGCAAACAGCCCTCCTGCATCATCGCCAATATCAGAGCTAACGGTGAAGGTCGTATCAGACTGGAATTCAACTGTACCGCCAACCACGGTTGAGTTGTAGTCACCAGAGTTAGCACCCCCATCACGCAGGGTTACAGTGATACCGCTTCCACCTGTTACTTCCATATCTACAGCTGTTCCAGTAACACCATCTGTTGCTACCGCGCTGTTGAAGTTACTGATAGCTATATCATCACCGTTTGCATCCGTCAGTGTGATTTCTGAACCATCATCACTTACCGATGCAGTAACACCGCCAGTCTGGCTTGAACGATCATTAATCGATGTTACCAGTGCACTCAGGTCATTAGTGGTTACATTCGCAGAGATAGAAGCGCCGTTCAGATTAAACGATACCACACCGTCCGCTGTCAGATTAGCCAGAGTTGCTGTGGTGCGAGCCGTAGCAAACACGCCAGTTGCATCCGCCTGGTCATTCACATCTGCCGCAATGGTTGCAGCTGACGCATCGGCCGCCACACTGACTGAAGCCACACTCTTACCGCTTACGGTTAGCGTTTGCGCTTCAACATTATTACCTGCATTTGCATTGCTTAAACCCAGGTTGGTTGTTACTGCATCAGCTAACGCGGCCGTAGTAAAGAGACTACCAGCTGTGACACTTGAATTCAGGCTTACACCATCATCCAGTGTAATGCTCAGTGAACCTGTTGCAACGGCGGCAAATGAGCCGCTACCACCGGTTTCAATCAGCGCATCGCCGTTGAAGGTCATACCCGTCGTTTCAACCACACTTGAGTAGGTTAAGGTATCCGCACCAGCAAAGTTCAGGATAGCATTCTCATTAGTACCCAGAGTACCACCCGGTGTAGTCACCGTGAGGCTGGCTGTATTGTTAGTCGTTGTTGCTGCATCAATGGTGATAGTGACGTCGGATACTGACTCATCTGTTGATGTGATCAGCACATTGTTTGTTGCAACATCTTTTGTCACAGAAAGGCTGCCATTAGCATCTACACCTGCAAATGCTGTAACAATGGCATCTGCAACATCAGAGTCACTGGTAATATCCACACCTGTCAGATCAATATCCTGACCGGCAATACTTGTATTACCCGTAGTTGGACTAGTGAAAGTGAAATCCAGTGCCAGTATATTATTGCCTTCGGCCTGCACAGATGTTCCAGCAGTGTTAGAGGTTATAGTGGCATCAACCAGAACTGCATCTGCAGTAGAGTTAGCATCTGCAGCTACAGCAAATGTAAAGTTGGTTGCATCTGTATCGGTAATATCACCGACCTGGATATCAACTGCCGGATTAGTGGTTTGTAGAGTGAAGTCACCCAGACCACCTGCAGCTGCAGTAATGGCCGTCGTATCTGCATTAATACCCGCTACAAACTGATTAACGACTGAACCACCGTTGGCTACACCATTACCTGATGTAATGTCATACAGTGAGAATGAAACTGGTTCAACGTTAGCACCCTGATCTGATTGAAGCGCAATAGTCACAGTGTTAAAGCCGTCAGCAGAAACTGCTTGCGCATCTGTTACACCACTCGTACTTGACAGCGTTGTACCCACATTGTTTGGATCAAGTGTGGTGTCTGTGCCTGCTGCAGCAGTGGCAGAAATTGTATTGCCTGTACCACCTGCCAGAGTCAGATTAGAAATATCCAGCGAGCCATTATTTACACCTGCAGCGGATGTAATTGTTAGTGTATTTGTACCCGCAACATATGCTGCTGAAAAGTTAGCATCACCATCAATAACACCAGCAAGAGATGCTAAGCGCGCGTCAGGGTCAGCCTCTGCTCCAGCTGCAGCTGCACTACTCGCGGTTGTCCCCGTAAAGCCAGCAATATCCAGTGAAATGACATCACCAGCAGTCATGGCTGCATCAGTAAAGGTCAGCGTAACCTGGCTTGTAATCAGACTGGTTGGGTCTGCACCACCCAGTGTTACATCAACACCCGACTGCACACCTTTCAGACCACTAAAGCCGCTTGATGCAATCGTTGTTGTTGATAAATCCTGTGCATCCAGGCTATCTACACCGACGTTTTTACCACTCAGGCTAGATACCGTGAATGTTTGCGCTGTAGTATCAGTACTCAGTGCAATATCTGAATCACCATTAGTCGTATTAATGTTGGTTACCTGAGCACCTAAAGCAGATGAGAACTGCTCAAATAGCGTACCCACAGTTGAGTCACGTGTGAAGCTAACGGTTCTGCGTTCACCCAGACCGACACCACCTTCAATCGCCAGGTCAAAGCTCACAACATCGCCATCATCTACACCACTCATGGCGCTGATGTCGATGACTGCATCTGAGCGACCTGCACTGGCGGTTACACCGGTTGCTGCACTCAGCTCACCGGCAATCGAGAAGGCAGATTTTGTACCCAGGTTTGCAGTTGTGATTAATGAAGTCGTTGTTGAACCATCGGCCTGTACAACACTTACAGACTGGTCAGCGATCAATGAATCAAGGCCAGTTGCAATATCAGCAGCTGCTGCAGACTGACCAAATGCAGTTGTACTAATGGCAACATCACTGAATGCTGAACCGGTTGCTGCATCAATACCGTCGTCAACCGCGTTTGAGGTTTGCTTGTTAACGCCCAGAATGTCACCGGTAGCACCTGCTACGTCAACACTTACTGTCTGGTTTGCTTCAGAACCTACCTGGAACTGCTGCTGTGTGAATGAACCGTCTAGCAGGTTCAGGCCGTTAAATGTGGTTGTATCGGCAATTCGGTTAAGCTCAGATACCAGCTGGTTAACCTCAGACTGCAGTGCTTCACGATCTGACGCAGAGTTAGTGGCGTTAGCAGACTGTACCGCCAGCTCACGAACACGCTGCAGGATGTTTGTACTTTCGGCCAATGCACCCTCAGCTGTTTGTGATAGTGAGATACCATCATTCGCATTTCGGATTGCCTGGCTTAAACCACGAATCTGTGTAGTGAATCGGTTAGATACCGCAAGACCGGCAGCATCGTCTTTCGCACTGTTAATACGTAAGCCAGAAGACAGACGTTGTAATGAAGTATTTAAATCACCCTGCGATCTATTCAGATTACGCTGAGCATTCAACGAAGGGATATTAGTATTGATCGTTTGAGCCATGATTTGTCTCCTGGTTCTTCAGCCGCTTTTTCAAGCCAACTGAAGGGTTCGGCTTGTTCAGCGAATTAGTTTTAATTCGTTCTCACTGAGTGTATCGACCATTGACAAAATACCTTTAACACTATTTAGTAAAAAATATCAGCCCCTTAAACGCTCTAACCCGCTGTTTTTTATGATATTTAATGATTTTCTAATATTTATGACTGATATTTTTTGAATGCGCCGGGCCAACTTTCAGGCCGTTCAGTGCAATAAAACCGCTATGCCGTAGTTAAAGTATAGACCTGTACAGGCAGAACGTTCATCCATCCGGCCCAGAATTCCACCCTGCTCACACCCCATAGAGCATGCACACGCTCACTGTCATCAAAGTTTCACATCACAGAAACATAATTGAAGGCCCATTTCAGGCTTTATAAAGGAGGGATATATGCAAGACGAACAGAGAGCCGAACAACGCGTGAGCTTTTTTCTACTTGATCATGGAAAACAACCGATCTGGTCATTTGCGATCAGGGCCGGGGCCACTGCCGGAATTATTCTGGATATGTCACCATTCGGAGGGCGACTGCTCATACCCGGTGATGCGCATACTGACGCTAATATTGATGAACAGAATCTGCTGATCAGCATCAATCATGTATCCACCGGGGAAGCACTCACATTTGAAATAGAAGCCCGCGTGTTATGGTCAAAAGACAGGGCCGCAACCGACTATAGAGAAATAGGCTGTCAGTTCGCTCCACCAGACGGAGCGTTAAAGCTGAAGATTATGCAGCTCATTGCTTTATCGAGCAGAGCAGGCAAGCCCTTAATTGTGCGTTGTGAGCTGAGTTCGGCCAGTGCCATTAAATCGCGTGAAGAATCGTCAGCGACTTGAATAGCATTGTGTCAATGCGCAGGTAATTAAATAAACTGAAACAGATTCAAACCCTGAACCCGCACAAAGGTTTGTTGCGCCACCTGCAGCGAGGTGGTTTCGAAGGTCAGCCGACTGATGGCTTCTGCCATATCCAGATCTTCTATATCTGCTCGAACTTCCTGTAACTTCACCGAACGTGATTCATTATCAGCCGCCTGACTTTCAATTGAATTAAGTCGGCCACCAATGCGCGTTTGTACATTAATAATACTGTCCATTACCCGGTCGATATTATTTAGCGCATTATCGATCTGCTGTGATAAAAATGAAGACGATGGGCCGGAGGGTGCAAAGAAACCAGTATCACCCACGACAGCCGATGAAATCGAAGCGGTTGAGGTAACCGTATTGCCGGTATTACTGAGTAACATGACGCCATCACTACCCGTATCAGTGAGATTACTTAAGGTCAGGTTACTAAAGTTTTCACCATTGCCACCATCGGTTCTAAATTCGATGGCACCCGTAGCCGCATTCACCTGAAAGGTGATACTTAAGCCCGGTGTTGTTCCATTAAGCGTAAAAGTCCCATCACCATTATCGGTTGCTCCTGCGGCGACCAGGCCTGCGGTTATATTCGCTGCGGTTGCCGCATCAGTTGCACCAGCCGCTGCGGCGACATTTAAGGTTTGGCCGTCAAAGTTCAGATCAAAGGTAATCGCATCTGTATCCGCAAATCCATTCGCCAGATAGTCGCCACCAAAACTGCCAATTAGATCACCGGTACCCAGTGTATCCATTTCACGAGCAAGATTATTAATCGATGTAAACACATCCTGATAACGACTCGCGGTGACCGTAAACTCATCATCTGCTACAGGCGTTCCCGAAACTTCAACCTGTATGCCATCAAATGTAATCGCAGAACCTTCGGTATAAGGTCGCGGTGTTACACCAACCACTGCACCTGCTGTTTCATCGAATACTTCATAATTATCTGCATCAATAAAACGAATGCGATAATCATGCTGTAAAAAAGCCGTTTCATCTATAACCGAGCCGGTTGAAATTTTACCTGTGCCCGCATTGGTACGATTGGCATCAACAGAAAAATCACCATTACCGGTGCGCACCAGCTGGAAAATTTCAGCACCAGTATCACTCGCAATAACCTGGCGACTGGAACCAATCTGTATAGATGTTTGCCCCTGATCACCGTTATAAAAATAATTTCCTGCGCCATCCGTACTAAAAGCCTGCGTTTTTGACTGAAATCCGGAAAAAATATAATCACCATTTTCGTCACGCGTATTAGCATAATCAAACAGTTCGTTTAAACGCTCTTTAACTTCACTGGCAATGGCCTGCTGTGCTTTTAAATCATTTGTACCTGTGTTGGCTGACTGAATAGCCAGCTCACGAATGCGTTGTAAAGCATTGAGGCTACTGTCGAGCCTTGATTCTTCCAGGTTTAGACGTTGCGTGGCATAATTAATATTTTCATCATACTGCTCTATCTGATTTAGCGCTTCATCAAGATCAATAAGTCGTGAGGCACCACTCGGATCATCCGATGGATTCAGTATTCTTTTACCACTGGAAACCTGATCCTGCAGGCGTAATAACTCTGCCTGTTTATCCAGAATACTCTGCACACCCTGCATATGAATAAGTGATGTTGAAACACGCATAACTACACCGCACTAATTAAGGAATCAAACAGTTCCTGTGATGTTTGCACTATTCGAGAAAGCGCCTGATAAGCCTGCTGAAAACGAATAAGGTCCGCCGCTTCTTCATCGAGATTGACTCCCGATACTGTTTCACGTCGGACAATTGCATTGTTGAGCAAACTTTGCTCAACATCCATATTTATTTTTACCTGCTGCGCAACCACACCCACTTCGGACACCAGACTATTATATGACTGCTCAAATGTAGAGTTGCCGCCATCCAGCACTGCCTGTAACTGTAAATTGGCTAACGATAGAGCATTACGATTATCAGCAACCGCATTATTATTGTTTTGCACGGTGATCGTATCGCCAACGGCAGGCTGTCCAGTGAGCTGCACCTGCCAGCCATTCTGGCTAACACTAATACCATTAAAATAGGTTACATCATTTTGCAATACGGTTCCGCTGGCACGATCAATCACATCAAAGGTACCCGCCGGATTTGCGCTATCAAAAACTATATCGACCGTATTTGTCAGGTTGCCATTGGTGACATCAGTGATAGCGGTTTGCGAAACATTCACCGAGCCCACATTGGATGCACTAATGCCAGAGCGCACGGGTAATGCCATGGCAAATTTTTCTGCATCTTTTATATTAGTCAGCATACTGGTTGCACCCAGTTTGGTTGGGCGAATCACAAAAGAATCACCCGCAACGGGGACACCCCCCACACCAATATCCATACCATCAACTGTAAATGGCCCCGCACCTGTTGCCACTGTTGCATTATCGGACAGTCGCACTACGTTATAGTTGGCACCATCAAATCTCACTTCATAATCTGAAATAGTCAGATTAGCTGCATTGCTAATGGCAAAATTCACAACGCCGGTGCCAAGATTTCCCGTATTAGGGATCGAAGGAGAGCTTGGCCCAACAAACGTTGAAGGCGTGGTAGTAGAAACCACGGACGAAAGAAAGCGTGTACTACTAGAACCCAGTGATGACACATTTAAAACCGCATCATTTGCCACACCATCTGCCATATTATTAATAACCAGGTTATGCCCTAATGGGCTTGGCCCGCCAGCAGATTCAAATTTGATATTGCTGCCATACAGTTCAAACGTCATGCTTACACCGGGCGTGGTGCCCGCGAGCGTGTAAGTACCATCCCCATTGTCAGTCACATTAGCATCATTATTAATACCCGTTGCACCGAACAGTAGCGCATCGGCAATTGACTGATTAGTATCACCTGCCGCAATCAGGTGAGATACATTCACCGTACGCCCATCGAATGACAGATCAAAGCTCACCGTATCACCGACATCGAAACCATTGTTTAAATAGTCTCCGCCAAACTGCCCCTGAAGACGACCTGTGGGCACGGTATTAAAAACATTTTCACCCAAGTTACCGTTTAAATCGTAACCCTGTACGTGCAGCGCATTCACTGTATCGGCAATACCAATCGCGGTACGGCCCAGCCTGTTCTGGGTTTCCTGTAACAGGTTATCGCGAATATCCAGCAAGCCACCCAGCGTGCCGCCAACCAGTGTTTGCGTAATGCTCACCGTACCGGCACTACTCTGCACTGCGATTGATGATTTATCCGGCTGTGCCGTATCCTGCCCGGCCACCAGTGTTAATGCAGTGGCATTGGTGACCAGCAACTGCCCGGTTCCAATCAGCACATTCATATTACCATTGGCCTGCTCAACGACGGTGACATCAATTTTTTCCGCCAGTTGCTTTAACAGTGCATCACGCTTGTCGAGTAAATCACTGGGACGATTACTGACATCGGTGAGCGTTGTCAGCACGCCATTAATATCTGCCAGCTCCTGGGTAATCGCATTTATTTCGCTGATTTCCGTTCGCAAACGACCATTCACTTCCGCTTCAATACTCTGCAGTTCGGACCCCATGGTAGATAATCGTTGCTGCAGGTTTTCGGCGGCACCCAACAGCGCAACCCGAGGCGCATTGGCAGAAGGATCGTTTGCCACATCATTCATGGCATTGAAAAAACCATCCAGCGCAGGCATTAAACCTGCCTGATCATCCGTCACAATATCTTCAATTCTTGAGGCATAAAAATCGAATGAATCCAGACGCCCCAGATTGGAGGTAAAATCACGAATATTGATACTGTTAAAGTTATCAACAATACGTGAGACAGAAGAAAGCTGTGTGCCCTGACCAAAAAAGCTGCCACCCAGTTGAATCGGGTTAAGCGCATCCAGCTGAACACGTTGCCGTGTGTAATTTTCATTACCCACATTGGCAATATTTTGCGACGTAGTTGATAAAGCGCCCTGGTAGGCCCTTAAACCACTGAGTGATATATTGAGTATATCAGGCATATTGCCTCACTTTCCTATGGTCATTAACAGGCACGGACACCTGAACACCACCTTCCTGTGTGTATTCAGGTTAGCGGCGGCTGATTAAGATTCTTTAACTCGGATACCTTGTTCTGCAGTACTTCACTACCACGCACCCGATTGATTTTGCGCGCATAGTCCGGGTCTGTTGCATAACCTGCCTGCTGTAATTCACGCGCATAGGCTTCAGCATCATATGCATGTTCCAGTGCTTTCTGGTAACGTGGACTGGTCATAATAAAATCCACGTAATCATCAAAGGCTTCACCGACTGAATCGTAAGATCTGAATTGCGCTTTTTCATGCTGCATTACACCGTGGCGATATTCTCGTGTGGTAATTTCAACCCGCTCGCCCTGCCAGCGGTTATCTGCCTTAATACCAAACAGATTAAAACTGTTGCTGCCATCGGCATGTAACGGCAGGTATTTTCCCCAGCCGGTTTCCAGTGCCGATTGCGCCATTAACACTTCAGCATCTACACCCAGTGTATCTGCAGCGCGTAAGGCATGTGGCCATACATCTTTAACAAAGGCTTCTGCATCGCCCCAGGCACCCGCTAACGACGGTTCTCCTACGCTATCTGTTGATGTTGCAAATGATGCATGCCTTCCAATTCGTCCAAGCTGGACATTGCTAGCGTCAACATTATTTCTCACTCGCGGATCAACAGGAAATGGCGTTGCCAGGTAATCGTCCAGCGATCGATTACTCACATCACTTTCAGGCGTTCCACCCAGCTGACGCTCAATGACATTCGCCAGACCAATACCTTTGCCTTGCGAAATATTCATGCCCAGCTGTTTGTCATACATATCTCGATACATATTTTCGGCCTTACTCCCGAACAGTTCGTTTTCTGGCACCGTATCGCGCATGCTCTTCAGCATCATCTGCACGAACAGGGATTCAAACTGTTTGGCCACCTGACGAATCGCTTCGGGGCTTTGTTCGCGCGCACCTTTCTTAAGATGTGTCAGCGCAGAAAAATCTGTATAAATGGCCGCATCAGCTTGCATAACTAAATAACAATTAACTCGGCAGTTAACGAACCTGACTGCTTCAACGCTTCTAGCATCGCCACCAGATCACCCGGTGCAGCACCGACCTGATTCACTGCATCCACCAGCTCACGCAGGCTCACCCCACTGCGCAGCAGAAACATCCGCGCATCTTCCTGAGTGACATTAATTTCAGAGCGTGGCACCACCGCGGTGGTGCCCTGATTAAATGCACCTTCCGGCTGACTCACGATAGGATCAGACACTACACTGACGACCAGATTACCGTGCGCAATTGCCGCACGCTTCACCCTGACATCATCGGTAATGACAATTGTGCCGGTACGCGAGTTAACAATGATCCTGGCCGGAGCGTTATCAGGTGCAACCCGCAGGTTTTCCAGAAACGAGACAAATTCAACTTTCTGTGTCGTGGTGGGTGGCGTTAAGACGCGAATCGAAACGGCATCAATCGCCTGTGCGCTGTCCGGGCCTAATGTATTATTGATGGCATCAACGACGCGCTTCGCCGTAGTAAAATCACTGCGATTCAAATTCAGCACCACCTGCTCCATGGTGGCAAACGCATTGGGTACCTCACGTTCTATGGTGGCACCATTTGGAATACGCCCAACACTGGGAATATTCACCGTCACTTTTGAGCCATCACTACCCGAAATACCAAAACCACCGACAATCAAATTACCCTGCGCTACTGCATAAATTTTTGCATCAGCACCTTTAAGTGGGGTCATTAGCAGGCTGCCACCACGTAAACTTTTCGCATTACCCAAAGATGAAACCGTAATGTCTATTTTCTGCCCGACCTTACTAAACGGTGGCAGATCGGCATGTATGGCCACAGCGGCAACATTTTTCAGCTGCGGAGTGACCCCTTCCGGCAAAACTATGCCGTATTGCGCCAGCATATTTTTAAAACTCTGTGTAGTGAAAGGCGTTTGTGAAGTCTGGTCGCCCGTTCCATCGAGGCCAACCACCAGACCATAACCCACCAGCTGGTTATCCCTAACGCCTGAAATTGAGGCTATATCCTTAATACGCTCGGCATAAGTAGTGGTAAAAGCACCCGTGAAGGCAATGAGCAATATGAAAAACAGGATGATTAGGCGTCGCCAAAGCATTGACACTCTCCAGATAAATACATTTCTTTATCTGTATATTCTGCAAGTCTAAGGCCAACTTGTGTATTAATCAGCGCAGAGAAAATTTATGTGAAGCCCAACCCATATCATGAGGAAGTTTTACCTGTAACGGCTATAGGTAGTTACAATGAAATCGATTTTGCTACCGAGGCCTGATGATGAAAAAGGTGATGAATAAATTCTGCCATCTTCAACTGATGATTATACTGACCTGCCTATTTGCACAGGCTGCGCTCGCAGATAAAAATGACAAGGTGGTTTTACATTTAAACACGCCACAAAAAATGACCATGCTAGTTAACAATGTCACTAGCCTACGAAGTATGCTGGGCCCCGAGGCTGAAATTGTTGTCGTCGTAAACGGTCCGGCAGTTGTTCGTTTTACCAATCTGGCGGATTCTCGCGATCAGCTAGATCAGTTGCTCACACTGAATGCTGAAGTATCGATATGCTCCTATGCTCTGAAAAATAAAAACCTGAGCAAGATACAACTACTGGAAGGCACAAGCTATCTGGAAGATGGCGGTGTGGCAAAACTGGTGGAACTACAGCAAAAAGGCTTTGCCTATATCAAGCCGTAACGTTCGACACCGATATACACTTCGCCATTGCTGCGATTAAAATTCAAAAAGAGTCTTCCATGACCAATAACTGCTGCTACAAACTCTAAAGCTGATTTATCTCAAAGCTTCCGTTATACAATCTGATAAAACTGACGTTTAAAAAGGCCACCATTCACTGTTAAGAAACTGGCCAAACCAGCCCTGATTATTTGCATCTGCCAGAAAACCTTCGCCGCTATAGGCAATCTGTGCATCGGCCAGTTTAGATGAAGACAATGTGTTATTCGATGCAACATCCTGTGGCCTGACAACACCCGCAATACGAATATATTCCTTGCCCTGATTCAGGGTAAACCATTTTTCACCCTGCACAACGAGATTACTGTTCGGCAGAATATCCACTACGGTTACGGTGATTTCACCGGTTAAGCTATTACTCTGCGAGCTATCTGCCTCACCGCTAAATTCACGTGACGGGGCAATATCCATGGCCAGTACATCCTGACCATTAAAGGTCGGGTTTACGCCGAGAATGGTTGGCGTTGCAATACTGATAGAATCATCTTTCGCAGTACTGGTACCTGCAGACTTGCTGGCACTCGTACTTTCCTGCAATTTAATCGTAATGATATCGCCAATACGATATGGCTTTGGATCCTGAAACATCGACAGGCTATTCGCCTGAAACAGGGAACCTTTGTCATAACTCGGTGGCTTGGGTGCGACAGGTCTCACTATCGGTTCAAAATCCACCAGTTCCTTTTGTGTGGTCGCACAACCCGACATCAGCAGAAGCAGTGAAAGTGATAGCAGTTTAAGCGGGGAAATAAATTTCATAAGACACCTGATCCCGTTAACCTAGAGGTTATTACCAACGTACTGCAGCATCTGATCCGTGGTTGAAATAACTTTAGAATTCATTTCATAAGCACGCTGCGTTTCAATCATATTAACCAGCTCTTCAACCACATTCACGTTTGATGTTTCAACCGCACCACTCTCCAGCGTACCCAGCCCGGTTAAGCCGGGTGTACCTGTGGTAGGTGAACCACTGGATGCCGTTTCGGCAAACAGGTTATTGCCCAGAGGCTGTAAGCCGGTTGGATTAACAAAATCCGCCAGCTGAAGATTACCCACCTGTGTTGGCGTAGTAGAGTTTCCTGCCAGCACAGTCACCACGCCATCCTGACCAATCGTAAGACTTTGCGCATCACCTGGAATGGTTATTGATGGCTGCAGTAACTGCCCCTGAGAGGTCACGACCTGACCATCTGCATCAATCTGAAAATTCCCATCACGGGTATAGGCCGTTGAACCATCGGCCTGTTGAATCTGAAAAAAACCGCGACCTAGAATGGCCATATCGAGAGGATTTCCGGTCTGCGTTATATTACCCTGAGTATGCAGTTTTTCTGTGGCCACAACGCGCACCCCCGTACCAATCGACAAACCTGATGGCAGACGACTATCTTCTGTAGTCTGACCACCCGACTGTCGTTTGTTCTGATAGATCAAATCCTGAAAAATCGCCTGGTCTCGTTTAAAACCGGTCGTATTCACATTCGCCAGATTATTTGAAATGACAGACAAACGTGTTTGCTGTGCATCTAAACCGGTTTTAGAAATCCATAATGCAGGATTCATAGTTGCTTCTCCAGATCACTCTTGTTCATTCAGGGAATCTTTAATTCATTCTGAAACTACTGTTGGTTTTAACATGCCGTTTCATACATTGATCAAAGTTCCTTAGCTATTACGCAATAATCTCGCTGCGACTTCGTCGTTAGATTTTGCTTCTTGCATTAATTTAATATTGGTTTCAAATTGCCGAGCATTGGTAATCAGTTCGATCATCTGCCCAACGGCATTCACATTGCTTTGTTCCAGCATGCCCGACTCTAAACTGACATCCGGTGAGGCTGGCTCAATCAAACCACTTCTGCTCTGCAGTAAACCATCTGCTGTTTTATATAATTCATTCACATCTGGATTAACCAGTTTGATTCTTTCGGCAATAACCATTGCATTAGCTGCCTGACCAACCGGACGAATACTGATGGTTCCATCCTGGCCAATTTCAATTTTTTCAGCAGGTGGTATGGCTATAGGACCGGCGTTACCGACGACCACGTAACCCTGCCCTGTGGTTAAACGACCATTGCTATCCAGCCTTAAATCACCCGCGCGGGTAAACGCTTCCGTACCATCAGGCGCCTGTACTGTGATAAAACCATTGCCCGTTACGGCGACATCCAGCTCGCGTTCGGTTTTAATAATAGAACCATCAGACAGATCAATATCATCTGCTGACTGCTTGTTCATCACGCGTGTATTTAAACCCGGACCTTCAACATGCCAACTGGTAAATGTATTAAAATGCGATTTAAAGCCCACGGTACTGACGTTCGCTAGATTATGCGAGATCGCCGTTTGCGCCTGCATGGCCTGTCGTGCACCATTGGTTGCCGTGTAAAGCATTTTATCCATTTAACTAACCCGCTTTTCTCATAACAGTTTCATTTACCTTCAACATAACCTGCATATCATTGACTGGTTTAAGTAATGTTAATAATGGTTTGTGTAATGGTATTGGCTGTTTCAATCGCTTTTGAATTTGCCTGGAAGTTTCGTTGTGCGGTAATCAGGTTCACCAGTTCACCGGTTAAATCGACATTTGATGTTTCCAGTGCGCCCGACTGAATTAAACCCAGGTTACCTGTTCCGGCTTCACCACCCAGTACCGGGCCAGATTCAACGGTTTCTACCCATGAGGTATTACCTATCTGACGTAAACCCTGTGGGTTATCAAAACGTGCCAGTGCAATTTTACCTAAGGCTGTGGTCTGGCCATTGGTAAAGCTCGCACGCACCAGGCCGCTATCATCCACCTCAATGCCACTCAGGTTACCAGTGGCAAAACCATCCTGACTCAAAGACTGCACCGTAAAGCCACCCTGGGCTTCCTGAGTGATGGTGTTACCCTGGCTGGTAAAGTCGATAGAAATATCCACCGGGTTGGCACCATTGGTCAGTGTGAAAGCATCAAAATCCAGCACACCACCCGTGGTTGAGTTAACAAGATCGAGTTGACCCGCGCCATCGAAATCCAGTGATGCTGGCGCCAGCGCGCCTCCCGTTGTCATGGGGAAACCATCCAGTGTTGAACGCACTTCCCATGAATTATTCACATCATCTGTCATCACGAAATACATGGTTAAAATATGCGAACTACCCTGTGAATCAAAGACCGTGGCAGATGTTGAGTTATTGTAATTAGCGACGGCTGGTGACACGGTTGAGATAGGCACTGTACCCAGTGCTGCATTAAATTCCGCATCAATACCTGCAGTACTAATCTGATTCACACCTGTAGGTAAGTTCAGGTTGATATCAACACTTGTGGTTGCCTGTGGGCTACCCACTGTATTCGGTACCTCAAGTGGAACGGTACCGGTTAAGCTGGTGGTATCGACCACACCCGTTCTTGAGTTGACCGGGAAGACCTGAAGAATCTGCCCTGCACTATTGGCTACCAGACCATTCTGATCAACCTGAAACGCACCGGCACGTGTGTAAAGTAAGTCACTACTGGTCTGGTTAGGTCGCATAACAAAAAAACCTTCGCCACTGATCGACATGTCTAATGTGTTTTCTGTGAACTCAAGATTACCCTGACCAAACTGTTGTGATACCGAGGCGAGCTGCACACCAGCACCCACCGCGTTTGATGTTGTACCTAATGGTGAGGCTGCGAAAATATCCGCAAATTCTGCACGTGAACCTTTGAAACCGGTTGTTGCCGCGTTAGAAATGTTATTACTGGTTACGCCCAGATCCGAAGATGCGGCATTCAAACCACTCAGTGAAATATTAAATGACATACTTTATTCCTCGCCTTTACATCTTTGTTGATTGCCAATATTTATCGCCAATGTTCATCACACAAAATTCATGCTGTTTGCATAAACACTATTGAATTTGATTTACCTGATTAAAACTAACGGTACCTAAATTTTCCAGCTCGACCTGCATCTCGCGACCAGCACCCGCCAGTGTCAGGCTGCGCACCTGATCGACCACCTGTGGTGTGAGTGATTCTGTTGTGTCGCCATAAGTCGCTTCTACTTCAATACGATAGCGCCCGGAAGATGCGCGGGTTCCGGAAATAGTTGTACCATCCCAGTTAAACGGAACCAGTCCTGCTGACTGCTGGCCTAATTCAACTCGACCCAGCACTTCGCCTGAACTATCAAAAATATTCACTGCAACATCTGATGAACTCGATTCAAGATTTACCGCACCCAACAAACCGCCTTCTGCGGGTAAGTACCCCTGATTGTGATTAACCAGTACCTGACGACCAATAAGATTAGAAGCCTGAAGAGCCTGCGATGATTGCAGACTGGATGACAGATCCTGAAACGAGGTCAGTAACTCATTGATCCCGTTAACTGCACCGAACTGTGCAATCTGCCCCATAAATTCGCCATTTTCCATCGGTTCGAATGGATCCTGATGCGCCAGCTGCGTTGTCATAAGCTCTAAAAACTCATTTTGCCCAAGTTCAGTTCGATCCTTCTGGTCTTGTGACTCACTCATAACCGTGCGCAGGCCCGGTATATTTTCATAACTGCTAATATCCATTTTTATTCCTCATTGCCACTGAACAGATAGATGTTCAGATTTTGCTGACTAGCTCTGACCAAGCTGTAAGGTTCTTAGTAATAATTCTCTGGTGGTAGACAGAACTTCCACATTATTCTGATAGCTGCGAGAAGCAGAAATCATATCGGCCATTTCAGCCACCGCATCAATGTTTGGGCTATACACATAACCTTCTTCATTCGCAAGTGGATGCGTGGGGCGATAATGTGGAATGGCTGCAGTGTCTTCCTGCATAACGCCCTGCACTTTTACCATGGCCATATCACCTGCATCACTCACTTCATTCAATACAGATTGAAACACCGGGTGGCGTGCCTTATAGACACCCTGCTCCGTGGTTGAAACAGTTTCAGCATTCGCCAGATTGGAGGCCACGGTATTCAAACGCAGCATCTGCGCACTCATGCCAGACCCTGCTACATCGAAAACTTTAAACACTGACATAATTATTCACCTCTAAACGCATTTTTTATGCCGCTAATTTTTCGTGACAAAATATGCATGGTAGTTTGGTAACGCATCGAGTTTTCCGCAAACGCGGCTTTCTCTTTCTGTGCATCAACGGTATTGCCGTCTGCTGCACTCTGCTCAACCTGTCGATATTGCACATCTGCAGAAAAGTTTTGCGCTGATAGATTAATATGTCCTTTATCCGTCACCTGCATTTGCAGAGACTGGCTCTGTGCATTCTGTAAGACTTTATCGAAGTCTATATCGCGAGCCTTGTAACCCGGCGTATCTGCATTAACGATATTTTCTGATAACAGCTGGTTACGACGCTCAAATAACAGTAACGCGTCGTCATGTACCCCAAAAGCTTTATCAAAATTCACAGTCATAAAATTTCCTCTTGCGAAGTTTATTGCAAAGGCAGTGCCAGTTTTATAAACCTCGGAAATACAGTGATTTAACAGCTTGCGAGTGATTTTTGCAGGCGACAAGGCGGCAACTCTTGCCAGCCATATTGCCAGGCGGCAACACGTAACGAACAGCAGGGAAATACGCCAGGTTAAAAATGGTTCGGCCAATAAAATAAAAAAGGCCGCAACTGTGTGCGGCCCGCGATGCGATGTATGCGCATTAATAGCGCTAATACAAAATGACTAAAAAGCCTTTAAACGATAAACCACGCCACTGGTGGTACGAACCATTTCGAAACGGTCTGAGTACTGCGCAATTGACTCTGAAGCACCCAGCATAAGAAAGCCACGGGGGTTAAGCGCCTGCGCCATGCGTGCAAGAATATCCTTTTTTGATTCTGCCGAAAAATAGATCAGGACATTTCGACAGAAAATAGCATCAAACTTGCCCATAGAAGCATAGCTCTGCAATAAATTGACTTCGCGAAAACTCACTTTTGAACGAATATTAGCATTCACCTGCCATTGATCACCCACAGGTGAAAAGTACTGACGCTTTCGCTCTTCAGACAGGCCACGGGCCAGTGCCAGTGCATCGTATTTTGCCTGCTTGGCCTCGTTCAGAATGGCCTGAGAAATATCTGTTGCCACCACATCGACTTTAAAGCCAGGGTTATGCTTCGCATATTCATCAGCCGTCATACTAATTGAGTATGGCTCCTGACCACTGGAACAGGCCGCTGACCAGATTCGAATGGCCGATTTACGTTGCTGTTTATATTCTTCAAAGATAGTCTGGTTAAGTAACTGAAATGGGTAGGTATCACGAAACCACAGGGTTTCGTTGGTAGTCATCGCCTCAATCACTTTCGTGCGCAGGGCCGAGTTCATACTTCTGTTCAGGTTATCAACCAGTACCTGGAGCGTGGGGATATCATTTTCCTTCATCAGTCGGTTGAGCCGACTTGAAACCAGGTAATGCTTATTTTCGCCCAGCACAATACCGCAGGCCTTCTCCAGAAAAACCTGGAAATTTTTATATTCGTCTGGCGAAAAGCTAACGCTCATAGAGTTTACTGTCGTGGTTATACATAATGCACCTGGAATATAAAGTGCCTATATTATGAAATTGGCTCAATGTCGATGTTTGTATGTGTCGATTATTATGCAACACAATGCTAGTTATCGGCAATTTGATCCATACCTTCAGACGGGTCTTTATTATTGACTATATTTATCACGGTATGAGCCAGTTCGTTTGGCTTGAATTTTGGGATGAAATGATTCGCCCCCACTTTCTGTACCATACTATTATTGAAGACACCGCTAAGGGAGGTGTGCAACATCACGTATATATCCTGCATACGTGGATCCTTACGGATTTTTGTAGTCAATGTATATCCGTCCATACGCGGCATTTCAATATCGGAAATAACCAGTGCTATTTTATCTTTTAGCTCACCGCCGTCAGCCAGCATTTTTTCCAGCGCTTCAAACCCTTCCTGACCATCATTCGCCAGCGTACACTCAATGCCGACTTTTTCGAGGACTCGCTTAACCTGATTTCTGGCTACCGAGGAATCGTCAACCACCAGTACATGTTTCGGTTTCTCGGTATTTAAATCGTTAGCACTTTCAAGCACATCAGCTGAAACGTCTTCATTAATTCCCATTATGTCGGCAAACACTCTCTCGACATCAATAATTTCGACCATTTCCTTATCAACATGTGTCACTGCAGTTAAATAACTGGAAGAGCCACTGCCTTTAGGTGGCGGCAGTATATCTTTCCAGTTCATATTCGTGATGCGATCAACTGCCGCGACCAGAAAGCCCTGTGTAAAGCGGTTGTACTCCGTCACGATAACAAAACTGTTTTCGATATCCTGAATCGGCTGGTTGCTTATCGCGAGCCCCAGATCCATCACGGGAATCGTGCGGTTTCTTAAATGCGCAACCCCCACCACTTTTCTATCTGCCTTTGGCATATGTGTAAGCTTGGGGCAACGAATCACTTCCTGTACTTTAAATACATTTATGCCGTAGCGCTGCTTACCCTGTAGCCTGAATAAAAGTAGCTCAAGCCGGTTATGGCCCGCAAGCTGGGTACGGCTATCAACACTGTCTAATACACCTGCCATTATTTACTCCCAAGACTCTGGCTGCTTCTAAATTAACCGTAAACAGCAACCATTTTTAAACACCACACATTGCATTTGAATGTTGATGATATTTTGTTGTTCAAAATAAGTGTTTTAAAGATTTTCTACTATACTCAACGGCATCCGGTCAATTATTGATGTATATCTTGCATATATCTCTACAAATATACTAGCCTATATAATATGAATCGCTAGTAAATAATGAAGTCATTAGTGATCGAGAGCAGAATAATTAAATAATCAAGAGAAACAGGGATTACTGTATGCCCAGCCCATTTATCTTAACCAAGCTAGCACTTCCAATTCTACAGGCCGCTTTAGCGTCTGATTTAAAACAGCTCGACAGACTCTCATCTAGCAATCCGGGCTCTGCCTCTGCTGTTGAAAGCATCACTAACACCATAACTGGCAATAACAAAAACATCGAGAATGTTGCCGCCTGTGGCGTTGACTCACTTTCGGCGGCTTTTGAAATCACACAAAAAAATCTACAACTGCAGCAGGAAGCAGTGACCATTAGTGATGCTATCTCCAGTGTGGCTACAGCCACCGAAGAAATGGCCGCGTCTGCATCTGAAATATCACAGTCGGCTAATGCAACAGCCAGCCGTGCTAATGAAAGCTATGAAAAGACTGAGTCTGGTAATCAGGCAATCGCTTCCATGATGGGTGATATGGATTTACTGGAAAATGCGCTTACTTCGATGTTCAATGAAGTGCAGAAGTTTGCCGGCTTTACAGATGAAATCAATAATCTGACGGCAATCGTCAGAGACATCGCTAACCAGACAAACCTGCTAGCGCTTAATGCCGCTATTGAAGCTGCTCGCGCCGGTGAAGCAGGCCGCGGGTTTGCCGTGGTCGCCGATGAAGTTAAACAGCTGGCATCCAAAACCGAAAAGGCCACTGTAGAAATTGAAACGGTCACCACCACCATGAACGGTCTCATGGATGAAGTGGGCAGTTCGATGACGGCCAGTAAAGACAGTTTAGGCACCAGCCTGGATAGCCTTGAAACGGTTGCTATTGCGCTGGGCGAAGTCACCTCGGTGGTCAATGATGTAACGTCTCAGGTGCAAACTATTTCGACTTCAGCTAACGAACAACAGTCCGTATCTGCAGAAATGGCGTCAAAACTCAATGAAATCACGCTGGCCGTACAGCATGAAAACCAGCAGGTACTTGAAATTTCTGCTCATACCAAGGCCCTTAATGCGGCAATTCTTGGCCAGTTTGAGTTATTAGCCAGCTTTGGGCAGAACCAGACATTACTGCAAACTGCAAAAGCAGATCATATAAGCTGGAAAATTCGTCTGATCAACGCAGCCATGGGTGGCGATACCCTTTCTGATGACGAGCTGATGGATCATACGCAGTGTCGCCTGGGTAAATGGTACACAACCTCAGGCGCAGAACTGTTTGGTGACTCGACCTCATTCCAGCAAATGGAGCACCCTCACGCCAAAGTTCATGAAATTGGCAAAGAAATTGCACAGTTAGCCTTACAAGGGCAAACAGCTGCTGCGTGTCAAAAAATTGATGAGATGGAAGGTTACAGCCAGCAACTGTTCGCACACATTGACACTCTATTAAGTGAGGTGAACTCATCATGACAACGATTTCTGGACATTTGAGTGTATACGCACTGATAAGCCTTTTTCTATTCAGTTCCGGCGCCGCAGCTGCCAACCCTCAAGATTCTGTCCAGAAACCGCAGTACCATGATCATCAACTCATTATCGACACAGCTAAAGCTTTTCTTCGCCAGAATATAGACACTAGCCGTTATTCCCGCACTGAAATTAGCATGGGTAGGCTGGATAAGCGTTTAAGGCTTGCTCACTGCGCTAACCCCCTGTCATCAACGCTTGCTCCGGGGAGCAATTTTGCCGGAAAAACCACCGTTCACGTTAAATGTGATTCTGATGCACCGTGGACCGTTTACATAAACGCCAATATTAGCCTCTATGCTGAAGTCGTCCACACCGCACTTCCATTGAATAAGGGACATATTCTGACAGAAGATGACCTGATCATGTCGGAAGAAAACCTGAGCCAGCTTCGCTATGGCTATTTTAGTCACCCAGAACAACTGATCGGTAAGCAGCTAAGGCGCAGACTCTCGCAAAACCGTATTCTTAAGGTGAATTACGTGAAAGCACCCACACTGGTTAAAAGGGGTGAAATGGTATCCATTGTGGCCGAAAATCATGGATATTCGGTGAAAATGTCTGGAATAGCCATGTCTAACGGCAGTAAAGGCGAGCGTATTCAGGTTAAGAATGCTTCTTCAAGGCGTATTATTGAAGGCACTGTGCAGGAAGCCGGGATAATTAGTATTAATTAATTATTAAAGTTATCACTATAATGACCGATATAGATTGTGAGAGAAAATTTTTAGAGCACCCTGTGCCCGGAGCATGTGATGACAAACCCTATCAATCCAGCTAATAGAACAGCGACTAACTCTGTTAATAGCAATACTGCAAAACCGCAAAATAATGAACCCGCTGCACGCAGCCCGGCTGCCAGTAGCCCGGCGTCTGAAGATACGGTTAGCCTGTCGACTCAATCGCAGCAGGTCATTGAATTACAGCAGCATCTGAAAAACACATCCGGTATCGACAGTGCCAGGGTCGATGCCATCAAGCAGGAAATCGCCCGCGGCAATTACCCGCTAGACCCTGAAAAGATTGCCGAGAACCTGATTAATCTCGAACAGTCACTTATTGAATAAGAGAAATCGTCATGACCGCTTCACTCTCTCAAATCCAGCAACTAAACCAGCACAGCCAGCAGTTACTAAGCTGTTTACAACTGGAAAAACAGGCGCTAGATCAGCAGGATTATACTGCACTCAGCACACTCGCTATCGACAAGCAGCAGTTTGTTGATCAGCTACAGCATTTACACCAGCAAATTCAAAGTACCTATGCTAGTGGCACGATCGACAGTGCGATCGCAAACTCCAATGATAGAAAGCTAATAAGCCTGTGGGACGAGACACAGAAAACCATCAGAAGCTGCCACCAGCAAAATGAAGTGAACGGCCTGTTAATTAATCGCAGCAGTCAGATCAATAAAGATATGCTGTCGATCCTGACTGGCAAGAAAGAAGCATCATCCACTTATAATGCACAGGGCTCACAGACTGGCAGTAATTCATTGCTAAATGATATTCAGGTTTAATTGATCCGCTAACGAAACAGCTCGCGACTTTTTACCGGTTTACCCTGCAAATAATAATTCAGAATTGAGCGCATCAAACGTTTTGCATCTTTTAAGGACTGTTCGGTTTCCAGTGTATTGTGGTGTAGAGATAACAGGCTTTCGCCGCTCAAACGCGCTATAAACTGATCATCAGTCACTGAAGCCATACTCACAGGCCCATGCTCAAGATAATAGGCATATTCCCCTGTCGGCTCAATCGAGGCTCCCGTTTCTGCATTAACAGCCAGGTTAAGGCCAAAACCCAGGTCTTCTAACAGTTGCTTTTCAAACAACCGTAATACGGGCTCTATTGCCTGATCTTCAGAGAGTAAGCGTATAACAGATGCGTATAAATAATATATCCCTTCATGAACATCATGTTTATGCAGCAACTTACTCATCAACTCATTTATATAAAAAGCACTTGGCAGTGCCCGGCCTTTGAGATAGATCGCTTTACTCTGCTGTACTTCAGCCGAAGTGAGTGATGGTAATTCACCCTTACCCGACCAGCTGAGCAGTAACGGGCAAAAAGGCTGCAACACCGCTTTTAAACGTGATTTGGCGCCTCGACTTCCGCGGCTCATTAATGACAGCCGCCCATATTCTGGCGTGACAATATCGAGGATCTGACTGGTATCCCTGAAGGGCCGATGGTGCAGTATATAGGCGGGTTGCTGCTGAACACGCATATTCGTTATTTCAGAAAGGGCTAAGTTTAATCAGCATCGTAACCCAGACTACGTAGTGATGTTTCACTGTCTGACCAGCCCGCTTTAACTTTTACCCAAAGCTGTAAAAACACCTTGCGGTTGATCAGCGCTTCAATATCTTTTCGCGCTTTTGTACCAATGCTTTTCAGTTTTGCGCCCTTGTCACCAATCACGATAATTTTCTGGCCTTTTGTTTCAACCAGAATCAACGCATGTATTCGGGTGATTTTTTCTTCATCTTTATAGCGTTCAATTTCAACTGTGGTTTGATATGGCAATTCGTTACCCAACTCACGCACCAGTTTCTCACGAATGATTTCTGCCACCAGAAAGCGCAAACTTCGATCAGTATATTCATCACCCTGAAAAAATGGCGGGCTTACCGGCAACAAAGTTAGCAGATAATCTTCCAGAGCCTGCAGGTTATCACCTTGCATTGCTGATATAGGCAGTATATTTTTAAAACTGTGTTTCTTGCTCACTTCATCAATGAAGGGCAACAGCTGATCTTTATCAGCTACTTTATCTACTTTGTTTACCAGCAATACAACTGGCGCTTCTACCTGCTGTAATTTTTTTAAAACCATTTCATCTTCATCTGTCCACTTGAGTGCCTGCACCAGGAATAGAATCACATCAACGTCATGAATCACTGAACTGGCAGCGCGATTCATATAGCGATTAATTGCCTTGCCACCACCGCTATGAATACCCGGTGTATCAACAAAAATAAACTGGCCCTGTTCAACTGTTTTAACACCCAGTATCTGATGACGGGTTGTTTGCGGCTTACGTGAAGTAATACTTAATTTTAAACCAAGGATGTGATTCAGCAGTGTTGATTTACCTACATTAGGTCGACCAATAATTGCCACATAACCACATCTAAAATTTTCTTCTGACATTATCGGGTCTTCTTTTTAAATTTGTCTTTAACTAATGAGATGATTTTTTCCGCCGCCAGTTGTTCTGCTTTTCTACGGCTGGTTGCTTTACCCTGCGAACTCAGCGCGAGATCGACAATTTCACAGGCAACTGTAAATTGCTGATTGTGTGCCTGGCCCGTCACCTCGATAACCGTATAGTCAGGCAAAGGGAGCTTACGCGACTGCAGTAATTCCTGCAGCCGCGTCTTCGCATCTTTTAAATCATTTACATCGGGAATATCTTTTATTTGCTGGGCATAGAGGCTAAGAATCAGGCCACGACAGGCATCAAAGCCACTATCCAGATAAACCGCTCCAAGAATTGCTTCAACCGTATCAGCGAGGATTGAGTTGCGACGAAAGCCGCCGCTTTTTAATTCACCGCTTCCCAGAATTAAATAATCACCCAGGCTAAGTGATGTGGACACCTGATACAGGCCATCCTTACTGACAAGGCTTGCACGCAATCGGCTTAAGTCGCCTTCGGGTGATTTTGGATAAAGCTGAAATAGCTCAGCTGCGATCACAAAGTTGAGAATGCTGTCACCCAGAAACTCCAGACGCTCATTATTTTTTGCGTGGGCACTACGGTGAGTTAGCGCATCTTTTAACAGCCCAGAATTTTTAAACTGATATTTTAACTGTTGTTCTAGTTTGGTGTAATCGGGCTGTCTGGACATGTAATTATCTGGTTATAACGTCAACCTGATGTTTGAAAGTTGCAACAAATTCAAGATTCCCAATAATAGGGCCTCTTTCCTCGTAATTTGCCATTAAGGTATAACCACCTTCAATCTTTTTAAATTTGAATGCATCTTTATCTTTCGCCAATGCATAAAGATTATTTATCTTCAGGCGTTTGCGAAATAACTCATCCAGCTTCTTTAAGGTCATATTTCTAACTTCAGATGACTGTGGCAACTCATTCATTACGGTGCGCACAGAACTATAGTTGAGATACACCGGCACTATGCGTAATGCAAGAACAGCCTGTATCCCCACAAGGCCAATAATCACAATCCATGAAATCATGGTTAAGCCTGATTGTTTTTTTATCACAGTCATCCCCTTATTCTATAAATTTACCAATACGTTCAAACTTGATACCACTGTCCCAGTGCATCCAGATCATAAAGGCTTTGCCTACCAGATATTTCTCTGGCACCACGCCCCAGTAACGACTGTCATTACTGTTATCACGATTATCACCCATCATAAAGTAATGGCCCTCTGGAACAATGTACTCAGCATCCAGCCCTACCCTGCCAGGTATGATCAATATATTATGTTCTACTCCCTGTAAATCTTCGATATATTCGTGCGCGGGATTATGTTCACCAGGCCCGCTATATTCACCCAGGCGCCTGGTTTCAACTTTCTTACCATTTACATAGAGTACTTTATTGTAATATGCAATATGATCGCCCGGCAGGCCGACCACCCGTTTTATATAATCAATAGACGGATCTCTTGGGTATTTAAATACCGCGACATCACCCCGTTCTGGCAGAGCCACATCAACCAGCTTCTGGTTTAAAACAGGCATTTTCACACCATAGGAAAACTTGTTAACCAGAATAAAGTCACCAATAAACAGGCTTGGAATCATCGACCCTGACGGGATACGGAATGGCTCAACGATAAAACCTCGTAACAGGAAAACAATCAATAACACCGGAAAAAACGACTTTGCATACTCTACAATAACCGGTTCTTTTGAAACTTTAGTTTTACCTGTATTAATGGCTTCGCCGCTATATTCATGTGGGTCACGATTCATCTTTCTACGTGGTGCCAGAACCAGGCTATCAAATAACCATATCACCCCTGTCAGCAATGTGCCTGCCAATAGAAAAAATGCGAAATCAAAATTTATATTCATACCGGTAACTCAGATCAATTTATTTTGTTTTAAGAATGTCTAGCCATCTACTTTCAGTACAGCTAAAAAAGCTTCCTGTGGTATTTCCACTTTACCAAACTGTTTCATGCGTTTTTTGCCTGCTTTCTGTTTTTCCAGCAGTTTCTTTTTACGGCTCACGTCACCACCGTAACATTTTGCAGTGACGTTTTTACGCAATGCTTTTACGGTGCTTCTAGCGATAATATGCCGCCCGATGGCTGCCTGTATCGCAATATCAAACATCTGTCGTGGAATCAGCTCACGCATTTTCTCGGTCACTTCACGGCCACGTCGCTGAGAGTTATCAGCATGGGCAATCACCGCGAGCGCATCGACCTTTTCACTATTAATGAGAATATCCACTTTAACCAGTTTGGCGGTCTGGAAATGCCTGAACTCATAATCAAACGAAGCATAGCCGCGACTCACTGATTTCAGTCGGTCAAAGAAGTCTAACACGACCTCGGACATTGGCATGTCATACGTCAGTGCAACCTGAGTTCCCATATACTGCATATTGGTCTGCAGCCCACGCTTTTCCACGCACAGGCTGATGACGTTTCCTACATACTCCTGGGGCACCAGAATATTCGCTCGAATTATCGGCTCGCGAATTTCTTCAATATAATTCACTTCAGGCAAATCAGATGGATTGTGAATACGCACGATCTCACCATCTGTTTTCACCACTTCATAGACCACGGTGGGTGCCGTGGTAATCAGATTTAGATCATATTCGCGTTCGAGACGCTCCTGCACAATTTCCATGTGCAGCATGCCGAGGAATCCAATACGGAAACCAAAGCCGAGAGCCGATGAGGTTTCCGGTTCGTATTTCAGTGCCGAATCATTCAGCGTCAGCTTGTCTAAAGCTTCACGAAAATCGTCATAATCATCCGCTTCTACCGGGAACATGCCCGCAAAAACTCGCGGCTGCACTTCTTTAAAACCGGGCAGCATTTCTTTTGCCGGGTTATCAGCAAGGGTAATGGTATCACCTACTTTAGCTGAATCAATTTCCTTGATACCGGCAATAATGTAACCAACCTGCCCTGATTCCAGCACGGGTGTATCTTTACGCTTGGGGGTAAACACACCGACAAAGTCGACACCATAGCTACGCCCGGTAGACATAATCTGTATTTTATTACCCTTACGAACCGAACCGTCAATGATGCGCACCAGAGTGACCACACCGACATAAGAATCAAACCATGAATCGACAATAAGTGCTTTAAGCGGGCCATCTGGATTACCGTTAGGTGCTGGAATAGTCTGCACCAGGCGCTCCAGCAGCTCATCAATCCCAATACCCGATTTGGCACTCACCTGACAGGCATCAGTGGCTTCAATGCCGATAATGTCCTCAATTTCCTGCGCCACACGCATCGGATCTGCTGCAGGCAAATCAATTTTATTGAGCACGGGCATCACTTCTAGGCCAAGGTCTATTGCGGTGTAACAGTTGGCCACACTCTGCGCTTCAACGCCCTGTGAGGCATCCACTACCAGCAGGGCACCTTCACAGGCCTGCAGTGAACGCGAGACCTCATAGGAAAAATCCACATGACCGGGCGTATCGATAAAGTTTAACTGGTAAGTCGTGCCGTTGTTGGCTTTGTAATCCAGTGAGACACTCTGTGCCTTAATGGTAATACCGCGTTCACGCTCAAGATCCATTGAATCAAGTACCTGAGCCTCCATCTCGCGATCGCTTAGCCCTCCACACACCTGAATAAAACGATCGGCCAGCGTTGATTTACCGTGATCTATATGCGCGATAATGGAAAAATTACGAATGTTTTGCATTGCTTGTTTATTAGCCCACACCTGTCAGAGCCTGCAATATTGCCGCCTGATCAAGAAAATAATGACATAGTTGTCGATCGTCACAGGTTACCACTGGAACCTGTAAGCCGTACTGCTCAATTAGCTGGGGACTGGAATCGACATCAATCTCTGAAATACTGAATGTATGTGACTGTTGCAGCTGATAAAGCTGCTGCAACAGATCTTCACAGAGATGACATCCATGACGTGAATAGACGGTGAATGTGATCACTCGCTATCAGAAATCTTCATAACAATGAACTGATCTGCCCCCTGGCGATGAACCAGAACCGGAATCATACGGCCTGTGGGCAAATTGGCAACATTTTTACGAAAATCAGTAACATTTTTTACGTTTTTGCGATCTAACTGTAACAATATATCACCGGATCGCAGCCCTGCTAGAGCGGCTGGGCTACCGGGAGCCACTCGCTTTACCCTGACACCACGATTTAGCTGCTTATAGGTTTCTGCATCCAGATCAACCACTTCTACACCGATTCGGTTTACCGAGGAAGGTGATGGTTTGCTCTGTGCTATCGGCGCTTCTTCGTCAGGTAACTCTTCAATGAGTACATCTTTACGAATACGCTTGCCATCCCGCAACAGCGTGACCTGAGCTTTCGTGTTCACCGGAATCCGCCCAACCATCGGCGGCAGTTGAGATGAGGCCTCAATCTCACGACCATTAAATGACAGAATAACATCTCCAGCCTGAATTCCGGCCTTCTTTGCGGGGCTATCGTCCAGTACCTGAGACACCAGCGCACCCGTCGGCTTATCCAGCTCGAAGCTCTGCGCAAGTTCATAGGTGACTTCCTGTATATACACACCTAACCAGCCACGGCTAACCGAACCCTTATCCTTGATCTGTTCAACCACATCCATGGCAACATCAATAGGTATGGCAAATGACAGCCCCATAAAGCCGCCGGTGCGACTATAAATCTGTGAATTAATACCCACGACCTTGCCATCCAGATTAAATAACGGGCCGCCGGAATTTCCGGGATTAATCGCCACATCTGTTTGAATAAACGGTACATAGTTTGCTCTTGGCAGGCTGCGACCTTTTGCACTGACAATACCGGCAGTAGCCGAATGATCAAATCCAAACGGAGAACCAATCGCCAGCACCCATTCACCCACACGCAACTCGTCCGGGTTGCCGATTTCCACCACTGGCAAATTATCTGCCTGTACCTTTATAAGAGCAATGTCACTCAGTTCATCACTGCCAATCACCTCGGCGGTTAATTCACGCTTATCGTTCAGACGCACCAGTATTTCATCCGCACCATCGACCACATGGTGGTTAGTAATAATAAAACCGTCATCTGAAATAATAAAACCCGAACCCAGAGACTGTGCATCCTGAGGTGGCTGCGGCACACCGCGTTCACCAAAAAAATGCTTAAACAGTTCGCCAAACGGTGCATTTTCTGGCAACTCAAGTTGATCGCCGAGTTCATCTTTTAGCTGTCCCCAGGGGTGAGCCGTAGCACTGATTTTCTGTTGGGTGCTTATATTAACCACTGCCTTACCGTTATTTTTTACAAGCTCTGCAAAGTCTGGCAACGAAGCCGCCTGTAAATTAAAAACCAGTAAAGAAAGAACCAGCAGTAAATATTTTTTTGCTAACATAAAATCACTCTTGAAATAATCTAACCCATAGATATGGACTATACCCGTCTTACCAGATGCGGTTGTATAGCCTCTTTTAAATAGCTTTGCTTTAAAATAAAACGCACGACATACATTGAGAACAACAGGCCCGAAACCGCTGCAAGAATAGTTAACCATTCCAGATTAAACATCATTTCAAACAGCATACCTGAGCCCAGCATCATAAGAAGCGGCAACAGGTAAATTAACAATGATCCCTGCACCAGTGCATTTTCTTCTATGGCCACAATGACCTGATCACCGATTTTTAGCTGCAGTGTGTTTTCAACTACAAACTGGGAACTCCGTTTACCGACAACTTTAGACAGCGTTGATGTACCGCAACCACTTTTTACCGAGCAGCTCTGACAGGCATTTTTACGCTGTGTTTGCAGTAACACCTGCTGATCTTTCACATCAATAACAATGGCTGATTCTTCAATCATTTGCAGCCACCGCGTGCACTGATTCCGCCATCATTTTCACGGTGTCTGAAGGCACTTCACCAATTGCCGTCACATAAATATCATTCATTAAGGCGCTGTATGCATGAACGGCCCCCATTGATGACAGGCCTTGCACAGGTTTATCCATATTGGCGCGCTGTTCAATAAACACCGATACAGACGCCATGCCATCACTGTAAATCATATGATAAGCCGGGGCCTGCTGATTATGCTGACTCACTTCATCTGAACGAATCAGTTTGAAACCTGCTGGCAACTGACTGGATACCCAGCGCTCTTCAGCCACTTCCTGTTGCCCAACTAACTGCACTTTTCGGTAGTTTTTCAAAGCTTCAATATCAATTGAATTTTGCGGAGAATCACTCAGCAGCTCAACATCACTATACATTAACTGCTCAATCACACGACCCTGCTCATCTAGCATATCGCATTTAAGTAACAGCCCGCTTTGTTTGTCCAGCCAGAATATGTAGCCATAGCGATGTTTATCACGAGGCACCATCTGAATGATTTGCGTCGCCTTATTAGCAATACGCGATTCGCCACTTAAACTTAATTTATAAAACTCGCCTAAAATATTTCGGTTTTCGGGTAATGCGGGATGTAATGGACCTTTATCAACACTACCCGCCATATCATCGGATACGGTAATCAGTTTTTTGCGCGGGAAAATGGTGGTTACTTTATTGTTGTGTCGAATGATTGTCTGATCTTCACCCGTGAGTGTTTCCAGTGTTTGCCAGCTACCCGAATCACTCACGCCCTGTTTAACTCGAATGGCCTGCATTTTATCCTGCTGACGAATCACCAGTGTTCCCTGGTAATTCTGTTGTTGACTGGCATGGCTCATTTTATCTAACCAGTTATCAATTGTCTCTGCCTGCACTGAAAATCCCAGCAGGCAGCATACAGCCATCACCGGTTTGCTAAACATTGAATGAATAACCCGTTTCAACACTACTCCGCTTCGCGTGATTTAACATCAGCGGCACGTACGTACGGCATCATGCCCTGCATAGTGGACTGGCTGGCATAACCCGAATGTTGCAGCAGATAACGATTCAACTGTTTTTGCTGCTGTAGCGATTTAGCTACGACATCTGTAGTGGATGCGACGTGTACATTGCGCGCAATTTCGGGATTCATGCGTTGCAGATTAACCGGTGCAAGCTGATTAGCTGGGGTAATTTGCGTGGCCGACTCAATCCGGGCAAGCTGTGATTGAGACGCTGGAGATTGTTCACTCACTGTATTAAACGTAAACAGCGTTAACATAGCGACAGATGAGGCCACCGCAACACCGGCTACCGGCTTAAACCAGGCTTGCAGAAGATTACCCAGTTTAAAGGATGTTTTTTGTGTAACTGGCTGAAGTTCTGCATCGGTGTGCGAATCCTGCAACGAATCTTCATGGGCAATGGCGCGAGAAATAGCTGCGCTCATATCCATAAATGAAGACGGGTCAATTTCATCACGCATGGCATCACCGATTAATCGATAACGTTGTGCGGCTTCTGCATCAGCAACCGGATCTCGTTTCAGATCCTGCATATACAGATCAAGCTCATCTTTATTCAGCGCACTATCAAGCAGAGCGGAGAGTTGTTCATCACGTTGTGTTTCTGAGTGTTTCATGATTTTCACCTACTTCTGATCACGCGCATCAAGCAATGGTTTTAACTGATTATCAATCGCTTCACGTGCTCGAAAAATTCTTGAACGTACGGTACCGATCGGACAGGCCATCACATCGGCAATTTCTTCATAACTTAAGCCTTCCATTTCTCTCAGGGTAATCGCTTCCTTTAAGTCTGAGGGCAAATCTGAAATTGTTTTATAGATAACAGCTTTAATTTCAGCAGCCAGCAGTTCTTTCTCGGGGGTGGCATACTCACGCAGCCAGTCACCACTGTCATACTGTTCTGCATCCTGTGCATCTACCGCCGACTCGGTGGCTCGACGAGAGGCGGATACCAGATAGTTTTTCGCGGTGTTAATCGCAATTCGATAAAGCCAGGTATAAAAGGCACTGTCGCCACGAAAGTTTTTCAACGCCCGATAGGCTTTGATAAAGGCTTCCTGAGTGACATCCTGCACTTCATCCGAGTTGCGCACAAAACGCGCCACCAGTTTGATAATGCGATGCTGGTATTTAAGCACCAGAACATCAAAGGCTTTTTTGTCACCCTGCTGTACACGCTCTACTAAAGCCTGATCAATTTCTCGCTCGCCCATGCGGGCCTGCCCCCTGTCTGACACATCCTGCGCCGGTTTAGTTTTTGTTGATTCACTCTGAACCTGCTTCTGACGCAGAGTAGATTTAGGCGCAACACCATGAATTGGTGTAACATCACGTCCAAACCCCCGAACAATACCTGATTCGCATACTGACATAAAGACTCAACCCTTAAAATTATAATGCCGAACAAACTGAGTAGTAGACAATCATTCCGTCACGAAGTTCTTATTATTGGTGGCGGTGCCGCTGGTTTAAGCCTGGCGCTGAACCTGCCGAGCAGCATGAAAATTGCCGTGATCACCAAAGAGAGTGAAACCGAAGGTAGCACCTACTATGCACAGGGCGGTATTTCTGCCGTATTACGTACCGAAGATTCCTTTGAATCCCACATTCAGGACACCCTGAATGCCGGTGGTGGATTATGTGATGAAAAGGCGGTTTCCTTTACCGTCGAAAATGGTCCGGCATCCATTGAATGGCTAACAGACCTTGGCGTACCTTTCACCCGGGACACTCACCGAGATGGCCGCAAAACCTGGCATCTAACGCGTGAGGGCGGTCACAGCCATCGCCGGGTTATCCATGCGGCAGATGCCACCGGCAAGGCACTGGAAACCACGCTGATCAACCATGTTAAGCACAGTAGCAACATTGATTTACTCGAACATCACATTGCGGTCGATCTGATTACCGGGCAAAAACTGGGGCTGCAGCATAATCGCTGTGTGGGCGCCTATGTCCTTAACAAGAAGCGCATGCATGTGGAAACCTTTCAGGCACGCTATGTAATTCTCGCATCGGGTGGCGCAAGCAAGGTGTACCTCTACACCTCCAACCCGGATGGCGCGACGGGTGATGGCATCGCCATGGGCTGGCGGGCCGGTTGTCAGGTGGCAAATATGGAATTTATGCAGTTCCACCCCACCTGCCTGTACCATCCAAATGCAAAGTCTTTTCTACTCACCGAGGCCCTGCGTGGTGAAGGCGGCCATTTACTCCTGCCCGATGGCACGCGGTTTATGCAGAAATTCGATAAGCGCGGCGAACTGGCACCGCGTGATATTGTAGCGCGTGCTATTGACCATGAAATGAAACGCCTCGGGGTCGACTGCCTGTACCTGGATATCAGCCACAAACCTGCCGCCTTTATTCGTTCACACTTCCCGACGGTTTACGCGAAGTGTCTGGAATACGGCATAGACATCACTAAAGAACCTGCTCCCGTGGTGCCCGCAGCACACTACACCTGCGGCGGGCTGGTCACCGATCTGAATGGCCAGACCAATATTGAAAACCTCTATGCAATTGGCGAAACGGCGTTCACCGGTATTCATGGTGCAAACCGCATGGCCAGTAACTCACTGCTGGAGTGCCTGGTATTTGCCCGCTCAGCTGCAAGGCACATTCTATCGCAACAGTCTGCTACCCATAGCTGGGATGAAATAAAAGACTGGGATGAAAGCCGCGTGACCAATTCAGATGAAGAAGTCGTGGTATCCCATAACTGGGAAGAACTCCGCCGCTTTATGTGGGACTATGTAGGCATTGTAAGAACGGACAAACGCCTGCAACGCGCTAAACGCCGCATCGATTTACTGCTGCTTGAAATCGATGAATATTATGGCAATTTCCGCGTCACCAGTGATCTGCTGGAACTACGGAATCTGGCAGTGGTCGCAGATCTAATTATTCGCTGCGCCACCCAGCGCAAGGAAAGTCGTGGGCTACATTACACGCTCGACTACCCTGAACAGGATTCACAGCAGGCGCATAACACGCTGCTTAGCCCCGACACCAACATTCCTGATACTGACTAACAAACAGACTTAACGAAGCTTATGACACAACTCCCTCTCATTATCGAACCGCAAGAGCTGAAAGCACTGGACACGACAACAGAGGTATTACTTGTAGACCTCTCCACGCATCACCAGTACACACAGGCGCATATTCCGGGTGCCGTGTTTCTCGATTACGCGCATATCGTCGGTATGAATAAGCCTTATACCGGACTGTTACCTGATGTGGCATCCTTTGAGCAGGTCATTAATGCACTGGGAATAACGCCCGATACCCATATCGCTGCCTATGACGAAGAAGGTGGCGGCAAGGCTGGACGCCTGATCTGGACGCTACATGCCATGGGCCATATGAAAGCCAGCGTACTTAACGGTGGGCTTATCGCCTGGTATCGTGAAGAATACCCGCTGAGTAATGAGCCGGTGCATAGCCAGGCCAATGCAACAAAAGATCACTACAGCGTGAGCTTTGATCAGCAACAGGTTATTGCAGATGCCGAATACATTATGGCAAACCTGGAAAATCCAGATATCGGTCTGCTGGATGCGCGCAGTGTCGAAGAATATAACGGCACCGCACGCTACGCCCAACGCGCTGGTCGCATACCGGGGGCACAGCATTTTGAATGGACCCGCGCACTGAATGCCGACACCAACTACCGTCTTCTGGATAAAGAAACATTACAGGCACAATTAGATGCACTTGAACTCAGCCGTGATAAAGAAATTATTGTCTACTGCCAGAGCCATCACCGATCAGCACTCTCTTACTTAATGCTTAAATATCTGGGTTATGAAAAGGTGCGCGGGTATCCGGGGTCCTGGTCCGAATGGGGGAATAGAACTGATACGCCGGTGACTATCTGATAGCCGGTCCGAATGGGGGAATCGACCTGATACACCAGTGGCTACCTGATAGCCGGTCCGAATGGGGGAATCGACCTGATACACCAGTGGCTACCTGATAGCCGGTCCAAATGGGGAAATAGAACGGATACTCCATTACTGATCTGACAGCAAAACTTCATACAGACTTAGCAGAATCTGTAGCAAATAGCTGATTAATATCGGCTCTTAATTCATTCATGCTGTAAGGTTTCTGGGCAATTTTAAGCAGATTACTGCAGCCAGCAAGACGTTGCTTAACGTCACTCGTATCAATAATAGATGCAATAATAACAGGCACCAATGGGTTCAGGCTTTTTACGGGAATTTCACTGCAAACCTGCTCGCCAGTCATGTCCCCCAGATTAAAATCAAGAATAATTAAATCCGTAAAATGCTGGCTCATATAATTAATACAGGCTTGACCACTATCTAGCTGCACCAGATGAAAATCACCAATTCTGTGAATAAATTCCTTTAACAGATAGCGCGAAATGTCATCATCATCAACACATAGAATCGTCTTCCCTTCAGCCATAAACGCCCCCCCTAAAAGTTAAAAAATAGCACAGATGAGATGCAAATAAACCCCTAATCAAATAGGCCCAAAGTAGATAGATGTCTGAATTAAGAGAGCAGCGGACAACAAACGGACAAGCAGAAATAGCAGCCAAACAGGTTTCCCATGAAGAATCATGGATAACGCAAAATATGGACAGGTTTTGTCCACAATTCGCAACCGATGTTTTTTAGAAAAATAAAAAAAGAATTTAAAAAAACCGACTAACGGGCAGTGAATCAAACAGGTTGAAGCCACCCGCTAACTGTCTATTAATGCTAACTTGGCAGCTAATTTGACGGCTAATAAGCATGAACTAGCAGGGCGACTTCACGCTTAGATTTTTAATGCATGCTCACGATAATAAATTAATTCATTGATAGAATCTTTAATATCATCCATTGCAAGATGCGCAGATTCCTTGGTAAATCCGTTATACACCTCGGGAGACCAGCGTCGAGCGAGTTCCTTAATAGTGCTGACATCCAGATTTCTATAATGGAAAAACGCTTCCAGTGTCGGCATATAATTCGCCATAAAGCGACGATCCTGACAGATCGTATTGCCACACATCGGTGAAGCCCCGGCTGGCACATACTGCTGTAAAAACTCAATCGTCTGCTGTTCGGCCATGCCCTCTGTTAATGCACTGTCCTTAACACGCTGGGTTAAACCCGATTTACCGTGTTGTGTCGTACACCATTCATCCATGCCGTTAAGTATTTCATCTGTCTGATGAATCGCCAGCATCGGGCCTTCCGCCAGAATATTCAGTTCCTTATCGGTCACGATGGTGGCAATTTCAATGATCACATCACGCTGTGGTTCCAGGCCCGTCATTTCCAGATCTATCCAGATCAAATTATCTTTATCCACCTGAGGCATGCAATTCTCCACTTAATTAATAAGGTTTCGGCCAGTTATTTAGCAAGAAATACACAGTAGAACATTTTTATTAGAAAAGCGATAATCTGTCACTATTGTTCATTTAAATGAGGTTTTCATGCAGAGTTTCGCGATTCTTTTTCTGGTGTTTTTTGCGCTTTCCATCGTCGTTAAAATCTGGCTGGCACAACGTCACCTGAAGCATATTCAGGCCCATCGCGAAAAAGTACCTGATGCATTCAATGAAAAAATCTCGCTTGAAGATCACCAAAAGGCCGCCGATTACACCACAGCAAAAGTCACCTTCGGCCGCTGGCCTCTGCTTTATGATGCCCTCATTCTACTGATATGGACCTTCGGTGGTGGACTGGAACTACTCGATCAAACGGCACGCGGCTATCAGCTCGATCCTATTTACACCGGTATTCTGGTGATTTTCAGTATGATGATTATTTCGTCTCTGCTGGATCTGCCCTTTTCTCTATACAGTACCTTCGTAATCGAAGAAAAATTTGGCTTTAACCGAACCACCCTGAAAATTTTTATTACCGATATGCTAAAAGGTGCCCTGCTGGGTGCCGCTTTAGGCCTGCCACTAATCTGGGTGGTGTTGTGGCTAATGGAGCAGGCCGGCGAATACTGGTGGATCTACACCTGGGCCGTGTGGACAGCTTTCAGCCTGTTTATTGCCTGGGCCTACCCCACCTGGATCGCCCCTATCTTTAACAAGTTTTCGCCCATGCAGGAAGGTGACACCCTCTCCCGCATTAAGAGCCTGCTGGAACGTTGCGGCTTTAATAGCGATGGCGTGTTTGTCATTGATGGCTCACGTCGCTCCAGCCACGGCAATGCCTATTTCTCCGGTTTTGGTAAAAACAAGCGCATCGTATTTTATGACACACTACTCGAATCACTAAACGATGACGAACTGGAAGCCGTACTGGCGCACGAACTCGGCCACTTCAAGCGCAAGCATATTGTAAAAGGTATGGCGATTACCATTCTAACAACTCTGATCGGCCTGGGTATTCTTGCCTGGTTAATGAAAGCCGAATGGTTCTATACCTCGCTGGGCGTTAGTACACCTTCAACGTATATGGCCTTACTGCTGTTCACCATTGTAACTCCGGTGTTTACCTTTTTACTCAGCCCGTTAATGAGCATGTTCTCGCGTAAAAATGAATTTGAAGCTGATGAATTTGCCGCACAACAATCCGATGCACAGTATTTAATTCAGGCACTGGTTAACTTATATAAAGAAAATGCCAGCACACTGACGCCCGATCCTTTATATTCATCGTTTTATGATAGTCACCCGCCAGCACCGGTGCGTATTGCCCACCTGGCTAAACAATAAGCCAAACGATAAGTGAGACTAAAAATGAAATACCTGTTAAGCCTGTTTGTTTTAACTGCCAGCATAAATGCCGCGGCCACAGAAAACCCACATGCAGAAGGCAAAACACTGCATCAGGACAAATGCACAAGCTGTCACTCAGATACCGTATATACCCGTGAAGATCGCATGATAAAAACCATGTCGGCGCTGGAAAACCAGGTAAATAACTGCATGAAAGGGGCGGCACAGGCAGACTGGACGCCATCACAGACCAGCTCTGTGATTAATTACCTGAACGACCGTTACTACAAGTTTTAATTTACAAGATGCAGGCTGATAACATTTTTTATGCCAGACAGGTACGCGACTAGTCTATGGCAAAAAGACGTATCAGTGATCAGCAAAAAAGACGTATTAACCAGATACAGCAAAAGCGTCGTGACAAAGCCAGCAAGAACCAGCTAGCAAAATCGGAAGAACTCAGTCATCAGGGCCTGGGCCCTGAACAGAATGGCCAGGTGATTACTAACTATGGCCAGACACTGTTAATAGAAGACGAACAGCAGCAACTGTATCGCTGTGTTGCACGGCAAAATCTGGGGGCGATTGTCTGCGGTGATAACGTTATCTGGCAGGCCAGCCTGTCTAACGACGGCCAGTCAAATGAAGGCGTTATTGTCGCCGTTGAAGCACGCGATTCCCTGTTACAGAAACCGGGTTTTGGCGGCAAGCTTAAACCGATGGCGGCCAATATTAATCAGATCGTGATCGTCTCGGCCGTACAACCGCCGCCTAATGCCTACCTGATTGATCGTTATTTAATCGCTGCAGAAAACCTGCCCGCCACACCGATTATTCTGTTGAATAAAATTGATTTGCTGGATGACAGTAATCGGGATGAAACTGAACAGCTCATCGAAAATTATCAGGCGATTGGCTACAAAGTAGTTACCGCAAGTAAAGTCAGCGATCACGGCTTTGAAGAACTGCTAGACGAACTAAAAACACACACCAGTATTTTTGTTGGGCTTTCCGGTGTTGGCAAATCATCTGTGATAAATCAACTGATGCCCGAGCTCAATATACGCGTCGGAGAACTTTCCGAAGCCAGTGGCGAAGGCACACATACAACCACCAGCTCAACACTCTATCACCTGCCCTGCGGCGGCAAACTCATCGACTCACCCGGCGTGCGTGACTTTGGTTTATGGAATACTTCAGCGGATGATATTCTACATGGATTTATCGAATTCAAAGACGCCATTGGCCACTGCAAATTTTCCAACTGCAGCCATCAGCAGGAACCCGGTTGCGCGATTCAGCAGACACTGCAGGATAAAAAAATATCGCAGCAACGTTTCGATAATTATCAGAAAATTCTCAGAGAATATGTAGATATTTAAGTTGTAGACATAAAAAAGCGGAATACAGTCCTATTCCGCTTTTAATATTTATACCGTAAACACTAAACAGAAACTAAACTGGCGGCTGTTCCATAAAGATGACATTCTTAAGTTCGTCAACCTGAGCCAGTTCATTGATCACAACAATCTGTGCCTTATCAAACAGATTAAAATGCGTTGAAGTAGCTGAAGTATAAGCACCCATCTGATGCCCAACGACAAGATCACCCACGCTCAAAGGCGGAATGCTCATATCTTCTGCAATCACATCAATGCTATCGCAGGTCGGGCCGGCTAATACCGCCTGTTCTTTTTCCGTGATATCACTGAATACAGTGAGCGGATACTGGGCATGATCAAACAGCTGTCCGGAATATGAGCCGTAAACACCATCATCCAGGTAGTACCATGTTTTCTCACCCCGCCTGGCTTTGCCCATGACCGTGGAAATGGCGACCATTGCAGGCGCACATAAATAACGACCGGGTTCTGCCAGCACGCGAATATTCGAGGGTAATTTTTCCAGCTCCGCGCGAATCGGCGCACAGAAGGTTTCAATATCCATCACCGGCTGCATATAGCTCACCGGAAAACCGCCGCCAATATCCAGTACAGATAGTACCTTGCCGGTGGTTTCATACACATCACGAATAATATAAGCACAACGCTGAATTGCATACACATGGTTCGTCGAATCGGGGCATTGTGATCCGGCATGAAATGACAGACCTTTAACATGCAAACCCAATGACTGGGCTTTTTGAATCAACAGCAGCACTTCATCTTCAGCACAGCCAAATTTTTTCGATAGATCGATCGGTGTATGCGGATTCGGAAAACTCACACGT
>Ga0316207_10000606_pt1 | contig 54402 bp, 53 predicted proteins | sample 6weekpyrite_MG_FD_204943 | JGI IMG/M metagenome (GOLD analysis project Ga0316207, IMG submission 204943) | Microbial mat bacterial communities from mineral coupon in-situ incubated in ocean water Damariscotta River, Maine, United States -... | ecosystem: Environmental > Aquatic > Marine >...
CCATCGCCAGTGGCTGCGCGCTAGATAGCCCACCACCAAAACATTTTATCGTTAGTCTTGGTTATGCCGGCTGGAGCAAAGATCAAATCGAAGATGAAATCGCAGAAAATGTCTGGCTAAATGTTCCTGCCTCTATGGACATCCTGTTTCATACACCGGTCGAACAACGCTGGACTGCCGCAGCTGCAGCTTTGGGTATCAATTTACAAACTCTTTCATCTGATATTGGCCATGCTTAATGCCGGATAAAGGGCAACGTACAATACTTGGGTTTGACTTCGGCACGAAACGCATCGGCATCGCCATAGGCCAGGAAGTGACCGCAACAGCAAATCCACTTATCACCATCAACGCGGTAAAACATAAACCCGACTGGGAGAGTATTTCAAAGATCATTAAAGAGTGGCAGCCCGATTTATTTGTCGTTGGTTTGCCCGTACACATGGATGGCAGCGAGCAACCCATGACCCAGGCGGCGAAACGCTTTTCAAACCAGTTAAATGGTCGCTATCAAATCCCGGTTGCATTAATGGATGAAAGATTGAGTTCAGATGAAGCAGAAAGCATTCTAAAAGAGCAATCGGGATTCACAGACAAGGCACAAATTGATATGATGTCGGCCCAGCTCATCTTGCAAAGCTGGATGTCGCTAAACGAAGACAAAGAAAGCAAACAATAACGGGACATATAGCGAATAATGACAGAGCGTCTGCAAAGCAACGACCTCGATACCCCCGCCCTTCTGGATACGTTATCCAGCGAATTACGCAATTTATTAAAAAATCGCAATATTGAAAACCCCGTGATGATCGGTATTCACACTGGTGGGCTTTGGGTGGCGGAAGAGTTACATAAAAAACTCAATATCGAGCAACCCCTTGGGGCATTGAATATCACCTTTTACCGGGATGACTTCACTCGCATTGGTATGCACCCACAAGTGCAGCCCTCCAACTTGCCTTTTAATATTGATGACCAACATATTGTTTTGGTTGACGATGTACTACACACCGGCCGCACCATTCGTGCCGCACTAAACGAAATATTTGATTATGGGCGCCCTGCATCGGTCATGCTTGCAGTATTGGTTGAGCGCGGTTGTCGTGAACTCCCTGTTTCTGCTGATGTCGCCGCAACTCAAATTAAATTAGAAAAGAACCAACATATTAAATTAAATCGTAATGCTGCTTCCGAGCTTTTTCTTTCTATTGAGGAGACAGCGAAATGAAACGTTTCGATATTCAATTAGACAGTGATAATCAACTACGCCATTTTTTGACCATCGAAGGTCTTAAAAAACAAATGCTGTTGGATATCTTAGATAACGCAGAAAACTTTTCTTCGGTTAGTAATCGACAAATTAAAAAAGTGCCTTTATTAAGAGGCAAAACCATTGCCAATTTATTCTTTGAAGCAAGCACGCGGACTCGGACAACTTTTGAATTAGCCGCTAAACGTTTATCGGCTGATGTTGTTAATATCAATATCAGTACCTCGGCGACAAAAAAAGGTGAAAGCCTGTTAGATATGCTACACAACCTTGAAGCGATGCAAGTCGACATGTTTGTTGTACGGCATCATAGCAGCGGCGCCGCACACTTTATCGCGCAACACGTTGCGCCTCATATCAGTGTAATCAATGCAGGTGATGGCAGCCATGCCCATCCAACCCAGGCCATGCTGGATATGTTTACTATTCGTCGCCACAAACAAGATTTTACTAAACTCAGTGTCGCCATAGTGGGTGACATTATGCACTCGCGCGTCGCGCGCTCCCAAATACATGCGTTAAATACACTTGGTGTACCCGAAATCAGAGTGATCGGCCCACAAACCATTATACCCAATGAAGCGGCACATCTTGGCGTACATGTTTATCACGATATGCAACAGGGCTTACAAAATGTTGATGTTGTGATTATGTTGCGCCTGCAACGCGAGCGCATGGAAGGCGCCTTGTTACCCAGTGAAAATGAATATTTTCACATGTTTGGCCTAACCGAAGAAAAATTAAAACTCGCAAAACCCGATGCCATTGTTATGCACCCCGGCCCGATTAACCGGGGGGTTGAAATTGAATCCAGTGTTGCCGATGGTCCGCAATCCGTCATTCTTGAACAGGTAACCCACGGTATCTCGGTTCGCATGGCAGTAATGTCGATGGCACTTGGTCGCCCCTCTCTTATAGAAGGGAGTCAAAACTAATGCGCATAAAAATAAGCAATGGCCTGGTCATTGACCCGGCTAACAATATTGAAGCCAAATACGATATTTATATTTCAGAAGGCCGCATTGCCGCTATTGGCAACCAACCCGATGGCTTTACCGTTGACGAAACCATTGATGCAACGGGCTGTAATGTTATTCCTGGTATCGTTGATCTGCGCGCCCGACTAAGAGAGCCTGGATTAACAAATAAAGCCACTATTGAATCAGAAACGCGGGCAGCCGTGGCAAGCGGCATAACTACATTATGTATTCCACCGGATACTACCCCGGTGATAGACACGACTTCTGTGGTTGAATTAATTCATCAACGCGCCAATGAAGCCGGCCACGCAAAAATTGTTACGCTTGCGGCATTAACAGCCGGACTCAAAGGCGAACAACTTAGCGAAATGGCGATCTTAAAAACACAGGGTAACTGTGTTGGCGTGAGCAATGCTCTAAAACCAGTCTCGAATAATCTGGTAATGCGTCGCGCCATGGAATACGCCGCAAGCTGTGGTTTAACCATTTTCTTACATTCGGAAGATGAAGGGCTGGCCGGTAATGGTTGCGCACATGAAGGTGCCATCAGTACACGCCTGGGTTTAGCCGGTATTCCTGAAACCGCCGAAACCAATGCCATCGCACGTGACTTATTACTGATTGAGCAAACCGGAGTACGTGCACATTTTTGCCATATTTCCAGTGCCAGGGCGGTACAAATGATTGCGCGTGCGCAATACGACGGGTTACCGGTCACAGCGGATGTCACCGCCCATCATTTACACCTCACTGAAATGGATATTGGCTTCTTTGATAGCAACTGTCATGTTCGGCCACCATTACGCACACAACGTGATCGCGAAGCACTTATTGATGCGCTTGGTACCGGAAACCTCAATGCCATTTGTTCAGATCACGAGCCACATGATGCCGACGCAAAATTGGCACCTTTTTCTGAAACAGAAGCAGGAATAAGCGCACTGGAAACATTATTACCTTTAGCACTGCGCTTAAGTGATGAACTTTCAGTAAGCGATGTCATCGATCGCCTGACGCATCAACCTGCTAAAATATTGGGCATTGATGCAGGCTCACTTTCTGTTGGTGAAAAAGCCGATATTTGTATTTATAACCCTGAAACTAGCTGGACAATGAAACCAGATAACATGCTAAGTGCTGGCCGTAATACACCCTTTGCAGGCTGGGAATTTAGCGGTAAGGTCACCCATACGCTGCTTAATGGAAAAGTTGTTTTTTCCGCCTAAAACTGAATATGACATAAGTATACATTTATGAAACAACTTAACATTGAACACCGCGATACCATTTTTGTTGAAGACTGTGAAATTTTATCGCACCAGGCATTTGATGGTGATCAATACATCATGCGCGTACATGCACCAAAGATTGCGGCGAAAGCGCAACCCGGCAGCTTTGCACACTTAACTGTGCATCCACTTCGCCCAATGCGCCGCCCGATTTCTATTATGCGGGTGAACAAAGCATCAGGCTGGGTCGACTTCTTATACAAAAAGCTCGGCGAAGGTACTGCCTTACTTGCAGAGAATAAAGTCGGTGAAAATATTAATATTATGGGCCCGATTGGCAAGGCCTTTGAGATTAAGCCCGAACGTAAAAGACCTTTATTAATTGGTGGCGGTGTCGGTATGCCGCCAATGATTTTCGTTGCTGAAGAATGTCACAAACAAAAGGACTATGAACCTTTAGTTATTTTAGGTTCCGAGGTGCCCTTTCCTTTTACCATTAAACCTTCTGAAATTATGGTGCCCGGAATGCCGGGTGGTGTGATCGCATCCATGCCACTGTTAGATGAGTGGAACATCGCATCACGTCTGGCCAGCTTGCAGGGTTATGCCGGAACCTTTGAAGGTTACGTAACTGATCTTGCGCGTCACTGGTTAAACGCATTAACAGAAGAACAGCGTGCAGAAGTCGAAATTTATTCTTGCGGCCCCCACCCCATGTTAGAAGCCGTTGCTAAGCTGGCGAAAGAATTTAATCTGCCCTGCCAGGTGTCACTTGAAGAATTTATGGCTTGTGCCGTTGGTGGTTGTGCAGGTTGTGTCGTTGAGGTACAAACAGAAACTGGCCCTGCCATGAAACGTGTTTGCGTTGATGGTCCTGTATTTGATGCCTATCGCGTTTTTTCATAAGCGTCCCGGCACATACACTTTATTTTAATATGTAAATAATAATTATTCACCCTATCTGCTTAAGCTATGCACAAAACGGCCGATAACCTCTAAACAAGATATTATTCACCTAAAAATACAAAACAAGCATATAACGAACTTACGGCTCAACATATGGCTGAAATAACCAGCAGAGAATTCCAGGACATCGCAAAAACCGTTCCCGGTATTATTTACCAGTTCTGCATTGATACAGAAACAGGGAAACAATACTTTCCATACGTCAGCCCAACAATCCATAATCTGTTAGGCATCGATCCTCAGGATGTAATGAATGATGCCATCACCTGGATAAAACAAATCCATGGAGAAGATATGGATAACTTTACCGCGACAGTCGGTGAGTCTATGACGACTATGAAACCGTGGTTTTGGGAAGGGAGGATGAGTCATGTTGATGGCACTGTTCGCTGGTGTCGCGGCGAATCTATTCCAACAAAAGAAGATAATATAATCACATGGAGTGGTATCGTTGGCGACATAACGCGACAGCATAATATAGAAGAAGAATTACGCTCAACACATAAAGAGTTAGAAAAAAGAGTAAAAGAAAGAACTTCTGAATTAGAAGTTGCATTAGCCCAGGCTAAAGTTGCAAATAAAGCTAAAGTTGATTTTTTGTCTAATATGAGCCATGAATTACGTACCCCTTTAAATGCAATTTCAGGCTTTGGACAGCTTTTACAAATGTCTGAGTTAAACCCTGTTCAAAAAGACTATGCCAATGAAATAATAAATGCAGGCGACTATTTATTACACTTAATTAAAGACGTTCTTGATTTAAATAAAATAGAAGCCGGACAAATTGAATTTAACAAAGAGTCAATAAAACTAAACACGGTTGTCGATAGCGCAATAACACTGATTAAAAATAGTGCAGAAAAGAAAAATATCACGATAAAAAACGATCTAAAAGCAGATAATAATTTATATCTATATTCTGATGAGTTTCGTTGTAAAGAAATCATTATAAATTTTTTATCTAATGCAATTAAATACAATAAAAAAGATGGCTCTGTCACCATTAATGCCTTTAAAGACAACAAACAAATAAAGATAACCGTTACTGATACCGGATGCGGCATTAGTAAAAACCAGCAAAAAAATGCTTTTTTACCTTTTGAACGTTTAGGTAAAGAGGGCAGCGCTATTGAAGGAACAGGTATTGGCCTCTCTATCAGTAAAAAACTGGCAAACGGTTTAGGTGGTTCTGTCGGGCTGCAAAGCGCAGAAGGAGAAGGCAGTACTTTTTGGGTTAAGCTTCCGGCATCCTCAACAACCCCAATACAAAAAGAGACTCCCGTGGAAGAAAAGAAAAAAACAAATCACACTGAAGATGAAAATTTCACTTTACTTTATATTGAAGATAATCCGGCAAATTTAAAGCTGGTACAAAATATTATAAAAGATCGCTTCAGCATAAACATGGTATCCGCATCTACAGCAGAGCAGGGATTAAAAATGGCCAGACAATTTATGCCTGACTTAATTTTAATGGATATAAACTTACCCGACATCAGCGGCAATGATGCAATCAAAATATTAAAAACTGATGAAAGTACAAATACTATTCCTGTTTTTGCACTGAGCGCCAATGCAATGAAAAGTGACATTTCAAAATCACTTGAACTGGGATTTAAGGAATACATCACCAAACCTTTTAACATACCAGATTTCATTTCCACCATTAGTAAAGAAATCAGCAGATAATGATACCTGTACCTTGCCTGCCTGCATAAAGAAATTAAACTTAAAGCAAAACACGTTTTTTAATAATACATACTATTAAAAACATATATGAAATGTCTAACGCAATAAAGATCGTGCTGCTATTGAGAAAATAAAAATTTTATAAAAACCATTAATATTATAAAAATTAATCTGTTTCCTGTAAGGTTACGCCCTCTAAAGACGATGACGCTGAATCAACATTTATAGCATTGTTTTCGTCAAGTTTAATCATCAAGCGAAGTTCATTAGCAGAATCAGCATAAGTAATCGCATCTTCGTATGTCACTTTGCCTTGCTGGTATAGCTCAAGCAAAGACTGATCAAATGTTTGCATACCCAGATCTCGCGATTTGGTCATAAGATCTTTAATTTTATGTAATTCACCTTTACGAATAAGATCCGCCATTAACGGTGAATTCAACAATATTTCTGCCACCAAAACACGCCCTGAACCATCAGGTGTTGGTATAAGTTGTTGCGCGACAAAAGCACGCATATTTAACGATAAATCCATTAATAATTGATTACGGCGATCTTCAGGAAAAAAGTTAATAATGCGATCCATGGCCTGATTTGCATTATTAGCATGCAGTGTTGCTAAACATAGGTGCCCGGTTTCAGCAAAAGCAATGGCATGATCCATTGTTTCACGGGTACGAATTTCACCAATTAAAATAACATCAGGGGCTTGTCGTAAGGTATTTTTCAAAGCCATCTCAAAAGAATTCGTATCCATACCCACTTCACGTTGGGTCACAATACAACCCTGATGTTGATGAATAAATTCAATCGGATCTTCAATCGTTATAATATGACCGGTAGAATTTTTATTGCGATAACCAATCATTGACGCCAGAGAACTCGACTTACCAGAACCCGTTCCACCAACAAATAAAATTAATCCACGTTTTGTCATGGAAAGTTCTTTTAATATTTTAGGTAAACCCAACTCTTCCATGCTGGGAATTTTAGTTTCAATTTTACGTAATACCATGCCGGCATTATTACGCTGCATAAAGGCACTGACACGAAATCGTCCTATTCCTGGCGATGATATTGCGAAATTACATTCGTTTTCTGCCTCAAACTCTTCTTTTTGTGATTGTGACATAACACCCGTGACAATTTCTCTTGCCTGAGAAGGCGTTAATGTTCCCTGAGTAACCGGAGTAACCTTACCATTAATTTTTAAACTCGGTGCGGCGCCGGCTGTGATAAACATATCCGAAGCCTTTTTATGCACCATCAGTTTTAATAATGACTCAAATTCCATAACTTAAATCCTGTTTAATTAAACGCATCTTTATTGGCCGCTTTCATTTTTGCATCCTGCTTAGTAATCAGCCCACGATCTATCAAATCCTGTAAACACTGATCTAACGTTTGCATACCAATACCCTGCCCTGTCTGTATTGCAGAATACATTTGCGCGACTTTTGCTTCGCGGATTAAATTACGGATGGCCGGTGTACCAATCATAATTTCATGCGCCGCCACACGACCACCACCAATTTTCTTTAATAAGGTCTGCGATATTACTGCGCGTAATGATTCCGATAACATCGCCCGCACCATGTCTTTCTCGGCAGCCGGAAAGACATCAATAATTCGATCAATTGTTTTTGCTGCCGAGGTCGTGTGCAATGTTCCGAATACCAGGTGACCTGTTTCTGCAGCACTAAGCGCAAGACCAATCGTTTCCAAATCACGCATTTCACCCACCAGAATAATATCGGGATCTTCACGTAATGCGGAACGTAATGCTTCACTAAAACCTAAAGTGTCCCTATGCACTTCACGCTGATTGACCAAACATTTTTTACTTGGATGAACAAATTCAATAGGGTCTTCAATGGTTAAGATATGGCCATATTCCGTCTCATTCTTATAATCAATCATCGCCGCCAGTGTTGTTGATTTACCTGAACCGGTCGGGCCTGTAACCAAAACAATACCGCGCGGCACATCGGCGATTTCCTTAAATATAACCGGTGCATTAAGTTGTTCTAAGGTTAATATCTTCGAAGGGATTGTTCTAAAAACAGCGCCTGCGCCACGATTATGGTTAAACGCATTAACACGAAATCGGGCGAGGTCAGGCACTTCAAATGAAAAATCGGTTTCTAAAAATTCTTCAAAATCCTTGCGCTGCTTATCATTCATAATCTCATAAATCAGGCTGTGCACCATCTTATGATCCAGGGCAGGCACATTAATTTTTCGAATCTCACCATCGACACGAATCATCGGTGGTAAATCGGCCGATAAATGCAAATCTGAGGCATTATTTTTAACACTAAAAGCAAGTAATTCTGTAATATCCATAAGCTAGCTCGTTAATATTTTTGTTATAATTAATTTTTATTTATCGGCCGTCTACATTCTTTCTTAAGCACTACTAAAAGTACAGTCTCATCATGCTTCATGCAAGTCAAACAACTATAGCGCAAAATATTGAATCCATTCGGGCTCGTATTGCAGAGGCTGAAATTAAATATAATCGTCCCACCGGTTCTGTGCAGATGCTCGCGGTCAGTAAAACACGCCCCGCTAAAGACATACTCGAAGCAATTGCTGCGCAGCAGTTACATTTTGGTGAAAATTATCTTCAGGATGCCCTGCCCAAAATAACCGGTATTCCCAATAAGCATGTTAAGTGGCACTTTATCGGCCCGATACAATCAAATAAAACCCAGTCTATTGCTCAATATTTTGACTGGGTACACAGTGTTGATCGTTTAAAGATCGCGCGTCGCCTGAGTGAACAGCGCCACGCTGAACAGCCTCCTCTCAATATCTGCATACAAGTTAATAGCAGTGGTGAAAGCAGTAAGTCAGGTGTCAATGCTGAAGAAACGCTCAATTTGGCCAAAGAAATCCGGCTATTACCCAATATTAAATTACGTGGCTTAATGAGTATTCCTGCCAGTAGTACAGATTTTGAACAACAACGACAATCGTTTCGGTTATTGCGGGAACTAAAAGAAGAACTAAACTTAAAAGGTATGAACCTCGATACACTTTCCATGGGCATGAGTAATGACATGGAAGCCGCAATTGCAGAAGGTTCAAGTATAATAAGAATTGGTACCGCAATATTTGGGACAAGAAATGCACGATAATTTTTGTTAAGGTGGGTATATGAACAATCAGAAAATTGGGTTTATTGGCGCAGGCAATATGGCGCGCAGCTTAATCGGCGGTCTTCTTGCAAGTGGAGTTGAAAGCAAAAATCTTTTTGCCACCGATGCAAATGATGAAATTCGCTCTGCATTAAGTCACGATTTTTCAATTAAAACTTTCGCTGATAATCAATCACTTGTTGATGAATGTGATGTCATCGTTTTTGCGGTCAAACCACAAGTTTTAAAAGCTGTTGCAACAGGTATCACGGCTAAAGAGTCTGCTCTTTACATCACTATCGCTGCCGGCATTCCCAGCGAGAGCTTAAACCGCTGGTTAGGCTCTCATAAAGCTGTTGTCCGTTCCATGCCCAATACACCTTCGTTAGTTCTAAGTGGCGCAAGTGGTTTGTTTGCAAACAGCCACGTTTCAAATAAACAAAAAGAAATTGCCGAATCCATTTTACGTGCAGTCGGTTTAACCGTCTGGGTTGATGACGAGGCACAACTTGATGCGGTTACCGCTTTATCAGGAAGCGGCCCGGCTTACTTTTTTATGGTAATGGAAGCGATGGAAAAGGCAGGCATTGAACTTGGCTTACCCGCCGAAACCGCACGCTTACTGGCGATTCAAACGGGCTTTGGTTCAACCAAACTGGCACTGGAAATTGATGACTCTCCGGAACAATTAAGAAATAAAGTCACTTCACCCGGCGGCACAACGGAGCAAGCGGTTAAAACATTTGAACAACAAGGTCTGATCGAAACCTTTAGTAAAGCAATGAAAGCAGCTCACGATCGCGCAGAAGAATTAGCTGAAGAATTAGGTAAATAAAATGAATCCATTAAGCAATGCAGGTGTTTTTTTAATCTCAACAATATTCGGCTTATATATTTTAGCCGTCATGTTGCGGCTTATATTACAAATGGTAAGGGCAGATTTTTATAATCCCGTTTCACGCTTTATTGTTAAAATCACCAACCCACCCTTAAAACCGTTACGCAGATTTATTCCCGGCATTGCAGGTATTGATATGGCATCTGTTTTTGTCATGATGGTTCTGCAAATGCTAGAGTTTTATATTATTACCTTGTTGCGAAACTTTCCCTCTCCCGATATTTTAGGTTTGCTACTTTATTCCTTTTTCGAGCTGGTCTCTCTCGGCTTTTATGTTTTCTTGTTTTCAATTTTTATTTTAGCGTTATTAAGCTGGATCAACCCGGGACAATACAACCCTATTAATAATTTATTATCTCAAATTACTGAACCCGTACTACGACCCGCAAGAAGATTACTCCCGCCCATGTCAGGGATAGATCTTTCACCAATGCTCGCAATAGTAGGGTTATGGCTCATTAAATTATTATTGCTTGACCCACTCGGCCAATGGGCTAAGACCATGATGTACCCCGCGGCACGCGTCCTAATCAATTAAAATAATTAAAACCTGGCACCATTAGTCATTAACAAGGTCTCATAATTTTTTGTGGAATTTGTCGATACAAGTCAGTGCCAGACAAAATAAATTGTTCAGCCAACAAGGTGAACAAACCTTATCCCCCTTCCCGTAAACTGCGATAAATATCACATTTTTACTGATAGACCCCGCACTTTTGCCTAAATTAATCCTTTAATATGCCGCTATAGCCCTTAGCAACTCTTTCATCTGTTAAGATATTACAAAGCTCACTAAAATTAAGGTATAAAAGAGCGCTAAAATAAAGAATTACAGTTGATTAAAAGTTACTTTAATCAATACGTTAACTCCAACCTTTAGGATTACTATGGCCACTGAGCGTTTTACAGACCAAATGCAAGCGTATGGTCGTTGGCGAACCGAAATTATCGCCTCCATTGAAAAATATCAACAATGGTTAGATGGTAATGAGATGAGCTCCTCAGAAGTTGAAATCCGAATATTTGAACTCATTGACGCACTTAAATCTGATCAACTTACTATTGCATTTGTTGCTGAATTTGCTCGTGGTAAGACCGAACTCATTAATGCCATTTTCTTTTCTGAATACGATCGTCGTTTACTGCCATCAGAAGCGGGGCGTACAACAATGTGCCCAACTGAGCTCTTCTATGACACAGAATCGGATCAAAGTTATATCCGCTTGCTACCAATAGAAACACGCTTGGAAGACGTCAGTATTCAGGAACATAAAAAGAACCCTATTGACTGGACCTCCATCCCTCTCGATACCAGCTCATCAGAAAAAATGGCTGATGCCTTTCTTGAAGTCATCAAAACCAAGCGGGTACCTTTCCCGGTTGCAGAAAAATTGGGGCTTTCAGACTACCGTGAAAATGACAATGAAAACATGGTCAATATTCCCATGTGGCGACATGCACTTATTAGCTTTCCACACCCGTTATTACGGGAAGGCTTAACCATCATGGATACCCCCGGACTCAATGCCTTGGGTAACGAGCCTGAATTAACAGTCAATATGCTGCCAAGTGCGCAAGCCGTGATTTTTGTTTTAGCAGCAGATACCGGTGTGACCAAATCCGATTTAGATATGTGGGAACAAAATGTTCAGCCGCTGGGTGGCGATGCCAAACATGGAAGGATTGTCGTTCTGAATAAAGTCGATACACTTTGGGATGAACTAAAAGGTGATGATTCAATTACAGAAAGTATTTCGGCACAATGCAGCTCTGCTGCAAAAATGTTAAAGATTGATATTGAAAATGTATTTCCTGTTTCTGCGCAAAAAGGTTTATTAGCAAAAATACGTCATGATACCGAACTATTAAAACGCAGTAATATTCTTTCATTAGAAGCAATACTGGCGCAGGATATTTTGCCGCAAAAACAACAGATCGTACGTGAAAGTATTATTTCTGAAATTGGTGGCATGGCCAAAGAATCTCACAGTTTAATTTCGTCACGGCTAAAAGATAATCATAGCCAACTAAGCGAACTACAAGGTCTTAGCGGAAAAAATGAAGATGTTATTGTTCATCTCATGAAAAAAACACGGGAAGAACAAACGATTTATCATAAAAGTGTCGAAAGCTTTCAAAACAGCAAAAAAACATTCTCCAGGCAGCATAAAGAATTAATGCAAACGCTCGATTTAAATCAACTAGATGCACTCATGGCAAAAACACGAAAAGAAATGACCGGCAGCTGGACAACCGGTGGTTTAAAAGGGGCAATGAAAGAATTTTTTGACATGATATCAAACACAATCACTACCGCCTCACAACAAAGTGATGACGTCAATATGTTGTTACAAACAATTTGTCGCACCTTTAACAAAGAACATGGATTGGCTGATGTAAAACCCAAGCTATTTAGTATGGGAAAATATAAACGTGATTTAGAACTTCTAACACATGAAGCAGAAGCTTATCGTAGCAGCCCAAAAATGGCCGCAACTGAACAAGCTTTTGTGGTCAAAAAATTCTTTATCTCTATGGTCAGCCATGCCCGCAATACCTTTTTTCAGGCACACCAGGAAGTTGAAGCCTGGGGAAAAGCCGGAATGGCACCTTTAGTTTCCAGAATTAAAGAACACCGTAACCAGATGGAAAAACGCCTGGAAAACTTACGAAAAATTAATGAGTCACGCGATACCTTACAGGAACGTATTTCCGAGCTTGAAAAAACTGAAAAAGTTTTAAAATTGCAACTTGGTGACTTAAATGGCCTGGTGGAAACCCTGAATAAACCGCTCGAACAATTCGTCCAAAAATCCTGAACCATCCAACCACACCGGATAAAAGGCTTGTCTTTTAACAGGCTTTTTATTTTAGCCCCACAATTATGGCAATATTTTATTAATAGCAAGGTAAAATACTGTATTTTCGTCTATGCTTAAGTATAAGATAGGGAAAAAGGAGCAGCGTCTATGAAAATATTACGTATTTTATCTTACACAATACTTTTACTTTTCTCGTTTAATAGTTTTGCAGAAAACGTAGAAAAATTTGGTGACTATGTTATCCATCACAATGTGCTGCCCACCAACCTCTTGCTGCCTGAAGTTGCCCGCGCTTATAAAATTAAACGCAGCAAAAACCTCGGTATGATTAATATTGTTGTACAACATAAAGGCAAAGGTATTCATGCAAAAGTAACCGGAACAGGGGTTAATTTAAACGCACAGTTAAAACATATAGAATTCCAGGAAATTAAAGATGGTGATGTTATCTACTATATATCCAGCTTCAGAGTCACCCATAAAGAACTGATTAACTTTAAAATTAACGTTCAACCGGCTGGCTCAAATAAAACCAGAACAATAAAATTTAAAAAAGAATTTTATACAAACTAACATCCTATTCTGAGCTATTTCTACAAAATTTAACACCTTATGAGCTTGCTGCGCCGCTACTGTCGCAGCAAGCTCATGTCAACCTGTCTGTCATGAAATGACCTCCGATACTTTGTTCTTGCGGTGCCCCAAACGTACACGTTAAGGTGATTCTGACGAAACGCGTAGCGCTTTCAGCAGGCACAATGATCTGCGCCCTTATATTTTGTATAATGCTCGCTTTATAGCCTGAGTAAATATAATGAGCATAGAAAAAGAACTTCAAAGCCGTAGCGACTCAAAATGCGAGCTTTGTTCAGCAACCAAAAGTTTATCCGTTTATGACGTTCCACCCGAAGCAAATGGCAGCGCTGAACAAGCCATCCTGATCTGTCAAACTTGCCAGGATCAAATTAATCACCCTGATACAATGGACGAAAACCACTGGCGTTGTCTGAACGAGAGTATGTGGAGCCAGATTCCCGCCGTACAAATAATGGCATGGCGACTATTAACCCGCTTAAGCAGTAAAGGCTGGCCACAAGATTTACTTGATATGCTTTATCTCGACGACGGTACGCTGGCGTGGGCGCAAGCCGATGGTGACGGCATAGATGAGAGTGATAAAGTTATTCATAAAGATTGCAACGGCGCTATTCTTAACAACGGCGATAATGTTGTCATCACCAAAGATTTGGTGATTAAAGGCGCTAACTTTACCGCTAAACGCGGTACCGCGGTAAGAAAAATTTCTTTAGTCTCGGACAGCGCAAGAGAAATAGAAGGTAAGGTTGAAGGGCAACTCATTGTTCTGGCAACGCGTTTTTTAAAAAAATCAAACTAGACTACACTAAAGTCAGCTGAAACCACGATAAAACATTATCACTGCAAAACTCATAATCATAAGCCCGGCAATCTGGCGTACCCATGCTTGCTGTATAAATTGATTAAGACTTGCGGCAAAAACACCCATCAATAATAAATTCGGCAAAGTACCCAAACCAAAACTCAACATAAGAAGCCCGCCTTCGAGCGGACTTTGTGTTGAGATAGTCCAGATAATCACGCTATACACCAGGCCGCAAGGTAACCAGCCCCAAACCAGTCCTAAAGAAAAAGCATGTCGATAAGTTTTTACCGGCATAAAACGCCGACCTAAAGGTTCAAGTCGTTTCCAAATAATATTACCACCGAGCTTTTCAACTCTCGCTAAAATTTTCCACCAGCCCGCAATGTATAATCCTAAAGCCAGCATAAAAATAGCTGCAATAATTTCCAAGGATTTTTGTAACGCATAAATATCAAATAAGTGACTACCCAACCAACCAATGCCACCCATTAATAATCCGGCAAGTGTGTAACTGAGAATACGTCCTGCATTATAGGATAAAAGATAAGGTAAAGATGAGCGTATATTATTTTGAGTCTGAGGTGAGTCTTGATTCAATCCCAGGCACAATGCGCCGACGATACCGCCGCACATCCCCACACAATGTACCCCACCTAAAAGACCAACCAGAAAAGCGGCTATATAAGAAACTTCAATGTCCATTATCTATTTAACAACTCTTTTTTTAAGCATCAAGTAAATAATAAGAAAAATAACGGGCAAGCCCATCACCGCGGTTAATAAAAAGAAATTCGAATACCCCAAATCATTAACCATGCTGCCGGAATAGCCACCCAATAGTTTTGGCAATAAGGTCATTAACGAACTTAGAATGGCGTATTGCACTGCGGTAAATGAAATATTGGTTAAACTGGAAAGATAAGCAATAAAGGCTGCACTGGCTAATCCGGCACTTAAATTATCTGCTGCAATCACAGCGCTAAGTAAAGCAATATCATTTCCGTTATGCGCCAGCCACATAAACAATAAATTTGTTAAGGCAGATAAAATTGCGCCCAGCAGTAAAATACGCATTACACCGTAACGCATTGTCATTAAGCCACCCAGAAAACCGCCAACCAGAGTCATAATAAGACCAAAGACTACCGCGGTAGAGGCAATTTCACTTTTACTAAAACCAATGTCTTTATAAAAAACACTGGCGATCACACCCAGCACAATATCTGACATTCGGTATAAACCAACCAGCAGCAATATCATCATTGCCGTTTTACCGTAACGTTTAAAAAAATCAGTTACCGGTTCAATATATGTGGAATACACCATTTTTCGATTAACAATATTTAAAACAACTAATAAATATATTCCCGCCAGTGAAAAAACTAATGACGTTAATAAACGCACAGCTTCGTTAATAAAACCAACTGAAAAACCAAAATTAAAAACCTGAAAACCATAAATAAAAGCGGCAACCATCACTATAAACATCATAAAAAATCTGACGTAATCCGATAAATTATGCAGATATACTTCAACTTTTTTATTTATTTCTGGCTCTTTAATTAACAGCGTTGTCACCACACCCACCAACATAACAGCGGCCATAATTAAATAAGCAGACTGCCAGGCTGAATAAATATATTTATTTTCGACACCAAAATATTCGGCCAGATAAAGTCCACCGGCACCGGCTACCATCATGCCAATTCGATAACCTGCAATATACATGGCCGACATGGCGGCCTGATATTCCTTTTGTACTGCCTCAATCCGGTAAGCATCAATGACAATATCCTGACTGGCAGATGAAAAACCCAGCAAAACCGCAGCAACAGCCATACCGGTTAAACCCTCAGATGGATCCGTCATCGCCATTAAAATAATGGCTGCCATAATTGATAGCTGTGCCACGATCAACCAGCTTCGGCGACGCCCTAAAATGTTATGTAAAAAGGGCAACGGAAGTTTGTCTATAACCGGCGCCCAAATAAATTTAAAAGAATATGCGAGAGCCGCCCAGCTAAAATAAGTCACAGCAGAACGATCAACACCGGCCTCTCTTAGCCAAAGTGATAATGTCGAAAAGATAAGAAGCAAAGGAAGACCGGCAGAAAAACCTAAAAACAACATTGCTAAAACACGGCGGTTTAAATATACCTTAAATGCATTTGCCCAACTTGTTTGGGGCTTAAAATCTATTGGCGGTGACATATTGATCCATATCAAATTTTTTTCATTACTTTACCACTTTAACAGGCTTATGTTATTTCTAACTAACGGAATTCTATAAAAATGTGCTATATATTAAATATCAACACAGGATGATGTTATGAAAAAACGTTCTCGTATAACCCTTATTGTTATAATCACTCTCTTGATTGTTATTTTCTTGTTTGTCTGGCTGAAACAGCCAAAACCTGTACCTGTACTTATTGCAGTTGTTCATAAAGGTGATGTTCAGCGCACGGTAACCAATACCCGTGCAGGTACTCTTAAAGCTTGCCGCCGAGCAGGCCTCTCACCATCAATAGGTGGCCAAATCGCCATCTTGCCTGTGAAAGAAGGAGACCAGGTTAAAAAAGGCCAGCTACTACTGGAAATGTGGAACGATGATATCAATGCACAAATTAGTCTAAGCAAAAGTGAAATTCTTGCAAGCAAATCGCGCATCAAAGAGGCCTGTGTTATTGCAGAAGTGGCCAAACGAGAAGCAAACCGTTTAACGGTATTACGTAAAAAAGGTCTTAGTTCAGATGATGCAAGCGAACGCGCCGTTGGTGAGGCTAAAGCAAAAAATGCAGCTTGTCAGGCAGCAAAATCATCCTCAGAAGTAAGCCAGGCAAGACTCTCGGTTGCCCTGGCTGCATTAGAACGAACAAAATTAAAAGCCCCTTTTGATGGTACCGTTGCCGAAGTTACTGGAGAACTCGGCGAATTTGTCACACCGTCACCGGTCGGCGTACCAACCCCTCCTGCGGTCGATATAATTGATACCAGCTGTCTTTATGTATTGGCTCCCATCGATGAAGTGGATGCACCAGAAATAAAACCCAACATGCCTGCCAATATTTCTCTCGATGCCTATAACAAGCAATATTTTAAAGGCAAGGTTCGCCGCATCGCGCCTTATGTGCTTGATCGTGAAAAACAGGCCCGAACGGTCGATATAGAGGTTAACTTTATTATCGAAAATGAAAACCACAATATGCTGCCCGGTTATAGCGCTGATGTTGAAATTATTATTGACTCACATTCCAACGTTATTCGCATTCCAACTGAAGCATTATTAGAAGGTCAAAAAGTTTTTATTTACAACAAAGACAACAAAACCATATACGAAAAAGAAATTAAAACAGGAATAAGTAACTGGAAATACACAGAAGTACTTGATGGCCTTAAAGTAGGTGAAAGCATCGTTACTTCAATTGATCGTGATGGTGTTATTGATGGTGCCCGCGTTAAAATTGAAACTAAAAATAAATAATTTTAACTTATGATTAAACTTGAAAATATACATCGTAACTTTCAAGTTGGAGATCAATCTGTACATGCGCTCGACAACATTAATATCACCATTAACAATGGTGAATATGTTTCTGTAATGGGCCCTTCTGGTTCAGGTAAATCAACCTTACTCAACTTGCTCGGTTTATTAGATAGCCCCAGTTCTGGTAATTACTTTCTTAACGGGAACAATGTCACTGAACTCGATGAAAACCAGCAAGCTGTAACGCGTAATCAAAATATTGGTTTTGTATTTCAGGTTTTTCATTTAATTCCAAGATTAACTGCAGCCGAAAATATTGAGTTACCGTTAGTACTGGCGGGTATTTCTGAATCAATTAGGAAAGAACGCGTCCATAATGCACTGGACTCAATGAAATTATTAGATCGCGCACACCATAAACCACAAGAACTTTCAGGTGGACAACGCCAACGTGTTGCCATTGCCCGCGCGACGATTACAGAGCCCTCTATTTTACTTGCTGATGAACCAACCGGTAACCTTGATCAAAAATCGGGGCTCAATGTTATAGAAACATTAGAACAGCTAAATAAAAAAGGCATTACGCTTATTGTTGTTACACATGATGCGGCTCTTGGTGCCCGTTCAACCCGCTCTATTGGTATGATTGATGGTAGAATTGAATCTGATATTGGTGCGAGTAATGTTACTGGCACGTGATGCAATTCGTTTTTCCTGGCAAGCATTAAGCGCGAATACCACGCGTACTTTTCTTATGCTTCTCGCTATGAGTATTGGTGTTGGCTCGGTCGTTATATTAACTGCTCTTGGTGAAGGTGCACGAAATTATGTAACTGCCGAATTCTCCTCACTGGGGACTAATCTTGTCATTATCATTCCAGGAAAAAGTGAAACCAGTGGAGACAATCCAATGGGCTTAATCGGTATTACGGAAAGAGACTTAACGATTGATGATGCACTGGAATTAAAACGCCACCCTAAAATAAATCGTATTGCACCATTAAATATAGGTGTGGCGGAAGTCGCATGGCAAAGTCGTAAACGTGAAGTAAGCATAATGGGCACAAATCATGAGTTCCAAAAAATACGTCAATGGAAAATAGCGCAGGGCAAGTTTTTACCTAAAACGGATATGAGCCGAGGTACATCAGTGTGTGTACTTGGCGCTGATCTCCGCAACGAAATCTTTGGCGCACATTCAGCTTTGGGACAATGGATACGTATTGGTGACAGACGTTTTCGTGTCATAGGCATTCTTGATCAAGAAGGTCAATCAATGGGCATGAATGTGGGTGATTCGGTTTTTATTCCGGTTGCATCGGCTCAATCACTATTTAATGTGCCTGCGCTATTCAGAATCTTTGTTGAAGTAAAAACGCGTGAAGCGATTCCTAAAGTTATCTCCTTTATTAAAAGTACGATACAAGAACGTCATCAAGGGGTGGAAGATATCACTGTTATTACACAAGATGCCATCCTTGCGACCTTTGACCGCATACTGGGTGCGCTAACATATTCCATTGGCGGAATAGCCGCCATCAGCCTTTTTGTTGCGGGCATCCTCATTATGAATGTCATGCTGGTAACGGTATCGCAACGCACCAGTGAAATCGGATTATTAAAATCATTAGGCGCTTCTTCTAAAGCTGTGCTTAACCTCATTTTAATCGAAGCCATATTGCTTTCTTCACTTGGTGCATTAATCGGACTAATTTTGGGACAACTTGGCTGTTGGGGAATTCGATCTGCTTTTCCAGATTTACCTGCTTATCCACCTGCATGGGCGACACTGGCATCTATTTTGATAGCGTTAATTACCGGTATTTTATTTAGTTTATTACCTGCAAAAAAGGCGGCACGGCTTGATCCTGTTGTTGCCTTATCGAATCGTTAACCATGCTAATTAAAGATTTCATACGGTTAACAGGAACTTCAGTGCTCGCTCACAAGTTAAGAAGTTTTTTAACTATGTTAGGAATATCCGTAGGTATAACAGCGGTCGTCTTACTCACCTCCATCGGTGAGGGCTTATATAAATTTGTACTTTCTGAGTTTAGTCAGTTCGGTACCAATTTGGTTGCGATACAACCTGGAAAAGTCTCAACCCACGGGATGAGTATGGGGGTATTCGGAAGTGTGCGCCCTCTAACGATTGAAGATGCCGAAGCTTTAAAAAAACTCTCATCTGCCGAATCAGTTGTTCCTGTTGTTCAGGGTAATGCTGAAGTTGAAGGCAATGGCCGTACACGTCGAACAACCGTGTTTGGCGTTGGCTCTCAATTCTTAATAACATTTAGCGCAAAAATTAATGGCGGACGATTTTTACCCGAAGAAGATCCAACTGCTCCCCGCGCTTTTGTAGTACTTGGCGCCAAAGTCAAAACAGAACTCTTTGGAAACAAAAACCCTTTAGGTCAACGCATGCGTATTGGTGGTGATCGCTATCGCATTATTGGTTTTTTAGAATCAAAAGGTCAGATACTCGGTTTTGATCTTGATGATACAGTATATATACCAACAGCCCGTGGTCTTGATTTATTTAATCGTGAAGGAGTCATGGAAATTGATATCACTTATAAAGAAGGAGAAAATACAGATAAAGTTGTAGCGAGTATTAAGCGGATACTCGAAGCGCGGCATGGAAAAGAAGATTTCACCGTTACCACTCAGGAACAAATGTTAGATGTGCTTGGTTCTATTTTAAATGTTCTCACATTTGCCGTTGGCGCGATTGGAAGCATTTCTTTATTGGTAGGTGGTATAGGCATTATTACGATAATGACCATTAGTGTGAATGAACGCACCACAGAAATTGGTTTACTGCGTGCTCTGGGCGCAAAGCAATCTCAAATACTCTCGCTGTTTTTAGGAGAAGCCGTTGTGCTCTCAGCGGTTGGGGGGGCAAGCGGATTACTTTTAGGAATAGGTATAGCGCAACTTCTTCATGCTGCACTACCCGCTCTACCTGTACATACTCCGTGGACCTTTGTGTTAATGGCGGAAGGTCTCGCGATATTCATTGGTCTTACCGCGGGCGTTTTACCTGCACGCCGTGCAGCAAAACTTGATCCTGTTGAAGCACTGAGATCAGAATAAAAATTTATTTAATCTCAAAATCATAATCGATGGTTAACGGTGCATGATCCGAAAACCAGCTATCTTTATAAACCGATGCTTTCGTTGCTTTTAAACCCGGCGTAACAAATTGATAGTCAATGCGCCACCCCACATTATTTGCACGCGCGTTACCGCGGTTTGACCACCAGGTATATTCGCCTGCATTTTTATTCACTTCACGGAAAGCATCAACAAACCCTACTTCTTCAATCGTTTTAGTGACCCATGCCTGATCTTCCGGGGTACAACCCGAATTTTTTTGATTGCTTTTCCAGTTTTTAATATCAATTTCTTTATGCACAACATTAAAGTCGCCACAAATCACAAACTCACGGCGTTTACGTTTCATCGCTTTCATGTCTTCTGAAAGCCTGTCCATAAATTTTAATTTCGCCTGATGCCGCTCAGGACTTGAAGAACCCGAAGGTAAATATAATGAAGCAACGGTGATGCCATCAAACTCCGCCTGAATCCAGCGACCTTCGGTATCGACATGCGGCCAGCCTAAACCGCGACTGACTTTATTGGGTTTAGTTTTACAGTAAATAGCGACACCGCTATAACCTTTTTTCTCTGCATCAAAGTAATAACAATGGTAGCCCTTTGGATAAAACATCGAGTCATCAAGCTGGTGCTCTTGCGCCTTGGTTTCCTGAATACACACCACGTCCGCATTTTGTTTTTGCATCCAGTCAAAAAAACCTTTTTTCTCCGCCGCGCGGATCCCATTCACATTTGCCGTAATAATTCGCATCAAACCTTGTCCAATTTTATTCTCAAAACGTGTATCATACACGACCTAAACAGCCACCTGCATAAATCAAGCGGAAACAATCATGAAAGATTACCAAAAAGACTTTATCGAATTTGCCCTTAAAAATGACGTGCTTCGCTTTGGCGAATTCACCCTGAAATCTGGCAGAGTTAGTCCTTACTTCTTTAATGCAGGTTTATTTAACTCAGGCGAAGCCCTTGCCAAACTCGGCCAATATTACGCAGCCGCCATCAAAGAAAGCGGCGTAAAGTTTGACCTGTTATTTGGCCCCGCTTACAAAGGCATCCCACTCGCCACCACCTGTGCCGTCGCCCTATATGAACATCAAAACACCAATATTCCCTACAGCTTCAACCGCAAAGAAGCCAAAGCCCACGGCGAAGGCGGCAATATTGTGGGCGCCGCACTCGAAGGCGATATTTTAATCATTGATGACGTCATCACCGCGGGCACCGCCATTCGTGAATCAATGGATATTATTGCAGCAGCCAATGCAAAACCGGCCGGCGTGATTATTGCACTAGATCGTCAGGAAAAAGGCACCGGTGAACTATCCGCGATTCAGGAAGTAGAACAAGACTATTCTATTCCTGTGTTAAGTATTATTAAGCTAGAGCATTTGATTGCTTACCTGGAAGGCAATGCGGAGTTTGGTGAGTATTTGGGTAAGGTGACGGCTTATCGTGATCAGTATGGGATTTAGTTTTATGTCCGGTCTCACTTAATAAACCTCTTTGAGTTTTGTCAGTATAACCCTAACGTATTCCATACGTTCTGGTCATGCCCGGACGGCCGCGTCGGGGGTTGCCCGACAGCAAGTTACTTTCTTTTTCTTGTCAAAAAGAAAGTAACCAAAGAAAACGACACTCGAAAACTTGTTGGGATTTTCAATCCCAATACCCTGCGCTTTTTAACTCAAACGGGCGCTGCGCAACTCGCGCAATGCTACGCATTTTTTTGCGCTCAAACAGTGCTCGCTCATTCCCCGTTTAAGTTAAAAATACTCGGCTGCGTTTAACGAGACTCGCCCTTCTACCAACACAAATGTTAAAAGTAACTCTTTTAATCTATTAAAGATTAGTGTTATATTCTTTGAAAAGATAAGTGGCTACCTTTTCCCCCATACGACCATTTCTTTTTATTAAATATTAATTTCAATTTAATCACATATAACTCTGTATAATTCACTTAGAGCTAAATTAAACTAAAAAGGAAAAAATATGAAATTTAGAAGCATTAAAAAAGCTGCTGCTTATTTATCAATATTATTAATCCCAATGGGAGTATTCGCAGAAAGTACAAGAATTAGCGATGAAAACGCTCCTTTCTTTTATGAAGCAAATGCAGAAATAAAAATACCAGATCACAAATTAGCACAATATATCTCTAGTGACTATCGAAATGCTCGCGATGAATTTACAAGGCATGATCTTTTTCAACAAATCAAACCTGTAATTGATAAACGTTTATCAAAAGCAAAAAAGACCAAAGCCGTACTCCTCCGTATAGGTACAGATCTTGGTGATTATAATTTTGATAAAAAATCTTTTTCTACTGGTATTGGTGCAACAACATATATACCGTTTGATAATGGTTACGCAGTCACTTTCACAAATGGGGAAAAAATTCAATTTCTTCCAGTACCGATGGACTTAGCTAGAACATTATCCGGTGAACTACGTAGAGATAGAAGCGCAACCTTTACCATTTATGGTCAGGTTGTAGGAACAAAAGAAGAGGAGCTTGGCTGGAAAACTAAAAAAGCTATTAAAATAAAAATCACCAAAATTGAAGCAATATTAGGTTCAGGTACAAAAATTGGTTCAAAAAAACTATAATAACCCGATCCAATTGGCCACCAAAAACTGCGCATCTGTCTCTTTGCTTTTTGGATTAAGATATGCCTAATCATCATCTTCCCATGTCAATATTATCTCGTTAAACGCAGCCGAGCATTTTTAACTTAAACGGGGAATGAGCGAGCACTGTTTGAGCGCAAAAAATGCGTAGCATTGCGCGAGTTGCGCAGCGCCCGTTTGAGTTAAAAAGCGCAGGGTATTGGGATTGGAAATCCCAACAAGTTTCCGAGTGTCGTTTTCTTTGGTTACTTTCTTTTGACAAGAAAAAGAAAGTAACTTGCTGTCGGTCAACCACCGACGCGGACGTCCGGACAAGACCGGACATAAAATCAACCAATCAACAACTTAACCCCCACCAACAAAGTCACCCCCTCATATACCCTCTTAATCCACTTATTCCCCGCCGTAATCGCATAATGCGCCCCCACATATCCGCCCAGTGCTGAAGCAACAAATAAAACGGGGATCCAGTCCCATCGAATAGGACCTTGCAAGCCAAGTGTAAATGCACCGGTTCCATTCCAGAATAATCCCACCAGGACTAATGTGTAGGCCATGGCTTGTTTATAATCGAGACCAAACCAACGCACCAGCCAGATAGTGACAAAAAGACCTGTGCCGGAGGTTAGCGAACCATTTAAAAAACCAATGCAAAATAAAACACCGACACCAACCAAGCGGTGAACAACATTATTTTTCGGCTGCTGGATGTTCTGTCCTAACTCTTTATTCCATATTGAATACAAGCCTAATCCTAGTGTCAGTATGCCTAAGGCAAATTCTGCCGGACGCTCAGGGATATTGACGATGACCAGTGCGCCCAAAACAACGCCGGGCAAACCGCTGGCTAAAATGAGCAGTGAAACCCGCCAGTTCAGTGTGCCTTCCCGAAAATGCCTGACCGTCGCGCCGACACCGAGTGCGACAGAAGCCAGCTTATGTGTAGCTAACGCCACACTGAAAGGTAAACCAAGAAAAATAAGTAATGGCAATTGCAGTAAGCCCGCGCCGCCGCCGGCGAAAGCAGAAAAAGCATTGGCAATGAACGAAATGAGAAATAGTGCTATTGTTTCTGTCACAGGGTCTGCTACTTTATGGAAGGCCTTACACAAAAAGCCCCCAATGAATTAAACCAAAAGTGTAATTTGAAATGATGAAAAATAATACCACGAAGACGTTTTTTCTTATCCTGATATCTAGCCTGCTCACCACACAAACCGCCTTTGCCGCAAAAATAAAATGCTGGCGTAATGATGAGGGTGTCAAAGAATGCGGTACCTATGTACCCGCTGAACATTCTCAAAAAAGAATAGAAACACGCGGTGAAAGTGGCCGTGTTATTGAGATTAAAGAACGGGCAAAAAATAAAGAGGAAATAAAAGAAGCTAAACGCCTGGCTAAAATCAAAAAAATTGAAGAAGAAAAAATTGCCGAGCAACAAAAAAAAGATGCGATTTTATTAGAAACCTTTTCGCGCGAACTTGATATCACCTTACTTAGAGACAGCAAAATAAATGTCTTGGAAGGTATTATTTCAGTTACCGCCAGCAACAACATAACGCTGAATAAAAAACTCACTAAACTAAAAAAACGTAGTGAAAAAAAACCGACTAAGCATGATGCAGAAGATATTAAAAAAATAGAAAACCGCATTGCTAAAAATAATAAATCAATCGCAGAAAAACGCGCGAAACAAAATACTATTCGCAAAAAATTTGAAAACGATTTACAACGTTTCAGAGCATTAAAGAGCGGTATTATTTTAATTCCAGCAAAAACACCATAATTATGTCGTTGCGAAGGTTGCAGCAAGCAAGGCCCATTGTTTATCCCAACCTTCTAATGGACTGCGTTTAAAACCGGAGCGAACAAATTGAACAATATGGCCTTCTACTACCGCAATGAGTAAATTTGCCTGAACCTGAACAGGGATAGCAAAGCTTAACTCTTTATTCATCTCGCCTTCGCGTAAGACTTGTTTAATTTGAGTTTCAAGGCGCTCAAAAAATTGATTAATGCGTACACGCAAACGTTCTGTTTCACCCGTTAAAATATCGCCGCTTAAAATTCGTGTTAAACCTGGATTCTTTTCGGAAAAACCTAACAGCAATGAAAGAATTTTTTCACAACGTTTTAATGATGACGGCTCTTCTTTGAGAATTCGATTAATCAAACCAAAGATGGTTTCTTCGATAAATTCGATTAAGCCTTCAAACATTTTTGCTTTACTCGGAAAATGTCGGTAAAGCGCAGCTTCTGAAACACCCACCGCACGGGCTAATCCGGCGGTGGTAATACGTTCACCGGGATTAATTTCAAGCTCTCGCGCTAACGCTTCCAGAATCTGTTGGCGGCGTGAAGGTTTTTTTTGTTTTTCTGTCATAACTTAGCCTTTAATTAAAGTACCAACACCTTCGTCTGTAAGGAGTTCAAGTAACACCGCATGTTCAACACGCCCATCGATAATTTGTGCGGTTTGTACACCCGACTTAACTGCATCAATCGCACAATCAATTTTGGGTAGCATGCCACCGTAGATTGTTTCATTATCAATAAGCTCCTGAACCTGATTCGCGGTTAAACCGGTTAACAATTTATTATCTTTATCTAACACGCCCGGCGTATTGGTTAACAGCATAAGTTTTTCAGCATTTAAAGCTATCGCGATTTTCCCTGCAACAATATCGGCATTAATGTTATAGGATTGCCCGTCTTCACAAACACCAATGGGTGCAATCACAGGAATGAAGTCACCCTTCATTAACATGTGAACAATGGAGGCATCGATACTTTCAACTTCACCGACATGACCAATATCAATAATTTCTGATGTGTTCATTTCGGGTGCATCATTTTCAAAGCGCATTTTACGTGCCGTGATCAAACTGCCATCTTTACCGGTTAAACCAACCGCGTGTCCGCCTTGTTGGTTAATTAAGTTAACAATATCTTTATTAACCTGACCGCCTAAAACCATTTCAACAATATCCATGGTTTCAGAATCGGTCACCCGCATACCTTTCACAAATTGACTTTCTTTACCAATTTGTTCCAGCATATTGCCAATTTGCGGGCCGCCGCCATGTACAACAACCGGGTTCATACCAACCAGTTTCAGTAACACAATATCGCGTGCAAAGCCCTGCTTTAAGGCTTCGTCCACCATGGCATTACCGCCGTATTTAATAACAATGGTTTTTCCCTGAAAGCGCCGTATGTAGGGTAATGCTTCTGTTAAAACATTGGCGATGTTTGCTGCCGAAGATATTTCTATGCTCATAATTTTTTCTTTTTATTAAAAGGGTAATTGTATATTTTTATCTATGCTTGTTAATACTTCTCTAAATTTATCTTGCACCTCGTCCATGGCTTTTTCTGTTTTACCTTCAAAGCGTAAAACTAAACACGGCGTTGTGTTTGATGCTCTCACCAAACCCCAGCCTTCTGCGTAATCAACACGCAAGCCATCGATATCCGTAATTTTGGCATCAGAGAAGTCTGTGGCTTTTTCTTTAAGTTGTTCAATAAACTTAAAGTGTTCGCCTTCTTGCATATGAATATTTAATTCTGGCGTATTCACCGAGTCAGGTAAGTTAGAAAAAATAACCTGCGGCTTATCTTCTTGTGCCGCTAATATTTCTAATAAACGTGCTGCCGAGTATAAGGCATCATCAAAACCGTACCATCTTTCTTTAAAAAAAATGTGTCCGCTCATTTCACCCGCAAGCAAAGCACCGGTTTCTTTCATTTTACCTTTAATTAAAGAGTGGCCGGTTTTCCACATTAAGGGCTCACCCCCGGCTTCTTTAATGGCAATGTCTAAATTACTGCTGCATTTAATATCATAAATAATTTTACCGCCGGGGTTACGCGACAAAATATCTCTGGAAAACAACATCATTAAACGATCGGGCCAAATCACATTACCATTGCCACTGATCACACCAATACGATCGCCATCACCATCAAAAGCCAGACCAAGATCAGCGCCTTGTTTATTAACTTCGGCTTTTAAGTCTTCTAAATTTTCCGGACGACTTGGATCAGGATGATGATGAGGAAAGTTCCCATCAACCTCGCAAAATAATAATGTTGTATCACAGCCAAGTTTTTCAAATAGCTGTGGCGCAACGGCACCCGCCACACCATTGCCACAATCGACAACGACTTTAAGTTTACGTTTCAACGTAATATCACTGCTTATCCGATCAACATACTCTTCAATAATGTCTTTTTCTTCGTAGCGGCCTTCAGCTGAGGTTAATTTATTTTCCACAATATGCTGGCGCAATAACTGAATCGTATCGCCCGACAACGTTTCACCACCTAAAACCATTTTAAGACCATTATAGTTGGGTGGATTATGACTACCGGTTAGCATTACACCGGTACCTTTTGTTAGTTTTACCGCCGCATAATAAAGCGCGGGTGTTGGTGCCATACCCACATCAATCACCTTCATGCCGGAGGCCATTAAACCTTCTATTAATGACTTCGCTAAAGATGGACCAGATAAACGTCCATCACGCGCAACCGCTATCGAATCCAGTCCTCGATGGCCGGCTTCGGTTCCGATTGCCTGACCAATTAACTTTATGTTTTCAATTGTTAAACTTTGTTCAACGATGCCGCGGATATCGTATGCTTTAAAAATTTCTTCCGGTAAATTAATAGTATTCATTTTAGCTTTTACCCGTATGGCCGAAGCCACCTTCTGCACGATCACTTGTTTCAAAGCTTTCAACCACATCAAACTTTGCCTGCACCACAGGAACAAAAACAAGTTGCGCCATACGTTCAGCAATATCCATGGTAAAAGGTGTCTGGCCGCGATTCCAAACAGACACAAACAACTGCCCCTGGTAATCGGAGTCAATCAAGCCGGTTAAATTTCCTAATACGATACCGTGCTTATGACCTAAACCTGAACGCGGTAAAATAACCGCCGCCATTGCAGGATCATCAATGTGTATCGCCATGCCCGTCGGCACTAAATGTGTTTCGCCTGGTTTTACTTCTAAGGGTTCATCAATACAGGCTCTTAAATCCAGTCCTGCTGAACCTGATGTTGCATACTCGGGTAATGGAATTTCTTTACCGATACGTGGGTCAAGAATTTTAAGTTTAATATTATGCATACTACTCGCTTCTATTATATTTTTAATTTAGTGACTCTTTGAATTTAAAGATTTTTTAATGAAACAACATTATTCAAATTTGTTTCATATAAAGAAAAACGTTCTGCGATTAGCTCAATCAGCTGTCTTGCTAATTTTGTTTTACTGGCAAGCTCAAGTTTTTTCTCACCACCTTGCCAGTAAAGAGTTAATTCGTTTGTATCGCTATTAAATGTGCCGTCTGTTTTCGTCGCGCTTGCGCCGACTAAGTTTGCCGCGATCATCTCGATATTTTTTTGTGTTAATTTTTTACGTGCATAGGCTTCTAAATTTTGTGTTTCAGCAGCAAAGCCAACGCAAAATGTTTTTGCATACTCTGCTTTCACCATGGCAAGAATATCGGTGTTTTTTTCTAACTCGATCGTTAAGCGATCATCGTTCTTTTTAATTTTATCTTGCTGTACGGTTAACGGCCGATAATCTGCAACCGCGGCACTGGCAATAAATATATCCGCTTCTGCAATATACTCTTTTACCGCCGTTTCCATTTCTGCTGCACTTTCAACATTAATGCACGTCACTCTGTCTGGTATTTCTAAACTCACCGGCCCACTGACCAGAATAACGTTTGCACCTGCTTCAACTGCTGCTTCGGCAATAGCGTAACCCATTTTACCGGAGCTGTTGTTGCTCAAATAACGTACTGGATCGAGTACTTCACGCGTTGGCCCTGCGGTAATTAAAACGGTTTGCCCACTTAAACTGCCCGCTGAAAATAACTCACTCAAGGCAAGAATGATTTTTTCACTCTCGATCATACGGCCTTCGCCAATATCACCGCAGGCCTGGGAGCCGCTATCGGGACCAAGAAATAAAACGCCGCGCTGCGATAATACTTTCACATTTTCCTGAGTCGCCTGATCTGCCCACATGTGTTTATTCATGGCCGGTGCAATGGCTAATGGCACGTCGGCGGCTAAACACACCGCCAGTAATAATTCATCTGCCCGGCCATGCGCAAAATTGGCAAGACTGTTTGCACTCGCTGGCGCAATTAAAATGACATCGGCCCAGCGCGCCAGCTCAATATGCCCCATGGCCGCTTCGGCTTCTTTATCCAGCAAGTTTTCATAAACCGGAAAACCCGACAGCGCCTGAAAAGTGAGCGGCGTAACAAACGCTTTTGCGCCCTCGGTCATCACCACGCGCACCTCGGCACCGGCATCTTGCAGGCGACGTACAAGCTCAGCGGCTTTATAGGCCGCAATGCTTCCGGTCACACCGAGCAAAACTCTTTTATTGGATAAATGTTGCATAAGCGCTATTCTAACAGATAGTGAACATTCACACCGCATTCTATATGGTGTTCACAACAGCAAATTTATTTAATTTTATTCTCGTTTTGACAGGGAGGTCAAAATGCCGATTACCGACTGGCCAAAAGCTGAACGCCCGCGTGAAAAATTACTTTCACTTGGCCCAAGCGCACTATCTGATGCCGAGCTTCTGGCCATCTTCCTACGCACCGGGATAAAGGGCAAAACCGCGGTTGATTTAGCGCGCGATATTATCGCTTATTTTGGCAGCCTCAGAAATTTGCTGCTGGCAGATAAAAAAGCCTTTTGCCAGTTTTCAGGGCTGGGTGAGGCCAAATTTGCGCAGTTACAGGCCGTTATTGAGCTCTCTCGTCGCCATTTAAAAGAAACCATGCAGCGTGGCGAATTTTTAAAAAACCCCCAATCGACACAGGATTATCTAAGCGCACGTCTTCGTGACCTGCCCTATGAAGTGTTTGCCTGCCTTTTTCTCGACAATCAGCACCGCGTTATTGAGTTTGAAATTCTTTTTCAGGGCACCATTAATGGTTCCTCGGTACACCCACGAGAAGTGGTGCGAAAAACGCTAAAACACAACGCTGCTGCACTGATTTTGGCGCACAATCACCCTTCTGGCATTGCCGAACCCAGTTCAGCTGACCGCCATATCACCAAACAACTAATACAGGCTCTGGCCTTAATTGATGTCAGGGTATTGGATCATATTGTGGTGGGAGATGGTAAGTGCGTGGCCTTTTCAGAAAGGGGCTGGATCTGAGGGCTCCCCACGAAAATAATTATAAAAACGATAAAAAAACAACCACTTAACAAAGTAAGCATTAATACAAGAACAAAACCACGTCATTGCACTTAATGAACCGCTTCGCGTTTCGTCAGCATTACCCTAACGTGCTCTGCACGTTCTGGCATCGATGGAATAAAATGACCGCTTGTACCATATTTTGTAGGGGGATCCCTCAGGGACGAGACAACGCCTATGAAACAAACATCAGCCCATTTTCTAATTAAGTGTGACGGGGGGCGTTTTTAACTCAATTTTCACTTGTATCTTGGCTGCAATCTACGTAAAATCCCCGCTCTTTATCGCTGAGGCTCTTTAGTTTATTGTTCTCGGCCAAGCTGAATTTTGAATTTTTGGAGAAGTATCATGGCAAGAGTCTGTCAAGTCACTGGCAAGCGGCCAATGTCGGGAAACAACGTTTCTCATGCAAAAAACAGAACGCGTCGTCGTTTTTTACCAAACCTGCATTCGCACCGTTTTTGGGTAGAATCTGAGCAACGCTTTGTTCGTTTACGCTTAACCTCTAAAGGTATGCGTATTATTGACAAAAAAGGCATTGATTCAGTATTAGCTGACATGCGTTCACGTGGAGAGAAGGTATAAATCATGGCTAAGTCTGTATGTGAAAAAATCCGTTTAAACTCAAGTGCTGGTACAGGTCATTTCTACACCACGATGAAAAACAAGCGCAATATGCCTGAGAAAATGGAAATAAAGAAATACGATCCTGTTGTTCGCCAACACGTGATGTATAAAGAAGGAAAAATTAAATAGATTTTTTCTAATCTGTTAAGTTTTCCTAAAAAGCCCGCTGTTATGCGGGTTTTTTGTGACCACGACTGATACCTCAATCAATCACACAACAACCCCTCCCTAAAAAAATAAAGCCTGACTAATCCTGGCCGATATATAGCTATAATATGTTTCTGACCTTGTTCATTTTGTTACTGAAAACTGAGAATTACATTTAATGCAAAACACCTATATTGCCCGGCAACCCATTTTTGACAAAGACCTTAATGTTGTTGCCTATGAACTGTTATTTCGCATAGATCAATTTGCCAGTGAAGCGCAGGTCATTGATGGCGACAGAGCAACTGCAGATGTATTACTTAACGCCATTACTGAAATTGGCATGGACAACCTGGTCGGTGAACACCTCGCTTTTGTAAATTTCACCCACACCCATATTTTACAAATGGCAGAAAAACCCTTTCACGAACTAAAAGAAAGATTGGTTCTCGAGGTACTGGAAGATGTTAAAGCTGAAGATGCTATCGTTAACGCCCTCCACTCACTTGAAAAAAAGGGATTTACAATCGCATTAGATGACTTTATCTATGAAAAATCTTTACAGCCATTAGTCGATATTTCACAGATAATAAAAATTGATTTAATGGCATTAACGGATGCCGAACTTGAAGAACAGGTCAAAAAACTTTCAAATGGTCAGCGTAAATTACTCGCAGAAAAAGTAGAGAGTGAAGCAGAGTTCAAACGCTGCAAAGAACTAGGCTTCGATTATTTCCAGGGCTATTACTTTAGCCGGCCACAAATTATAAAAGGCAAAAAACTGCCTGCGAATAAAGTAGCAACCATGCAACTACTGGCAAAACTACAAGATCCGGAAAGTAGCATGGATGATCTTGCAAGCCTTATTTCACAAGATGTTACTATGTCGATGCGCATACTGCGTTATATAAATTCAGCACAATTTAATCTCGGCAAAGAAATTGATTCCATCCAAAGAGCAACGGTTATGTTGGGCCGTAGCACCATTCGAAATATTGCCAATCTCATTGCCATGTCACAAGTAGAAAACAAACCACACGAGCTTATTGTTATTTCAATGATTCGTGCAAAAATGGCAGAAAATATTGCAGCGCTGGTTAATTCAGATAAAGAAGTCTGCTTTACTATTGGTTTATTTTCCGTCATTGATGCGTTAATGGATCAGGAAATGGGAGAATTGATAGAAAAATTACCGCTGCCTGAAAACATAAAACTGGCTTTATTGCGACATGAAGGCGTTCTGGGAAGAATATTAAGTTGTGTTATAGCTTATGAAAATGGCGACTGGGAAAACGCCGTCTATGTGGATTTAAAAGATGAAGAATTGCAAAGTAGTTTTTTAGCCGCGCTAAAATGGGCAAATGAAAGCGCCAGTGTACTGCACTAACACCCTGACTCTTTTTTACATTTTTTCTAATAATAAACAACCGCTTTCATCAACCTGACAAAACCAGCCCTGAGCAAGGTACGTTGTTGAAACTGTTTCAACAATTAATGCCGGACCGCTAATTTTTTCACCACAACTTAAGTTATCTCTGTGGTAAAGTTTTACCTCTTCTTCAACGCCAAAAAGGTTAACGCTTTGTATTTCTTGCTGAATCACATCGTTACTAAGGCGCGGTAATTTTATTTTTTCTATTTCAGCTTTAAGTGCGACGCGCAAATTAACAAGCTCCACCTCTAACTCGAGTTGATGCCCATAACGTTTGCCATGCAGACTTTTAAAATCATTAATTGCCGCATCAATATTTTTCCATTTCACATTTAAAAAATAAGACTGCCCCAGATAACGACAATCTAAGCTGTACTGCGCCATGATATTTTTTTCGCTGACACCTTCTTCTTTTAATGCCGCAATACCCTGTTGTAATAAAAGTTCAAATCGTTGCTCTATTTGTTCAACGCTAATGTCATTTAATAAATAATTAAATGTTTGCGAGAGTTGTCGTGCCGGTGGTGCAACCAGCATACCTAATGCAGATAATACTCCCGCATACCGAGGTACCATTGCTTGCTTCATGGTTAAAGCATCCGCCAAAGCGCAAACATGTAAGCCGCCTGCACCGCCAAACGAAACCAAACTAAGCGTTTGTGGATCAATCCCTCTTTGTACCGACATAACACGTAACGCGTGCGCCATATGTTCGTTGGCAAGCTGAATGATGCCAAGTGCAGCATCCTCAACAGACAAGTTTAGATCTTTAGCAATCGGCGCAATCGCATCACCTGCAGCAGCAATATCTAATGTCATACCACCGCCCAAAAAAACGTCCGCACGTAACCGGCCTAAAACTAAATTGGCATCGGTTACTGTGGCTTTTATGCCGCCTTTGCCATAACACGCCGGCCCCGGATCGGCACCGGCCGACTCAGGCCCCACCTGCAATAAACCACCTGCATCGATGCTCGCAATCGAACCTCCGCCTGCGCCGATGGTATGCATATCCACCATCGGAACCGCAACGGGATAGCCCGCAATCTCGCCTTCACTGCTTAATTGCAGCTCACCATCAATCATGGCAACGTCGGTTGAAGTGCCCCCCATATCAAAGGTGAGCAAGCCTTTTTGAGCGGTTACTTCTCCCATGAATTTTGCCGCAGCCAGGCCACCCGCGGGGCCAGACAGTAACATGTGAACCGCCTGTTGCCCGGCAAGATCAGCAGCAACCGTACCACCAGAGCTTTGCATCACCGCAATTTTTGCCTTTGGCAGAGCGTCTTTTAAGCGCGATAGATAACCCTCGACTAATGGCCCAACGTAGCTATTGAGCCAGGTCGCAATGCCACGCTCATACTCTTTATATTCTGCTAATACCGCCGATGAACGTGAGACAAAAATACCCGCGGGAATAATGTCTGCTATACGTTTTTCAGCTTCATCATCTAAATAAGAAAATAAAAGGTTAATCGCAACGGCATCCGGTGCGAGCTTTTTTATTTGTGATTGTAATTTCTCTAGTTGCGATGTGGTTAATGGCTCAACAATATCACCTGAAGCTGATAACCGCCCCCCTGTCTCCAGACAATATGTATCTGTAACGGGCGGGGCTTTTTTTTGGGGTTGTAAATTATAAAGCTCACGACGTGTCTGCCGGCCGATAGATAAAACATCCGCTAAACCATGGTTTGTAATATAAGCGGTGGTAACGCCTTTACCTTCCAATAAAGCATTCGTCGCCACCGTTGAGCCATGCACCACCATTAACTCTGCTTCGCTCAGCTGTAAATCTTCAATGCCTTGTAATATCGCGAGTTCAGGTGCAGAGGGCGTAGACAGCACTTTGTGCGAGGTCAATTTACCGTCACGGTAAAGGATAAAATCCGTAAAGGTACCCCCTGTATCTACACCCAATAAAATCACTGTACTCTCTCCTCAAATATCTCGTTTGAAATTATATCTGCTTATAAAGTATTAATCACAAACTCTCTGTTTCTGCTCTTGCCACACTCTCCCTGACGCTTATAATCCTTAAACCGTTTTTGATGAATGAAAAGAGCATGAGCAACGAAAATTTATTAACAGTTAAGCATTTAAGTCGATATTACAGCGCGTTAACAGCGGTCAATAATATTAGCTTTCACTTACAGCGCGGTGAAGTACTTGGCTTTCTTGGCCCGAATGGCGCAGGAAAATCATCCACCATGCAAATGATTACCGGTAACCTTGCCCCTTCAGCCGGCCAAATTAACGTTTGCGGCCTTGATTTACTGGATAACTCTAAAAAAGCCAAGGCCCATATTGGCTATCTACCCGAACAGCCACCCTTATACCGCGAACTTAGTGTTAATGAGTATTTACGTTTTTGTGCGCAACTCAACCGCATAGAAAAATCAAAACAACAGGCTAGCGTTGATCGCGCCAAAGAACGCTGTGGTCTGAATGAAGTCGGTAAACGTTTAATTAATAATTTATCGAAAGGCTACCAACAACGTGTTGGTATCGCGCAGGCCATTATTCATAATCCGGCTATTGTTGTTTTGGATGAACCCACCGTTGGACTGGATCCCATTCAAATTCGACAAATCCGTACTTTGATACGCGAACTTGCACAAGAGCACGGCGTTATTCTTTCGACCCATATTTTACCCGAAGTGCAAATGACCTGCGATCGTGTGCAAATCATCAATCACGGCCAATTGGTTTATTCCGATGACATCAGCCAGCTCAATCAACGCATGCAATCAAATAGTTTAATTTTGGGTTTAAATAACGCCCCACCGGAAAGCGAGCTTAACGCATTACACTATATTGATGGCGTTGAGGCACTGGGCAATAACCGCTTTCGTTTATCACATTCAGCAGAACACCATCCTGCCGAAGAGATCGCGCGTATTGCAGCGGAAAATAACTGGGCACTGTTTGAATTAAACCCTGAACAAAAAACACTCGAACAGGTTTTTGTTGAACTCACATCAGGTGAAGTCATTCACACAGAAAATAATGAAGGTGCCGCAGCATGATGGTCTTGACCTTAGCCCGACGTGAACTTCGCAGCTTATTCCTCTCGCCATTAGCATGGGCCATATTAGCTACGGTGCAGTTTATTCTGTCATATTTATTTATGAGTCAACTACAGGAATTTTTATTGATCCAATCAAAGCTGGCCAGCATAGAAAATGCGCCTGGTGTAACTGAACTTGTTATCGTACCGCTTTATAGCAGCGCAGCTTTTATTATGATGCTGGTCACGCCGTTACTGACCATGCGTTTAATCAGCGAGGAACGCCGTAACCGATCTCTGGCCTTATTAATCTCTGCCCCCATTTCCATGACAGAAATTATTATTGGCAAATACCTTGGCATGCTTGGTTTTGCTGCCATTATGATATTTATGATGACATTGATGCCGCTATCACTGTACATTGGAGGTAGTATTGATGCTGGACTGCTATTTACGATTGTTTTAGGTATTAGTTTGTTAATTGCTTCCTTTATGGCTTTAGGTTTGTATATGTCCAGCCTTACCGCACAGCCGACCATTGCTGCAATGAGTACCTTTGGTATGTTGATCATGCTATGGATTATTGACTGGGCAGGCGGTAAGGCCGATGCCACTGCAAGTGGCTTACTCGAATATTTATCTATGCTACGGCACTTTGAAGCTTTTTCGAAAGGCATATTTAGCAGTAGTGACTTTATTTACTATATTCTTTTTATTTCCCTTTTCCTTGTTTTAAGTATTCGGCGTCTTGATGGCGATCGTTTACAACGCTAGATCGTAACGGCAGCCATTATGGAAATTACAAAAAAAACACGCACCCAATTACGCCTGCAAAACATCACCTTTATCGTTTTGTTTACCACTGTAGTCGGCTTACTCGCATGGCTGTCAACTAAGTACAATATTGAAGCTGACTGGACCGAAAATAATAAAAATACTTTGTCGGATGTCAGCATAAAGTTAATTCAACAAATGCCATCACCAATAAAAATCACCACCTTTATCCCTGACGGAAATCTATTATCAAACCGAAAATATATTGAAGAATTAGTTAATAAATACAAAAGATATAAAAAAGACATCAATCTGGAAATTATTAACCCTGATACCGCACCGGATAAAGTGCGCAGTATGCAGGTAACGAATTACGGCGAAGTTGTTGTTGAGTACCAGGGTCGTAACGAACATATTAATCAACTAAAAGAACAAACTTTAACTAACACATTGCAACGCTTGCTACGTCAGGGTGAGCGACAATTACTCTTTGTTAGCGGGCATGGTGAAAGAAAACCTGACGGACAAGCCAATTATGGCTGGGCAAATTTTGCAGCAAAACTCAAAGCCAAAGGCATTAATAGCCACGTATTAAAACTCAATGAAACACCCAATATTCCCGACGCTGCGGCAATTGTTATCGCCAGCCCACAGATTAATTTTTTACCTGGCGAAGTTGATAGACTCATTGAATATGTTAAAGATGGCGGTAATCTGCTCTGGGTTCAGGATCCAGGTACATCGATGTATGGCTTAAAGCCTTTAGCTGATTTTTTAGGCATAAGCTTTTATCCCGGCACTATTGTCGATCCAACCACACAAATGATGAATGTTAATGATCCCTCTTTTGCCTTAATTACAAGTTATCCCGCGCACGCCATTACCCGTGACTTTCAATATATGAGTATTTTTCCAAAAGCGGTTGGCATTATTCATGTCGCAGTAAAACCCGAATGGAAGGCAACACCTTTTTTGAAAACCGTTGCGCGTAGCTGGTCTGAAACAGGTGTTTTAAGAGGTCAAATTGATTACAACCAGGATAGCGACATTATTGGCCCATTAACCATTGGCCTGGCATTGGAGCGCAAAAACCTGAAAGATAAAGAAGGAAAACAACAACGCATTGTTGTTCTGGGAGACGGAGATTTTCTGTCCAATACCTACCTTGGCAATCAGGGCAACTTAAATATTGGCAGTAATATTATTAACTGGTTAAGCCATGACGATAATTTTATTAAAATTCCTGATACAAGTTCAGTCGATAAACTTATTACACTAAGCGAGCTCAGTGGTGCGCTTATAGGATTATTCTTCTTAATAATATTACCACTGGGCTTACTGGTTAGTGGCACCATAATTTGGCTAAAACGCCGCTCTGCTTAATCTATGTCTAAACGTAATTTACTTAATCTTATTTTATTCGTTTTTGTCGTACTTCTCGTTGCGCTGGCTATTTTTGAACCCGGCAAAAAAACGGCCATAGCTCCCAATACACTAACGAAATTAAAAACAGATGATATTCAACATATCCGTATTACAAAACCAAATGAACCTGCAATAGAGCTATATAAAAATGAAGATGGCTGGCAGATGTCTCAGCCTTACCAGCAGTCAGCTAACGTTTTTCGTATTAATTCCATCTTAAAATTGTTAAGCGCTGCCTCTCTTTCTCAGAACAGCTTAGCTGACTTAAACCTCTTTGAGTTTGGCCTTAAAAAACCATCAGCAACCATTACTTTTAATAACGATGTGAGTATAGAATTTGGCCATAATAAATCATTAAATCATCACCGTTATGTAAAAATCGGCTCCACACTACACCTTATTGCCGATACTTTTTATTATCAACTCGCAGCAAACAGTGAAAGCTTTATTAATCACAAACTTTTACCGGAAAAAAGTAACATAAAAAAATTAATTTTACCGACAATGGAACTCGAACAAATTGAGGGCAACTGGAATGTGATACATGAAAATAATTTTTCAGCTGATGCCATTAACCAACTTATTGATGAGTGGCAATTAAGTCAGGCATATAACATTACCTTTGATAAAAAATCAGACAAACTCAATGCGGATGTAAAAATTTACTTTAAAAATAGCGCTCCACTTTTTTTTAATATCAGTGAAGAGCAGAATAATTTTAATTTAACAAATGTAGAGACGGGGATTCGCTATATTTTATCCGCTGATCGAAAAGATAAACTTCTTAAAATATTACCCGCCATAAATAATGAGTAGCCCGCTTTATGCCTGAACTTCCGGAAGTTGAAACAACCCGTTGTGGCATCGCGCCACACATCGAAAATAACATCATTACAAAAGTGATTGTGCGTAACCGCAATTTGCGCTGGCCTATCCCAACAGGATTAAATAGCAAATTAAATCAGCAAAAAATTCTTAGTGTTACGCGACGCGCAAAATATTTATTAATTAACACAAACATCGGTAGTTTAATTATTCATCTTGGTATGTCGGGTAGCCTGCGTATTTTGCAGGGTAACGAGGTTGTTGAAAAACATGATCATTTTGAACTGCAGTTCAAAGATGGTCTTTGTCTGCGGCTACGCGATCCAAGACGGTTTGGTTGTGTGCTATGGACAAAAGATGATCCACAGCAACACAAACTCCTGCTTAACCTTGGTCCTGAACCTTTGGATAAAGCGTTTAATGCCGAACTGCTTTTTGAAAAATCACGTAAACGTAAAACCACCATAAAGCAATTCATTATGGATGCAAAAATTGTCGTCGGTGTTGGTAATATTTATGCCAGTGAATCTCTTTTTCTGGCCGCTATCAAACCGACCCGCCTTGCCGGAAAAATAACAAAACAAAACGCAAACGATTTAACCGCAGCAATTAAAAAAATTCTTAAGCAAGCGATAAAACAAGGCGGAACAACCTTGAAAGATTTTAGATCCAGCGACGGCAAACCGGGTTATTTCCAACAAAAATTGAAGGTCTATGACCGTAAAAACGAACCCTGCACTCAATGTAAAAAACTAATAAAACAAGTCACGCTCGGCCAACGCTCAACATTTTACTGTTCTTACTGCCAAAAATAAGACAATCCCTACTAAAATATACTTTTATAAAGGCTATTCTGTACTCTCTGCCCGCTTTACATCACTGTTTTGCTAAAAGATAAAATACTCAGGCTATATATTGCTAAAGTATTATGCGATCTGCACGATACATATAATGTGTACACCTTCACTTTACTACTGGAACGGATATGCCAGCAAAAAATTTTAGCAGACGACAGTTTCTTAGCAATATTGCAAAAACAACCGCTCTGGGTATTACCGCAATAAATGCACCGTATGTAATAAGTAAAGAAAAATCCACCGTAAGAGTGCTGGGCACGCACGTTACCTTGCAAGAAGAACTACGCAAGCAAGCAATGAAAGACCTTGGTATTAACCTGGTTTTTGAAGCAAAAGGAAGTGCTGCAGTTTTACAAAAAGCCGCCTCAGATCCCTCTTCGTTTGATTTATATGAACAATGGTCTGACAGTATTAATATTCTTTGGCAGGCAAATGCTATCCAGCCCATAGAGATTGAACGACTTCGCTATTGGTCAGAAATTAATTCATTAACCAAAACAGGAAAAGTCGCACCTGCTGCAAAAATTGGCAAAGGTGATGCACCCGATAAATTACTTTACGTGCAAGCCGACAAAAGCCTTGGCAAGGCTGCAAGTAAACACATTAGTTTTATGCCATATGTGCACAATGTTGATTCCTTTGGTTATAACACCGATGTCATAGCGAAAGGCATACCCTACCAAACTGAAAGCTGGGCCTGGTTGCTCGATAACAAAAACAAAGGAAAAGTTGCGCTTGTTAACGCACCCACAATTGGCATCTTTGATGCTGCACTTGCAGCTGAAGCAGCAGGATTAATGAAGTTTAAAGATATTGGTAATATGACGGTCGAAGAAATCGATAAACTATTTTCTATACTGACCATGAAAAAACAACAAGGCCATTTTGCCGGGTTTTGGACTTCAGTGCCCCAATCTGTTGACTACATGACCTCAAAAAGAGTTTCAATTCAGAGTATGTTTTCACCCGGCGTTTCTGCTTCAAAAGGGAAGGGCATACCTGTCACCTACGCCTCGCCAAAAGAAGGCTATCGCGCCTGGCATGGTGTCATGTGTTTATCCTCTAAAACGCATGGCCATGTTAAAGATGCAGCCTATGAATATATGAATTGGTGGTTATCGGGTTATCCCGGCGCATTTATTGCCCGGCAGGGTTATTACATTTCAAATCCAGAGCGTTCCCGCGCATTAATGTCCGTGGATGAATGGAATTATTGGTATCAAGGTTTAGCAACCTCTACAACCCTTAAAGGCACAGATGGAAATATTTCCGTGCGCGCAGGTGAAACCCGGGACGGCGGAAGTTATATAAAACGATTTTCAAATATCGCTGTATGGAATACTGTAATGAACAATTATGACTACAGCCTCGACAAATGGTATGAATTTCTTAACTCGTAAATAAAACATATAATTCATGCAACTCACGAACATATTTAAAAACCACAATGATATTTCGATTGGCATAAAAATTGGACTCGGTTTTATTGTTGTATTTATAATATTTATTACTTTATCTGTATTCATTATTAATAAAATGAATGCGCTTGATGAATCTATTGCTAAAACAACCAGCCTAACAAATAACGCAACATCCATACTTGATATAAACAGAGACATTACTGAGCTTCAGCGCAGCGCATTAGTTTATGGACAATCCGGCAGTAATTCTGTTATTAGAAAAATGCACTCTACCTATTTACTCATTGAAAAAAATTTAAATGAAATAAAAAAAATCACCACTGATAAAAAAAGCTTAACCTTTATAAACAACATGGTTGAAGTAGTGCGGCGATACGGGGAGAACATTAACTCACTCGAGAAACGCTTTATCTTACGGCGAAATATTTTAGATAAGGACTTACCCAGAGTACATCAAGCAGGAATAGCTCACCTGAAATCAACCATCAATAATATTGAACAAAAAAATGATTTTAAAAGCATTATACTGGCGCAAAAAATGCTGCAACTATGGCTGGAAATAAATATTGATGCTATTAATTTTTTAAAAAATAAAAAATACAAATCAAAGCAAAAAGTGTTTAGTAAAACACAAAAAATACTCGTCATGCACGACAAACTAAACACAACATACCTCAACCCTGCACCTGAATCTCAGCAGCAACTTTCTGGAATTATTTCACTTTTTAAAACGACCTTCAATCAGGCAGTACAAGCCAACCGTACATATTCATCTCTGGTAAATGTTGTTATGGCAGGTGAAGCAATAGAATTTACGACTTTATCAAAAGATTTGAGAACACATACTCTCGAAACGCTTAATTATATTTCTAATTTAAGCAAACAATCTGCCAGTGACAGTATCAACATTATTAAAATTACTATTTTTATATCAGTCCCTCTGCTTCTCTTGATTCCTGTTTATTATAATTACAGTATTTCCAAAGGGATTAAAGATATATCTAAAGCCTTCACTTACTTACTCAAAGGTGATGTAAGACACGATATACCCGGATTAGAACGAAAAGATGAAATTGGAACACTTGCAAAAGCGGCCAATGCATTTAAAAAAGTCAGCGAGGAATATAAAAAAGAAAAAATAAAAGCTGAACAGGCAACAAAACAAAAGTCTGAATTTCTGGCAAACATGAGCCATGAAATTCGCACTCCCATGAACGGCATAATTGGCACCACCGGGCTGCTGTTAGAAACCGAATTAAATCCAAAACAACAGCATTACGCCAATACAACGCTGCACTCTGCAGATGCGCTCCTTACAATTATTAATGATATTTTAGATTTTTCTAAAATTGAAGCCGGTAAATTAGAACTGGAGAGCATTCCTTTTAATCTACACAGACTGGCGGAAGAAGTCTCAGAACTCATTGCGATTAAAACTCGTGAGAAAAACATTGAAATGCTGTTACGTATTTCTCCGGATACCCCGGCCCATCTGATTGGTGATCCGGGTCGAATCAGACAAATTATATTAAACCTGCTAAGTAACGCGATGAAATTTACGCGACAAGGTTACATCATGATGTCCGTTTCACTGATTAGTCTGTCAGATGATAACGCTAAAATTAGTATTAAAATAGAAGATACCGGTATAGGCATAGCAAAAGAAAAACAGGATGCAATTTTTAATAAATTTGATCAGGCGGATAGCGCAACAACGCGTAAGTTTGGCGGCACAGGATTAGGCCTTTCAATATCACAACAGCTTAGCATTTTAATGGGGGGTGAAATTACGTTGCAAAGTGTTGTTGATCAGGGTTCTGAGTTTTCATTCACGATGGAATTAAAACCCTACAACAACCCAAACCCGGAAACTATTCCAACAGACTTCTCAATACTTCGCGGCTTAAAAACACTTGTTGTAGACGACATTGATGTTGCTCGTGACATCATCATCGAACAAATATCTTCTCTTAATATGAATGTGCAGGCTTCGGGTTCCGGTACTGACGCTGTAAAAAAACTACTCGATGCCGCAGAAAAAAACGAACCTTTCGATATTGTCATTTCTGATATTAAAATGCCTAACATGAATGGAGAGGTTTTATCCAAAACCATCCTTAATGATTCACGCATACCCGACACCGTCATTATATTTATTACATCAATTCAAACTATCGGTGATAGCGCCAAATTTGCCCAAATGGGTGTTTCTGGTTATCTCACAAAACCAACGTACAACAATGAAATAAATAATGTTCTTACCTTAGTGTGGAATGCAAAGATAAATAATATCCCTATTCCTTTTACTACACGCCACTCATTTGCACAAAATACTAAAAATTCGCATTATAAACCTGAGTTTCGAAATGCACACATTCTGGTTGCAGAAGATAATCCTGTTAATTTAATGATAACCTCTGAATTTCTGGAATCTTATTCTTGCAAAATCACACCTGCTGGGAATGGTATTGAAGCCATTAACATGTTCAACGCCATGAAATTTGACTTAATCTTAATGGATTGCCAAATGCCTGAAATGGACGGATTTGAAGCAACCAGAAATATTCGGGAAATCGAGAGCAATAACAACAAGAGTAAGACCCCCATTATCGCTTTCACCGCAAACGCCATGCAGGGTGACAAAGAAAAATGTTTATCCGCAGGCATGAACGATTATCTATCAAAACCCGTAAATCAAAATGCTTTAGAAGTCATGCTCATTAAATGGATGCCTGAAAAACTTGTTACACTGGTAGAAGATAATGTACAAAATGGAACAATAACACAGGACAAACTGAACCTCCCACAAACAATAGAATCTGCCAGGGATGAAATAATTCTAGATATATCAATATTTGAAAATCTACAAAACCTGTTTAAGGATAAATTTCCTGCCGCTATTGAACAGCATAAAACAACACTTATCGCAAACATGGCAAAAGCTCAAAACACCATTAACAACAATGATGCTGAAGGCTTATCTGCAGTCATGCATTCTTTGAAATCCTCAAGCCGTCAATTTGGCGCCATTAAACAAGGCAATATTGCCGAAGCCATTGAAGCACTTGCCCGGGAGCAAAATATGTCTGAAGCTAAAATTAAATTTTTACAGCTTATCCCTTTACATAAAGACGTTATTGCCCAAATGGAACTTAAACTTAGTAAGCAATACTAAATATGGGGGCTAATAAAGCCAATAAAAAACCATCTCAGGGCGCGCATGAACGCCCCTTGTTGCGCGGCAAAAAAACTCATCAAGAGCTTATATTTGTCACTCTCGCCGCTAGCAATTCAAAACGTGATGTTTTTCACAACACCCTAAAATACCGCATAATTATTGTGTAAAAAATATGCTATAATGCAAACCCAGAGTATTCAATGGAGATGGAATATGCCAACTACTGCAGAAAGAGGATCACATAGCCTTGATGCTACCGCCGATCTAAAAGACTTACTTCGACTCGCCCATAGCACACTGCATCGGCTCCAACAAGATATCCACGGCAGTAATTATGATGAGGCAGAAATCCTCTCATACAAATTACATGACCTGCGAAACGATGCGGACAAGCTCAGCGAAAATATTGCGTTATATGTTAAAGAGCTGGAGACTAAAGCATACGGCTAAGCTTATTAATCAAAGCTAAAACATATAAAAATCAACACCTTACAACAGCCTCTACTCCTGAGCTCACCACTCTTAAGTGGTGGCCGTTCAGGCTCATTATACCAAAGCCACACTGAAAAATTATTTCTACCCTTTTGTGAGAAAAACCACATTATCTATCCTCACTCGTTGTAATAATTCTTAATGCTAGGGTGATTCGTTATTGCCATAATGAATCATCAACCATGAAAGGGATTCTCCTGGTTAAAACTAAAGTTGGGGGGAAAAGGATACCCCTCAACTTTTTTCACTGCTCACTCAACATCTATCGGCTTTTCAAAATTAAACCACACTGAATATGGCGTTGAACGACAGCCTATAAAAATAGATCATTGTTTTTATATTTATTAATAAAATAACGAGAAAATTATGAGCAACCAAATCACCAGTGATACCTCTGCTATTTGGCAAAATCATGTAGCCGTTCCCGGTACGCCTGCCGGCTTTACCCTAAGAACAACTTACCCAACCAACCCTGATGGTGCAGAAGTGATGCTTGAACGCTGGGAAGCAGGATCTGAAGAGCCCCCTCATTCACATCCGGGCGATGATATGACGGTCGTTGTCGAAGGAAAAATGTCGATCCAGTTTTTCACCAAAGAAGCAGATAAACTTGTTGCAGATGGTGAAAAAATTATTCTGAATAAAGGTGACACAGGTTATATAAAAGCAGGACGTATACACGATGCTAAATATATCGATGACTGTAAGTTAGTCTATATCCATGACAAAGCATTTGGTTTTACTGCCGAGTAAAAAAGAAAGCAATAACACAGGAAGAAAGCAATACAATGCTTTCTTCTTACTGTGTATTTTTAACCTTCCCTACCTTACCATCGAAAAACCTTCGCCACGCCTGTCGCTTGCTGCCGTGACGTTGTTTTCTTTTTTATCCCAGATAACAACATGCATATTACCGTAAGTATTATCAAGCGCTTTAAATTTATGCCCTAACGCTTTGAGTGTGGCCACTGTTTTTTTATTTATTGCGCCAGGTTCGTACTGAATCACATCAGGTAAGTATTGATGATGATAACGCGGCAGGTTTACAACCTGATCTGCACTTTTTCCTTCTATAGTAGCTAAAATACCATGCAGCACCATGGTAATAATTCGACTGCCGCCAGGTGTGCCAATAATTGCCATTTTATTATTACTTTCAATAAACGTTGGGCTCATACTTGAGAGCATGCGTTTACCCGCTTCAATTGCATTCGCTTCTGCACCCACTAATCCATACACATTCGGCACACCTGGTTTTGCGGAGAAATCATCCATTTCATCATTAAGTAAAACGCCCGTACCTTCAGCAACAAAACCTGACCCAAACGGATAATTGACCGAAAGCGTTGCGGAGACCCGGTTACCTTTTTTATCTAAAATAGAAAAATGAGTCGTATGATTACCGCCCGAGGTATCCGCCACCCCTTTTAATGAACTGCTGGGTGTGGCTTTTTCAAAATCAATTTTTTGTTGTAGGCTATCAGCATACTTTTTACTGATTAACTTTTTAACCGGCACATTAACAAAATCTGCATCACCTAAAAATTCAGCGCGGTCACGATATGCCCGTCGCATGGCTTCAACGATGACATGGATACGGTTTGAGTCAGATAACTGCTCTAAGTTATAAGCAGATAAAATATTTAACATTTCTGCTAACGCTACGCCACCTGATGATGGTGGCGCTACCGAGGTTAATTTATACCCTTTGTAGTTGCTGACAATCGGTTGACGTTCTTTTATTTTATAAAAATTAAAATCTTTATCACTCCAGATACCATTCGCTTTTTTGCTTGCGGCAACCAGTTTTTTTGCCACGCTGCCGGCATAAAAGCCTGCATGGCCTTTTCTCGCTATCATCTCCAGGGTATTCGCAAGATCGGGCTGTTTAACAACATACCCCAGCGGTGGTACCTGATTATTTTTAAGAAAAATCCTGGCTGCAGCTTTTGAGGCTTGTAGTGCTTTTAGCCTAAAGCCCGCCATACGACGATATTCTTCTTTAACCACAAACCCTTTTCGTGCTGCACGAATCGCGGGAGCTAATGAGTCCGCTAACGAAAGCCGGCCATATTTTTTTGCAATATGTACTAATGCCGCAGGCTCACCGGGAATCCCCGCGGCAAGCGCACCATTAACCGATAAATTAGGGATGACATTGCCCGCCCTGTCTAAATACATATTGCGTGTTGCGTTTAAGGGGGCCGTTTCACGGCCATCCACCATAATGTTTTTTTTAGTTTTAGCGTAATGCAATAACCAAAAGCCACCACCACCTATTCCCGAACTATATGGCTCAACCACCGCGAGTGTTGCACTCACCGCAACCGCGGCATCAAAAGCATTACCGCCTTTTTCTAGAATCTCAAAACCTGCTTTAGTGGCAGTGGGATGAGCAGAGGCGATAGCCGCCTGACTTGGTTTTTGCGCTGCATTAGCAACAAGCAAAGTAGAAAAGAGAAGCAAAAATACTGCAAGGCGTGTCTTAGCCATAATAAGTCCTTAAGGTCGAAAAAATCATTGTGGCTAGCCTAACGCACTTGGGTTCTGTTTAGCAAAAATCAACGCTGAGTACCTATCGCAGGCAAGGCGGTGATATAATCCGTATTTTTATCAGCCAGCACTTATAAACTCAGGTTATCCATGAAAGCAGCACTCATCACACTACTCGAACAGGTTATCGTCACACTGAAAAAAGACGGCGTTCTCGCTGAAGATGTCAGCGTAAAACTCAATATTGAGCATACTCGTGACCCCAGCCATGGTGATTTTGCCTCAAATTTGGCAATGATGCTGGCAAAACCCGCTAAACAAAAACCGCGTGATTTAGCAGAAAAAATTGTCGCTGCACTACCTGAAAACTCTGACATCGACAAAGTAGAGATTGCAGGGCCTGGTTTCATTAATTTCTTTATGAATGCCAATACCCTGACCACGGTTATTCCTGCCATTTTGGATGCGGGTGAGGTTTATGGCCACTCAACCATTGGCCGCGGCAAACGTGTTCAGGTTGAATTCGTTTCAGCAAACCCTACCGGCCCTCTGCACGTTGGACATGGCCGCGGCGCGGCCTATGGTGCAGCAGTTGCCGACTTGCTCGCAGCGGCAGGTTATGAAGTACACCGTGAATATTATGTCAATGATGCCGGCCGGCAAATGGATATTCTTTGTGCCAGTGTCTGGATTCGTTATCTCAGTCTTTGCGGCACCCTACCTGATCCTGATTATTTTCCGGTGAATGGCTATAAAGGCGATTATGTCTGGGATATTGCTGCCCACTTACACCGAAACAATGGTGATAAATTTCAGCAACAATGGAGTGATGTCGCAACCAGCTTACCGGCTGATGAATGTGATGGTGGCGATAAAGAGCAGTTCATTGATGCCGTTATTATCCAGGCCAAAGAACGCTTAGGCGCAGAAAATTACCGCTTCATTTTTGATACCGGCTTAAATTATATTCTTGATGATATTCGTGATGATCTCGCGCATTTCGGCGTAGTTTATGAAGAATGGTTTTCTGAACGCAGCCTAACCGACAACGGCTTAGTCAGTGGTGCTGTTGAACGCCTGGTCAAATCGGGTCATGCCGAAGAACGTGAAGGCGCGATTTGGTTTAAGTCGACTGAATTTGGTGATGAAAAAGATCGTGTCCTGGTACGCGCCAACGGGCAATCAACCTACTTTGCTTCTGATGTTGCTTACCACATGAATAAACTTGAACGTGGTTACGATCAGGTGATTGATGTCTGGGGTGCCGATCATCATGGTTATGTTCCGCGGGTAAAAGCGGCCATGCAAGCCGTAGGCGATGATCCAAAACAACTTCATGTTTTACTCGTTCAGTTTGCTATTCTTTATCGCGGTAAAGAAAAAATGCAAATGTCGACGCGCTCCGGTGAATTCGTGACCTTGCGTCAACTACGAAAAGAAGTCGGTAGTGATGCGGCACGCTTCTTTTATGTTATGCGTAAATGTGAACAACATATGGATTTTGATTTAGAGCTCGCTAAATCACAGTCTAATGAAAACCCCATGTATTACATTCAATATGCACATGCACGCGTGTGCAGTGTATTACGTCAACTTGATGAAAAAGGTTTTTCATATGATCAGGAACACGGTTTAGCCAATCTTGATAAGCTAACTGAAAAACATGAACAAGCCGTCATAACGACATTATCAAAATTTAAAGAGCTTGTAGAAACAGCTGCACTTAACCATGAGCCTCATCAGATTGCTAATTATTTGCGTGATTTAGCCGGTGACTTACACACCTATTATAATGCACACCAGTTTATTGTTGATGATGCCGCTGTCCGCGATTCACGTTTAGCCTTAATCAGCGCAACAAAACAAGTGCTGCAAAATGGTTTGGGCTTGTTAGGTGTTTCAGCACCTGAAAAGATGTAAACTTGACGAGATGGTTATCAGCTTACTGCAATATAGTGTAAATAAACATTGAAGATAAAGAATAAAAATGCCTAAAGACTACGCAAAAAGTGAACGCAAAGAACACAAACCTATACCGGGCTGGTTGTGGATGCTTGCCGGTTTAATTATTGGTTTATTTGTTGCCTTGCTTGTTTATATTAATGACAACAGCTCCGGAAAAAGTGGGCTGTCTGATGCTGTTTCTAATGTATTATCATCAAGCGAAAAAAAAGATGCACGTTCAGTTAAAAAAGAAACGGCTACCGACTCACCCAGCAAACTTCTGAACAAATTAAAATTTGATTTTTATACTATCCTGCCCGAATTGGAAGTAGCTATACCCGAAGAAGATTTACTTAAAAATTTTAAAGACAGTCAATCTGAAAAAGAACAACTTAGTTATACTTTACAAGCCGGCTCTTTTAGAAAATTCAAAGAAGCCGACAAACTAAAAGCACAACTTGCTTTACAGGGTATCGAAGCCAGCATTCAAAAAGTCACCATCAATAATGGTGACACATGGCATCGCGTTCGGGTTGGCCCCCTCACTACGAGCAAAGCCCTAAACAAAGCGCGCCGACGTTTAAGAGATTTAGGCATCGCCTCTATCGTCGTTAAAAACAAAAGTTAAATACACCAGCGCCGGATTTACCTTTATTCGGATCATAAACTATGCATTTTATTCTCATTATCATATTAGCACTTATCGCCGTTTTTGGCCCGCAATGGTGGGCCAAATATACTTTTCGACGCTACGCAAAACCACTTGATTCTCTTCAGGGTACTGGCGGTGAGCTTGCCCGTCATCTACTTGATCGCTTTGATATGCAGGATGTTAAAGTAGAAAGAACCGAACCCAATTCAGATCACTATGACCCTAATGATCGCGTCGTACGGTTATCGCCCAATAACTTTGATGATAAATCCTTAACGGCAGTTGCGGTTGCGGCACATGAAGTTGGGCATGCGATTCAGCATCATAAAAAAGAACCCTTATTAGCCTGGCGCTCACGCCTGGTTATTTTTGCCAACGCCTCGCAAAAGTTAGGTGTCGCAGCTCTGATGATCATGCCAATTATTACCGCAATAACCCGCGCCCCTGCACTGGGTGCTTTTTTATTTATCGTCGGTGTCGGTTCAATGTTTGTCGCAACCCTGGTTCATCTCGTCACTTTACCCGTCGAAACAGATGCCAGCTTCAACAAAGCCTTGCCCATTTTAGAAAGCGGCTATATTGACCAACAAGACATACCAAAAGTTCGCCGCATTCTTCGCGCCGCTGCGCTTACTTACTTAGCGGGTGCACTCGCGAGCTTATTAAACTTATGGCGTTGGATAGCGATTTTAAAACGCTAGATTACGAATCACTTAAATTATAATACTTCTCAATTGCATCGGTAATTTTCCAGCTGCACTTCATGCCTTTAGGAAAAATAACATAATCGCCTCTTTCGATTTGAACAGGTTCGCCACCTTCAGGGGTAACAGTTGCTTCACCTTCAATGATGTAACAGGATTCTGTCATTTGATATTCCCACGGGAATTCTGAAACCTCTTTTTCCCATGTCGCCCAGTCAAACACACCCATGACTTCCATCTTCATTGATGAAACATTTTTTTCTACTAAAATTTTATCCATGTTTAATTCCTCTTGCTTAAATTATTTTGCTTTCATATGAAGACGTTCAAGTCTTAAACGTTGTCTGTCATCAAATAAATGTTTTGCACCGACCCATGTTGCTAGCATGGTGGCAAAACCTGTTCCTGCGGTGATTAAAAACATAATCAGTATTTGATACTTCACCGCTTCTAAAGGATCCGTGCCGGCTAAAATTTGGCCGGTCATCATGCCCGGCAAACTCACAATGCCCGCGGCTGCCATGGCATTAATCATTGGCATCATACCAATACGCACACTCTCGCGTGTGATACCGCCTATTGCGGTACGCCAGTCTTGCCCCAAAATTAGTCGTGCCTCGATAACCTGGCGTTGTTGCCAGGCACTTGAAGTTAATCTGTCTAACGCCAGCGCCACACCGGTCATGGTATTACCCAACATCATACCTAACAGGGGGATCGCATATTGTGGTGTGTACCAGGGCTCTGTACCAATAACGATAACCAATGCATAAATCGTTAAAGCAAAGGATGAAATAAACATGGACATGGTACCAAGACCATATCCCCACCAACCACCAAAACGCCTCTCTTGCCTTGCCATAACTTCGCGGCCGGCAATTAACAACATAACAATCGATAAAATTGAAATAAATAATAAATCAACTTGTGTAAAAAGCAGCTTGAGTAATAAACCAATTAATAAAAGCTGAACCACTGTTCTTATTGCAGCAATAATAATTTGCCCGGCTAAATCTAACTTTAAAACCAGTGATAAAAAAGCCAGCAAAAGGATAAGCAATGAAGCAATCGATAAATCAAAAGCAGACAATGAAATTACGTTCATACTAAAGGCGCCTTTTTGATTTCATTAAACTGATTATTTTCAATTTTAAAAATACAATCAGCAATACGGCTTATTTGTTCCTGATCGTGGCTAACCCAGATAACCGTTGCCGCATGCTCTTCCATATACTTTTTGATAACTGATTCGACCAGCCGTACGCTTTCAGGATCCAGGCTGGCGGTTGGCTCATCCAGCAATAAAACTTTAGGTTGATTGCTTAACAAACGGGCAAGTGCAAGACGTTGTTTTTCTCCCGTTGAACAACGAGAAACTTCCCAACTTAAACAATCATCTGGTAAGTTTAATTGCGAGATATACGAGGTTTTTGACTCAGGAAAATGCTCACCTACTTTATCCATCCACCAGGCACTTTCAGCCGGTAAAAACCCCAGCATTTTACGCCATAAAACGGGGTTCGTTTTACTACACTTTTTATCGTCTAAATAGACTTCGCCTTCATGTTCAATCAGGTCTGCGATTGAACGTAATAACAGTGATTTACCTGAACCTGAGGGGCCAGAAATACAAACTAATTTTTTTTCAACTTTTAGACTAAAAGGCTCAAGTTTTAAGACCCTTATGTCGATAAGGTTTAATGTCGTCATATTAAATACTGCAATATTTTATTGGTTTGGTATTATAAATTACCCGAGCAATAAGATCTCACATACTTTTATTATTACTAAAACTGGAAACTATTATGTCTAAACCTGATTGCCCCCAAGATTTCCCTTACACCGTTGAACTCGCTGCTGGAGATTATTACTGGTGCAGCTGCGGTAAATCAAAAAGCCAACCCTTATGTGATGGTTCGCACAGCGGGACGGATTTCACGCCCGAAAAATTCACCATTGACGAAAAGAAAGCGGTCTCATTATGCGGCTGTAAAAAAACCAAAAATCCGCCCTTTTGTGATGGTAGCCACAATAAAACATAAGCAACGTTGACAGCGCGATTATAAGGAATTGCTGGTTTAAAATTAAACAAGTTCATGGGAAGCCCTTTTCAAAAAGCATAAGCTTCAAACAAAAAAAAGGCGCTAAGAATACACTTAGCGCCTTTAAATCTTTTGCAAGATTTGCCTAATAAAACTTAAAGACCAGAGCCACGTGAACCTGTGAATTCTGGATAAGCTTCCATACCACACTCAGAAAGATCGGTTCCTTCGAACTCTTCTTCTTCACTAACACGGATGCCCATAATCATTTTGATAATGTACCAGGTAACAAAACTTGCTGCGAATACCCAAACGAAAATGGTTAAGCCACCAACAATTTGTCCGCCAAAAGTTGCGCCACTGTTTGTTAACGGAACCGCCAATAAACCCCAGATACCAACAACACCGTGAACAGAGATAGCACCTACCGGATCATCAATTTTCATTTTGTCTAAAGTAAGGATAGAGAACACGACTAATGCACCACCCGCAGCACCAATTAATGTTGCAACAAGAGGTGTTGGCGTTGAAGGTTCAGCTGTAATTGCCACTAAACCGGCTAATGCACCATTTAATGCCATGGTTAAATCTGCTTTACCGAATAACATACGCGCAACGATTAATGCTGCAATCACACCACCTGCTGCTGCTGCATTCGTATTCAGGAAGACCATTGCCACAGAATTTGAGTTTGCGATATCGCCCAGTTTCAAAACTGAACCACCGTTAAAACCAAACCAGCCCATCCATAAAATGAATGTACCTAATGTTGCTAAAGGTAAGTTTGCACCTGGAATCGCATTCACTTCACCATTCGGGCCATATTTTCCTTTACGTGCACCCAGTAAAATAACACCTGCTAATGCTGCAGTTGCACCGGCTAAATGAACAATACCTGAGCCCGCGAAATCAGAGAAACCAAAATCATCACCAAGGCTATACAGTCCAAACACAGAACCACCGCCCCATGTCCAGTTACCTTCCATTGGGTAAATAAATGCAGTCATCACAACAGCGAATAAAACAAAGGCCCATAACTTCATACGTTCTGCTACTGCACCCGAAACGATCGACATTGCTGTTGCAACAAATACCACCTGGAAGAAGAAGTCAGATGCGTTTGAATAAACAGAACCACCATCAAAACCTGCTTCAGCAGACTCTTTTAATACTGTTGCCGTTAATGCTTCCGCACTTGCAGCACCATCTAATGCGATATCTTTTAAGAAAACACCACCGTCATACATGATGTCATAACCCACCACTAAATAAGCAGTACACGCTACGGCAAAAAGAACAACGTTCTTTGTTAAAATTTCAGTCGTATTTTTAGAACGAACCAGTCCCGCTTCAAGCATGGCAAAACCTGCTGCCATCCACATAACTAAAGCACCCATTACCAAAAAGTAAAAAGTGTCCATAGCATACTGAAGTTCAAAAATTTGATTTTCCATCGATTTGACTCCCCTTATTATAATGCTTCGTCGCC
>Ga0316207_10000607_pt1 | contig 54304 bp, 38 predicted proteins | sample 6weekpyrite_MG_FD_204943 | JGI IMG/M metagenome (GOLD analysis project Ga0316207, IMG submission 204943) | Microbial mat bacterial communities from mineral coupon in-situ incubated in ocean water Damariscotta River, Maine, United States -... | ecosystem: Environmental > Aquatic > Marine >...
TACCCAAATCAGGTAGACGTCCCACCCACAGTCATGCTGTCAATCTTCAAAGTCGGCTGGCCGACGCCGACTGGTACGCTCTGGCCTTCCTTGCCGCAGACGCCGATACCGGAATCCAGCGCCAGATCGTTACCGACCATGGAGACCCGGGTTAACACTTCCGGACCATTGCCAATCAGCGTCGCACCCTTGACCGGCTGCGTAACCTTGCCGTTTTCAATCAGGTAGGCTTCGCAGGCCGAGAACACAAACTTGCCGGAGGTAATGTCGACCTGACCGCCGCCAAAATTTACTGCATACAGGCCTTTGTCCACCGAAGCAATAATTTCCGCCGGGTCCTGTTCCCCTGCCAACATGTAAGTATTGGTCATGCGCGGCATCGGCAGGTGAGCATAGGATTCACGCCGACCGTTGCCGGTAGAGGCAACCCCCATCAGGCCGGCATTGTGTTTGTCCTGCATGTAACCTTTGAGAATGCCGTCTTCGATCAGCACTGTCTGTTGTGTGGAGGTGCCTTCATCATCAATATTCAGTGAGCCTCGTCGTCCCGGCATGGCGCCATCATCAACCACGGTGCAAAGAGGCGACGCCACTTGCTCACCAATTCGACCGGCAAAGGCAGAGCTGCCCTTACGATTGAAGTCGCCTTCCAGACCGTGGCCAATAGCCTCATGTAAAAGGACACCCGGCCAGCCCGGCCCCAGCACCACCGGCATGGCGCCGGCCGGCGCGTCTACGGCTTCCAGATTCACCAGCGCCTGGCGCACCGCTTCACGCGCAAACTCCATAGCCCGATCATCGTCAATAAAATACTGATAATCGAGACGCCCGCCACCACCGGCGCTGGCCTGTTCCCGTTTACCGTTCTGCTCGACAATAACATTAACGTTCATGCGCACTAGCGGACGCATATCCGAAGCCAGGGTGCCGTCACTGGCTGCGATCAGGATCGCTTCATCCACACCGACCAGACTGACAATCACCTGTTTGACCCGCGGATCAAGTTTGCGGGCACAGGCATCAACTTTTTGCAACAGGGCAATCTTGTCTTCAGCGACAAGTGACTGCAGGGGATCGACCGGCAGATAAAGACTGTGGCCGCTGCGTTTCTGCCAGCTCTGCACCTGTCCCTGACGACCACTGCGGGCGATGGCGCGAGCGGCCTGCGCGGCTTCACTCAACGCCGGCAACATAATCTCATCCGAATAGGCAAAACCGGTTTTCTCACCGCTGATGGCGCGCACACCGACGCCCTGTTCAATATTATGGCTGCCTTCCCTGACGATGCCATCCTCAAGCACCCAGGCTTCGTGATGGCTCAACTGAAAATATAGATCGGCACTGTCAACGGCATGCCCCATGAGTTGATCCAGTACCGATTGCAGATCATTTTCCCCCAGTCCTGATGGGGTCAGTAACAGCGAGCTAACTTTCTCCAGTGAATTATCCGTCATGGGTGATATCACAGGGTATTTTTCGATGTTCCAGAACCGGGAAGTTACGGCGAAGGCTCTTCACTTTTTCCATTTCAATCTCGGCAATCACAAAACTGGAACCATTATCCAGTTCATCCAGCACCACCCCCCAGGGATCAATAATCATACTGTGGCCGTGGGTTTCACGACCATTGACATGGTAACCGCCCTGCGCCGAGGCCACCACGTAGCAAAGATTTTCAATCGCGCGCGCGCGCAGCAAAACTTCCCAGTGGGCGCGACCGGTAATCGCGGTAAAGGCGGAAGGAATAACAAAGATTTCAACCTGCTCGGCCAGCATGCGCCGAAACAGTTCCGGGAAGCGCAAATCATAGCAAATCGCCAGCCCCAGCCGACCAAAGGGTGTCTCGATAACGGTAACCTGATTGCCCGGTTCAGTGGTAGCCGACTCATGGTAAGTCTCATCATTTTCTTCCAGCAGCACATCAAACAGGTGAACCTTGTCATAGCGGGCGCGCTGCTGACCCCGATCATCGAAAACCAGGCAGCTGGCGCGCATGAGCTGTTCATCTTCACCAAACAGAGGAATCGTGCCGCCGACAATCCAGACCCGATGCTTGTCCGCCTGTTCTCGAAGAAAACGCTGGATTGGACCTTCGCCTTCCACTTCCCGATGCCTGAGTTGATCAGTATCCTGCATGCCCATGCAGGCAAAATTCTCCGGTAGCACCACCATGCCTGCGCCTGCGTCCACGGCCTTGCCGATCAGACGACCGGCTTCGGTCAGGTTGGCGCCGACATTTGGCCCCGATGCCATCTGTATTGCTGCAATCCGCTTCATGGATTTATCTCACTCCTGCTGTTTTTTTGTTTGTCACCCGGTTCAATGACAGCTTCGCTCACACCCTTTCCATTTTGGGCGACAACCTCAATTTCGATCACGGTCTGTTTTGAACTACCTGGAATCAGTTCCATCTGTTCACTGGGCACCCCCAGCGCAACCAGCCAGCTTTGCAGTTCACTCACCCACAGTGTGCCTTCATCACCTCCCGGATAATAAATCAGCAAATGGGCATCGGGATGAAGGCGCAGCTGACCAACAGCCTGCGCCAGCGGAGGAAGCCTCAGTAAATATGCCGCACTGCGCGGCATGGCCCAGTCCTGCGAGGTAATAACAAACGGTGTGGCCCTGCTCTGCATACTAATGGAAAAAACCACAAGCAATGCAGGAATAAACCATCGAAATCTATCTTTCATGGCTTTCAGGATACCATATTCCCGCGCTAATGATGATGGCCGAATCGGAATCCAGGTTTAAAACTCATCCTCATCCAGTGAGGGAGACTCATCCGCCTTAAGCTTATCGAGCCGGGTGATCACTGGCTTCTCCCAGCTCCCGGTCACCTTGTATCGGATTGCAGTCACGTCCTTCAGCTCGTTACCAAGGATTTTCTGTATCAGTAGAATAGCAGCGCCAATCTGTGGACCAAAGATCATTCCGCCGGCCACGGCTGTCAGTGCATCCCCGCCCCTGGGGTTGACCGTGACAAGCTGATCGAAATCTCTGTCCACCAGCCCCGTACGCCCACTAACAAAGATAGTGGCGAGGGGGCTTTTCATCAGGTTGTTTTCCATGAATACACTGCCATCATGAATATCCAGCTCACCGTCAATACTGTCAAAGTGCAGGCCTTCACCAAAAGCATCACTGAAATCCAGCATCAGCCGCCGTGGCAACGCCGCCAGACTGAACAGACCCAGCAGGCGCCCGGCGCCCGGTTCAACACTGATAATGGAGCCGTCCTTGACTGTATATTTCAGCCGTCCCCCAATTCCTGACAGACTGACCCCCATTGGTGTATCCGGCCAGTAGAGGGTGCCATCAACTGTGGTCTTTCCACCCTCGAATATGGCCGAGAAGCCAAGCGAGGACAGCATCTTGCCCAGGTCCGGACTATCGAGTTTTATTTCCATCGAGCTCGAATCCCGATTTGGCCATTGTGCCCACTCGCCACTGGCCTGCATCTTCAGCTGTTCGCCCTGCAGGCTGAGTGAGTCAAGACGGATGCCTTTGCGCAACTTGAGTCGGGATGTACGAATATCAATCCGGCCAATGGGCACATCATCATAGGACAGCCTGGCAATCGAACCCTGTATGAGAGGGACCAGATCGGCATCCAGTTTCAGGGACGGTTGCTTCGATGGCGCACTGTCTGGTTCATCCTCCACCGGCGCAAGTTGCAGCGATGCCATATCAAAAACCAGCGGTAACGAAACAAAGGAGCGGGTTACTTCATCGCGTCCCTGTTCCAGTGCATCGATCCAGGGAGCAAGCCTGAACATCGACAGGCTGCCACTCACTCGCAGGCTCCTGATTTCAGGCAGACGCCCTTCTCCCGGGCCAAAATGAATATAGGCTTTCAACGGCTGCATGGGGGTCGAGTTCGTGTTCAACACAACCGCCCCAGAAAAATAGTTCAGCAATCGAGTATGCAGCGTTGTCTGGCCATTATTGCCAAAACGTACTTCCAGCATGGCATCACGCTGCTCATTTTTTGCCTTGTGTAACGGCTGTGGCAGGTTCACTTCCACCCCCTTAAGGAGCGACTGGATTCTCAGTACCGGCACAACCGTCCTGCCCTGCACTTCGCGAGGAATAGACAGGCTTCCACGCCAGTCTGTTATTCCATTAACCTGCGCGTGCGCCGGTAACCCAAACTTCTTCGCCAGGTGTTGGGTGTCGATAGTTCCTTTTGCCGCAATGATCACAGGCCGGCCTTCTTCTTTATCTCCTGTACGTATATCAAGCGTAGCCTCACCCCCCATAATCCGGGCGCGAATTCCCGTGGCTGACTGGCTGTTCTGGGTAAATGCAATACTGCCGTTGATCGCGCTAATATCAATCAGATCATCCAGCATCAACAGCTCTGCATCACGAAGATGCACCCGCCCCTTAACAGCGAGGGGCTGCGTTTTTTCCACTTCGTCATCAAGCGGGATAGAAAGATCGAGTTCAACCCGGCTGCTGCCATGATAATGAAAGCTATCTATAAGCGACTTCGCCTGTGGCTGGATGGGACTCTCGACCAGAAAGCGCAGGGCATCTTTCACCTCACCATTAACCTCGCCGGTAATGGTTAGATTCGAATATTGAAAATCCTCAATCCGAATCGTAGTTGCGGACAGTCGGCTATCCAGTATCTGGCCTGCATCAGACTGAATATCCATACCACGTTCAGTGAAGACCGCCTTCAGGTGCGCATCGTGCACTTCCGGCCAGCCGGCCAGATAATCGATGCGCGCATCATCCGCCTCAAACTCGACCCGCAACTGACCTTCATTCCGTACGAAGGGGAAATCACCCAAACGGCCCTGAAAAACCGCCCCGCCCTGAATTATCCTGCCTGATACGATGCCCCGATCCAGCCAGTTCACCAGTCCCGATGACATAATGCCAACCGGATAATAGCTGGAAGCGCGCGCGGCATTGCCATTTTTGAAATTCACCTGCAAATCCATGAAGGGCGAGGCTGCATTATCGGGAATATCCAGCAACACGCTGCTGTGTGTTTCAATGTCTTCATTTTTTAGCAACAGGCTGTCCGTGGAAAGTTGCCAGCCCTGCCTGTAACGTTGTGCTGCAAATATACCGGAGAGGGAAGAAATTTTCAGGGGATCACGAAACAGCCCGGGAAAATTAAAAACGGCATAATCACTGTTCACACTCAGCAGCATCTGCTCATGACTACCGCTGAGCTCACCACTGAGACCATGCACACCCGGTATTTTTTTCCAGGGCTGGAAGCCTAACTGGAAGAAGCGCGCCTGCAGTTTAACCTCATGATTGTCCGGATCGTCGGAAAAACGAAACAGGAAGTTCTCGACATCCGCCGAGGGTTGCATGCTCATCAACATGTCTGACTGCTGCTTCGGTAACAGCGCAGTCTCCAGCAACAGACTACTGAGATTTTCCAGTCGAAACCGATCCGCCTGCACCTGGGTCAGTTTGTATTTCGACGAAGGCTGGCTGCGCTGATCAATGCTGATGTTCGTTTCAGGCCAGGCGCCCTGCCCGTTCACAAAATGAAAGCGGTTGATATCCAGTGCCCAATCGCCATTACTTAGACGATAGTCAAACAGGCCACCCAACAATTTAAGCTTCAGGGGTTTCCCTATATCAGGGTGATTAATGTCCAGATTATAAGCCGTCAACTCACCACTGAGTCGTTCAACCCTGCCCTTGTTCCATTCGCCCCAAAGTTCAAAGTCGGTAACCCCAGCAAGAAGCTGATAGTCCTGAACGGCCGGAATAATCCCCAGTCGGGCCACGTGCACACCATTGCCATGCAGATATAATTTTCCATGCCAGTCTGATAGCTTCGCGGCAACCTTGCCCTGCGCATCCAGTGCGAATTCAAGGCTGCGACCCAGGCTTTCCGGTAACATCAGCGAGGCCTTGAGTTGATGGTGATCGCCATCGTTATGCAAATGAATATTAACCTTCTCCAGTCTCAGCTCCGGCTGCCCCCTGAACTGGTCAATCCAGATAACGGTGCTGTCCCTGACATTTAGATCCGCTCGTTGAAACAGCCAGTCAGTGAATTCATTAGACTCGGCAACACCCTCCGCCACATCAGCTGTATTTTTCAGTTCCATTCCCTGGAAACTGAAACTTCGGTCCCGATGCCGGATGACGGTGAATTCCGCCCCCTGGATAGTGAACTCGATAGGAATAAAAGTCTGAGTTTTGATGGAGCTGATAATATCCAGTTCCAGTGTCGCTTCCCTGAAACTGAAGAGCTCATTCCTGCCATCGGTGCTCATCAGGCGCACATTTTTTAGCACCAGCACCGGGATCAGACCATCGAGGCGGGCATCCAGTGCTTCGATATAAATCTGCCGTTCAAGATAGCTGGCCCCCAGTTGCTGCAACTCCATACGCCAGCTGTCAGCCTCGGAAACCACCACCCGCAAAACCGACATCAACACAGCAAGGAAGACGACGATAGCCGCCATACTGTAGAAGATAAAACGGCGCAGACGTCGCAGAATATGAGGGTTCTTTTGCATTAGATACCAGTGGTCCAACAAGCTTATATTGATGGATTCAGTGGGGGGCAGGCAGCGCTCCCCGGATTTCGCTTCGCTCTACCCGGGCTACATTAGCACGATATCAAATTGCTCCTGGGTGTATTCACTTTCAACCTGAAACTGGATAGGCTTGCCGATGAAGTCTTCAAGTTCAGCCACGCTGGTAGATTCTTCATCCAGCAGTAGATCGATCACGCTGCGCGAAGCCAGCACCAGAAACTTCTGTGCATCGAACTGTCGATCTTCGCGCATGATTTCACGAAAAATTTCATAGCAGACAGTTTCCACTGTCATGATGGAACCACGACCATTGCAGGTTGGACAGGTTTCACAGAGCACATGTTCCAGACTTTCTCGCGTGCGCTTGCGCGTCATCTCCACCAGTCCCAGCGATGAGACTTCACTGATCTGGGTCCTGGCGCGATCCCGCGCCAGGCAGTTTTCCAGCGCTCTCAGCACCTGGCGACGGTGTTGTTCGTCGGCCATGTCGATGAAGTCTATAATGATAATGCCACCCAGATTGCGCAGCCGAAGCTGGCGCACAATAGCCTGGGTCGCTTCCAGGTTGGTTTTAAAAATGGTTTCTTCAAGCGTGCGGTGGCCAACGAAGGCACCGGTATTCACATCAATGGTAGTCATGGCCTCGGTTTGGTCGATCACCAGATAACCGCCGGACTTTAGTTGCACCTTACGCTCAAGCGACTTTCTGATTTCGTCTTCAACACCATAGATATCAAAGATGGGCCGCTCACCGGGATAGTACTCGATCTTGCCTTCCAGCTCGGGCATGAACTTGCCGGCAAATTTCTTCACCCGTTCAAAGGTGGCGCGGGAATCGATGCGCACCTTTTCCAGCTCAATGCTGCTCATGTCACGCATGGTGCGCATCACCAGCGGCATATCTTCGCGAATCAGGCTGCCGCTTTTGGCGCCGGCTGATTTTTCCTGGATCGATCGCCACATTTTCTGCAGGAAACACATGTCGTTATAGATATCTTCCTCAGCGACGCCTTCCGCTACTGTGCGAATAATGTAGCCACCGGGGTCGAATTCATCACGATATTTACTGATAATATTTTTCAGCCGCGGCCGTTCACTTTCTTCATCAATTTTCTGTGACACGCCAATGTGATCGGCGCCGGGAATATAGACCAGATAACGAGAGGGAATGGAAATCTGCGTGGTCAGGCGCGCACCTTTGCTGCCCATCGGATCCTTGACCACCTGAACAATGATTTCCTGCCCTTCACGCAGCAACTCCATGATGGTTTCCGGTACCCGCTCGCCTTCATCAGGCGCCTGCTCGCCGTTGCGCGGATGATGCTGATTGAGGATATCCGAGACATGCAGAAAGGCGGTGCGCGCCAGCCCCACTTCAAGAAAGGCCGCCTGCATGCCCGGCAGGACACGGCAGACTTTTCCCTTGTACACATTACCCACCAGACCCCGGCGCTGGGCGCGCTCGATATGTACTTCCTGCAGGACACCGTTTTCCACATAGGCGACCCGCGTCTCCTGCGGCGTCACATTGATCAGTAGTTCTTCGCTCATATCGCCAGTCCGGAAATGTTTAAATTATTTTTCTATCTTCACGCACTTCAGCAACCTGTGGCAAGCGCAAAGGATCGATGCCGAATTGCTTCAATAAGCCGGCCGTTTCAAACAGCGGCAAGCCCATTACGCCCGAATAACTGCCGTCCAGTTTGGTAATAAATGCCGCCGCCCGGCCCTGAATCGCATAAGCCCCTGCCTTGTCACGGCATTCGCCGCTGTCCCAGTAGGCCTTACGCAAACCGGTATCCAGTGTATCGAAACAGACCCGGCTGCAGTTCACTTTTACCGCTTCAGTTTCTGCAACAATAGCCACAGCTGAATAGACCTCATGGCAGCGACCGGATAATTGCGCCAGCATGGCCAGTCCCTCATCGCGATCCCGCGGTTTACCCAGAATACGCCCGTCTATGACCACTGCAGTATCCGCACCCAGCACCGGTATGCGGTTGCCCGCCGGCAAACTGTTCCAGCCCGCCCACGCCTTTTCCAGCGCCAGACGCTGCACATAGGCCTGCGGCGATTCCCCCGCCTGTACGTCCTCCGCCACATCCTGCCGGATGACATGGTAACGAACACCGAGCTGATCCAGCAGCTCACGCCGCCGGGGAGAAGCCGAAGCCAGATAAATGTCAAACTGTTGTTTCATTGTAATTGTTCAATATTCTGCTGATGGGTTTCGCTCCGCTCTACCCATCCTACGAAACTGTTGTTTCAATATTCCGCGTGGCTTTTCCTCGTCCCTGGTCCCTCGTCACTCGTCCCTTGTCTATTTATGATATGGATGATTCTTCAGAATGCTGCTGGCACGATACAACTGCTCGGCAATGACAATGCGCACCAGAGGATGCGGCAGGGTCAACGGCGACAATGACCAGCCGGGCTGGCCCCGTTTGCGACATTCTGGCGACAGGCCTTCCGGCCCACCTACCAATAATGCAATATCCTGACCAGATTGCATCCAGCCGGATAGCTGCTGCGCCAGCTGTTCTGTTGACCATGCCCTGCCGGCCACATCCATAGCAATAACCCGTGTATTTTTGGGAATGGCAGCCAGCATGCGCCGGCCTTCCTCTTCGGTCAGACGCGCAATGTCCGCGTTCTTGCCACGTTTGCCCGCCGTAATCTCGTGCAGGCTCAATCGGCATTCAGGCGGCATGCGCCGGGCATATTCAGCATAGCCCTGCTCCACCCAGGCCGGCATGCGTGTGCCGGTTGCAATAAGATGGATCTGCATGGAAATGTATCAGCTACCGTCGGCTGCCGCCGGGCTGTCTTCACCCCAGAGTTTTTCCAGGTTGTAGAAATCACGAATCGAGGGCTGCATGATATGAACGATAATATCGCCCAGATCCACCAGCGCCCATTCGCCGTATTCTTCACCTTCGACACCCAGCGGTGGATGGCCGGCTTTTTTCACCTCCATGATCACGTTATTGGCGATCGCTCTGACCTGACGTGAGGTATTACCGCTGACGATCATCATCACATCGGTGACGCTGGTTTTGCCCTTGACGTCGAAAATACTCAAATTGACGCCCTTGACGTCTTCGATCGCCTTGATCACGACTTTTTTCAGTTCTTCAGTTTCTAACATGGCAGTCCGTAAAGTTTTTCCTGTTTAATAAGTTCATACACATTGTCGGGCAGCAGGTAACGCGCATCCTTGCCCGCCGCGACCAGTTCGCGGATCCGGGTCGAAGATATATCCATCTGGGTCACGGGCACAAAAACAATACCCCCGGCCGGATACTGCGCCATAGCCTCGCCCGACATCTGCCGTAGCTTAACCAGTTGACTCAGGGCGGAGCGGGATTCGATTTCACTTTTGTTCCAGCCCGGCCGATGGGTCACCACCAGATGCGCCAGTTCGGGAATCGCCTGCCACTGGCGCCAGCCCTGAAGCCCGAGAAAAGCATCGAAACCGATGATCAGACACAGGGGCTGCTGGCCACATTCCGCGCGCAATTCCTTCAGCGTATCGACCATGAAAGACGGCCCTTTACGCCTGATCTCCCGTTCATCGATCTGAAACGCCGGCTGATTCAACAACGCCAGCCGCAACATCGCCAGCCGGTGTTGTGCATCGGCATGCGGCGCGTCCCGGTGGGGTGGTTCGCCACAGGGAATAAAACGGATCTCCGAAAACGGCAGCGCCTGATAGACATCCAGCGCCGGGCGCAGGTGGCCGTAGTGGATGGGATCGAAGGTGCCTCCGTAGATGCCGATCATGGTGAGTCGCTAGTCGCTAGTCGCTGGTAGCTAGTAACAGCGGCTACTGTCTTTTGCATATCTTTGTTCCCCACGCATACCACCCGACACTGTTCCAACCACAAGATATACATAATAGAATGTGATATTTCACACCTTCCGATGTCCCTGGCCACTAGCCACTAGCCACTAGCCACTACGCTCTAACATGCCCATCGCCAATCACGATGTATTTCTGAGAGGTCAGGCCTTCCAGTCCGACCGGGCCGCGCACGTGGATCTTGTCGGTGCTGATGCCGATTTCCGCACCCAGGCCGTATTCGAAGCCGTCGGCAAAGCGGGTCGAGGCGTTGATCATGACCGAGCTGGCATCCACTTCGGTCATGAAGGTGCGTGCCCGGCCGATGTCTTCGGTCATGATGGATTCGGTGTGCCCGGAACCATGCTGATGAATATGTTCAATCGCAGCGGCTATATCCGCCACGACACGAATCGACAGAATCGGCGCCAGATATTCCGTGTCCCAGTCTTCCTCGGTCGCGGTATTAATGCCGGTGAGGATCTTCTGCGTGGCGGCGCAGCCGCGCAATTCGACGCCTTTTTCCTGATACTGTTTTGCCAGCGTGGGTAATACTTCGGCCGCCACGGCCTCATGCACCAGCAGGGTTTCCATCGCATTGCAGACCCCGTAACGATGGGTCTTGGCATTGAAGGCGACCGCAATCGCCTTGTCGACATCCGCACGATCATCGATATAAACGTGACAGATGCCATGCAGGTGTTTGATCACCGGCACCCGCGCCTCGGCGCTGACGCGTTCGATCAGGCCCTTGCCGCCGCGCGGCACGATCACATCCACGTACTCCGGCATGGTAATGAGTTCACCCACTGCCGCTCTGTCCGGCGTATCCAGCACCTGTACCACATCGACAGGCAGACCGGCCTTTTCCAGTCCCTGATGAATACAACCGGCGATGGCCTGATTGGAGTGCAGCGCTTCGGAACCGCCGCGCAGAATGGCGGCATTACCGGATTTCATGCACAGAGCGGCGGCATCGGCGGTCACATTCGGCCGCGACTCATAGATAATCCCGATCACGCCCAGCGGCACGCGCATCTTGCCCACCTGAATACCAGAAGGCCGGTAGTTTAAATCCGTAATCTCACCCACGGGATCAGGCAAAGCGGCAATCTGGCGCAGCCCTTCGGCCATGCCGCTGATGCGTTCCTGATTAAGTTCCAGCCGATCCAGCAGCGCCGCATCCAGGCCCTTTTTACGCCCGGCCTCCATGTCCTGTGCATTGGCTTTAAACAGGGCGGCCGACTGTTCTTCCAGCAATAAGGCAATCGCCAGCAGGGCGTCGTTCTTGACGCCGGTCGTGGCAGTGGCCAGCACGCGCGAAGCGGCGCGCGCCTTGCGGCCGATATCGGCCATGTATTGTTTAATATCCACGTTTGTATTCATCTTTAAATTTGTTCAAAAAATTTTTTAACCGCAGAGGACGCAAAGGTTTATTTTACGGATGTTCCGGTTAATTCTGATAGTTCGGGTAGGCAATGCCCGCCCGAACTAACCGCTCACAAAAGATTTTCTTTGCGTCCTCTGCGTCCTCTGCGTCCTTTGCGGTAAAACAATCAAGCTAATTTTCGGGGCAACAGGGTCAGCCCGGCAATCTTCAGTCCCAATTGTACCAGTTCATCCCAGGGCGCGCCTGCCGCCCGGCCTTTTATCACCCGTTCCACGGCAGCGGCCTGATACAACAGCCCCTGCCAACGGCGCAGGGAATGGCGTTGCAGGCCGGCCGATACCGGGGCTTTGCGCTTACTCCAGACACGATACTGCGCCAGCACCTGGTCTACGCGGTTTCCCTGGGCGAGCTGCCAGGCCATGCCTGCCATGCTGCGGATTTCCCGGCTTAGCGCCCACAGCACCAGCACCGGTTCCACCCCTTCAGCGCGCAGGCCGTTAAAAATGCGCAACAGCCGCGGCGCCTCGCCCAGCAGGGCGGCATCCACCAGTGCAAACACGTCAAAGCGGGCGCTGTCGGACACCGCCGTCGTCACCTGTTCGACATCCACCTTGCCTTCGCCGCAGAGCAGGCGTAGTTTTTCCAGTTCCTGATCCGCTGCCAGCAGGTTGCCTTCCAGCCGCTCCGCCAGCATCTGCACCGCCGCCTGATCCGGCTGCATACCACGGGCCTGCATACGCGCCTGTATCCAGTTCGGCATCTGCGCCGCTTCCACCGGCCAGATCTGGATCACCACACCCGCCTTATCCAGCGCCCTGAACCATTTGGCCTGTTGTTGTTTTTTATCCAGCTTGCCCATGCTGATCAGCAACAGTGTTTCTGTATTGTCCGCTTCGACCCAGGCCGCCAGCGCCTTGCCACCCGGTGCGCCGGGCGACTTGCCGCTGGGCAGACGCAGATCCAGTAATTTCTTTTCCGCAAACAGGGACAGGTTGCTGGCCGAAGCCTGCAACTGATCCCAGTCAAAATTCCCGTCGACATGAAACTGCTCCCGCTCGCTATAGCCCTGTGTCAGCGCCGCCTCTCGAATCTGGCGGCTGGCCATATCCGTCTGAAACGGCTCGTCACCGCTGACAATATAAACAGGCTTCAGCTCCTGTTGCAGGTGTTGTTCCAGTTGTTCAGGTCTTAACTTCATGGTGCGGGATTCGCTGGAACAGAATTATCCGGAATAGAATTATTAACCCCCGGCTGACCAGACTTTTCGCCATGATGCGCACCGGCGCCCTGACCTTTATCCTTGTGGCGCATGCCGGCACTGATCTGGCGCAGCATCTGGTTGACCCCCGCACGCGCCATTTCCCGCTTAATCCGAAACTCTTCTTCTTCGATAGAAAGGATGTTGTTGGGATCGTAACGATAAGTGCGCAACAGGCTAATTGTCTTTGCCGCAAGCAATTCCTTCCCCTGACCATCCTCCAGCCGATAGGACAGACGATATGTCAGCTCATATTCATTAGGCTGGCCGGCAGTATTGATCGAGGCGATGCGCCGACTGATTTCATCCTTAGAAATAGTCAGAACCGCCCCGGACTCCTCACGCTGATCCAGGACCCTGACCTTTGAGCCAATCAGCTTCTGGCGCAGAATCTCACGCATCAGACTATTCGGCAAACCACCTTCAACATAAATACTATCCAGTTCCGGCGGCATTTCAACCAGACCGCGCAGGTGGAAACCACAGGACTGCACAAATAACGAAGCACTCGCAACAACGGCCAGAAAAACAAAAGATGAAGTAGTGAATTTATTTAGCATATTATTTCCAGGAGCCTTTCTGTGCTTCGACAAGCTCAGCACGAACGGAGAAATTAACTGATGTTCTCTGGTTTTCCTCGCTACTCGTCCCCAGCCACTAGCTACTATCCTTTAACAACCACATTAACCAGCCTGCCCGGCACAACGATAATTTTTACGATTGTTTTGCCTTCAGTGAAGCGCAGAACATTGGCATCAGCAATCGCAATCTGCTCGATCTGTTCCCGCGTTGCATCCGTCGGCACGTCGATACGTGCGCGCAGCCTGCCGTTGACCTGAACAATGATCTGAATTTCATCCTTAACCATCGCAGCCTCATCGGCCTGCGGCCAGGCCTGGTCGATTACCGCATTCTCATGCCCCAGGCTATGCCAGAGAGTGTGGGTAATATGCGGCGCAATCGGTGACAGCAGCAGGATGCAGGCTTCCAGCGCTTCCTGCATCACCGCCCGCCCCTGCTCACTGCCATCGTCAAACTTGTACAGGGCATTGACCAGCTCCATCACTGCGGCAATCGCCGTATTGAAGGTGTGGCGGCGACTCATATCATCGGAAATCTTGGCGATAGTGCTGTGCACCTGATGGCGTAGCGCCTTTTGTTCCTTATTGAGTATACCGGTATCCAGTGCTGTCACCATCCCTGCCCCGATATGCTGATAAACCCGATGCCAGAGCCGTTTGAGAAAACGGTGCGCGCCTTCCACCCCGGCATCCGACCATTCCAGCGACTGGGTAGGCGGCGCCGCAAACATCATGAACAGGCGCGCAGTATCGGCGCCGTATTCATCAATCAGCGCCTGCGGATCGACCGTGTTGCCTTTGGACTTTGACATCTTCGAGCCGTCTTTGAGCACCATGCCCTGGGTTAGCAGGTTGGTAAACGGCTCGTCCGTTTTGATCAGCCCCTCATCACGCAAAAGCTTGTTATAAAAACGCGAATAAAGCAGATGCAGGATGGCGTGTTCGATACCGCCGACATAGTGATCGACCGGCAGCCAGTAATCAGCGCGTTCATCGAGCATGGCCGTGTCATTGTCCGGGCAGGTATAACGGGCGTAATACCAGGAGGACTCCATGAAGGTATCAAAGGTATCGGTTTCCCGCTCGGCCTTCGCACCACAGTTTGGGCAGGGAACCTGGTAGAACTCGGGCATTTTTTTCAGCGGCGAACCAATGCCCTCATAGGTGATTTGTTCAGGCAGCACTACCGGCAGATCGGCTTCCGGCACCGGCACTTCGCCACACTCGGGACAGTGAATAATCGGAATCGGCGTGCCCCAGTAACGCTGGCGCGAGACACCCCAGTCACGCAGACGCCAGGTGGTGCGTTTCGCTCCCTGAGCGTGTTTTTGCAGATACCCGGCAATCTCATCAAAGGCCTGTTGTGAACTCAGACCGTTGAATTCGCCGGAGTTAATCAACTGACCCCTGTCCGTAAAGGCCTCCCTGCGAATATCAGCCTCAGTTTCATCCGTGGGCGCGATCACCTGCAACATGGGCAGGCCGTATTTGCGCGCAAATTCCCAGTCGCGCTGATCATGCGCGGGCACCGACATCACTGCGCCTTCACCATAGCCCATGAGTACGAAGTTGGCGATAAACACCGGCAACCGATCACCCGTGATCGGATGTACCGCCTTGAAACCGGAATCCATACCTTTTTTCTCCACAGTCTCCAGCACCGCTTCGGCGGTGCCGGTGGCGGCGCATTCCTTCACAAACGCAGCGATATTGGCGTAATGGGCTGCGGCTTCCTGCGCCAGCGGATGCTCCGGCGCTACCGCCACGTAGGTCGCGCCCATCAGCGTATCCGGGCGGGTGGTAAAAACTTTGAGTCCCTGATCGCGGCCGTCGATAGCGAAGACAATCTCCACCCCTTCAGAACGGCCGATCCAGTTGCGCTGCATGGTGACGACCTGCTCCGGCCAGCCATCCAGTTTGTCCAGATCCACCAGCAATTCCTCGGCATAGGCGGTAATTCTCATAAACCACTGGGAAATATCCTTACGCTCAACCTCGGTATCGCAGCGCCAGCAGCGACCGTCGATAACCTGCTCGTTGGCCAGCACGGTCACATCGTTGGGACACCAGTTGACCGGCGCGGTTTTCTTGTACACCAGCCCCTTGTCAAACAGGCGCAGGAACAGCCACTGCTCCCAGCGATAATAATCCGGGTCACAGGTGGCCAGTTCCCGATCCCAGTCATAGGCCAGCCCCAGACGTTTAAGCTGGCCGCGCATGTAGTCAATATTGTCACGGGTCCAGGCGGCCGGGGCCACCCTGTTTTTCATTGCCGCATTTTCCGCCGGCAGGCCAAAGGCATCCCAGCCCATGGGCTGCAGCACATTCCTGCCCAGCATACGCTGATAGCGGCTGATCACGTCACCAATGGTGTAGTTGCGCACATGGCCCATGTGCAGGCGACCGCTGGGATAGGGAAACATCGACAGACAGTAGAACTTTTCCTTTTGCGGATCCTCCACCGCCCTGAAGGACTGTTGCTTTTCCCAGGACTTCTGGGCCTGCTGCTCAATATTTTCTGGCTGGTAACGGGCTTCCATCGGTACAGATCGTCTCTCTTTAATTTTCGTGATTCGGCAAGGGTTATTTAAGCTGTATAAGGATAACGCAGGCAGTGAACCTGCCACAACAAAGTCCGCAGCAAAGCAGACGAAATGGCTTGAAAATATCAGCATTCAGACTGATAGTTAGTATATACAGCGAGCTAACCGGAGGAAGCCGTCATGAGCGAGAATAACCAGGAAAAACTCATTAATGCCTATAACACCATGCTTGGCCGGGTAAAAGATGGCCTTAAGGACGTTGAGGAACATGCCCTGCCTCCGATTAAGGAATTACTCAATAAGGCAAAAGAGACCGCCTCAGAGCTGGGTGAACTGAGCCGAGAGGAAGCCGAAAAAGTCGGCGACTATCTCAAGCGTGATCTGAACGAAGCCGGTGAATTCCTGTCAGAAAATGGCCGACAACTGAAAGAATGGCTGAAATTCGATCTGGAGTTTGCCGAAGTGAAGCTGGCCGAACTGTTTGCCAGTGTCGCTGATCGCACCCGCGTCGAACTCGACGCCCTGGCTGAACGCGCTCGCCGGGTGGGCATCTGGCATACCGGTGAGATCACCGGCATCGGGATACTGGTTTGCAGCGAGTGTGGTGAAAAGCTGCACTTTGAAAAAACGGGTCGCATTCCACCCTGTCCAAAGTGTCATGGCACGACATTCAAAAAAGCCTTTGGCAAGGTAGATGATGAATAAAACCTGACTACCCGGTTTTATTTTATCAGGCAGGTTGAAAGAATCAGTCCCTGATTCAGGTCCTGTATAGCGTGTTGTAAATAAATTTAAGGAAACATTCATGCATCTTCGACCCATCCCCGGTCTCCTGCTCGGGCTTTTATTCCTGTTCGCCGCCGGCCCCGGCCAGGCGTTTGAACAGGACCCGGGCAACAGCATTATCTGGCAGGACTGGTCGCCGGAAGTCTTCACGCAGGCGGAAAAAGAAGGCAAGCTGGTGCTGCTGGATCTCATGGCCGAGTGGTGCGCGTGGTGCAAAAAGATGGATAAGCTTACTTATAACGATAAACAGGTTATTGAGGTTATCAACAAAAACTACATTGCCGTGCGCGCCGATCTGGACAGACATCCGAAACTGGCTCAGCGCTATAAAAACTACGGCCCGCCAACCACCGTGGTTTACAACAGCGCAGGCGCCGAAATTATCAAGCGCCCCGGCTACATGGAAGCACAGATTCTGTTCTGGATGCTGGATACCGTCGCGGCTAATCCTGATCCGGCTGCGCATCGTTAAACATTTGATGGGTTTCGCTTCGCTCTACCCATCCTACTTTCCAAATACCCTGTAGGACGGGTAGAGCGAAGCGAAACCCATCAAACAATTTTAACAAGCTGACAAAATTTTATGGATCGACGCCGTTTTCTTTTTAGCATGAGTGCAGCTATCGCTGCTTCAACTACCGTTTTCAGCGCACTACAAAGCGTTCAGGCTACTGTCAAACAGTCAGCGCCTGCCATTGCCGGGTTAACCCTCGCGCAATGGGATGTCATTACCCTGATCCAGGAACACCTGCTGCCATCAGAACCTGACTCACCCGGCGCAAAGGATATTAACGCCCTTTCCTATTTTCAATCCGTACTGACATCGCCCCGGCATGATCCCGCGAACAGAACATTTCTCCTGCAGGGCTTAAACGAGATTGAAACACGGGCACAGAAAACCTGGCAGCGCCATTTTTCCGAGCTTGATCACAGGCAGCGTGAGAGCCTTTTGCGCGACTATGAGAAAACCCGTGATGGCCGCACCTGGCTGAGAATGCTGCTGGATTATCTGATGGAAGCTTTGCTTACTGATCCCATCTATGGCGGCAATCCGAATGGTATCGGCTGGCAGTGGTTACAGCATACGCCGGGCTTTCCCCGCCCACCGCATAAACAGCAGGTGCTATTCGCATGAGTAAGGATTTCGATGTCTGTGTCATAGGCAGCGGCGCAGGCGCAGGCCCCATCATCTGGAGTCTGGCCAGAGCCGGTTATTCGGTGGTCGTGCTGGAAAAAGGCCCGTACCTGCAAACAAACGATTTTTTCAAGGATGAACGTCACGGCAGTCTGCGTAATGGTTACAAACCGGATCTGCGCGATGAACCCCAGGTCGTGGAAGAAGATGATGACGGCAACTGGCATGCACAAAACACGCATCACTCCGGCACCAACTTCTGGAACGGTAATCTGGTCGGTGGCTCGAGTAATTTCATGAGTGGTTTCTTTCATCGCCTGAAACCCGTGGACTTTCGTCTGCGCTCAAGCTTCGGCCCCGTCGAAGGGGCCAACGTGGTGGACTGGCCCATCAGCTACGATGATCTTGAACCTTATTATACAAAAGTCGAACAGGTCATTGGCGTTTCCGGAAAAGTATTAAAACACCCGCATCAGGAACCACGCAGTACGCCGGATTTTCCCTACCCGCCGACCCGGGTACACCCGGTTGCCGATCTCATCGATCAGGCCAGTCAGGCGCTGGGCTACCATGCTATTCCCACCCCGCGCGCTATTTTGCCGCAGGCCGCACTCGGGCGACACGGCTGTAGTTATAGCGGCTATTGCGGCGCCTACGGCTGCGCCACCGGCGCCAAAGGCAGCTCACGCGCAGCCCTGATCGATCAGGCGGTAGCCACCGGCCGCGTTGAGGTTCGGCCCTGGTCCATGGTCAACCGAATCAGAACCAATAGCAGCGGCAAAATTACTGCGGTTGAATATTTCAATAAACAGGGACAGACAAAACAGGTCGATGCCCGCATCTACGTGGTCGCCTGTCAGGCGATTGAAACCGCCCGCCTGCTGTTGAATTCCAGCGGACCCAAACATGAGCACGGTCTCGGCAACCGCAATCAACAAATTGGCAAGAACCTGCTGTTTGCCGGCGGCGGCAGCGGCTCCGGTCGCCTGGTTTATTCCAAAATGAAGAAAGAGAACATCGAGTCTCTGAAAGAATTCGGCACCTTTGTCAATCGCGCCATTCAGGACTGGTATGTGATCGATGATCCCGACTTCGGCCCAGCACAAAAAGGCGGCACCATCGACTTCGTTCACATGCACCCCAATCCGGTGGTGCGCGCCACCCGGCAGATTTACGGACAGGACGGACTCATCTGGGGAACCGAACTCAAGCGCAAACTGGAACGCCACTTCATCGACAGCCGCTATCTAAAAATCGAAGCCTTCTGTGACTGGATGCCCATCGACGACTGTCATGTCACGCTCGACGCGAAAACGCGGGACAAATGGAACCTGCCCGTCGCCCGCGTGCGCACCGGCTATCATGTACGGAACCTGCAGGTCGGCTGGTATCTGGCTTCCCGTGGCGCCAATGTGTTGAAACAGATGGGCGCGGAAAATGTGATTTCCTTTGCCTCAGGTAAACCCCCTACCAACCTCATGGCCGGCGGCTGCCGCTTCGGCAACGATCCCGCCACTTCAGTGCTGGACGCCGACTGCCGCAGCCATGAAATCGACAACCTGTTCGTCAGCGACGGCAGCTTCATGCCCACCGGCGGCAGCGTACCCTACACCTGGACCATCTACGCCAATTCATTTCGCGTGGCGGATAAAATCCTTGCTCAGCTTGGCGGGAAAAAACGGAGTTAACTGGACCTGAATCGGTGTTACAGTCCAGATATTATATCTGTAGGATGTGCTGAGTGAAACGAAGCGCATCATTTCAGACTGGATACGCGAACGATGCGCTTCGTTTCACTCAGCACATCCTACGAGGGTTTAAAACCTGTCGTTTATGACAACTTCACTCATAGCAAGCTGCCCCGCTCTTGGCCAGGCCTCTTTCACAGCTTTGCCAATGGCGACAAACATGGTGATCACATGGTCATCGGGAAGACTGATAAGCTCTGCAACTTTCTCGAAATCAAACCCATCCATGGGACAGGAATCATAGCCCATATCTTTGGCGGCAAGCATCAATGTTTGCGCGGCTATGCCACAGGATCGCATGGTCTCATCCCTTTGCACCTGATCTTTTCCTCGATAGTAGGCATCGATAGAAGGCAGCATAAAATCCTGCACCGCTTTATCCGCATTCGCCCAGTAGCGAACCGGATCCTTTTCCCATGCTTTTGAGTCCGCACACATTATGATAAACAGGGAGCTGTCCGTTACCTGCGCCTGGTCCCAGGCAGCTTCCCTTATCTGTTTTCTTAACCCGTGATCCTTTACGACCACAAACCGCCAGTGCTGTATGTTAAATGCTGTCGGCGACAACATTGCCAGCGACAGCAATTCCTTTTCTTCTTCAGCGGTCATCACATGTTCAGGGTCAAAGTGTTTAATCGCGCGACGAGTCTTGATTACATCTTTTGTGTCCATACATTTCTCCAGAGTGAAGTTAATAAGAAAGCCTGATACTATGCCATAAGTACGAATCATGTAAGAACGCACTTTTTTGTGACATAGGCACAATATGTATACCGGAAAGAGAGAATGAGTCTATGAATGACGAGAGACCAGACTGCAGTTTTGCCTGCCCCGTGGATGCGACTTTAGCGGTAATAGGTGGAAAATGGAAATGCATCATTCTTTATCACCTGAATAATGAAACCCTGCGCTTTAATGAGCTAAAACGGCTTATTCCCGGCATTACACAAAGAATGCTCACAAAGCAGCTCAGGGAGTTGGAGGCGGATCAAATTATACATAGAAAAATATTTCAGGAGATTCCGCCGAAAGTAGAATACTCTCTGACCAGTTTTGGACTGACTCTTACCCCAATACTTAAATCACTTCAGACATGGGGTATGGAGTACATTGAAAAAATAACCATCATCCGTAACCAGGCCTGAACCAGATTACCTGTCAGGGTCAAAACCTGAAAATCCGATTCCCGACAACTGCGCTAACACAGGATCGAAAGTAGCCAGATCATCTTTGGTAAACTGGTTAAGCCGTGAATGACCACAGGCGCGCGCCATCACCTGCATCAATTCGACTGCCGAAGCAAAAAAATTGGCCAGTCTCCCGGCAGACAGGTCAACATTTAATCTTTGCCGCAATTCCGGTTTTTGTGTCGCGATACCCGCCGGACAGTTATTCGAATTACATATCCGGGCAGCGATGCAGCCAATCGCCTGCATGGCGCTGGTCGAGATCGCAACCCCATCCGCGCCCAGCGCTAATGCTTTTATATAGTCACTGGGCACTCTTAAGCCACCGGTTATTATTAATGTCACTTTGCCGCTGGCGCCCTGCCTGTCCAGATAATGCCTCGCCCGAGCCAGGGCCGGAATAGTGGGGACACTGATATGGTCCCGAAACAACAACGGCGCAGCCCCGGTGCCGCCGCCCCGACCATCGAGAATGATGTAGTCCGCACTGGCTTTTAAGGCAAACTCAATATCGCGTTCGATATGATTTGCGCTGAGCTTGAAACCAACGGGAATACCGCCCGTTATTTCACGCACCCTGTCGGCAAAGCGTCTGAACTCATCAGGCGTTGACAGATCCGCAAATGTGGGCGGTGATATTGCTTCCTTGCCTTCGGGGATGCCGCGCACCTGTGCTATTTTGTCAGTATTTTTCGAAGCCGGCAGGTGGCCGCCGGTTCCCGTTTTCGCCCCCTGGCCAGCCTTGAAATGAAAAGCCTGCACCTTCTCCAGTAAATTCTCGCTAAAACCGAATTTTGCACTGGCCAGCTCATAAAAATAGCGATTATTCGCCTGCTGTTCTTCCGGCAGCATACCGCCTTCGCCGGAACAGATACCTGTGCCTGCCTGTTCTGCGCCTTTTGCCAGGGCCACCTTTGCTTCTTCTGATAAGGCGCCAAAGCTCATGTCTGAAACAAACAGGGGGATTTTCAATTGCAGCGGCTTACTGGATTCCGGCCCGATAACCAGCTCGGTAGCAACATCGACATCTTCCATCAGCGGTTTTTTATCCAGCTGCGCAACCATGATCTGAATATCATCCCACTGCGGCAGCTGATTTCGCGGAACACCCATTGCCCCCATGGGGCCGTGGTGACCAAAATTATACAAGCCGCTGTCGGAGAGTTCGTGTATAAATTCCAGTGCAGGTTCTTCAATCGTTGCCCGAGGCTTCGGCATAAGACTCTCTTCAGCAGCAATACCCGGCCCTTCCTTGCCAATATGCTCATCTGAAAATTGCCTGTGCGATCCGTCACAGAAAGGCGTGCTGCGTGTATGCTTGCAGGCGCACAGGAACGCCACACCATCTTTTTCAGAAACAATAACCCTTGGGGTAAAGGTAGTGCCTGCATGTGAGCCATCGCAAAATGGCTGACTCTGTGACTTTCCACAGGTGCAAAAATGATATTCCTGCCCTTTTGAAAGGTTCACTTTGACAGGTTTGTTATCTGCAATGACCGGGTTCTTCATGACTGCGTTTCTCCTTAAGGAAGCCCTGATTAATTCCACCGTTCGTGGTGAGCTTGTCGAACCATGAACACCGAATCTAACAAAGTCAGCATGTTAAAAACAACACCCTTCGACAAGCTCAGGGCGAACGGAATTAATCAGAGCTTTCTTAACGACTAACTTTGCACGAGGATTTTAACGATATTAGTCCAGCCCACCTCGTTTCAACCACGCATCATAAATCTTTTTATCCCACTTGCTTTGAAAAAAAGCAATCACTTCATTTTTTTCATTTTCTGTCAGCTTGTGTTTAAATCCAGGCATCTTTCCACCCAATGGAATCCCTCCATTGTTTATGGTTCTTTTCAGTATGCTCAAAGAATGATGCCAGGTGTGTGCGGTTCCATTCAAAGGTGGAGGCGGATACGAACCGTCTGGCAATTTCTGCGTCCAGTTAAACGTTCCCTGCGCATTTTTACCATGGCAGTCTGCGCAGTTTTTTTCAAATATAACACGCCCACTATCAACCTGTGATTGCGTATACCATCTTCCATCAACTTTTTCATTGTTATTGTTTTTTCCACAACCTGTCATTATTAGAAGTGGTAAAAAAAGAAATAATATTTTTTTCATAATTCTCATGCGCTCCGTATGTATCTGTTTTTTCAACGCTTCTCAAAAATAATCAAGGGCAGAACGCCTGATATCCCTTCTTTATGCGGCTTTTCTTTCCAGTGCTTCCAATACAGAGAACATTACCTGATTGATATTTAAGAACCGTTGAGGATCTGAAAGTATTTCATTTTTCGATTGGACATACGATGAGCCGTCAAGTTCATCTGCACAATTATCGATTAGTGATCCTGCTGACTCCAATGTTGTTTCCAGATGAAACTGGAATCCCAGCACACGATCAGCCATGATGAATCCCTGATTTCTGCAGGCCTCACTCTGCGCGAGAAGAACAGCGCCCTCCGGGATATCAAACGTATCTCCATGCCAGTGAAACACTTCAACCTGTTCAGGTATTGCCTTCGACAGGATAGTGCCGTCGGCTTCTGCAGAACGTTTTATGTCGAACCAGCCAATCTCTCGATCTGCATTTTTGTATACCATGGCTCCAAGCACATCGGCAATCAGTTGCGCGCCAAGACATATTCCCAGGACAATTTTTCCGGAATCCATAGCATCATGTATGAATTTTTTTTCCGCTTTCAACCAGGGATAAGCTTCCTCATCATAGACACCCATAGGACCGCCCATGACAATAAGCCAGTCAAAGTCATCGCACGAAGGTAAAGTCTGGTCTGCGTATAAATGCGTAGATGATAATTGATGGCCTTTTTCTTTTAAAACGGCCTCCATACTACCCAGACCTTCAAAGGGCACATGTTGTAAATGATGGATTTTCACGTTGTTTCCATTGATGTCAATTTGTCCTGTAGGTTGGGCTGAGTGAAACGAAGCCCAACAGCCGAGGTTCAGGTTAAACATTGGGTGATTAAAGGGATTTTTGTTGGGCTTCGTTTCACGAAGCCCAACCTACGCGTTCTATCCAGGCCCAACATTTAATATGACCCGATTATATTCTCACAAAACAGGGCAGCGCCACTAAAACAGAACCCGCCAGCACAAGCAGGTAAACATTCGAGACGAAACAGGGAAAAATAAACAGCGCAATACCCACAATTAATGGAACGACCGCCTTTTGCCTTTTCCCATAAGGGCTTTGATCAAAATTAGTTTTCCAACTTTATCGGGGATGTAACGCGTAGTTCCAATCGCCTCTGAACTCATCTCGATGCAGCGATAGGGGATCCATCTAAAGGTTACGCTTCATGCAGTTATTTAGATCATAGGTAGATAAACATGGAAAGTTAATTTCCGTGTGCGTCCTAAGTGAAAAACCCGAGGCCGATACCACCGAATATTACCGCCCAGATAATTAACGATGTATCTTCCATTCCCATCTGCATAATTCAGCTAAATAAGTGTTCCGAATACCAGTACACTTTAGAAATTGCCGTTCGTCCTGAGCTTGTCGAAGGACAAATAGATTAAGCTCTCTATTCACCGCATTTCCACGCTCATGGTTCGACAAGCTCACCACGAACGTGGAAATTCACAAGTGTACTGGTATTCGGAACAGCTATTTAGCGTTTTGACTCAGAGAAATGCACCCGGCATTTCAAACCCGCGGCAATACGGTGCCCGGGGTTCGGTAATTTTACTCGAACTGTATACGTGCCACTGGCGGCGTCAATGATCTGATCGACAATATCCACCTTGCCGCTAAAGCGCCCCCCTGCAGGTGATTCGGGTTCGACAACGGCAGTCATGCCTTTGCGAATGGCGCCGATACCTGAAACCGGCACAATGATTTCGACATTCAGCGGATCGATGCTCACCAGGGTCAGCACCGGATCCTCGCCCACAAATTCACCCGCTGAGTGATGGCGTTCAGTGACAATACCGTTGATCGGGCTACGCAGGGTGCGTAGTTTCAGTTTCTCTTTCGCTTCCTGTAGTTCCAGCTCGGCAATTCTATGTTCGGTTTCCATTTCATCTTTTTCATGAATAGAAATTAGCTCCTGTCGGTAAAGATCCTCATTGCGCACCAGTTTTCGCTTACCGAAATCCACCCGCGCCTGCGCCAGCGCCACCGCTGCCTTTTCCACCCCGGACTTCAGGCGCGCCACGATCTGTCCTCGCTTAACCTGATCGCCGCGTTCCACCATAATTGAGTCAAGAATACCCGGTATCTGGCTGCTCAATTTTACTTCCTCATTCGGCTCCAGCAGGCAATCCAGCGCCTCCCTGTCGCCCGTAAGGTTCTGCTTACCAGCCATCACACTGGCAGAAACAAGGAATAATAAAATGAGGCTGATAATACTTCTGTGCATATTGATTTATTCTCCTCTACCGGCAAAGGATAGCATTTTTCCTTTCTGAATTTCCTGACGCAGGAGACTGCGTCTTGCCTTCGCCTGCATGTGCTCACCGGTTTTATCGACAAGGGATACGAAGCGACACAACAGATAGTTGCCAACTCTTGAGTTGCCGGGCCCATAAGGCAATAACCCGGCTATCAACCGCAGACGCAGGCTACCGGCGACAATCGTAGCCAGCAGCTTATCATTCGGCGTGATAAATGCCAGCGTCGTCAATCCAGACGCCCTGCCACTGGCGTTCACCCACATTCGCTGACTCCGTCGGGAAGAATGGTATTCAGCCAGTATCAGGCTGCCTTTTCCAGCGGGCTGAATAGTCATATCATCCTGAAACAGGATAACCGCTGTATGTTCTGGCGGCTGCGAAACCCTGTCCTGTTTATTAATTAGACAGGGCAAACCGGCCTGTTTCAGCACAGACTGTATCTGCTCTGCAGCCGTCTGTGTTTCTACGCTCAGGAATACGGGGCTTTTTGCTGCATAGCAACGCTGCACTTCAGAAAGAATGGCCTGCCATTTATGGTTATCGTTTTTATAAAAACGATAATCACACTGCTTAGCCGGTGATAGTTCCTGTTTCTCCTGTATTTTTACTACTCCAAGCCGGTACACAGCCCAGAGTTCAGACTCAAGCCCGGACAGGCTTCCGTATCCACCCAACTGTCCATAACGACGGAAAAAACCGGGGTAACTGAGACGCGCCAGGGGCCTGTTTTCGGTTTGTTCCTGCTGGCTACCGGGAGCGCTGATTTCCAGCGGCGCACGCGCCGCATCCACCAGCAGCTTGTCGATATCAGCAATTAATGCCCGATGCAGGCCGCGCAGCGCCAGCATCCTTGCACGGGGCTTTTCACGATAAAGCGCCTCGGCCTGCAAGCGTAATGGCTGACTCATATCCCCGAGTCGCAAACGATCCCGCAAATAATCAAATACCAGTTCCCGCGCCAGACAAAAACAGATGTCAGCCTGATATTCACTGCGCCGTTGCGCCTGCGGGGTCTCATCATCGATACAGCCCGTGACCAGATCCAGCGCCTGAAAAAAGGCCTGCAGCTGTTTTCGAGCACGCGCCAGCGACTCGCTGTCAGCATAGACAAGGTGCACCGGCCTGCCGGACAGCGCCAGCCCGACAGCGGCAAATCCGAACTCCAGCCCCATATCTTTATAGCTGTTAATCGCATGGCCGGAGTACATCATGTACGCTCGCCAGAGATCCACATCTACCGTATGCTCAAAGCATTCGTTTGCAATCCGCCGCAGGATCATAAACAGCTGTACCGGCCGCTCGGCGATATCAATCTCATTCAGTGCTGTTTTCAAATCCCTGTATGAGGCGCTTTTCCATTCATGCTGCATGTTTTTTAATTCTCGCCGGAAAGCGCTTTGTCCCGCTGTTTTTCGCCCCGCAAAAAACCGGCGCCACTGGCGTGAGAAAAAAGCATCGACAAAATCGAGACTGGGCGGCCTGTTCTCAAACTGCTGGGCATGTTCAGCCGGCAGACTGAAGCAGAATCCAGAACGGGGAAAATGAGCCCGATGATCAGACATCAAAGCGCCTCAGGAACAGACGTCTCAATTCACGCCAGAGCCGCTGTCCCGCTGACTCGGGAGGATGCTGGAATCGCACAAAGACTCGCCCGCCGACATAGCGAGCGCGTGTACCGGGCAGGGCCAGGTCAAACTGGAACAGCGGTGTCAGCACTTTTATGGAATCCGGTGAGGCCGGATTATTTAATGCGGGATCGGGCGCAAATTCTCCGCCCCCTTCAAGACTCAACGCCGCAGCCGGCAGCTCATTCGAAGCCGCAGGCACTTCACGCAGAATAACCGCCGCAACTGTCTGCAAAGGATTATCAACCAGGCGTGCTGATAATGCGCGCGTATGGTGACGAACATGTTCGATATCATCCTGCCGAACCACCACCCGCACTGTCGCATCCTGTTTATCCATCACATAACCGATTTCTTCTCCACGACGCAGGAATCGCTCCGGCAAATCCGCTGCTTCCGGCAACAACACAATACCGTCGAGCGGACTCCTTACCTGCAGGGCGGCAAGACGCTCACTGGCCCGTTGCAACTCAGCTTCCAGCAGGCTGATTTCTTCCTTCAATACCAGCGCCTGGGCGCGGTCTTCCTGCAGACCGGCATAATAGCGGGCGCGAAATTCCGCTAAGCGCGCCTGCATGACTCGTCTGTCCGTTTCCAGTTCCGCCGAACCCAGCAACAACAATACCTGATCTTTAACAACCCGCTCTCCGGTTTTAACTTTTATTTCATCAACAAATCCATCCACACCACTGGTCACGCGGGCTTCCTCCGGCACCCAAATCACACCCTGGGCCGTTGTTGCAGAAGGCAGTGGTAATACAAACAGCAATAACCCCACTATCGCCGCCACGCCCGTTGCCAGCACCAGACCACGTTCACGTCGGCTCGGATGCAGCGCCAGTCGTTTCAATAATCTTGCCACCGGCATCAGCAGGCTGCCGTTCAATGACCAGAGCGCCAGCATTACCCCGAAGATGAAAAACTTCTGCGCGACAAACAGAGCAATGCTAAGACTGATGAAAATACGGTAGACAAAGGCAAGCGGCGCATAGATGAACAGCCAGCGTCGTTCCGTGGTCTGCATCTGTGGTGTAATCGCATTTTTCACGCCAAGCAGGTAATGCTGTCCCAGGTAGCCCCAGTAGCGATTGCTGCGCGTAGCAAGATTGGGAATCTCCAGCCAGTCGGAAAGAAGATAATAACCATCAAACCGCAACAGCGGATTACCGTTGAGCATCAGGGTTGAGACACCGGCGATGATCATCACATTGAAGGCCAGCGCCCGCACCAGCCCCGGTTCCACGTTGATCCAGATGAGCATCGCCAGCCCGGCAAGAAACAGCTCCACCATCATGCCGGCGGCGCTGACGATCATGCGCTGAGATTTTTTGTCAAAGGCGGAAGAAGCGCTGGCGTCGACATAGGGCACCGGCATCAACACCAGCAGCATAATGCCCATCTCATGCACTTCTCCACCCCAGCGTTTTACCGCCCAGGCATGTCCCAGTTCATGCAGCCCTTTAACCAGCGGATACACAAACCAGAGCAGAACCAGGTTTTCCATGCTCAGAATACGATCGCTGATATTGTCCGTTAGCGCCGGCCAGTGCATCAGCGTCATCACCGAAGTAAACAGCAACAGCCCTAACCAGAGGCTGAAAAAAAACCGGCTAAACAGCGGCCGCACCAGCGGCAGGCCGGCCTGTAAAAACCGATCCGGATCCAGCAGGGGAAAACGCAACGCCAGCGGACTGCGCCAGCGCGCCTTAAGTTGCTGACTTTTCTGCCGCTGCCCGCGTTCTATCATTTCCATAATGTCGGCTGGAATATCCGTACGCAACACATCAAACTGGTGAAGCTGAGACAGAAGATGCAGCAGCTCGCCCTGAGTCGGTGGATTATCCGGCCGGACTTCAGCAGCCCGTTCCCATATTTCCTGCATGCTGTTGTCGCCATTCATCAGGCCAATCAACTGCCAGGCCGCAGGGGAAAAACGATGAAAGGAACCCGTGATAGCATCCTGCAGCACATAGAAGCGCTGACCACGATAACGGTGGCGATGGATGCGCACATGACTGCGCAGGGCCGGTTTCAGATCCGCGACTCGATACCAGTATGGGCTTTGCTTAGCATTGTCCACGGAATAACATTCCTGATGTATGTAGTGGTAGCATCATAGGCCGAATAATTAACGCAGCTACGTAGGTTGGGCAGAATAAAATGAAGCCCAACATTGTGCGCACGTTGACAATGACAGAAAAAATTCCTGTTGGGCTTCGCTTCCCATAGAATCCTTTCGGGCTTCATTATGGATTTCCTGAACCTGCTTCGCAGGATTCTGGCCTCACTCAGCCCAACCTACACCTTACATCGTTCGCAAGCTGCGGGAAATAAACCCTCATAGATCAAATGAGGACAACACAGAGGCACAAAGGAAAAATTAGTAACGATCAAAACCATACAATCTCTGCGTCTCAGCGCCTTTGCGTCCTCTGCGTTAATTCACCTATATTTATGCATGGCACTAGCCCAGCCAGTGCCAGTATTGAAGCGCCAGCCATTCGCGCAGGTTGCGGCTCCAGATGGAAATCAGCGGGCGTTCATCAATATATATTTTGCCAATGCCTTCCATTCCCGGTCGTAGCTGCGGCGCACCCTTTTGCAAGCCTGCCTCCACCCGAAAAGTATTGCGCCCCTCAGCGGCGCTTGCGACTGGCGTGATCTTTTCAACCAGGAAAGGAAAATGTTGATCCGGTAATGCCGTCAACACCAGCTGCCCCTCCTGTCCGAGTTTGACATCTGCAATGCGGGACTCATCCACCTGCAGGATCAGACGATAGGCCTGCAGCGGTGCAATCTCAAACAGCACTTCCCCCTGCTGTACCGCACCGCCCAGGCGCTGGCTCAGATCGCCACTGACCACCAGTCCGTCAAAGGGCGCAGTAAGGCGGGTACGCGCAAGCCGGTTTTCCACCAGTTGCAGTTCGGCTACGGACTGGGCAATCTGCGATTCCAGAATCGTCACCTCCGCCCTTTGCCGGCGGGCGCGGGAATCCTGTGACTGTTTCTGCAGGCGGGCGCGATCGCTCAGCCATTTGATTCGCTCCAGGCGCAAATCCCGATCGTCCAGTTGCGCCAGAAGTTGTCCTTTACTGACCACATCGCCCGCACGCGCAGGCGCCTTGTCGATAAAACTGTTGAAGGGTGCGGCAATCACACGCTGGACTGCGCCTTCGAGTACCGAGTCAGCATTTAAAAGGTAATCGCCTTTAACAAAACTTAACAACAGCAAAACAACAAACACCGCCAGCAAAGCGTAGCGACCCCGTCGTCCTGTTTGCCACTGTTTGTGTATGCGCTGACGAACAAACTTTGCCAATGGCATTGCCAGCCGTTGCTTGTCTTCCAGTGCCGCGCCAGCCAGGTTGGCGATACCTCTGGCGGTTTCGATCTCGTTATCGGAAAAGGGATTGGAGCTTGCACGTTCCAGCATGACTACGCCATAACAGCCTGCGCTATTATTCAGGGGCAGGCTCAGAATAGTTCCGGTGCCCTCTTCGGCTGCCAGCCGTTCATGATCACGACCGATAATTCGTTGCCCTGATTCCACCGGCCAGTGGATCATGCAACGCTGATCGATGGCCTCATCCATGGCTGCTGTAATCAGGCGCGTCAGGTTCATCTGTTGCGCAAAGCGGGCGCTGTGAGACAGGGCCGCGAGACGAATCTGATCATTATGCATAAAACCAAGGCTGACGCGTTCACAGTCAAACAGCGCCGCCATTTCATTCACCAGCGCCAGCACTGCCGCCTCAAACTGTGTTTCCGACAGCACGCGGGCCAGCAGATCCACTGCCGGTTGCAGACGGGCCAGTAGTTTTTCATCATCACCGGCGCGTTGCCGCCAGAGCGCCAGTTCCAGCCAGCTGATACCCCAGCGTAACTGCTGCATCGCCTGATTAAGATCGGCTTCATTCCTGATCGGCAACTCGAGCGCAACCACGCCCCTGACTTCAGCATCGATTTTAAGCGGGTAACTCAGGGCATAAAGCGGCAGGGATGAGACTGTGGCCGTTGCCGGTGACTCCATTTTCAGCCACAGACCCGTGCCCTGTTCCAGGGTTCGTTCGATCAGATCGGCCAGCCGTTGGCTGTCACGCGCGCCATCCGGATAAAGGGCGCAGGGGCTAAAACCTTCTTCAGTTTCAAGCACCAGCACCGCCAGTGAGACTGAACCAATGCGTGAACATTGCAGCGCCAGCCAGGCCTGCGCATAAGCCGTCGCATCAGCGGCTGATTCAAATGTTGTCCATAACGTCTGCAGGCTTTCGCTATCCTTTATCTGGGTCTGTGTCTGGCTGTCCATCAGGAAAGTATAAGAAGTCTATCGGCCCGGCGCCAGCTGGAAAAAACAGCTCATCATCCATAACAGGCCATCTGGGCTGATGCAACGGGGGGCGGCTGCTTATTTCTTCTCACCATCGAGGCCAATTTCGCCAAAACGGGATTCATATTCACCCACTACGTTGTTAAGCAGGATCGACAGGCGCTTGGCGGCATAGGGATTGAGAATGATTCGATCGGACAGACCAACAGTCAGTTCCTTCTGCCCGGTATGCCAGCTCTGGTTGGTGCCAAACAGCAGGGTAACTTCCTCGCGGGTGCTGGCGACATTACAGACGTTGGCATAGGTGCTGCGCATATTGCTGTCATCCCAGCGAATCCGGGTAGCCTGATCTTCGGTTTTCTTGTCATTGGCTTCAGCCACGATAAATTCCTCTTACAATTATATGATCTGGTAAATGCAGACACCTACCAGCTTGAATAACGCCGCGCCTGGCTTTCACGTTCCAGCCGCTCAAAGGCGTTGCGATTAAACTGTACCCTGTTATCGGCGCTCTGTTTTGTTTTTGTATAGGCCTGCATACCCAGCAAACCACTCAGCGCCAGCACCGGCATTTCCAGCGCACTGTGATCCCCGCTGCTGTTATCGTCCGTACCGTGATCACCTTGATCCACCGGCCTGCAATCGACTTTGTCCGGCAGTTTCTTGGATTCGCCGGTAATAATGACATCGATCATATCGCTGGCCACGCCCACGGCTTCATCAAAACTGTCCGACTTAAGCAACTGGCTCCAGAGTTCAGACACACCCAGTCGCTCACCCTTGATCCGGATGCAGTCAGTCCTGTCTTCCTCAACTTTTGGTATTTCAGTTTTAACTTCAGGCGTTGCCGGTTTAATATCGGCATTATCACCCGCCGCAGGCGGGTGAGTGATCAGCGCCTGTTCGAAGGCCAGTTCTTCTGCCGTTTTGTCCGGCTCAGGTGCAGGTTCCGGCTCAGTCTCCTGACCACGACTGCCAACCGGCTCTGAAATCGTATTGTAAACCGGCTCATAAGCCGTCGCAGCGCTACCGCTGGGAATAATACCGCCAATAGCCGCCGGGCCAAAGAGCAGGACATCCGGTGTATAAAGCGTAAACAGGGTGCTGGCAATAAGATCCAGTTTATCCTGACCCAGACGAACCACGCTCAAACCCTTATTGTTCTCTACCGTGATGCGAGCGTAGTCACCGATAATAATATCATCGGCAAGATTCCCCACAAACAAATCACCCTTCGCGCCACCCAGCATCCAGTCATCGCCACGTCCACCATCGATGAAGTCCACACCACCGATAAAGAAGCCGGTGGTTTCCGCCACAACCCGCTCATCTTCAATAGCAAGCTTACCGCCATCGCCATTGATAATGTCATCACCGTCACCACCAAACAGACGATCATCACCATTACCACCGAACAACCAGTCATTGCCCGCATTGCCTTCGATAACATCGTTGCCACCGGGAATTTCAGCCGGCGCCCGGACATCGCTTTCAGGGTAACTGTCAAAGGTTTCCATCAGCGCCGGCAGGCCATTGATAAAGCTTACCCGGCCATTGTCGCCGAAGATGACATCATCACCACCACCGCCTGTCAGGCTATCGCTGCCGGCGCCGCCAATCAGAATATCATTGGCGCTGCCACCTGTTAGATTATCATTATCGCCTTCATCGACACGCACCGAAGTCGCACTTTCGAGCGTCTCCGTATTTTTTACATCGGCGTTATAGTTAATCTCACCATAATCGCCGAGCAATACTGTGCGCGACTGCCAGGCGCTGGCATCAAGCGCGTCACGGCCGCCTTCACCCAGCACGACCAACAGACCGTCGTCGGCACTGTTATCCGCATCGACAGCAGTAAGCTGATCATCACCATCATTGGCCCAGATAGTCGTAATACTGTCAGCATGCGTACTGGCCACGGTTGCGGTATCGCTGCCTTCGCCAAACCAGATATTCACACCCCTGTCGTAACGGCCGCTGGTGAAATAATTAATCGCCGCCGGGGCCAGACCGGTAATACGGTTTTCGGTGATAAGGATATTGTCATCGGCAACATCTGAACCCCGATCGCTAATGTTCAGCTCGTTAATGTCAGCGCCCATGAACAGGCTCAACTCACCCTGAATGCCATCCAGGTTACCGTTATTCAATGGCGCATCGGAAGATACATTGATAGTCGCATCACCATCGAAAGTAGAAATGGTGGTCAGGGAACCAAAGGCGGTGCTTTCCACATCAACCTTATCACTGCCACTGCCGGTAGCGATATTGATGAACTCCATGTTGGCGTAGAGAACACCGTCACTCATACCCAGACCGGTGAGCAGCGTAGATGTGACACGCAGTGCATCGTCTTCAGTCTCGGCAGTGTCATCGAGATTGAGAATGTCACTGCCTGTTTCACCGTCCACATCCAGCAGATCAGAAATAAAATTGACCATCCCACCAGCATTGGGCGCGGCGCTGCCGACATTGATAATGTCATTATCATCACCGCCACGCACTGTGACCGGTTCAATCATGCGCTGGACGTTAAGAACATCATTCCCGCTTTCACCAAACAGGCTGACCGTGCTGCCGCTGTTATTGTTTTGCAGGGTAATGCTGTCATCACCATTGCCGCCGCGCGCCTGCAAAATGCCGCTGGCGCTTTGGATATTGATAATGTCGTTACCGCTATTTCCGGTAAGATAGCTTGCGCCACCGATGCTGCCGGCGACAGTAAACATATCATTGCCGCTGCCCATGGCCAGGCCCAGCGTTTCCACTGTGCCGTAGTCGATACCGACAGTCATGCCCATACCCGAGATGTATGCATCTGTAAGCACGCCATCGAGATTATCCGTGTTATCACGGCTGTCATCGATGATTAAGGTATCACTGTCTTCATCGCCACGAATCACCAGCGCACCGGTAATTTCATTGCCATCGATATTATCCAGCAGGCCGTCGCCGGCAATAGCGGAACGGCCGACAGTGATCACATCATCACCTTCATTACCTCTGACCGAGGCAGCCAGATAATCCGGCGTGCTTTCGACGAAGACAGTATCGTTACCCCGTTTGGCAATCACTTCCAATGATTCCAGACCGGAATCCGCTCCATAGGCGCCATAGGCAAAGCTTTGTTTCTCAGCCCCCGCGAGATCGACCAGCGGAGGCGTAACCGTGCTGGCATCAGCCTCCGAGCTAATGCTGAATGGCTTGTAGGAATCCACGCTAAGTGTATTTACCTGCAGGAGATCCGCACTGTTTGAACCAAAGGCGATGGCCCTGTCTGTATCCCAGAGGTTGCCCTGATCGCGAATGCTGACATCCATCGGGATAGAAATGGGAACCCAGGCGGGCTTGAAGTAGCTGATATAGGTATCCGAACCCGCCTGTCCATCCAGCAGCAGGACATCCAGTCCCGGCGCACTGCCATAATCCGCAGTGCGATAGATATTGAACGTGTCCGAACCGGTTCCGCCTGCGCCGCTGCCGCCAAGCACCGTTTCAACCGCAAACTGCTGTGACACGCTTTCCGTAACCGAGTTGCTCAGGTTGACGGCCTTGACTACATCGCTGTCGAGATAGCCCGCCGAACCAAAGTTGAAAGTGATGTCGATGGTCACTGCCGTGAAGTCCCAGGTATCGCCTGCCTGTCCTGCCGCGCGATCCAGATTGCTGCCGCTGTCTTCTACCGTGTCGTTGCCGAAATCATTGGCAAAGTAATAAGTATCATTGTCAACACCACCTTCGAGCGTGTCATTGCCCAGCCCGCCATACAGGCCATCGTCACCGGCAAAGCCGCGCAGGGTGTCGTTACCCGCGCCGCCATAAAGCACGTCATTACCCGCGCCGCCGTCGATAATATCGCCGCCCTCTCCGCCATAGAGCTCATCATTACCGCCACGGGCGTAAATTCGATCCTGCCCTTCACCACCGAAGATCAGGTTGTCGCCGCTGCCGCCGATAATGGTGTCATCACCACTGCCGCCATAAATTTCAGTGGCAATCGTTACGCTGTTATCGATGGTAATGCTGTCATTCCCTGCGCCGCCATAAATCAGTAATTTCTCGACACCCACTGCACTGAAGCTGTCTTCATACAGAACACCGGACTCCAGGTAACTGACGATGTACTCATCATCCCCGGCATCGGCATTACCGTTATCGTCAAACCTGACTGTAATTGTTTCATCGCCGTCTGAGGCATTGCCCTGTAACCTGGCTTCCGCATTCTTGCCAATATTGACGATTAAATCATTACCCACGTCCTGCGCCAGCACCGGCAGGCGATTAAACGGAATATCGAATGAATAGATATTGCCACTGCCCAGATTCATGCTGTCTTCAAACTGGAAGAAGAACAGATCCACTTCGACAAAGGCGCGGAAGAACCAGTCGATAGTGCCGCTGATGTCAAACACGGCCAGGGGGTTGGACTCATTGTATTCCAGGTTGGCGCCCATCTCGCTGAAGCGCACCTTGCCATCGTTATTGAGATCGCTGAGGTTAAAATCGATACCGGTGCTGATACCACCTTCGACACCCGCTTCGGCAAGCACCAGATCCAGCGAAGCGCCGGCGGCAATCGAACCGCGCAGCCAGGCCTCGACCACATCTTCACCCGTGCCGAAGTCAATATCACTGACAAAAAAGCCGTTGATGAGTTCGCCCGGATTATCGGTCTTCAGGAAACGGGACAACCCTAACGTGTCATAACCAATCGCCAGATCCACCCCGGCGTTAAACGCGCCGCGCAGGGTCGCACTTAAGGGACCGAAGACCGGGAAGGACTGGCGATAGTCGAAATTGAATTCCAGTTTCGGCAGATCATAAGTAACGAGATTTACATCTTCCTTGCCCAGCAACAGACCAAAAATATTAGCCGGTTTAAGAATGGCAAAGTCCACACTGCCTTCTCCGACTGTAGTTTCACTGCTTACCGTTTTGGCGAACTCTTTTGCATCGCCATTACCGCCAATGCTGTCCAGATCGATATCCGGCCTTGACGGTGCAGTGAGACCGGACAGGCTGGACTGGCCGCGCAGATCGCCGCCGGAGAGATCGGTAAGATCCAGGTTACCAAAATTCAGGATAAGACTGTCGCCATTGGCATCCGCTACCGCGTTTTCCACCATATCAATCAGGTTATAAATCTGCTGAACTGAATTCAGGAAGGGCGTGATCCTTGCGCCGGGATCATACAGCTCTGCCAGTGACGCCAGGGTTACGGTATAGCCCGACAGATCGGAAATCACCGGCAGGCGTTTGTTGAGCATGCCATCCGGGCCAATCAACCAGTCCAGAGGTTCCAGAACGTCACCGATCTGTTCAAGGAAGGGGCCGGCAAAATCGCTGATGAAGGAACCCAGATCCAGTTCGATATTATTGAACGCTACCTCAGGCGAAGCGCCAAAGCTGTCACTGCCGGCAGCAGGGTCAGAATCAAGGAAAGACCAGTCCATCGCCAGGTCGAAATTGATCTCGGGCAGCAGTGCGCCGAGACCGCTCAGGCCATCGGCAGCGGAAAGCATATCTTCCAGACCGGCAAAGCTGACATTGACATCGAGTTCGCCAGCTGCATGACCATTGGCGTTAGCGCTGACAATATCGCTAAAGCCGGTAGCAGGTGAGACTATCTCGCCAAAGGTCAGGCGACCATCGGAATTGGGATCATCGATTTCCACGCCAAAGACCATGGCAAGGTGGCTGTATTCAATGTCATCAACGGCATCGCTTGCCGGATCAAAGGCGTCTTCCGCCTGCAGCTGAAGGAAACCCAGCGTGCCGGTGGCGCTGGCCGGGCCGCCACTGCCATCGGTTAATATGGCGGAAGTAATAATCTCCAGTTCGTTTGCATTTTCAGTTACAAAATAGAAGCCGTCGGTTTGATCCAGACCAAAACCGAAGTCCAGCGCCCATTCAATACCCAGTTCCACACCGGCGTCCAGATCCAGCCCCAGCGCCGGCAGACCGATATCAAAACCGATGTCCTGATCCCAGATATAGCTGTCTCCGAGAGTAAAATCGAACTGGCCGAAGGTATCGGTCAAACCAAACCCGCTGACTTCGATATCATCGAGATCAATACCATCCCCATCTCGATCCTGTAACAGACCCTGGCCGCCGAACTCGTCAAACAGTTTCACCGCGCCATCGGCTTCACTGGCAAAAATATTGAACAGGGTTTCCTGCACCAGCACATCCGGATCATCCGCGCCGCTTTGTTTGAGTACGGTGCTGAGATAGGCCAGGGTATCTTCACGGAAGCCTTCGATAAACTGCGCCGCCGGACTCAGGGCATCCCCCAGGAAAGGCAGGTTCACATTCAGCACTTCACTGTTAAGACCATCCTGCAGTGTGCCGAGCAGGGCATCCAGGCCATCCACCAGAATCGCCGGGTTGCTCAGCATACCGAACAGGGTCAGCGGTTGCAGATCGGTGAAATCGGGCGCATCGATAGAAACACTGCCTGCAACACCATCAAAGAAGTCGGCAATATTATCCACCGTGATAGCCATGATGTTGTTGCCTTCGCCGCCTACCGGGCTGGAGATGCTGGGGAAGTAAACCGGCAGACTTATGTCGGCGGCCTGGCCCAGGCCACCATTGGTAATATCAATGTTCAGCTCATCGACACTGAGTGCGCCAAAATCATATTCCGCATTATCAAGGAACACCTCAATGCCGGAACCCAGCGAGACCTCGCCACCAATAACGCTAATACCGAAGGGGCCGGTCTGGGCAGTAAATTCGAGATCATTACCCAGCGCGCGCACATCAAAACTTAAACCTGTGCCATCACTGCCGCCATACATAAAGGCAGTCGGTGCGGTCGTGGCATTAACCCCTGAAAGATCCAGTCCCAGCGAAAGATTGAAACTTCCATCGACTTCCAGGCCCAGATCACCGCTTGAGGACACGCCGACGAAATTACCAAACCTGTCATTAAAGCCATCAAACCCGGCAAGGCCGGCCAGCCTGTCCAGGTTCAGTTCCATCGGTACGTTCAAATCCTGCCCGCGCGTATAATTCAAATCGATACGCAGGGCGGCCGCACCGGCAGCAGTGGTATCCAGCACCAGTTCAACCAGATCACTGCTGGCGTCCAGCCCCAGATAATCCTTGATTAAGGTTTCCGCCGCCTGCGCGCTGCCCGCCTGATCCGCTTCCAGCGCATTGACAAAGGCGGCAAATTGATCGGCCATGTTGAGCAAATCTGAGGTGCTGCGATTGATCACCGGCAGATCTCTGTCCAGTGCGCTTACCAGTCCGCCTGTGCCGCCTTCGCCCTCAAGATCGCGCAAATAATCCACCGCCTGATTCAGGCCACGAATCACATCGGCAAAGCCGATGTTTTCAAATTTCATATATTCATTGATATCCGGACCAGCGAAACTTACCTGAATGGCGCTGGGATCGCTGCTGTCATTCATCACCGGCGCATTCGCAAGCCAGTCAACAATGTTCAGATCCAGACTGACCGTGGCCTCGGCAAGACCGTCCATACCGATGCCGGTCTCGGGCCTGATGCTCAGGTCAACATCGACCGCACCGCTAATCCCGGCATCAACAATACCACTGCTCGAGCTGGCGATATCACCATCGGCCATTTTTTCCAGCAACCGATCAAGCGTAATGCGGCTGCTGCCGTTTTCCGCATCGTACAGATCCAGTGTAGCGTTAGCCGAAATGCCACCCGTGCTGCCTCCAATATTCACGCCAAGAAAACCCAGGTTAGCCGCGCCTTCAATACTGCTCGCATCCAGTGTCACGCTGCCGCTCAGGCTCGCATCGTCAATAAAGAACTCCGTGGCGCGACCACGGGCAACCGGCTCGTTACCGGCCTCCCCGTTTACGCCGCTGAAATCAAAACCAAGTTCAGTGGCGGCAACATCATTAATGTCTTTCATGCCAAAGCGCGCTACACCCGCCTCGGCCGCAACCTTGAACACAATCAAGTTGCTGTTTATGGCGGTATAGGCTTCCACACCGGCAGGCATGGGATTACCATCCGCATCGACGGCGCTCCTGAGCGCGTTGTTAATATCGGCAACTAACTCATCAATACTCTGGTTAGCACCGTTAGCGGCAACTGTAATATCATATTCTGCATCGTCCACCAGCAACGTGAATTCTGCTGTGCCACTCAGCATCCCGTCCCAGGGCGCCGGTGAGATCATCAGGCCCAGTTCAGTGTAGGCAAAATCGGTAGTCTCGAGATCTATCTGCACGCGTCGATCCAGGGTCTGTGCGGAAGATGTCCCGTCGCCATTATCAACCGTCGTGCTACCGGGCAGCGCCGTCAGGGCAATGCGATTACCCGTGTATTCAGCGACTACGTCACCGGCGTTAAATCCCGCCGCCTGCAACGCGTCATCCAGCGCCGCCTGGACATCGTCGACCAGGTCATCGATAGACGTATTGTCGCTGTCAGAATTAACACTGACGCTAATCGTATCCAGCAGAATTTCACCGCTGCCGGACTCTTCATAAAGCGCGACTTCAAACGTGGCCGTTCCTGACAGAACACCTGTATCAGGAAAATCAGGCGCAAACAGCGGCGGCGCAATATACAGTTCTTCATTCGGCGCAAGATTAACGCCAAAGGTAAAGGCCAGATCGGCGCTGGCGTTAATACCCAGATCACTGGCCGACTGGATGCCGCCAAAGCTGCCCAGATCAACATCGAAGTCTACCGCCGTGCTGCTGTCAACAAAGTCACGCGACCATTCGATACGGAAACTGAGATCCTGCGTATCGACATCATATTCCGCCAGTACTTCGACGCCGTTTCTATAGCTGCTCAGAATATCAGTCAGTTTTTCTGAAAGTGTCTGTACGCTGGAGAAATTCAGAAGGGGGTTGCCGTTACCATCCCGCAGAATGTTGCCTTCGCTGTCATACTGCGCCAGCTGCTGCAGAACATCCTGCTTGAAGGCCTGACCGAAATCCAGCGCATCGCCCACTGTCATGCCATCCGTGAGTGGGACTTCAAGATCCAGCACTTCACTTTTAGCCAGTTGCAGCAACCATTCATCCAGCTGGTTGAGCATGCCCATCATTTCTTCGGCACTGAGATTGTTAAAATCACGGATATCATCACTCAGGCTGACATCCGGCGACTCGCCGCTGAAGACATCGGCGGCAGTGACGCCGATGGTTTGACCGCCAAAAGTATCCCAAAGCTGCGTTTGCGCAGCATCATTAAACACGCTGACCGGCAAACTCACATTCAGTCCATTGCCCGCCTGGCGGGTCAGGGTCAGTAGATCGGCAATATCGGTCTGGCTGGTATCCAGCTCGGCCAAACTTAAACGGTTGGCGCCATTACTGTCCTGATCGATAAAAGCCAGATCCAGTCCGGCATCGAGTTGGATGCTGCCGCCGCTAACGGCGGCCTCAAGGAAGCCGATGTCCACGCCAAAATTTAGATCGGTCGCATCGATAAAGCCGCCTACGTCAAACCGATTTACATCGAGGAAAAAGTCGGCTCCGCCATCGATTATCGACAGGCCAAGCGCCGCATCCAGATTCATTTGCGCAGAAAGATCAAATTGCGCATTCGCATCCAGTTGCACACCCAGTTCGGCGGCTTCACGCCCCAGATCGATGGCAAAGGTAGTATCGCGTTCGGCGTTGTATTCAAAATTGAATTTCAGTTCCGGGTTGCCGTTAGCGCCGATCACTACATCCAGGCTCATGCCTGCTGCGATACTGGCATTAAAGCCCGCACCATTGTCCACGTTGAGTCCGGCCAGGTAATCCAGCAGGCCATCGCTGGTTGGCGTCTCACCGGCATCCGCTGCTTCTGCAAAATAATTTTCCAGCCGTTGCTGTAACTGGGCAATACTGTCACGTGCATCCAGCACCTGTTCCAGCGTCAGACCCAGGGTCGGCAGCGCATTGGCCATATCACCATACTGGCCCATTTCGCCGGCCCATGCGCTTAACTGCTGCATGCCGCCTTCAAGTGCGCTTTGCCAGCTGCTGATATCCAGCAGGGCATTGGCAATGGCGTCACTGGCGCCAAGGTTCAGCGTGACCGTATTGACGCCGTCTCCAATCGCGATACTGCCTGCATTGTTACTGAGTGTGAGTATGCCGGTTACCGCATCAAAGTCCGGCGTGTTAGCACCTTCGGTATCGGTCAGTGTGTCCTCACCCCAGCCATCGGCAAAGAAATAACTATCGTCCCCGGCGCCGCCCTGCAATCTATCATTGCCGGCGTTGCCGGTGATTTGATCATCCCCTGCATCACCGAACAGGAGGTTGTCACCTGCATCCCCGACCAGAGTATCATTGCCGCTGCCGCCGAGAACATTATTGATGTTGCTGATGCTGGTAAAATCGGTTGCCGTGCCTGCCTGCAGGTCAACGCTAACCGCATCCGTCCAGAGTGAATAATCAAGTGTGGTTGTGCCGCTGCCGCCGATCAGGTTTTCAATGCCGCTGACGGTAAGGCTGTCTACGCCATCACTGACAACGATATCACCACTGGTCTGTACGGTGATGCTCAAATCAGCGCCAAGACTCGACAGATCCAGCGTGTCATTGCCTTCACCATTGACCGTCAACGAAAGCGCCGAGGCAAGATCGGAAACAGAAATAATATCGTCAGCGGCATCGGCATTAATGACAATGTCATCGCCATCCGCAAAAGCGGTGTCTGTGCTGCCATCCGAAATCTGGTTGGCTGTCAGGACAAAATTATCAACGGCAGTGGTTCCGCTGACGGTCACTGTGTCCAGAAGATAATTATAATCTGTCGCGCCGGCGAACAGGTTGGGTGCTTCGATAAGACCAGTGCTGTTTTCCAGCACCCAGTCACCACCAGCAACGGCGCTGCCGGTATCATCACTGGACGCTGCCACATCTGCGCCGGTAAATTCGCTGATGCGCTGAATGAAATTCACGCCGCTTTCGCCATCGGCCACGTCACAACCATACAGCAGCACATCAGCCTGCTCGGTTAACGAACTGCTCCAGTCACGCAACTGACCCTGATAACCGTTCAGGTTACTGTTGTTAATACTGGCATTGCCCAGACGCAGATACCCCGCCGCGCCATGCGACAATACATGCACGCCGGAAACATTGTCATACTGCGCCAGCACATCAGTAATTTGAGTTAAACCATCACGGCTGCTGTCCAGCACAAATATCTGTAGCGTACGGCTGTCACTCTCGCTATCGGAAATAACGGGGACGTCAATGACGTTAACATCCGCTGCGGCCAGATCAATATAGGAATATTCACTTATGTCTGAGTTGCTGACAGAATTATTCTCTAATGCAGTATTGCTGTCAGCCGTTGCCACTGCCGAGGATGCATCACCCTTTCCGGCCAAGGGTAATGTTGCAAGCAGGCTGTTAAATTCCGGGACGGAAGGATCAACGAAGATCAGTTGCAGGCCAACCTGCTGGTTGAATCCATACAGTGTCTCTGCTGGTAATGGGGCGAGCGGGATCGTTTCAGTTTCTGGCACAGGTGTGCTGTCGGCGGAAACATCCGTAGCACTGTCTGCCAGCGGATTGTTTTCTTCAGCGTCAGCAGCCTGTTCATTCACGCCCCCATCATCACCGGGAACAATCGTATCTTCGCTATTTGCACCCTCATCAACAGCGGCAACATCCGCCGGCAGCGGCGCATCAATTTCAGGCTGATCGCCGATCACGGGGGTATCGAACACAATCCCGTCATCAATAGCGGCATTTTGCGAATCGGCCAGTAACAGATCCTGCGCCAGATCCTGGGGCGGAATGGCAAGCTCCGCCGAAAGCAGGATGCGCGGTTCCAGCGGCTCCAGCAGAATGCCCGATCCTGTGCTGACTGTTTCAGCATTGTCCTGCTTATAAACAGGCTTCTTCATATATTTAAACATGGAACACTTCCCCAGCCGGCGCGATGCTCTTTATTCCAGCCAGTTATTGATTGCCAGCAGATCCTGTTCCGTCAGATTTCCGGTTACTTTTTTAAGGCGTAAACTGTTAAGTAAATATTCATAGCGGGCCTGTGCATAATCTTTTTTCGCCTGATAAAGATCACGCTCGGCATCGAGCACATGAATATTGGTATTGAGTCCGGACTTGAAGCCCTGGCGTTTGGCCTTCAATGTGCGCTGCTGGGATTTCACAGCGCGACCCAGGGCTTCCACCTTGCTGATAGCGCTGATCACGCCGTGGTGGGCGGCGGTGGTCTGACGCAGCACCAGCCGGGTCTGCTGTTCAAGATCCTGTTTGGCTTTGGCATAGAGCTCGGCCGTTTCCCGGCTGCGCGAACTGACCATGCCGCCTTCATAGATGGGCAGACTAAAGCGCAGCAAAATGTCCCGGTTAACAACCTCGCTGCCGCCACCAAACAGGGTGCCGCCCGTTTCGCGATAATTCTGTCGCGCGACCACATCCAGGGTTGGCAGGTGACCGGCTCTCTGGCGCTCCTGCTCATGCCGGGCAATTTCTACGGCATAGCGCTGAATGATCATATCCGGGTTGGATTCCACCGCCGTATCAATCCAGGCCCGCAAATCCAGGGGATCGGGCCGTTCCAGCACAATGTCTTTTTTCAGTCGGCTCAGATTTTGCGGCAATTCCCCGGTCGACTCACGCAGTTCCTGCTCGGCATCATCCACAGCAAAACGATTTTCGACGCTGACCGAGTCCACCCATGCAAAACGCGCTTCGGCATCCAGCTTGTCGGTCAGGCGCGCCAGCCCCATGCGATAACGCCCGGTGGCCAGATCCAGCTGGCGCTGGACGGCTGTTTTTTCAGTCTCCGAAAATTCAAGCAGATCCTGTGCGGCCAGCACCTTCATATACCGTTCAGCCGTGCGCAGCATCAAATCCTGACGCGCCCTGTAATATTCCACTTCCGCGCGTTTGCTTTCCACTTCCGCCTGGCGAATGCGCACAATGCTGGCCCACTGAAACAGAGGCTGAGTCAGTTTGAGGGTATAACTGTTAGTGGGAAAACGAATCTGCCCGATCGCAAACACAGCATTATCACTGCTGATCACGTCCTGGGTGGTTTCCGTACGCTCAATATCCAGGCTGACATTGGGCAAATAGCCAGCTTGCGCCTGATTCAGCGATTCCTTCGCGGCCCGTTTTGCATGCAGGCTGCCAATAAACAGGGGATCGTTATCCAGTGCCTTGCGATATATTTCTTCCAGATTTTCAGCCCGAGCTGTTGAAATATTGAGCAAACATAACAGTAGAGGCACAATAAAACGGGTAAAATATTGCAAACAGGGGGCGCACATTTGTGGAACCAACATCAATCTCCTTCAAACTTATTATTAATTTTATTATCTGAATTATTGCTGGATGCCCGTGCTTTCTGCACAGCGCCCAATTTAATATCAAAATATCTTGACATATCTTATTGGGATTATGGAACTAAGTCACACTTTTGTAAATAATATAAATGACCTATAACTTTAGGCATAGTTTGAACTATTTCAGGCACACTCTTTACTAAAGTGATATGGTTCAAAGGCTGTAAAAAACTTAAGGTTCCAGTAACTTGTCGCTAAACTGGAAACCGGAATAATTTTGTTAAGTGCAATTCATTTTTCTACATGGAATACCCCAATGAAAATACTGATAGCGGATGATCATGCACTGTTCCGTCAGGGACTGCTCTATACCTTGCAATCGCTGGGTGATGACGTTGAAGTAATGGAAGCGGAGAATGCGGCGGAAGTTCTCGACTATGTCGAAAAACACACCGATCTTGATCTGATTCTGATGGATCTGGACATGCCGGGTATCGACGGCTATTCCGGCCTCCTCAAGCTGCGCGAAAAACACCCGGAATTGCCTGTGGCCATTGTTACTGCTTCTGAATATGAAGCGGATATGCTGCGCATTATCGAAAGCGGCGCATCAGGCTATATCCCAAAGTCCATGACCAGTAACGAAATGCTGGATGCGCTGAAACAGATCCTGGACGGGGAGATCTTCGTTCCTGATCTATCGGCTACCAGCGGCACTTTTCAGATACGCCAAATTACAAACTCCGGCCCCCTGCTGGCGGAGCTGGACAAAAATGAAGCGGCAGCAGAAATACGATCACGACTCACTCCCCGTCAGCTCGATGTACTGAGACTGATGTGTGAAGGCATGTCTAACAAAGTAATTGCCCACAGTCTGGGCATGGCGGAAGGCACAGTAAAAATTCATGTTACTGCAATTTTAAAAGAACTGAATGCCACCAACCGCACCCAGGCGGTGATCATGGCCAAAGAAATAGGCTTTGTTTCAGCCTGAGCCCTGTTCGGCCTGTTGTGCTTCCATTTCTTCCCGCAACTTCTGCTGATGAATATGTTTCAGCAGGGCGCGCAGGCGCGCAGGCTGCACAGGCTTGTGCATCAGGTGATAAGCATCGGCGCCTTCTTCATGTAGTTTTTTAATCGCCACATCACCGGTAATCAGCACCGCCGGAACCTCCCTGCCAATGATTTCCGTGATCGCCTTGATCGCATCCAGCCCGGTTTTGTTATTGCGCAGGCGATAATCGGTAAGAATACAGTCCAGCTCACCGTTATACGCATCGATCTTTTCACAGGCTTCCTCGCCCGATTCAGCGGAAATCACCTCGCATTTCCAGCCCCGTAACAGCGCATCCAGCGCATCCAGATTGGAGCGTTCATCATCAATGATCAGAATTTTAAGCTGACTGAGTTCCATTCCGGGGCTCAGCACAAGTTCTGACTCTGGCCGGGAAATGTCCTGCTTCCGGCCCAGCGGAACTTCAACACTGAAGCTTGAACCCTCACCATGCGCTGAACTCACGTGCACATGATGGTCCAGCAACTGACTGATCTTGGCAACGATGGCCAGCCCCAGACCCAGTCCTTTTTCCCGATCGCGCTCAGGATTACCTATCTGCACATATTCATCAAAAATCGCCTGCAGGCTATCCGCATGAATGCCCATTCCCGTATCTTCAACGGTAATAATAATTTTGCCATCTGCCGGCTTGCAGAAAAGCCTGACCCTTCCCTTATCCGTATAACGCAGGGCATTGGAAACAAAGTTACGAACTACTCGTTCGAGCAGAATATTATCCGAATAAACAACCGCATCACGACAGCTGTCGACGATAAACTCCAGACCCTTGCGATCGGCTTCCGGCCGGTAGTCATTTTCAATCTTGTCGAAAATATCCCGCAATCTAAAACTTGTGATATCCGGTTTTAGCACCCCGGAATCCAGCTTACTGATATCCAGCAGGGCATTGAACAGATTTTCCAGCGCGGATACCGCCAACATGATCTTGTCAACGATATGTTTGACTTCCGGATATTTGATGCGGTCACAGAGTGCGCTGGAAAGCAGAGACAGCGCATGCAGCGGCTGGCGCAGATCATGGCTGGCTGCCGCCAGAAACTTGGACTTGGCAACATTGGCCATCTCGGCAGATTCTTTTTCCCGCGTCAAACGTTTAACCAGTTCGAGATTTTCAAATCGCAGCCGCAGACTTTCGGTCAACATGCGATTCATACTATGGCCAAAAATCATGAAAATTGCGATATAAACAGCAATCAGCAGGCCGATAACGATATTAACAAAATCACCCTCAATCAATACCCGTAGCAACAGGGGAACCGTGATCAACAGAAAGGAGCTGAAGAACAGCCAGCGCACCATGGACAAAAAAACCAGCGAGCCCGCCGCCAGCGCCAGCGGAACAACAATTCCCACTGCCTGATATTGACCACCATTTGGAATATAAAAAACACAGGCGCCCAGCCCCCAGATAGAGACAGAAAGAAGCGAAGGAATAGAGAACAGACGCCACCACAACAGCATATTCTCCATCTGCACGTCTTCCCGATAGAATTTCCAGGCAAAAAAACCGCGCACCATATTAATCACCACGATAGCACCCAGCCAGGCTAATAATAAATCGTGCGCATGCTGGTTCCAGTAAATGGCGGTCAGCACGGTTGCAGAAAAAACTGATGCCAGTATGACTCCCGGTGAATTCTTTAACAGAGTCTGTATCTGGATATACTCCAGTTTTTTGTCCTGATCCTGTATTGTCAAACAGCTAACCCCCTATCTTATTGTCAGGATAGATATTATCCGTATTCATATCGGCTGTGGATGTCCAATATAATAACCCTGTATAGCATCAAAGCCCAGTTCTTCCAGCACATGGCCAACGGCCTCTGTTTCAACCGCTTCAGCAATCACATCCAGTTCCAGATTGTGCGCCATTTGCAATAGCGTTCTCAGATAAAATTGATGTTCACTATTATCTTCAATGCCCCTGATGTAGTGGCTGGATACTTTTATATAACGTAATTTCAGTTTTAGCAAATAACCAAAATCATGATTGCCGCTGCCAAATCGTTCAATCGCCACCCCGGCGCTACACTCTGCCAGGCGATTCAGGCTAGCCTGCATTGCCGCTGACCTGAGCTGCCCGGATTCATTAATTTCAAACAGTAAGCGCCTGCCTCTATCGCCGGCTTCAATAAGTATGTTCAACAGCCACTGAACAAAGTCAGTATCTTCCAGGCTGGCGATATTCAGGTTCACCGCATAAACCAAATCCGGATTAGCGCCGGAATACTCAAGCACCCGGCTAACCACCAGCCTGTCGATTTTGTGTACTAAACCATGATCCTGTGCAGTTGGCAGAAATACGCCCGCCGCAAGAGACTGACCTGCCTCATTCATTCGCAGCAATACTTCAACCAGGCCTGTTTTCTCACGATTGAAATATTTAACCGGCTGCACATGGATTTCAAACCGTTCAGGTTCAGCATCAATAGCCCTGTCCAGCAAAGCTCGCCATTGACCTGCCGTCTTTACCCCCGGCATATGGGCTGATGGTTTTTCAAATAGATGCCATTTTTCAGCGCCGGAGGATTCAGCCTGACGTCGGGCCTGATCCGCCTCGGAAAGTATCTCCCTGATATTCTTTTCTGAACTAAATTCAGTAATTCCTATATACAGATCACCGGGGTATTTACTATCGCCCTTAGAGGCATACGCACTTAATATTATCTCGGCACATTCGGCGGCCTCATTAGCATGTGGGTTCTTGATAAGTACCGCAAAATCCGCCCCTCCTATACGCGCCGGCAACCGCTTTTCGTCCCTCAACGGCAGGGAATAAAGACAGTTCTTTACTGTTTTTAATTCCACGTCACCGTAGTCGTAACCATAATTTTCATTGGCATTTGTCAGCCCTGACAGATGAATAATAAGAACCGCCGCATTTCTGAATTCTTCCCTGTCCTGCATAAAGCTCTCCAGTTCCGCCAGACAGCCGCGCCGGTTTGCCAGTCCCGTCAAAGCATCCCGGTAAGCCAGTTGCTGATAACTGTTTGCCAGCTCCACCTGCATTTCTATGTTCGCTCTGACTTTCTCCGTCATCAAATTCATCGCCGTGACCACATTGCGCAACTCCCTCGCACGCGGCAATTCATCCTGAAACAGGTATTCCTTTTGTGCAATAGCCAGCGCCTGCTGCTCCGTCTTCACCAGTGGTTGCAACAGTCTGCGCAAGCCATAAAACACCAGTATGCTAATAAAAATTGTCACCAGCGATAACCAAAGAATATTATTGCGCGTTATTTTCCATAACTCATCATAGGCATAGCCAGGATGAATGCTGACAGACAGTTGCGCCCTGTTATTCCAGTCAACAAATATCTCGCTTGTCTGCACAGGCGTATCCAGCGCCAGCATTTTCACAAACCAGCCCGGCGCTTTTGCCGTCCAGATATCCAGATCGCGCTCAACCTGAAATGATCCCTGCCAGGCATCCAGTGCTATATGTTTGAAATAACCCCGATCAAAAATCACATCAATCATTGAATTAGCCTGCGCCAGATCCCGTTTACGAATAACAGGCGCCAGCGACAGACCTAATGAGGTCGCCGTATCCTGGGCATGAACAGAGAGCTGATTATTAAGATAATCCTGGGTGCTTTTAATACTGATGTACAGGGTACCCGCATAGGCCAGACCAAGAACAATCGCAACCAGTGTCAAAATCTGCTGTTTCAAACTCACCGGATTTCACCTTTATGGGGATTTGTATAAAACATAGCTATCATAGCCCTTTCTTCCTGCAATACTATTGACTCATTTTTATTCTTTTCATCAGCGATTTCCAGATACCGATGTTCTCACTTTTACCTACCTTTATCCCACCCTCACGCAACATTTTTGCAGCCCAGAGACTGTTACCGTTAAAGCTATAAGAAGGGATTAGATCCGGACGCAGTGAAGCCGGCTTTATCGTCCGCTCCAGGTTATCCAGTATTTTAGGTTCGGCATCTGGGGTTTCATAATATCCCAGAACCATATGCGCCTGATTAATAGACGTCGCCTTCACATAAATCAGACGCAGCTTCTCTGTCGCCACACCCAGTTCACGCAGGGTAAAATATTTGGCAATTGAGAAATCTTCGCAATCTCCACCCGCAGTCGCAATAAACTCGACCGGGGTGGCCCAGTAATCTTTTCTTCCCCAGTGCTCAAGATCACTAACAAAGCGCATGCGATTAAAAAAATTATTCACCGCTTCCAGCTTTTCCATTTCCGCCTCATCGCGGTTGCCAACCAGCATCCTCTGCCAGTCATCAATACGATTAACAGCAGCCTGGCCATAGCGGCTTTGCAAGGCGTTTAGTTGTTGCGTGCTTAACAGGCGGGGTTCACTGACAGTGGTTATCGCCAGTAGCAGGGCGAACAGTATGAACAGGGAGCGCAGACTGCTGCCGGCGGCAATACAGCTACCCGGCCTGTTGATTGGCTTGTTCAGGAAATCGAGCATCATCGGGGCGGAATACTGCAGGGGGGAATACCGTCACTCCTAAATATATAGTCGGTTCCCTGTTTTATCGGCAGCTGCGAGCTATATTTAAGGTCAGAATGCGGGCGTCGGGCAATTTATCCCGGGTTTCCGTCAGCTGGCGGCCACCGAAGTTATTTCCTGCCTGTGGCGGGTATAAAAAGCTGGCGAACGAGGTTTTTTCTTCTTTGGCAACTAAAGGAAATTCATATTTTCAACTGTTCCGAGGCTTAACTTCCTCCCAGATATCCTCGATGGTTTGCTGGGAAAGACTGCTTTTTTGCCCCGTAAGCAGCGCCTTGATGAGGATTTCCCGCTTGTCCTGATATTCCTGGTCACGACGAATCAGGGCACGAACATAATCACTAGCATTGCTATAATGCCCACTCTCAACCTGGGCTTCCACCCACGCCTTCATTGGCTCGGGTAGAGAAACATTCATTGTTGCCATGGCAAACACCTCCTTCCATGAGAATGGCATATATTGACAATCTTTGCCATATTTGCGCACCTGAAAGCGCGCCTACAATTGTCCATTACGGCTTAGCGTACAGAGCATCGCCAGCTGTATAATGCCCACTTCTGAATAACACGGTAATCCCATGAAACTAATCGTACGCAATCTCGCTCGCAGCACCACAGAGGCGGAACTCCAGACGATGTTCGAGGCCCACGGCGCCGTGCAGTCCTGCTCACTGGTAATGGATAAGAAGACCGGTATATCCAAGGGCTTTGGCTTTATCGAAATGCCCAGGCCGGGTGATGCCAAAGCAGCAATGAAAAACCTCAACGGCAAGGATGTGGCCGGCAGCAAAATCCGAGTTAAAAAAGCCGAGTAGAACAGGTAATTTTTGTGACCAATAATGATATCTTGCGCCGTATCCGCTATACCTTCGACTATCACGAATCGAAAATGGTTACTATATTTGCTTTAGCCGATTATCAGGTAGGCCAGGAACAAATCAGCGACTGGCTAAAAAAAGAGGACGATCCGGCATATCAGAATTGTACTGACACTCAGCTGGCAATTTTTCTAAATGGTTTGATTAATGACAGGCGCGGCAAAAAAGATGGCCCTCAGCCCCAGCCAGAGAAAAAGTTAACCAACAATATTATTTTCAGAAAATTAAAAATCGCATTCAACCTGAAAGATGAAGATATACTGGAAATATTGAGTCTGGCTGGTTTATCCATCAGTAAACATGAGTTAAGCGCATTTTTCCGTAGACCCGATCATAAACACTACCGTGACTGCAAAGACCAGATTTTGCGCAACTTCCTAAAAGGATTACGGCTTAAATATCGCCCTGATAAGCAATCCGATACTGGATTCAAATGGAAGTGATTTTTTTTGGCCACACGGATATACCGATTGCAACTATTACAGATGGTCACTGCTGTCCCGTTAACAGGTACTTGCCATGCTGTAATGAGTTGTTTTTCGTGACCTGTAGTGTGATTTGAAGAATTGAGACATAAATTTTCAGCAACCTCTCTCGTTATTCCTGCTCAATTGGGGTGGCAACCTGCCTGCTGTAAGCCGCTGCTGCGTTCCAGGCCGAACATCAGATTCATATTTTCAATACCGACCTGCGCGCCCCCCTTACCCAGACTATCCAGGACACTGAACACCACCACTCGATTTCGTTTTTCATCCACGTCCAGACCGATATAACAATAATTTGTGCATGCAACCGTGCTGACCCAGGGGTAGGCTCGATATTGCCAGACGTCATTGTGATCTTCTGGCAGGTCATAAATCCTGATAAATGGGTGTCCCTCATAGACCTCACGATATAACGTAAGCCGGCTTTGCCGTGAGACGCTTTGCAAATTAAACGCATGACATATATTGAGAATACCTCGCGTAATAGGCACATAGGTCGGGGTAAAATGTATACACACTTCCTCATCGACCAATCGGGACAATTCCTGCTCCATTTCATAAGTGTGCCGATGATCCACCACGTTATAAGGCAGCAGATTATTCCCTATCTCAGGATGGTGCGCAGCACGAGACAGTTCCGCGCCCATACCGGCTGTGCCTGAGAGGCCATTGACCACTAGGCAGCGAGGATCGACCAGCCCTTGCATAAGCAGGGGCGCGAGTCCCAGAATGGCTGCCGAGGAAAAGCAGCCCGGATTCGCAATCAGTCTTGCCTGCCTGATATCTTCGAGGTGAAATTCCGATATACCGTACACAGCTTCCTCAGCCAGAGGCCACTGAGTATGAGCCTGAGCATAGGCTCGTTCCCAGATGGACTGTGACTCCAGACGAAATGCCGCGCCTAAATCAATCACCCGCCAACCTGCTTGCAGCAGGCGTGGCGCTATCGTCAAGGAAACTGACGTCGGTAAAGCCATGAAAACAACATCACAGCCTGATATATGATCAGGCCATATATCGTCAGGATCAATCAGCTCAATCCCCTGGCCATACAGATTGGGATGGTAGTTCTCGATCCGGCCCGGCGTGCGACTGGTTGCCCAGCCGAGTTCAACCTGCGGGTGATTCAGTAGCACCTTTACCACCTCGCCGCCCATGTAACCGCTTGCCCCAAGTACTCCGGCACGAATCATGATATTGCTCGTCTCATAAGATCATCGCCTGTTTTCCTGTTAACCCTTTTTCTATGAACAACTTGCGGCAGACCTGTCACAGGCGATTCATCAGGGCATCTACAGCATCGATGAACGCCTGCCCTCTCTGCGACACATTAGCGAGCAATATGAGGTCAGTCTGGCTACTGCGATCCAGGCGTACCAGAGCCTGGAACAGAATGGACTGATTGAATCCCGCCCCCGCTCCGGCTACTACGTTTACCCGCAATTTGATGAACAACTCGATGAACCGGTTATCAGTCAACCCAGACCATCGCCGACTGAAGTCAATGTAGGCTACCTGGCGATGTCGCTTATAAATGAGACACGACAACCCGGCCTGGTAAAACTCGGCGCAGCCATACCCGAAGCAGGTTTGCTCCCGCTGGGCACGCTATCACGCACCCTTGCAGGTATCGCCCGACGAGAAAATCGAGCCGCATCCAGTTATGAACAGACTCAGGGAAATGCCGAGCTTCGCAAGCAGATCGCACGCCTGATGAGAGACAGCGGGGTTCGTTGCGCACCCGATGACATCATCATAACCAATGGTTGTCTGGAAGCGCTGGGGCTGGCATTACGCGCGACAGCGAATACCGGTGACACCATCGCAATCGAATCACCGACCTATTTTGGCGTATTACAGGTCATAGAATCATCAGGCATGAAAAAAGTGCTTGAAATTCCAACCCATGCCAGCAGCGGCATCGATCTGGATGCGCTGGAGAGCGGCGTTAAAAAACGAAAAATCACCGCCTGCGTATTAATGCCGACATTCAATAATCCACTGGGCTCGTCAATGTCGGAAGAAAACAAACAACGCCTGGTCAGGATGATGGAGAAATATAATGTCGCTCTGATTGAAGATGATGTTTATGGCTCACTGAGTTATGAACCACGACGTCCCAAAGCCGCCAAAGCCTACGACACAAGTGGAAACGTTCTCTACTGCTCATCGTTTTCCAAAACCGTAGCGCCGGGCCTGCGCATCGGCTGGATACTGGCCGGCCGTTTTCAGCAACAGGTGAAATACCAGAAATTTCTCGACAATATCTGCACCGCAATCCACCCCCAGCTGGTTATGGCCGAATTTCTGGCCAAAGACGGTTACCGCCGTTGCGTAAGACATTCTGCGCGCATTTATCGACAGCGAATGGATCAATTAAGACGATGGGTATCCGGTGCTTTTCCCAAAGGCACACGCATCACCAATCCCAAAGGCGGCTTTCTGCTCTGGATCGAACTGCCAAAAGCCTTTAGCAGTATAGATTTATACCACACAAGGTCAATATCAGCACCATATCCGTTTGAGCTGTGGCGCCGTAGAGGCTGAACAGGCGCGCAAATCAATTATGACACTCGCTAAATTGCTATACGAATTAGAAAAACGCTCATAACATCTAAGCATTTATACGCTGTGCGCAGCATGGCGTATAAATGTTTGTTGGACTATGCCGCGCTACACGCGCTCTATGGGGATTGTATTGAACCTGGACGGTTCTGTCTAAGATCTTTTTCT